>Ga0102932_1000682_pt1 | contig 17031 bp, 12 predicted proteins | sample SalPonR1_C_D2_MG_FD_78212 | JGI IMG/M metagenome (GOLD analysis project Ga0102932, IMG submission 78212) | Salt pond soil microbial communities from South San Francisco under conditions of wetland restoration - Salt Pond MetaG R1_C_D2_MG | ecosystem: Environmental > Aquatic > Marine > Intertidal...
CAGCATCGGCGCGGCCTCTTCGTCATCCAGCATCGCAAGGCTCAGCCGCAGCCGCGTCAGCGGTGTTCTCAGGTCATGGCTGACCCCGGACAGCATCAAAGTGCGCTGTTCGATCTGCCGCTCCAGCCGCGCGCGCATGTCGACAAAGGCATTCCCCGCCGCCCGCACCTCCAGCGCCCCGGAGGCCCGGTACGGTACATGCCGCCCACGCCCAAAGGCCTCTGCCGCCTCGGCAAGCCGTGTAATCGGCCGCAACTGCTTGCGCATATAGAAATAAGAGACAGCGGTCATAAGGATGCCGTAAAATGCGAGGTTGACCAGCACCTGATAGGGTCGCCGCGCCGAGACCCTGCGCCGGTCGAAAATCAGCTCCGTAACCCCCGCTTCGTCTTGAAAATACAGCATCACCACTTGACTTTCCGAGAGCGAAACACGCGTCAGCTCCGGGAAATATCCGCGCAACTCGCGCACCACCACGACGCCCGAAATGTCGAACCAGTCATAGCTGTCGGACGCAGGCATATCAGCCTTGGAAACCCCTCGGCGCTCGATTTCCAGCGCGTCGGCCACCGGGCTGCCCTCCGGCTCATCCAGCACCAGCCGCACCTCGCGCGCGACCGTCTTGACCATCTGCTGCGTCACATCGTCGAACAGGCGCTGCGCAAAGACCAGTGAGACCACCAGCAACAGCGTGATCACCGGCAACAAGAGAATAAGCGTCGCCCGGGCATAGAGACCGCGTGGCAGATAGCGTTTGAGGATACGTTTGGACATGGCTAAACCTATCCCCGTCAAGCACCGGAAGGAAGAGCGATGCGACTTGAACAGGGAGCGGCCCCACCCGTCGGCATCGCGCAGCCGATTGGCCGGGATCTGCGCCGCATCCTCGCGCCCAACCCCTCGCCGATGACATTCTGGGGCACCAATACCTATCTCCTCGGGCAGCGCCAGATTGCCGTATTCGATCCCGGCCCGGACAGCGATGCCCACTTGGCCTCGATTATGGACGCCCTCGCGCCAGACCAGAGCATCAGCCATATATTCGTCACGCATGCACATCTCGACCACTCACCGCTTGCGCCCCGCCTCGCCCAACTGACGGGTGTTCCGGTGCTGGCCTTTGGCGATGCCCAGGCCGGGCGCAGCCCGGTGATGGAACAGATCGCACAAAGCGCCCGGATCGGCGGCGGAGAAGGCGTGGATAGCGCCTTCTCTCCGGATGTCAGCCTGAAGGACCATGAGACCGTCGCAGGCGACGGCTGGAGCGTGACCGCGCTCTGGACGCCGGGGCATTTCGGAAATCACCTGTGCTTTGAGCTGGGCGATACGGTGCTCAGCGGTGATCTCGTCATGGGCTGGGCCAGTTCGCTGGTCTCACCACCCGACGGCGACCTGACCCAGTTCATTGCCTCCTGCACCCGTCTGCGGACGCGTGCACCCAATGTGCTCTTGCCCGGGCACGGTGCACCGGTGACGGACCCTGCTGCGCGGCTCGACTGGCTGCTCACGCACAGGCGCATGCGCGAAGCCGAGATCCTCTCGACCCTGGCCGATGGCGCACAAACCGCCGCCGCGCTCGCCGCCCGCATTTATACCGATACGCCCCCCGCCCTCCTGCCCGCCGCAAGCCGCAACGTGCTCGCGCATCTCATTGACTTGACGGGAAAATCACTGGCCCGCCCCCTCGGCCCATTGGACGCAGACACCCTCTTCGAGCCGGTCCCGGCATCACCAGAGAATTCGTGAACTTTTTGTCATAAACCCTCTGGACCTCTCCAGACCGGATTGCTATACGCGCTCTCGTGTTCCGGCGTAGCTCAGCGGTAGAGCAGTTGACTGTTAATCAATTGGTCGTAGGTTCGATCCCTACCGCCGGAGCCAAAATCCAAAATTACCCTTGATTTCATTGGGAAATCCCGAAGCGAAGTCGCAGATTCCGCCTCTGGTGTCCGGTTAGCGCACGAAATGGTGCACAAATCGGTGCACAGACCCGTGCACGGACCGGTTCTCGCCCGACTCCACGATGCCCTGCAATCGCATCGGAGGCCGTCCGCCCATGACCGGAATCGCACATGTCCCCTATCTCGAGCACCGCAAGCCCGGGTTTCTCTACCGGCGCCGCATCCCCGCGCGCCTGTTGCGCTTACGGGGACCACCGGCTGTCGTGACAGCAACAGGATTGGAAATCCGCCGGCAGTCCGGGCAAGCGCCGCGGGGTGTGGTTCGCGCGCTCTCACGAAGAAGTGCGCGCGGACCATACCCTGTGGCAGCAGGTTTCATGGATCGGCTTTCGCCTTTGATAAGCAGCACTCCCAGGAACTGCGCGAATGCAGATTTGGACGTGCCAACCGCTTGGTCCCGGATCGTGATACCGCTCGCTATCTCACAGCGCGAAAAGGACCATCGGCCAGAACTCCAAGCACGAGTTTTTCAAAAAAAGGGCGGGAAGCGGTCATTCGCTGCAAGTGCGAATGGAAAGGAACTTGCCACGATTACAGACCTTCATCCGCCGTCGGACACTCAGCTCTTTGCCAAACTGCATGCTGAAACTTCTCTCCGGCGGGCGTGCGGTCGACACGCGGGACTTAGCCATCGCGGATCCTTGACCCGGTCTCGCAGGCACACAGGTGAAAGAAGCTGAATTTCAGGAATTTCAGCTTCTGCCTTTTCCATCGGTTTCAGATTTCTGAGCGACGACGTGATCCAGATCAATGGCAGCGCGACGATTTTGACTACCATGTCAGGTCGCTGCCAAGGTCGGACCGGTTCGTATCGCACCAAGGGTGCGGCCTCGGTTCGGCTGGCTCATCAAGCCGGCGGCCGGATGCGCACAGAACGGATGGAAACGCCATGGACAAGAACCAACAGTTCCACCTCTGGTATTTTCTCGCCGCGTTCATGATCTTGCTGGTGGTGCAATCGTGGTTCTCGCAGGCCTCGGTCACCGAAAGGATTCCCTACAGCACATTCCTTGAGCATCTCGAAACGGATCGCATCGACGCGGTCATCGTGCGCGCCGAGCAGATCGAGGGGCGGTATCGTGATCCGATCAACGGCAATACCCATTTCGTCACAAACATCGTGCCCCCCGACCTGACCGAACGGCTGGAGCAATCGCGCGCGGAATTCGACGGCACGTTGCAGAACACCTTCCTGAGCACGGTCCTGTCCTGGGTGGTGCCCATCCTGCTGATATTCGCGCTGTGGAGCTTCGTTTTGCGCCGGGTGATCGAACGGCAAGGCATGGGGGGATGATGAATGTCGGCAAATCCCGGGCCAAGGTCTACGTGGAGCGTGACACGGGCGTGACCTTCGAGGATGTGGCCGGCGTGGACGAGGCCAAGTCGGAACTGAAGGAAATCGTCGATTTCCTAAAGGAGCCCCGAAAATACGGCCGCCTCGGCGCGCATATTCCCAAGGGCATCCTGCTGACCGGCCCGCCGGGCACCGGCAAGACACTGTTCGCGCGCGCCATCGCCGGCGAGGCGGGGGTGCCGTTCTTTTCCATCTCGGGCAGCGAGTTCGTGGAGATGTTCGTGGGCGTGGGTGCGGCGCGGGTGCGCGACCTCTTCGATCAGGCGCGCAAGGCCGCGCCCTGCATCATCTTCATCGACGAGCTGGACGCGCTGGGCCGCCGCCGTGGGATCGGCGGCCTTGGCGGCGGCAGCGACGAGAAGGAACAGACGCTCAACCAGCTTCTGGCCGAGCTTGACGGCTTCGACCCGCGCGAGGGGATCGTTCTGCTGGCGGCCACGAACCGGCCCGAGATCCTTGACCCCGCATTGATGCGGGCCGGCCGTTTTGACCGGCAGGTGGTGGTGGATCGACCCGACAAGACCGGCCGCGCGGCCATCCTGCGGGTGCATCTGCGCAAGGTTCAGGTCGATCCTGGTCTCGACGTCGATGCCGTGGCCGGGCTCACACCCGGTTTCACAGGCGCGGAACTGGCCAATCTCGTCAACGAGGCGGCGATCCATGCCACGCGGCGCGGGGCCGGGCGCGTGGCGATGCAGGACATCGCGTCGGCGCTCGAACGAGTGGTGGCCGGGCTGGAGCGCAAGGGACATCTGCTCAACGCGCATGAACGCGAGACCGTGGCCTGGCACGAGATGGGCCATGCGCTCGCCGCCGCTCGGCTGCCGGGGGCCGATCCGGTGCACAAGGTCTCGATCATCCCGCGCACCATCGGGGCGCTGGGATATACCCTCACCCGTCCCACCGAGGACCGGTTTCTCATCACCCGCTCGGAGCTGGAAAACCGCATGGTAATGCTGCTCGCGGGGCGTGCGGCGGAGCAGATCCGCTTTGGCGAATGGTCGACCGGCGCGGCGGATGACCTGGTGCGTGCCACCGATATCGCGCGCCAGATCGTCACCCGCTTCGGGATGCACGAGACGCTCGGGCTGCCGGTGCTGGAACAGGATCGTAGCGGTTTTCTGGGCGAGGACAAGGTCAGTTTCTCGCCGCGCGACCATTCCGAGGCCACCGCGCGCGAGGTCGATCTGGCGGTGCGCGGCCTGCTCGATGACGCCTACGAGCGAGCGGGTGCCCTGTTGCGCGGGAACGTGGCCGATCTGGAGGCCGGAGCGAGCCTGTTGCTGGAGCGCGAGACAATCACGCCCGACGAGTTTCCCCCTCTCAGACCCGGAAAGGATCTGGCCGCATGACCCGCAAGCCCGCCCGCAGCCGCGCAGCCAGGCCGCAGGAGCCGTCGGCCCTGCCCGCAGGGGTTCCGCCGGGTTCGTCCCCGGCCCGAGCCCCGGGATCCGATAAGCCAGAGCCGCACCGGCATGCCGCGCTTGACCGCAGCGCGATGGCCAGCCTCGCGCGGTTCACCGCTGGGCTCTCGCCGCATGCGATGATCGACGCCTGGAGCGACTGGGCGATGCACCTTGCCCGCGCGCCGGGGCGGCAGCTCGAACTTGTGGAGCGCGCGCAGTCGAACGCGATGAAGCTGGCGCATTACACCGCGGCGCAGATGCTGGGTCAGAGCCCGGAAAAGCCCTTTGAGGCTGGCCGCTACGATACGCGCTGGGCGCATCAGGGCTGGGCCAGCGCGCCCTTCACGCTCTGGCAGCAAGGGTTTCTGGCCACGCAGGACTGGTGGGAGGCGGCCACGTCGAACCTGCGCGGCCTGCGCCGCCAGAACGCCGACCGAACCGGGTTCATGGTGCGCCAGCTACTCGATAGCGTGTCGCCGTCGAACTTTCCGCTCGCCAACCCCGAAATCATCGAAAAGACGCGAGCGACGGGCGGGCGCAACCTGCTGGAGGGGGCCGCGCATTATGCTGATGATGCACGCCATATCCTCGCGCAGGAACATCGCGCCGTGCCCGAGGCATTCGCGCTCGGCAAGGTGCTGGCCGCAACGCCGGGCAAGGTGGTCTTTCGGAACGACTTGATGGAATTGATCCAGTATTCCCCCAGCACCGAAAAGGTGCAGGCCGAGCCGGTGCTGATCGTGCCCGCTTGGATCATGAAATACTACATTCTCGATCTCTCGCCCGAGAATTCCTTCATCCGCTGGCTTGTCGGGCAGGACTATACCGTGTTCTGCATCTCCTGGCGCAACCCCGGCGCTGAACATGCGGAACTGTCGCTGGAGGACTATCGCAAACAGGGTATCATGCAGGCGCTGGAGGTGATCAACACTATCGTGCCAAACCAAAAGGTGCATGCCAACGGCTATTGCCTTGGTGGCACGCTGCTGGCTATCGCGGCGGCGGCGATGGCACGCGATCGCGATGACCGCCTCGCCTCGGTCACGCTGATGGCCGCGCAGGTGGATTTTGCAGAAGCGGGCGAGTTGCTGCTCTTTCTCGACGAAAGCCAGGTCGCGTTCCTGGAGGATCTGATGTGGTCGCAGGGCTATCTGGACCGGCCTCAGATGTCGGGGGCCTTTGCCGCGATCCGCTCCGAGGATCTGATCTGGTCGCGCGCGGTACGCCGCTATTTCCTGGGCGAGCCCGATCTGCCCACCGATGTCACCGTATGGGTCAATGACACGACCCGGATGCCCGCGCGGATGCATTCGGAATACCTGCGCGGCGTCTTCCTCGAAAACCGCATCACGGCGGGGCGCTTCGCGGTCGAGGGCCGGGTGATCGCGCTCAAGGACATTTCCGCGCCGCTCTTCGTGGTGGGCACAGAAACCGATCACATCGCGCCATGGCGCTCGGTCTACAAGACCGCGCTTTTCACAGATTGCGACATGCATTTCCTGCTGACCAAGGGGGGCCACAATGGCGGCATACTGTCAGAGCCGGGGCACAAGGGTCGACATTACCGGGTCGGACACCGCCCGGCCGGGGCGCATTACCGCGACCCCGAGACATGGCTTGCCGACCATGACCCGCGTGCGGGCTCGTGGTGGCCGGAATGGGCGCGCTGGCTGGAGGCAAATGGCAGCGGGCCGGTTCCGGCGCGGGTTCCGGGCAGCCACTCAGACTTCCCCGCCGTCGAGGATGCACCAGGGCGCTACATTCACCACAATTGATGCGGGCTGTTGCACGCGCAAAGGCCCTGCGACCGGCCGCGCCCCGGCCCAGCCCGGTCCCTGAGTTGTCGCCAGCACCACTTTATCCGAATAAGAGACGCACCGATGACCGTCGCCATCCTCATCCCCCTCTATCTGATCCTCGCGCTCCTGCCGCTTGCCCTCGCCTGGGCGCAGGGGCTGGCGCCGCGGTCCTTTGCCGACGAGTTGGCCAGCGGCGCAGGGCTGGTGGCGCTTGCCATGATCCTTGCCGAGTTCTTTCTTCTGGGACGGTTTCGCAGCATTACGCGACGCGCGGGATCGGACGTGATCATGCGCGCCCATCAGCTTCTCGCGCGAGCCGCCCTTCTGCTCGCCGTGCTGCATCCCTTTCTCTATGTCTCGCCGATGACGCCGCCGCCGGTCTGGGACGTGACGGCCCGGACCGCGCTCAACTATGGATGGACGCAGTTATGGCCCGGCATCGCGGCATGGCTCTTGCTGGGCGGTCTGGTGGCCATGGCCATCGCTCGCGATGTCAGCGGTGCACGCTACGAGGTCTGGCGCCTGCTGCACGGGTTGGGCGCCGTGCTGATCGCGGGCTTTGGCGTGCTGCATGCGATGCGCGCCGGGCGCTACAGCGCCGATCCGGTGCTGGGTTGGGTATGGATCGCGTTGCTGGCGCTGGCCGTTGGCGCCTTGCTGCATGTCTATCTGATCGCACCGCTGATCCGCTGGCGCAGGCCGTGGCGCGTGGCGTCCGTCCTTCCGGCGGCAGAGCGGACCTGGGCGGTCACGCTCAGCCCCGATTTCGACGGCAAGACCAGGTACAAGGCCGGCCAATTCGCCTGGCTCAATATCGGGCGCGGGGTGTTCAGCCTGGACGAGAACCCGTTTTCGATCAGCTCCGCCCCGTCGGCCGGGCGCGATGTCGAATTCATCATCAAGGAGCTTGGCGATTTCACCCGCACCATCGGCCGGATACCGCCCGGTACCCGCGCCTGGCTGGAGGCGCCGCATGGCCATCTGACGCATGAGGGCCACGAGGACGCCCCCGGCATCGCGCTCATCGCGGGCGGCGTCGGCATCGCGCCACTGCTGGGTATCCTGCGTGAACTGGCCGCGACCGGCGATCCACGGCCCACCGTGCTGCTGTATGGAAACCGTACAGAGGCGCAGATCGTCAACGCGGCCGAGTTGCAAGCCCTGTCACGGACCCACGGCACCGAGGTCGTGCATGTCCTCTCGGAGCCACCCGAGGGCTGGACCGGGGCCACCGGCCTGATCGATGCGGACCTTCTGCGCAGACATTTCGGAACGCAGGCGCGGCGCGAATGGCTCTACATCCTCTGCGGCCCTCCAGCCATGCTCAACGCGGTCGAGGAGGCGCTTATCACCCTCGATATTTCCTCTTCGCAAATCCTCTCGGAGCAATTTACATATGATTGAGCCCCTTCGGAGAAGGCCTGCCCGCCACCGCATACGGCTGGGGGTCATACTGATCCTCGCGATGCTGACACTGGCCCTGCTGGGCTTTTCCGTGCGTGGCGAGGGATAGCCAGCGAGATCACGTGGGGCCCCCGTTCCGCCGGGGGCATACCAGCAGCGAACGGCAGGAAGGTCCGTGAAGCTACGGTTGCCCATCGAAAATGCTGCGCAATGCGTGAACGGCCGATTCGGCGAAGCTGCGGCACAGCACTGACAGAGCGTTCTCCACTCTCGCGTGACGGTACAACAGTCAGCAGCAACAGGAGAGGCGCTTCAGACCGCGGCGCGCTCGGTCCAGTTTGACCATCGCGAAGCACAACCGTTGTGCGAGGCGTGGACGGACGAGCCTTTGGCCGCGTTGCTCGCGTGGTTGGCGATCGCCGAGTTGTCGTCCGCTTACACCTCGATGCGCGGGTAGAAGTTCGCAGCCAGCTCTCGATGATCGGACACGAAATCACCCTTTCAGGAGCGGGCTTTCAAAACCTTCGGGTTTCACTGCGAGAACTGGGCGTTCGAGACCGTTGATGATGTTTTCGGCGGTATTTCCGATGAACACGCCGCTCAGCCCGGTCCGCGCGACGGTACCCATGACGACCACATCCGCAGCAAGCATACGGCTCTGTTCCTGAACGACCGTTTCGGGGGCGCCGCGCACCAGTCGCGGAACGAGCCTATGCGCAGGGCCGACTTTCTTGCGAACATGCGCGATGAAACGGTCCATCGCTTCGCTCCGGGCGTCAAGGACTTCATTGACGTATCGATCGGCGGACATGCGCGCTTTTTCCCCGCCTGAGAACGCCCAGACCATACCCTCGCCTAAAGCGTCCCAGGCATGCAGGACGAAAATCTCTGCACCCGGCGCGCTCGCAATCCCACAGGCGGCATCAACAACGCGCTGGTTCAATGCCGTCAGCGTCTCGGGCTCTGCCGCGTCCCAGATATCGAGATCGACCGCAGCAAGAACCCGCTTGGGGCGCTTTTGCGCCGTCGCTGTTTGCAACCAGACAGGGCAAGGGCATTTGCGCAGCAGGTGCTGGTCGGTGCTGGCGAACAGGAAGCGGTTCACGCCGGAAAGCGGTTCAGCCGTCTTGACGATGAAATCGCAGTCCGTTCGCGCCACGTGCCGAATGATCTCGAGATAGGCCTTGCCGACCGTGATCGAAAGCTGCAATGACCGATCATGCGCGATCTCCGCCAGTCTCGCATGCACCGCGTCTCGTGTGCGCTCCACGGCTTCGTTGATCAGCCTGTCGGGGTCATCGTCCGAAAGACGGGCGAGGATTGACAAGTCGCGCGGGGGCTCCACACAGGCGATCACCTCGACTGACGCATCATGCGTATCGGCCAGAGCCAGCGCGCTCTCGAGGGCGATCTGCGTCCCGCTTGTGTCTGCCACGGCGAGGATTCTGCGGGGCTTTCCGATATTACGCGTCATGCTGGCAGCTCCTTCTGGCCTTCGGGGTCCGTGGCGCCTTGTCCGGGCGCCCGAGTATCGCCTGCGATCATCCGGGCAGCCGCAAAGGCGGCATCGCGATAGGGCATCAGTACAAGATCCGCGCGACCCGCTTTCAGGGCCGCGGCTGTCGGTTCCCGATGCGCGGCGACGGCAATCTTGCCACCATAGCCGAGGTCGCGCACGACCTTGAGCATCGCTTGGCGGGGATCGTCATGGGTGAGCCCGGTATCATGCTCCGGCACAGCCATGACCAACCACTCCGCCCGCTGGAACGGCAGATGTGCAAGGAATTCCGGGTCGGTCGCGTCCCCGAACACGACGTCGTAGCCTTTGGCGCGGGCATTGCGCACCGCTTCGGGGCTGAAATCGACCCCGAGGATGCGTTTTCCGCTTTCGCTGAGTGCCGAGGCGATCCCGAGACCGTAGCGCCCCAGACCGAAAAGGATCACATCGTGAGGCTGAGCGGTTTCGGGGCCATTCTGGGGCTCGGCATCGGGATTGCGGCGGTCGAACACGCCAAGCACTGGCTCGAAGATGATATAGAGTTGGTGTGAAAACGTGATCATGTAGGTCGAGGCTGCAATCGTCACGAGTCCCACCAGCGTGACAAGACCCAGCGCTTCGTCGGCGACGTGGCCGATGGTTACACCCATCGCCATGAAAATCAGAGAAAACTCGCTGATCTGGGCCACCGTGAGCCCGGCAAGAAATCCCGTGCGCTTTCGATACCCCATCACGCTCATGATGATCAGCACGATCAGCGGATTGCCGATTAGCACGAAGAGCGACAGTACGAGCGCCGGGCCCACGCTCGCGCCGAGAACAGAAAGGTCGAGCGAGGCACCGAGCGCGATGAAGAAGAACAGGAGCAGGAAGTCGCGTAAACTGGCCAGCCGGGCCGCGATGGCCTCCCGGAAGGGGGTCGAGGCGAGCGAGACCCCGGCCAGCAAGCCGCCGAGTTCCTTGCCAAAGCCCAGGTAATGGCCGACCGCAGCCAGAAACGCGGCCCAGCCGATGGCGAAGGAGACCAGAAGCTCCGGCGCGCGTGACAGACGCTCGACCAGCGGATTGGCGACGTAACGGATGAAGAAGATGACGGCGACGAGCATCGCGAAGCCATACGTGAGAACCAGCAGCACTTCGCCCACCACGCCTTCGCCTTCGGCTGCGCCGCCCACCCCAATGGCCGAAAGCGCGATCATCGCGAGCACTACGACCACATCCTGCACGATCAGGAAACCCAGCGCTATTCGCCCGTGCAGGCTGTCGATCTCGCGTTTGTCGGACAGAAGCTTCACGATGATGATCGTCGAGGAAAAGGTGAGCGCGATGGCCACATAGATTGCAGTGCGCGGATCAAGACCCAAAGCCAGCGCGATGAGAAAGCCAAAGACCGTGGTGAAGACGACCTGCCCCAAACCAGTCACGAGCGCCACAGGGCCCAGCGTGCGCACCAGATTGAAGTCGAGCTTGAGACCCACAAGAAACAGCAGAACCGCAATGCCCAGCTCGGCCAAAAGGTCGATCTGTTGGTCGGATCGCGCGATGTCGAAGGCAGACGGCCCCGCAAGGATGCCCACGGCGATGAAGCTCACGATTAGCGGCTGGCGTAACATCAGGCCGACGAAACCCACGCCCGCAGCCAGCACGAGCAATGCGGCGATCTCGTAGAACAGGTAGCCTTCGATCGCTGCGGTCATGCCTGAGCTTCCCGTCCGCTTCTGTTGCGCAAGCCCAAGCGCATCTGCTTTTCTGTTTCGATCAGCGCGAAAAAGACCACGCCAATGCCGATGATGAGCATCCCGTCGAAGAGCGGCACGCCCCGAGTCCCGAAGACGGCCTGAAGGGGTGGCAGATAGGTGACGGCAAATTGCGCGCCCGTCACGGCGATCACGCAGGCCCAGACGACCGGCGTCCCTTTTGCCGCGGCCAAAGTCAGTGAGGTGCCGTGGATGTTGCGAATGAAGAACAGGTGGAAGATCTCCAGAACGACGATCATGTTCATCGCCATGGTCTGGGCCAGTTCCTGCGAATGCCCCTTGTCGAGCGCGTAGGTGTAGACGCCAAAAACCGCGGCCGAGAACAGCAGCGAGACCAGCGCCACGTGCCAGACCAACGCCCCGGTGAGCAGCGCCTCGCCGCGCGGCCGTGGCGGACGGCGCATGGTGCCGGGCTCCGATGGCTCGAAGGCCAGGGCCAGCCCCAGCGTCACCGTGGCGATAAGGTTGACCCAGAGAATCTGTACCGCTGTGATCGGCAACGCCATGCCCAAAAACAGTGCGATGATGATCGGCATCGCTTCACCGGCATTGGTGGGGAGCGTCCAGCTGATCACCTTCTTGATGTTGTCATAGACCGTGCGGCCCTCGCGCACTGCAGCGGCGATGGAGGCGAAATTGTCGTCGGCCAGCACGAACTCGGCCGCTTCCTTGGCTGCCTCGCTGCCTTTCTGGCCCATAGCGATTCCGGCATCTGCGCGCTTCAGCGCCGGCGCGTCGTTCACCCCGTCTCCGGTCATGGCCACGGTCAAACCGCGCGCCTGCAAAGCCGTGACCAGGCGCAGCTTGTGGGCGGGCGACGTGCGGGCAAAGATGTCGGTCCGGAGCGCCGCCTCCGCGAGAGCGACATCGTCCATCGCCTCGAGATCGGCGCCGGTCAGTACGCGGTCGTGGTTCTTGAGTCCGATCATGGTCGCGATCGCGCGCGCTGTGGCGGCGTGGTCGCCTGTGATCATCTTCACCCGGATACCAGCGGTGTGACACTCGGCCACCGCGTCGATCGCCTCGGCGCGTGGCGGATCGATGAGGCCGATCAGGCCAATAAGGGTAAGCCGGCCCTCAAGATCGGCGGTGTTCAGGATCGTTTGGTCCTGCGGCACCGCGCGTGACGCTACCGCGATCACCCGCTGGCCTTCGGATGCAAGCTCCTCGACCATTCGGTGCCAGTAATCCGCGTCAAGCGGTGCGGTGCCGCCTTGCGCGGCCCGTTGATCGCCGCACAGGGCCATCATGCTCTCGGGCGCGCCCTTCACGTGGATGCAGACGTGTCCCTCGTGATCATGGTGCAGCGTGGCCATGTAGCGGTGGGCTGCATCGAATGGGATCACATCGGTACGGCTCCACTGCTGAAAGGGCGCAGCCCCCGCACCGGTGATCTTGCCCGCGAGCGCCATCAGCGCACCCTCCATCGGGTCACCCTCTACCCGCCAGCCCGCTTCGTGGGCATGCAGAATCGCATCATTGCAGAGACCGGCAGCCCGTGCGAACTCCATCAGCACAGTGTGCTCGTCGGGATGCGCATCCGCCTCGCGCCAGCGCACGGCGCCTTCGGGTGAGTAGCCCTCGCCGCCAACGGAATAGACGTGTTCCGCCGCAGCCAGCGTCGCCGCCATCATCTCGTTTCGGGTGAGAGTTCCAGTCTTGTCGGAACAGATCACCGAGACCGAGCCCAGCGTCTCGATCGCCGGCAGGCGGCGGACGATGGCGTTGCGCCGCGCCATAGCCTGCACGCCTACGGCCAGAGTGATCGTCAGCACCGCCGGTAATCCCTCGGGGATCGCGGCAACCGACAGTCCGACAACGGCCATGAACATCTCGGAAAACGGCAGGTGCCCGACGAAATAACCATAGGCCAGCAGCGTGCCTGCGACGATCAGGATGAAAACCGTCAGCCAGCGCGCAAACCGGTCCATCTGCGTCAACAGCGGCGTGGTCAGCGTCTCCACTTGGCCAAGCATGCCGCTGATCCGGCCGATCTGGGTGTCGGTGCCCGTTGCGGCGACCACGCCGCGCCCGGTGCCCGCGGCAATCAGCGTGCCGGAAAACAGCATCGAGGACCGGTCGCCGAGGTCGGCGTCCTCCGCCACTGGCGCTGTGCCCTTGTCGACCGGTACGGATTCCCCCGTAAGGATTGCCTCTTCGGCTTTCAGCCCGCGCGCCTCGATCAGCCGCATGTCGGCTGGCACCCGGTCTCCGGCCTCGATAAGCACGATATCGCCGGGCACCAGTTCGGTTGCATCGACGCTGATCCTCCGGCCGTCGCGCAGCGCCGCCGAGCGTGGCGCGAGCATTCCCCGAATTGCTTGCATTGCCTGTTCGGCGCGGCCTTCCTGGATATGCCCGATCACCGCATTGACGATCACCACGGCAAGGATCACGCCTGTATCGATCCAGTGCTGCAGCGCGGCCGTGACAACGGCGGACGCGATCAACACGTAGATCAGCACATGGTTGAAATGGGATAGAAAGCGAAGGATCGGGCTGCGCTCCGGCGGCGCGGGTAGGTGGTTCGGCCCGTGCCGCAGCAGCCGATTACGTGCCTCTGTATCGTTGAGCCCGCCTTCGTGCCCGCCCAGTGCGCCGATCGCTTCGCGCGCTGAGCGCGCGTGCCAGGCCTTTGTGGTCATGCGCGTATCGGCAGGGTCCGAGACCCCCTGTACGACCGGGCGCACAGCATGCAATTGCCGGCTCATGGACTGCGCTACCCTCCCTCGTCCTGCCAGCCAGGCTCACAAGTGGCGTGATCGTCGACGAATGCCTCCAGATCCTTCACCGCCACGCGGAACTCCCGGCCCAGCTTCACAGCACGCAATTCCTGCTGATGGATCCATCTTCGAACAGTCTGTTCGCGGACCTTCAGCAGCTCCGCGATCTCCTGGGTTGTGAGAAACGGTTTGCTCAGCATGCGTACCTCCAAGCCACGCCCTATGATAAATGATCGCATACTGTACAACTTAAAACAATTTCAAAGATGTTAAGCATATTTCAAACATGACAAAACACCGTCATGAGACGAGACACGACAGATGCTGTTGCGTCGCACCTCGGTCGATTACGCCCCGTATTGATCGCTGGACGAAGATGCAGAAACCCGAGACGAACTACGCAAGAAGGTGATCAGGTTGCGCGTGATGCGTCATAAATGAGTGGAGACCGCAGTCGGCGGTTCCGGCCGACTGATCTGTGGCTAATTCCCAGCCAATTGGCAGCACGTTAGTCTTTCCAAGGCGTCTTGATCTTGCGACCGCAGCGAATGGCAGCAAGCCGGGCTGCGTCTGCAGCATATTGATCAATCGGTGAAAGGTAGCAATGGGCCGTTCGTGACGACGAGCGTCTGGCTGAGTATGCGAAATTGCTCCGGCGCGGCACACTGAGAAAGGCCTCGTACGCTCATCGAGATCCGTGCTCTGGCAGCGCTTATTTTCACCAAGAAATGCAAGGGACTTGGTCAAGATCCCTCGATATCGAAAATGGGCTTCGGCCAGACCTTGACCGGTGGACAAAACCGTAAAACGAAAGGTTTCCCGCACCGACGGACATCTGCAAACTGACAAGTAGATGCCCCTGGGCAATTTTGAGAGCGGTTGAGAGAAATTGAAGCGACCCGCGGAAAGTGTTGAAAAAGGGGGCACTTCATCCCGTGCGGATGCAGTCGACCCTTTTTCAACAGCCCGCGGAAACAGAGGAAATAGCCGCAACCGGTGGACGCTCACGGAAGCGCCTCAGAGGACGAGATCCGCACGGACCGTTGTCCGGCTCTCGATGAAATCCTCGAACTCCGAGGCTGCTGCAAGGCCCTCAGAATGGTCATAATGCCGACGGGTCGTCCGTTCGTCGACATGGCGCAAGAGGGTCTTCGACCCACACGCACCGCCAACCAGGTCTTCGGCAGCTTCCGTGGCCACGTTGTCACGCAGCCTGTGTATCGGTATCCGCACTCCGAACTCATTCTCGGTGAGATTCCCGGTCAGCTGACCGAGCTGGCAAGACTGAACCGATCCCGGCTTGCCATGAAACGACGGGAAAAGATGAAGGCCGTCATTGAACAGCGGGCGATATATGGCTCGATACTCATGCAGCGCTGCGGCGAGGCCGGGGTTCTCGAATAGCACATCGTACCCCTCGGATGACTTCCGGGCTTCAGGATACTTGAGAGCCTCTCCCGGCAGTTCGACATGAATGTGGTTACGGCCGACAAGCGTCACTGTCCGATCAAACTCGAGCCAGGTCAGAGCCCTGGCCCGCTCCGGCAAGGCTGCACCAATTGCAAGTATCAGGCCGTTGCGGAACACCATGGCCGCGCTGACGCCCCTTACCTGCCGCGACCGCGCCTCATCGAACAGACGGAACCCGAATGCATAGATCGTGCTGGCTCCGACAAGCTGGTTGCCGGTCTTTGTCGAAGACGGCGCGTGCTTCGCTCTTTCGCGCCAATCCGCAACCACAAATGAGCAGGCGTCGGATTGATACTGCCCCTCGGTGGCAACCATAAGCCCGGCCATCATTCTCTGGAGATAGTTCGCCGCCGTATCCGCTTCGCTTTTGCGATCGTCGGCAACTCGCGTATCATACCCACCCCTCCCCGACTGGCGTGACGGCGGCCAGCGCGTCCGCCCCCACGAAATGCCCCAGAAAAAGTGCTTCGGCCACGGCAAGAAGGCCGTTCATGCCCATGACGAAGATGATGGGAAGCGCAGTGCACGCGCATATCGGACCCAGTGGCCCTGTGAGAAACGAATTGGTTAGGGACGACATGACCCCGTTTGCCTTCTGGCTCAGGTCGCGCAAGGATTGGACAGGGCCCGCATTTCCATCCGCGCGACAGGTGCCGAGGATGACGAAGATCGTGTCTGCTACAGAACTTCACTGTGACGGAATATCGGCGGGCGGCAGGCGTCTGTTGCCTGCGGCGCTGTTGGACGGCCCGGGGTGTGCTGTCAAGCGGTTCGGGTTCCACGCCCCACCCGCTCTGCGAGGCCGCGGGCCAAGGTGTCGAAAACGATGCGGATGCGGCGGCTGGTCTGCAACTCCCGGTGCGTGGCCAGCCAGATAGGGAACTCCAGCGAAGGAAAATCCGGCAGGACCTTTTCAATACCCGGCTCGGCATCGCCCAGTGTTTCCGGCTGCATGGAGACGCCATAGCCCGCCTTCACCAGCTCCCAGGCGACGACGCCGCTCGCGCTCGACATCACGAAGCTCTCCGCCCGGATCGGCACGCCCATGTTGTGTAGCGGGACCATCAGACGTTCGGGATCTGCGTTGCCGACGAAATCGTGGTTGGCGATATCCCGCGCGGTGCGCGGACGGCCGGCGCGGTCGAGATAATCGGTCGCAGCATAAAAATTCGCGCGAAAGTCACCGAGGTGCCGCGCGATAAGGTCGGGCTGGTCCGGTCGAACATGCCGGATAGCAATATCGGCGTCGCGCTGCGTCAGATTTTCCATCTCGCTGGAGGCGAGGATGCGAACGCGGACGCCCGGCGCGGCGTCCCTGAGAGGCTTGAGGACATGGGGCAGGATCGCAGCGGACAACAGGTCGGTTCCTGTGACCGTGACCTCACCCGTCACGTCCTGCGACTTCCCGTCGGCCACCATGGAGATCAGCGTCGCCGCCTCGCCCATCGCGCGGACGTGGTCGAGCAGGTCTCGGCCGGTTTCTGTCAGGGTCAGCCCTCGGACGCTGCGTTCGACAAGCGTCACCGCCAAGGCTTCCTCCAACGCGCTGATCTGTCGCCCTATGGTCGGCTGGGTGGACTTCAGCACGCGCGCAGCGCCGCTGAACGAGCCTTCCTCGGCTGTCGCGAGAAAGGCGCGCACCTGGTTCCAGTCGAAGGA
>Ga0102932_1000683_pt1 | contig 17025 bp, 14 predicted proteins | sample SalPonR1_C_D2_MG_FD_78212 | JGI IMG/M metagenome (GOLD analysis project Ga0102932, IMG submission 78212) | Salt pond soil microbial communities from South San Francisco under conditions of wetland restoration - Salt Pond MetaG R1_C_D2_MG | ecosystem: Environmental > Aquatic > Marine > Intertidal...
TCGCAACTCGCAACTCGCAACTCGCAACTCGCAACTCGCAACTCGCAACTCGCAACTCGCAACTCGCAACTCGCAACTCGCAACTCCCTAAGCCTGGGGCTCGGTCATCGACCACGGATCCAGCACTTCGGTCAACGTCTGCTCGTCCAAGATCCCTTCTTCTCGGCACAACTGCCGGATCGTCTTGCCGGTCCGAAAAGCTTCCTTGGCCAACTTCGCAGCTTGCTCGTATCCGATCAGCGGATTCAAGCTGGTGCACATCGATAGACTTTGCTCCACCGCCGCTTCACACGCTTCTTCGTTGGCGGTCATTTCCGCCACACAAAATTCAACAAACGCGTCGGCTCCCGACGCTAACAGCTCGATCGACTCCAGGGCGGTGTGAGCCATTACCGGCATCATGATGTTCAACTGAAAGTTACCACCGGCGGCGCCCGACATCGTCATGCAGCCATCGTTGCCGATCACGCGTGCGGCCAACTGCATCAGCGATTCGCACATCACCGGATTGACTTTGCCCGGCATGATCGAGCTGCCTGGTTGGCGGCTGGGAAGCTGGACTTCGAAGAATCCGCAACGTGGCCCGCTGCCCAGCCAACGAACGTTGTTTGCCACATTGAACAACGTTTGAGCGATGCACTTCAATTGACCGTGTGCTTCCACCAAAGCATCCCGTTGGGCGTTGGCTTCGAAATGATTGACCGCTTCGATGAACGCCAAACCGGTTTCTTCCGCCAACACGGCGGCGACGCGACGGCCGAATTCGGGATGCGTGTTGATCCCGCTGCCGACGGCGGTCCCACCGACGGGCAATTCCAGCACCGCGTCTCGCGCCCGTTGGGCACGCTGAATCGACAGTTCGATCTGCCGTGCGAAGCCACCGAACTCCTGCCCCAGTCGCAGCGGCGTGGCGTCCATCAAGTGCGTCCGACCGATCTTGATGACCTTATCCCACTGCTCCGATTTTTCGACCAACGACGCGTGTAATTTCTTCAGTTCCGGAATAAATCGCGTTTCGATCTGCCTCGCCACGGCGACGTGAATCGCCGTCGGGAAGGTATCGTTGGTGCTCTGCCCCATGTTCACATGATCGTTGGGATGGATCGCCTTGGTGGTCGTCTGTCGGTCGCCGCCGTGGATCTCAATCGCGCGATTACTGATCACCTCGTTGATGTTCATGTTGCTGCTCGTCCCGCTGCCGGTCTGGAAGACGTCGACCGGAAACTGATCGGCAAGTTGACCATCGGCCACCTCGCGGCAGGCACTCAGCAGCGACGCCACTGCGGCGTCGTCGAGCGGATTTTTGCCCGATCCGGTCAGCTTGCCGAGGTCGCGATTGGCGGTCGCACAAGCGAGCTTGACTAGACCCATGGCCGAAATCATCGCGTTCGGCAAACGCCAACCACTGATCGGAAAGTTCTCCACTGCCCGCTGCGTCTGAGCGCCATAGTAAGCTTCTGCGGGGACCTGGACGTCTCCCATCGAGTCATGTTCGGTTCGGTATTCAGTCATCGTGGTGACTCAGCAGTGGCGTTGGAGGACAGAGTAAACAAGACGGTTTCACTGACGATTTCCTGCACCGAGAGCGGGCATTCATCGGGGCTTCGAAGTTTATCGAGCCCCGTTTAGGCGGTCAATGAAGGCCGCTAGTCCCGACGACAATGGGACGGTCGCCAGGGCTGCCTTGAATGGCAAGCTTGGTCGGGCACGTTGCGTCCCGGGAATGTTGCGTGCCGAACTGCCTAGCGATTCAGAAACCGCCGCAACGCTTCTTTGGCCGCGTCATCGGTCCCCTTGGGCTGCTGCTGGCGAAGTTGCTCTCGCAGCGCTGCCGGCAATTTGTTTTTTTCAGGCGGTTCCTCAGGCCTTGGGATCGCGTCGTCGACAATGGCCTCCGCAGTGGTCGTCGACAGGGGAGGTTGGTCGATCGCGGTGACCGAATCAGGCCCTGCCGCACCGAACGCTCTGGTCGGTTTCTCCATCCCTCCGCCAATCGCCCCAGCACGCGATCGGCTTCCAGTTGACGGACTCGATTTGGCGGAGGTTCTGGATGAAATACTCCTTTTTCCACGCGGTATTTCCGTGACGTCCAGCTTGCCAATGGTCTCCGTAGAGGTCGATGCGGCTTCGCTGTCGATCACCAAATGGTCGAGTTCGGCAATCAGGTCTTCAAAATCGGCAGGGTTCGTCATGGCCGAGGTGGGTGAGCTGACATTTCCGGCGACAGTCAACGACAACTTTCCCACTCGGATCCGATCTTGCGAGTGAAGCTCCACCCAAGCTTCACCAATCTTCGCGTCGTTCACGTAGGTCCCATTACGACTGCGAAGGTCGCGGATCTGCAGCGTTCCCTCATCAATTCGCAACTCGCAATGCTGACGGCTGACCGAAGAGGTTTTCGGACGACAATGACAGTCTTGATGCCGACCGATCCGAAACGGATTCTGGTGCATCGGTATCTGACGACCGGCGAATCGACCGTTGGCAACCACAAAATGAATCGACATCAGGCAACAATCCGTAGCAAAGCCATCCGGACGGGACTAGAAGAGTTACAAAGTGTGGCAAGCGATTGTTAACCTGACGTAAACGGATAGTCAGCAAGCGGTAAAGAATGGCTATTATTCCGACCTTTCTCGCTAATTAAGTAGCAACATGAGGCATTGATGACCCACTCACGGAGGTATTCGTCGGGCCTGCGCGGTTTTCTCCGGCGGCGTTCGGCCATCACCAAGAAACTGCTGCTGCTGGTAACCAGCCTGCTGTTGATCGCAGGACTGGCTGAAGGGGCACTGCGTCTGCTGGGTTTGGGCGTTCCCGCAGGTTTGCTGTACGAGTTCGACGAACTGTGTGGCATGCGTCTGGCGGCGAACTACTCGGGCTGGCAAACGCGCGAAGGCCGCGTCTATGTGACGACAAATGAGCACGGCCAACGTGACTACCCACGACCGATCCCAAAACCTGCCGACACGTTTCGCGTCGCCGTGCTGGGAGATTCCTACGCCGAAGCCCTGCAAGTCGAAATCAATCAGACGTTTTGGTCGGTCGCCGAACGCCAACTGAATGCCGCCCAGGCATTGCCTGAGCAACGCGTCGAGTTCATGAACTTTGGCGTCTCCGGTTACGGCACCGCTCAGGAATACCTCACGCTCCACGAACGGGTTTGGCAATTTGAACCCGACCTGATTCTGTTGGCGTTTCTCCCCTACAACGATGTCCGCAATAACTCGAGAGATCTGGAACCGGAAACCTACCGACCGTTCTATCGACTCGATGGCGACCAGTTAAGGCTCGACACCAGCGCCATGGATGCCGCCGCGGGACCGCAAACCTTTCGCAATTCCAAATCGATTCGGTTGAAACATTTTTTGATCAAGCACGTTCGGCTGTGTGGATTGATCTATGAATTTCGCGAGCGTCGTCGGCAGGCCGCCGCGGCCGCTGCGGCTCAAACAGGAACGAAGGCGACAGAAGTCGGACTGGACGACCAGGTCTACACCTTGCCGACCCCCGAGTGGCAGCAGGCCTGGGAAGTCACCGAGCGGTTGATTGTCCGCATGCAACAAGAGGCCGCTGCGCATGACGCCGCGTTCGCTGTGATGGTGGTCACCGCTGCGGCCCAAGTCGACCCCGACCCCGAGCGGACCGCCAACTACGCCGCACGACTAGGAGTGGACAACCTCTCGGCTCCCGAAACTCGGGTGCAAGCGTTAGCCATCAAACACAGCTTCCCCGTCACTCGATTGACTGAGCGGATGCAGGATTACGCCAGGACCCATCAACGATACCTGCACGGTTTTGAGAACACCCAACTCGGCACTGGCCACTGGAACGTCACGGGGCATCGCGTGGCGGGAGAATCGTTGGCCGAAGACTGGATCGCCAACGGAATCCTCCGTGGCGAACCGCAACCCATCAACCAGCCATGAACTTACGGTCGTTTTGCAAACGAAGGACACCGGCAATCAGCGGAACCGCAGTAGCGCGTACTTTCGTTTGCCTTTGCGGAGGACCATGACCGTTTCGCTGGCCAAGTCGTCTGCCGTCAGTCGTACATCGGCATTGGCGACACGACGATTGTTGACATAGGCTCCGCCCTCTTTGATCGTCCTCCGCGCATCGCTGCTGCTGGTCGTCAAGCCCGCGGTCTGGAATGCTTCGACCACCCATAAGCCCTCGCCGCCGAGACTTTGGCGATCGACTTCGCTGCTCGGTACGTCCTCGAAAATCTCCCCCAATTCCGCGTCGGACAGAGCGTCGATCTCGCCGCCGAACAGCATTTTGCTGGCCCGCAAAGCGGACTCTAAACCAGCCGCTCCATGGACAAACTCGGTCATCCATTTGGCAAGTCGCTGTTGAGCGGCACAGCGTCCGGGATCTTCGGCAACCTGTTGCGCCAACGCGTTGTACTCGTCGCGATCGATCTCCGTCAGATAGGCGATGCAGCGCATCACGTCGGCGTCGTCGACATTCCGCCAGTATTGATAGAACGCATAGGGGCTGGTCCGTTGCGGGTCTAACCAAATCGCCCCTCGCTCGGTCTTGCCCATTTTTTTGCCGTCACTGGTCAGCAACAGCGGAGCGGTGATTCCGAACAATTGCTGTCCGAGCATGCGACGACCGAGATCGATGCCGGCGGTGATGTTGCCCCATTGGTCACTGCCGCCCGCTTGAATTTTGCAGTCGTGTTCTTTTGCCAACTGCACAAAGTCAAACGCCTGCAGCAGCATGTAACTGAATTCGGTGTAGCTCAGACCGGCTTCGCTTTCCAATCGCGAACGGACCGACTCCTTACCCATCATCGCTCCGACCGGAAAGTTCTTTCCCACATCGCGGAGGAAATGCAAATAGCTGTAGTCTTTCATCCAGTCGAAGTTGTTCAGCAACAAGGCACCTCGCGGGCCGTCAAAATCAAGAAACGACCGCATTTGTGCGGCCACTCCATCGACGTTGGCTTGCAGTTGCTCCGCCGATAGCAGATTCCGCTCTTCGCTCTTGCCGCTCGGATCGCCGATCATGCCGGTCGCGCCCCCGACCAAAGCGATCGGCCGATGTCCCGCTGTTTGAAACCGTCGCAGCATCATCAACTGCATCATACTGCCCACATGCAGGCTGGACGCCGTCGGATCGAATCCGATGTAGACCGTTTGCGGCTGGGCCAATAGTTTGGCCAGCGCGGTTTCATCGGTGCATTGATGGATCAAACCACGCCAGCGAAGTTCGTCCAGTAAGTCGGCGGTCGACATCGGTGCGTTGCCTGTAGGTAGAGAAAACGAGGGGATGTGGCGAAGTTTTGGATTTGACAACCCGCCGGGACGCGTCGGGTTGCCATACTGACACACCGTCCGCGAACGTCTGACTAGTCGCGAGCCTGACGAATTTGCCGACGTGCTTGGAGCTGGATTGGTCAGTATGTTGATCATTTTGGCCGTTTCTTGCAATCGTTGACGAAATCGCCCGACCGCAGCTTTGCGTTGCCAAACCGGTATGCTCGTCACAGGACAGGCAAAACAATTAAACTGTGTCTCCGCCCTTCCGCTGGGTTGTTCCCGATGCGTGGCGTGGCAGACAATCCGGTGATGACTCGCGGCCGATTCCCATCCCCCATTTCCACAGCGATTTGACAACCGATCATGCGGATCCCCCACAGTGGCGACGAAGGACGCTTGTCGACCAACATGACGCCGATGATCGACGTGGTGTTTCTGCTGATTATTTTCTTCCTCGTTTCCAGTCACCTCGCCCGCCAGGAATCCCAGCTACCGCTTGACCTGCCAGCGGCGGAAACGCATCGTTTGGAAGTCGAAATGCAAGACGCGTTGACCATCAACGTCACCGACGACGCCCGGTGGATGGTTGCCGGCAGCCCCGTCGACGAAGCTCGTCTGGGCCAGTTATTGGCGGCCCATCGCCGCGAGCACGGCGACGACGCGCCGGTGCGGATTCGCACCGAACAGGCGATTCCCTACGGGCGAGTGGAACCGTTATTGCGGCTCAGCGCTGAAGCGGGATTGTGGAACGCCGCGTTTGCGGTTCACGAATCGGAATGACCGGCGACTTCCGCAGTCACGTTCGCAACGATCCGTTCCGCGGCCCGTTTTGCGGTGCGGATCACCGGCGCGATCCCCACGCCATGCAGCCCATTGCCGGCGATGACCAAACTTTCCAACCCCTCCAGCTCGGCTTCGATCTTGGCAACTCGATCCAAATGTCCGACGTGGTACTGCGGCATCGCTCGTTCCCAGCGCACCACTCGCGTAAAAACGGCCTCGCCGTTCCAGCCGATCAGCTCGCCCAGTTCATGCCGCACGGTGCGGAGTAATTCCGCATCGTCCAGCTCGCACATTTCGGGCTGGAGTGCACCGCCCATGAAGACGCGCATCAAGGTATGGTCATCCGGTGTCCGGCCGGGAAACTTGTGGCTGGCGAAACTGCACGCCAAGATCCGGCGGTCTTCGCAGGCCGGAACGACGAAGCCAAACGTGTTAGGGCGGTTGGCGATCGAGTCATTCCGAACTCCGGCAACCAAGATGACGGAGCTGGCCGCCGTCAATTGCGACAACTCGTCCGCCGCCGCGGCGGCAAACGGCCGACAAAGTTTGGCCGCTACCGCCGTGGGAGTTGCCAGCACCACACCGTCGACGTGCTCGAAGGTCTCTCCCGTGGCGGTTTCGATGCGCCATTGCTGTCCCGTGCGCTCGATCGAATCGACCGCCGTCGACAACCGCAAACTATCTGCCGGCAAGCGAGACGCCAATTGCTGCAGCCAGTGCGACATGCCTTCGGGGAATCCGCGGAACTGCGAATAGCGAGCTCCGCTGCTGTTCCGTTCGCGGCTATCGGCACCACTAATCCGGCGAGCCAACGTGGCCGCGGTCAAGCTACCGTATTCGCGTTCCATGGCGACGAACTGCCGCATCGTCGCGGCCATGCTGAGTCGTTCCGGATCGGCCGTATAGATGCCCCCGACCAAGGGCTGGACAATGCGGGTCAGCAATTCCTGGCCGAGCCGTCGCCGCGTGAAGGAGGCGACACTTTCGTCGTCATCGCTGCGCCGCGGCTTGACGAACCGCTCTCGCAGCAGTCGCAGTTTCCCCCCCAACGACAGCAGCGGCGTGGCGAGCATCGAAGCGATCCGCGTCGCTCGCATCAGGACGAACCCTTCGGGCACCGGCAGCAACCGGCCGCCTCGTACGATCATCGCCCCGCGACCTTTTTCGGCCGGCACGATCAATTGATCTTCGATGCCCATGTCGCGGCACAGTTGAATCGCCTCGGGTGGCTCGGTGGCAAACATGTCCGCGCCGTGCTCGACCAAAAACGAATCGATCCGTTCGGTTTGAATCACGCCGCCGCACTTGTCGGCCGCTTCCAGCACCGTGACCCGCGCCGTCGGGATGGCTTGCCGCAGATAAAACGCGGCGGTCAAACCCGATAACCCCGCGCCAACGACAACGACGTGTGGTTGCGACTGCTTATCCATGCGATTCGATCGTTTCCATGTTGGCCGCGGCGCGGCTTTGAATCAGGTTTGCCGCGGACGGCTTAGAACAAAGTATAGATAAATGGCGAGGCCGGGGAGGCGGCCAAAAAGACCAACAGCGTCAGCAACAACGTGACGATCAAGATCGGCGCCAGCCACCACTTTTTGTTCTGTTTGAGGAAGTCGACAAATTCACGCACCAAGCCGGGGTCGGATTCATGAGCCAATTGCTCAAACGATTCGGCTTGGGGGTCGGGGGAGTGATCGTCATTCATAATGGTTTAGTACGTTTTAAAGTAACTGTTCGAGCTGGCCGGGGCGTCGCGTTGCTTCCAGTAGCTACCATCGTCCGGGGGGACTCCGTGTCGTTCGAGCGGGTCGTAACGCCGCAGTCGCAGCAGGCCCGCGATGGGAGTCAACACGCCAAAGTAGACGATACCTAACAGTACGGTGGTGACGACCCATTGGATCGGATAGGTCAGTTTCAGAAAGGCTTCGTAGATCGGGCGTCGGTACTCCGGAATCCCGTAAAACAGCCCGCCCAGTGACAGGGCGGCTCCGCTCAGTATGACCGCCCAGGACTGCGATTCCCAGCGAAACAGGGCGAGCATCGCGAATGCGAAAATCATTCCCGATAGCGAACCGCCAAACCAAAACAGTTGGCGATCGGTCAATTTGCGAGTCGAAAGCATGGCTTAATCCAGTTGAAAACGTGCCAGATGTTCATCGATTTCATGAGCCGGCGCGTTTCGTTGGTCGGTTTTCAGCAGCACGGTTTGGTCGATCACCAGAACATCCATGTTGGTCGCCATAAAGCAGCGAAACGCATCTTCAGGAGTACAGACAATCGGTTCGCCCCGCACATTGAAGCTGGTGTTAATCAGCACCGGGCAGCCGGTCTGAGCTTGAAAGGCTCGCAGCAATTGTTCGTAGGCGGGGTGTCGATGCCGGTCTACCGTTTGCACCCGAGCCGAGTAGTCGACATGGGTGATCGCCGGCAAATCACTGCGGACTTCGCGGACACGTTCCAGACCCGCTTGGCCGTCGCTGGTCGGTGGCCGCCGCAGCGACTCGCAGACGTCAAAGACCAGCAGCATGTAAGGACTGGGCGTCCCGGGAGGCATGTCAAAGTAGTCGCTCGCCCGGTCCGCCAAGACCGACGGTGCGAACGGTCGAAACGATTCGCGAAATTTGATTTTCAAATTCATCACCGTCTGCATCTCGGTGCTGCGAGGATCGCCCAGAATGCTGCGGCTTCCCAACGCACGCGGGCCAAACTCCATCCGGCCCTGCATCCAGCCCACCACTTTGCCGTCTGCCAAATAGCCGGCCACGCGATCCGACAGGGTCTCGCTGTCCGGCAGTTGCTCGTAGACGGCGTCCAATCGATCGAGCACCGTCGCCGTTTGCTGAGAGGTAAAGGCGGGGCCAAGCAGCGTGCCGGACTGGCTATCGTAAGGTTGCGGGACGCGCGGTTTGCCAAGCAACTGATGCCACATCAGCATCGCTACTCCCAACGCACCTCCGGCGTCGCCCGCGGCAGGTTGGATCCAGATTTCATCGAACGGCCCCTCTCGTAGCAAACGACCGTTTGCCACGCAGTTCAGCGCCACGCCGCCGGCCAGGCAGAGTTGCCGCAGGCCGGTTTTAGTATGCAGGTGCTGCGCCGATTTCAGCACGACCTCTTCGGTGACGACTTGGATCGAAGCGGCCAAGTCCATGTCGAGTTGATCGATCGGTGTTTCAGGCTGTCGCGGCCCGCGGCCGAACAGCTTATGAAACCGCTCCGAGGTCATCGTCAAACCTTGGCAGTAATTAAAGTACGCCATGTCCAAACGAAACGAACCATCGTCGCGAATGTCGATCAGGTGTTCGCGGATGATGTCGGCAAACACCGGTCGGCCATAGGGGGCCAATCCCATCAGTTTGTATTCGCCCGAGTTGACGCGAAAACCGGTGTAGAAGGTGAACGCAGAATAGAGCAGTCCCAACGAATGGGGAAACCGCAACTCGTCGGTCAACTCGATGCGGTTGCCGCGTCCGACCCCCATGCTGGTCGTCGTCCATTCGCCCACGCCATCCATCGTCAGAATGGCCGCTTCTTCAAACGGAGAAGGAAAGAACGCACTCGCGGCGTGGGACTCGTGATGTTCGCAAAAACAGATGCGGCCTTTGTATTGACCGTCCAACCCCCGCGCGATCTCTTTGCGCAAATGCAGTTTTTGGCCCACCCACTGCGGCATCGCTTTGAGAAACGAGCCGAATCCTTGCGGTGCGTAGCTGAGGTAGGTCTCCAGCAAACGATCGAACTTCAGCAGCGGCTTTTCATAAAACCCGACATAGTCCAAATCGGCGGCAGTTAAGCCAGCTTCCCGCAAGCAGTAGGCGACCGCTTGAGCGGGAAAGTCGGCGTCGTGTTTCTTTCGCGTGAAGCGTTCCTCCTGCGCCGCCGCGACGATGTGGCCATCGACCACCAACGCCGCAGCTGAATCGTGGTAGAAGGCAGAAATTCCAAGAATGGCGGTCATGCGGGAAACAGGTTCAACGAGAGCGGCAAAGATCTAACAGGGCAGTGCTCCATATTACACCACCCCAGCCATCTCGCGACCGGACCAACTCCACGGCTGCCGGCAAACGGCCAGCTTACCGACCCTAAGGTAGCCGGCCGTGGCGAGGCGAAGGACGAAACCGACGATGTCTCCGCTTATGAACTAATCCTCAAGCGAAAAGAACGACTGCTTTCGCTCGACAAACCCGTGCGATTTATCTTTTCACATTCGGCGTTGCGGGAGGGTTGGGATAATCCGAACGTGTTCGTGATCGGGATGTTAAAACCAACGGACTACGAAGGATCCAACGTCACCCGCCGCCAGGAAGTCGGTCGTGGATTGCGTTTGCGTGTCGATTCCACGGGCCAGCGGATCGATGATCCGACGATCGTACACGATGTGAATGTATTAACCGTAGTTGCCAACGAGAGCTTTCAGGATTTCGTTAGTAAGCTGCAGAGCGAAATGCGAGAGTCACTTTCCGCTCGGCCGCGCTTCGCCAGCGAGGAACACTTCACCGTGAAATTGCTGCGAACGGAGAATGAGTCCGACACGGTGGTCGACACCATTGTCGATGACAAGATGGCCAAGCAGATTTACCGTTATCTTCTGAAGAACGACCATACCGATGACGCAGACCGTATCACGCCGACCTATCACCAAGCCAAGTCGGCTGGGACGCTCGCCGAGCTTCCCGAAGAATTAAAGCCGCTAGCCGAACCGATATTCCGGCTCATTGACAGCGTCTTTGACGACTCGAAACTGCCCGACTTCAGTAACGGACGCAGCGATAAGGGCAATCCGATCAATCAGAAGAACTTGGATCGCAAGGAGTTCCAGGATCTGTGGAATCGGATCAATCACAAAGCGGTTTACGCCGTCGAGTTTGAAACCGACGGGTTGTCACCCATTGTGTCGCGGCCCTGAACCAGAGTCTGCACTTCAGTAAATTGCGTTACGAGGTGCATCTGTGCGGGGTTGGCGTTAGGGTTTCCCGGCGGTCGGTGGCTGTGCGTCGAACTCGCGGGCGTAGTACTCTCTGGCGGCGCGGTGAAAAACCAAACCTTGCCATTCGGTGGCGTTGCGGCGGGCGATCATGCCGGGGATCAGAGGTGGGTCCTCGTAAATCGATTCGAGCGCGGCCAGCACCAACGTATCGGGCAGGTCGGCGCGAACGGCGAGGAAGGCGGTAGTGCCGACGGTGGCGATCCCTTGTGCGGGCAGGTCGGCGCCAGGACAGTCGCGGTGCGTGATGGTCATCGGGCGCAGTGTGGGGTGTTGCAGCGAAACGGTGATGGCGTCCTCAATCGGCAGCAGTCGCCAACCGTCGGCAAGCAGACCGTTGACCAATCGACTGCGCAATCCGATGCAGATCACCGCCACGTCGATCTCCGTCGCCGCGGCGAGTTCGGGCCACGCGATCACACTGCGAGGCACCTCGGTTTCGTTCATGTGGAACGAGTCAAACAGGTACTCTGCCACTTTTCGCGAACCACTGCCTTCTGGGCCAACGGCGACGGTGTGACCGTTCAGGTCGGCCATGCCGCGAATGTCCGCACCCTCGCGGACCAGCACATGCACCGCCTCGTAAAACAGCGGTGCCGCCACGCTCAATTCTTTACCGACGATGGCGGAGGCTTGCATCGGAGCCAGATGAACCTCACCAGCGAGCAAACGATCCCGGTTGTCGAGCGACCCGCCGGTTTGCAAGACCGAGGCTGGCACTTGGGTGCGGCGACCGATGCGCTGGGCGATCGCCTGCGATAACTCGCTGTAGACCCCTCCATTCAAGCCGCCGGCGAGACGGATTTTCGTCGGCATCCGCTGGGCTTGCGAGTGCCGGACGGACAACACACTGGCGATCACCAAGGGAATCAGCACCACCAGCAGCAGAACGCTTGCTTGAAAACGTCGATGCCCCACGCTCGCCTCGGTCAGTCGCCGCCGGCCGGTGACAGCAGCCACCAGCGGGACCGCTTCGATCCAGTTCAGGGCGCGAACCATCGGCGGGTGAGGCTTGGCCAGGATCGGCCGCGCGTCGAGAAAACGATCCAGGTCATCAGCGAGTGCCGCCGCGGACTCGTAGCGCTTATGCGGTTGCTTCTCCAGACACTTTGTGCAGATCGTTTCGAGGTCGACGGGCACCTCCGGTGCAATGGAACGCAACCGCGGCGGTTCGTTGTGCAAGACTTTCATCAGCGTCTGCATCACGGTCTCGCCCACGAAAGGCGGATTGCCGGTAATGGCAGCGAACAAGATCGCGCCGAGCGAATAAATGTCGCTGGCCGCACCGGTCCGATCGCTGTGCCCGCCGGCTTGCTCGGGCGACATGTAACTGGGCGTGCCGACCGCCACGCCGCTGCCGGTCAAGCTGCTGTCGGTGTCGATCTGTTTGGCCAAACCGAAGTCGCTGATGTGGATATTATCTCCCTCATCGATCAGCACATTGGCGGGCTTCAAGTCACGATGCAGGACTCCGTGCCGATGGGCATAGTCGATCGCGCGGGCCATGTCTCGGACGTATCGGGCGGCCTCTGCGGGAGCCAGCGGGGCAGCTTCGATTTTCCGCGCTAAGTCGGTTCCCGAGACGTACTCCATGGAGAAAAAATGGTGGCCTTCGCGATGACCAAAGTGATAGATGCTGACGATGTTGGGATGATGTAACTTAGCCGCCGCGCGGGCTTCGGCAAAAAAACGCTTGACCTCGTCGACGCTGGCCAGCATGCCGGAGCGGATCATCTTGACCGCCACCTCTCGCTGCAATGGCTGCTGGATCGCGCGATACACCACGCCCATTCCGCCGCGGCCCAAGATCCGTTCCAGCAAATAGTCGCCCAGCAGGTAAGGCAACGTTGGACCGGGATCGCCCGCGGGGCGCTGTGCCAGCGGGAGCGTCGGATTGGCGTCCTGCTCGCCAGGCACGATGTCGCCAACGCCAATCGTTTCGGCGTTGTGCGGAATCGCTGGGATGATCTGCGTCTCGGCCATTTCGTCGCTACGGGTCGCTTGGCCCAGCAAATCGGCCGCTTCCATCAGTCCGGCCAATTCATCAGCCAAATCGGGGAACTGGGCCAAGAAAGCCTGCCGGTCTTGCTGCTTTCCGGTATCGCAAGCCCGCAGGTACGCAGCAAATGCCACGTCGAGCGGCTCGGCGTCGGCGTCGGGCGGGACGTCTTGTGGGTCCAGGTCGGATTGCATGCAGCGATCAGCCAGCGAAAAAGGAATGGTTCTCAAAATGTGCCGGCGCGGATTGCCAAGCCGCACGGCTGGCTCACTGTCTCGGCTTGCCGCTGCGGAACGTGACTGGCTGTCCAGCTACAAGCAGGCTCGATTCGCGGTTCAACAAGGGGACCCGGCTTATTTTCGAGTCGATGCAATGGCCAACGGGCGTCTATTGTACTGCAAGTCCAGCTCTCTCAAGGGCTGACAACGGGACTCCACAGGGCGCTTTTCTTGGAAGGGTAAATCGTTTCTGGGCGGAGCATCGGCAAGCTCCAGTTGTCCTGTTTCGGTAAACCGGCCAACGCGATCGAGCAAACCATGTCCACTCAATGCGGACCCGGAAGGGACTGCAGGCTCGATCTTACGCTCAGTCGATTGTTAAACGTGAAATCAGCATGCGTAGCTGAATCACCGTCGCTTCGGCAGCACGGCTGACGACGGGGAAATCGGAATCAGCAAAGGCGGCCCCCGCAGGCTTGGAGGCAACCGGATGGCTTGCCTGCAGTCGCTGGAAATAGGTCGCCGACTGGAACTCATCCTCAGGGCGTTTCCCGATAAAGAAATCCGAAGTTGGGTGTCGCTTGTGCCACGCCCCGACCGTCGTCCGTTCGAAGGGATGGTCGGAGAGGGGCAGCGCCGTGGATGCCAAGTCAAAACGCTGCTGACCGAATTTCAAGACAAGTTGGCCACGATCATCGATGCCCCCTTTGCGAAGCGGGAGCGGCCAAGCGTGCCGCTCGCTAACCAAAAGCCGCACGCGATCACTGTTTGAACAACAAACAACCGACAGCGGTTTGGAGTGGAACAAAAAGTTTACAATCGGAAAACGACTGCAGTCCATCGCGTGAAGTACAAAACCGTGGTGCTGCCCCTCGAAGGAGACACCAATGATCGGAGTCTCGTCGGGCAGACCGGCTTCGAGATACGTTGCCAGCGATGGCTGCACCAGTCCCGCCTCGTCGAGCTTGGCCCGCAGAGGGCGGTGGTCGGGCGCTGAGTCGGCGAGTGGGTTCAGGGGCAACAAAGCCGCGTCCCAGGCAGGCTCGGTGGCTTCTTCCTGCTGCTCGGTCGTCGAACCGATCTGGAGAACCGTGGCTTCGGCCAACACCCTCCACCCCCACAGTCCCAGAACGGTTGTCGCGAGCAGGCCAATGCTCGCCTTGGCTGTTTGGTCGATTATTCTCGACCGCTGCGAATCATGCATACCACTTTCCCCCCGCGGAACTTTCTCGCCAGATGGCTGCGAGTTGTCACCATATGCCAAATGGAGGGGGTCAGCAAAAGCAGGACCGTCGCGTTGCGAAAGCCCTTTTCGACTTGCCCTGCTGAAACCTCTCCAATGGGCCATGCCAAAAAATCTAGTGGTTCAATACGTCAAATTGCAAGCTAAATCTTGGCATTTTTTTCGAGCCCACTTGCTAGCGCTGCTTCATCGAGGGCTTCACACGATCTACCAGGAACCTGTTCGCCTGCCTTCAGAGCATCATCGAGGTCCCGAGAATCACGGCAAAGAGCCCCCACCGACCGACAAAAACCCAGAAAGAGGGGGCACAACAAGGTAGACATCACTTGGTTCCACGGCGGGGCCCTGCCGTTTCCGGGATTGGCTGGGCAGTTGTTTTGAAAAAGACAACGAGGCGGCGGGTTGGCGGGCCGTACATTCAGTCGATCATCCGCACTGCCTTTACTCTCCGCAGCAGGACCACGGTTGCTTCGGCCGCATGACTAACGATCTGTAACGGGGAATTGTCGAGCGTTGAAGATTGCGACTCGGTCACGGCCACCGGTTCATACTCTGGCAGACTCAAGTTTTCATCGCAGCGAAGCTTTCCGACAAAGTAGTCAGAATGAGGGAAGCGTTGGTGCCACTCCGCCAGCGTGGTTCTCTCGAAGGGATAATTGACCAGCGGGATGGCTTGCGAGTGAACGCTGTAGCGGGCCCCGGCGAGCAGGAGCACCAATTGATCGAGGCTTTCGCGACCGCCATCGCGAAGCGCGATCGGCCAAGCAAGGTTGGACTGTGTCAGCACGCGTGTGCGACCCGATATCGAGCAGTGAACCACCGACAACGGCGTCGACTGGAACAACAGGTTAACGATTGGCGTGGCATCATTTTGCATTGCTTCCAGGACGAACGCGTGCTGCGTGCCACGGACGCTGACGCCGATCACGCGGGTCGCCGGTGGCAGATCGATTTGGTCGTAACTCGCCAAGCTTGGCTGCACCAAACCGCGTTGGTCGAGCACCTGCTTCAACGTCCCGTGGTCCGAGCGTCCGACCGCAGTGCCAAAAGTTTGCTCCGCCCAGCGGTCACGGCGCGCCTCAAGGGACATTGCCGCCACAGGGTCCTCGCTCGTACCCCCAACGCTTGCCACCGTCGAAACTGCCAGCACCGTCCAACTCCACAGACTGAGTACTAACAAACTCATCAGGCCGATGCTGACCTTAATGAATCCGTCCACTGCCGTAACGCGCGATGGATCGTTCACCGAAAACCTCGTCATCCGTTTTCCCCTAATTCGAAAGCAAATCAACCGTGGCCTGCGCACTGGCCTGGACACTGGGCGGTTGGAACCGCGGCATACCCGCCAGCCTGCTTGCCGAAGCAAACGACCGAAGCTGCCCAGGAAACGCCAGAGGAGATTAATTTCACCTTAGACTACCAGGAGTCGCTTCGACCTACAGATTGCTTGACCCGCGACAAGGACAAGGCAACTCATGGGCCAGAAGGGCTTTGCGAGCCCGACGGCGGCCACACCTGCAAGCCGAAAGCAAATTCTGACAAAAACCTTATAGGCCACCATTTCCACCTTAGCCGGCCGGGGAAGGGGCCGGCCAAGTCGCAGCGAGGCGATTACTCGGCTGGTGCTGGGCCCAGAATTCCGATCGATTTACCGAAAGAAAACAGGTCCGGTTTGCGAAGCCGATAGACCAGTGGGCAAAAGATGCCATCGGACGCGGCAACCCTGATGATTTATTGGGCAGCTCGCTCGCAACGGCGGCTCCTGATCGCAAAGCGATGGCAGGCGTTGGGTTGTGCGGGGGGGCGTGCTTACCGCGAAACCGAAAACTTATCGCGAAATCGCCCCCCCTGTCGTCGCTTAGCGACCTTCGCGGCGTCCGGTTTCGCTACCTCGGGCTTGCGTTCGAGGCTAGCGATTGCCATGGCGGGATTCGACCGACAGAAAGTCGCGCAAGCCAAGCTTCTCGCGGTCGCCAATACTTAACGGCCCGCGATATCACCCATCGGCTGGTTTGGCCGGTCGGTTTTCGTATCGGTTCTTACTGCGGCGGAAGTTCGGTGGGCCAGTCGATCGCCAGCGCGGCCGTGTAATCGGCCCGGGCGATGAAATACTCCAGCAGGGCGTCGACTTCGCCCTCCGCCGCTTCGACGGCGAACTGTTCTCGCAGAAACACCGACAGCAGATTGGTTTCACCCGCACGGAATTTGGTGCGTTCGACCTCGGCCATGTACTCCGCCAACCGTCGGGCCTCGCGAGCCTGTTTGACGCGAGCGGCAGCAGCGGTCAAGGCGGCGAAGGCGTTCTGAACATCGACGACAATTTTGTCTTCGGTGAAGCGTCGCTTGGCAGCGACCTGCATCAATTTGCCCCGTGCCGCCTGTGACTTTCCGATCGCCTTGCGACGCTGGACCGGCATGTCAAAGAACAGGCCGGCTTCTAATTCGAACTCGGACTTATCGCGTTTTGAACTCGTCGGCTCGCCCACATCTTGCGAGCCACTCAGTTGGGCATCGACCGAAGGCAGCAA
>Ga0102932_1000690_pt1 | contig 16976 bp, 16 predicted proteins | sample SalPonR1_C_D2_MG_FD_78212 | JGI IMG/M metagenome (GOLD analysis project Ga0102932, IMG submission 78212) | Salt pond soil microbial communities from South San Francisco under conditions of wetland restoration - Salt Pond MetaG R1_C_D2_MG | ecosystem: Environmental > Aquatic > Marine > Intertidal...
CGTCCCGGCGGAGTGACCGGCCCGCAGAGCCATGGAAATCGCCCGGCCCCCGTGCCGGGCTTTTTCATGTCCCAGCCGTGGGACGGGGGGTGGCCCATGGAAAATCAACGGGTTACAGGGACGAATTCAGAAGTTGTTAAGGTTTCCCGGCCCGTCCCATCCGCGGCGTAAAGCCTTGCAGGGCGTCACTTCACCGACACCACTCACGCGCTCGGCTGTCCGGACCCGCAACCAAACGGCGCGTGCAACGATGCCGGATCACCCAGTCATGCCGGCAATAGCCGGATGCCACGGAGGTCTCTGGGGCAGAGTTGGCGACGTTGCGACCCTTGGTCAACGCCTCCGACGTGACCGGCCCTTTCCGGTCATTGAGCACGCCCTGCCTCCGCTAAGATGCGGCCAGTCATTCCTGACGTTCGCTGCAACTGCAAAATCCGGTGATGGCCGATCCCACAGTGCGCGGACGGAGCAGTTGCTGAAATAGGTCGGCTTCCGGAGAGCTCCGGCATGGTGATACTTGAATGGGACTTCGGCGTATGCCAGCCTTTCGAAAACGAATGAAAAACGCCATGAGTGTATGCTGCGATAGCCTCACGGTAATAGGTTCATGGAAAATTATAAGGTGACATGTGGTTGAGTTTGGCTATTTTCCTGACGACCTAAGTATCAATGCTGGACAGGTTTGCATTTCGTCGTTGCCCGGCCGCGAAGCCGCAACAGTTGATGTGTCGGCTCTATCGCAGCGAATACACAATGATTGGATTTACCCGCCCCAAATGGGTGTTGAAATTACAGAGACTGGTGAGTTCAGAGCCAACCCTTTCCATACGCGTATCTTCAGCTTGCCTCGAACGCACCAGATCACGCACAAAAAATCGGACAGCGACGGTCATCTTGCGTTTCATTTATGGAGCTTGTCGTTCTTTACTGGCATGCGCCTAACCTCAACGGCCGCAGGCTTTCTTGACGCGACACCAATTAAGCCAAACAAACTGAACGACTTTGTATTGCTTGGGGATAGCTTGTCCGCAAGCGTCGAACTCGCTGAGAGGTTTTGGTGTTCAAATCAGAATAAGCCTGAGCAGCCCAAGCGCTTCGCAGCTGCGACCCACTCCCTTTTTCTCGCACAGTATCCGCAGGCACTTCAATTTGAGAGCTTTAACTACCTCTATACGGCACTGGATTCGTGCTACAGGATAAAAGCATGTGACAAAGCCTTTCAAAGGGACATCTCGCATCCCAAAAGGGTAAAGTGGTTGTGCGAAGAGCTTGGCATAGATGCACCAGATTGGGCTCGTCCTGAAAACAAAGAAACCGTATTAAGTAAAATTCGCAATCCAGCCACCCATGAGGGGTTATACGAGCAAGAGCCACTCGGGTTCGCCCTGCATGGTATAGGCGACTCAAACCAGAATCTTAACCTTGAGATGCAGGCGCTGATCTGTCGCTTATTGGTGGCAATAATCGCGTCTGATTCTGCTGACTATGTGCGCTCGCCGGTGAACACACGCAATCAGCATGGTCTAAAGCTTACGTGACGAATCCGTTCTTCGCGCAGAGATCATGAATTTTTCACATATAACCAGATGGACCAGACATTCGCCGCAAACCGACGAATGAGCAACAAGTGCTCTCTGCTGTCATGCGGCGGCACCTCAATCCTCAGTTTTTCGTTCATCTGAAAGTCGGCTTCTATTGTCTGAGTCTGCAGGGGTCTCACCCGCAGCGAAGGGCGGTTTCCCGCCCCGTCTGTCGATGCCCTGCTTCGTGTTGCGCCTTGCAGGAGGGGCTGCTCGGGGCTGAACCCCGGCGACTGTTCCGTTGCAGTTAAGGTGATCTTGCCGGCGTCATGGGGGCTTGGCTGTGCTCCGAGGTTCTGTGCAAGGCCGTTCGTCCTATGGTTGCAAGTGTCTGTGCGCGTATGGCACTAGGAGAGGTAGGTTGCGACAAGGGCCAGGAGCGGTGCGGCGATGGTGGCGGCGGCCAGGAGGCGGTTCCGGGCGAGGCGGAACCACGCGCCGAGCATCAGGCCGAGGCCGAGCATCGCGGCGGGCAGGGTGATGGATCCGACCATGGCGACGGTCATCCAGATGTCGATATGACCGGTGCGCGACAGTATCCAGAGCGTGAAACTGGCCAGGGCGGCGGCAAGAATGCTTGCCCCGCCCAACACCGCGGCTTTCTGCGCCAGCGATGTCACATGGCCGATCACGAGGCCGAAGATGTAGAAGCCGCCGTAGAGGATCAGGATCATCATGTCGGGGTTCTCGACGAAAATCACGGGAACGTAAACGTATTCATGCTTTTGCCTTGGCTGTGCCGTGACAAGACCGGAATCCGGCGTCATACGCAGGGCGACCCAAACGTCCGGGGGGATGTTTTCACCGATGGCTGTTGCGCATAGGCTGCACGAGATGGCAGGCGAAAAACCGAAATCGACGTCGCAGCAGGGCCCCAGGCTGACCACGCCAAAGGCCAAGCGTGCGCGCACCTCCAAGGCGCCCTCTGTGGTGGACAGGGTGCTTGCGCCCTATCGCTGGCTGGTCCGGTGGAGTTTTCGCACCGCGCTGGGGCTTGTTGTGCTGGCGCTGTTGATCGTGGGGCTTTTCGGGATCGTGACCCCCCCGACGACGCACACGATGTGGTCGGAAGGGCGCCGGCTGGGCAGTTCAGTGACCCAGGTCTGGGCCGATCCGGAGGCGATTGCACCGGTGATGATGCGCTCCGCCGTCGCGGCGGAAGATGCGAATTTCTGCCTGCATTGGGGCTTTGATGTCGATGCGATCCAGGCCGCGATCGAAGCGGGCGGTGCGCGGGGGGCCTCCACGATCTCGCAGCAAGTGGTGAAGAACGTGTTCCTCTGGCAGGACAGGTCGTGGCTGCGCAAGGGGATGGAGGCGGTGCTGACCCCGGTGACCGAGGCGGCCTGGTCAAAGCAGCGAATCCTAGAGATTTACCTCAATGTGGCGGAATTCGACGAAGGTGTTTTCGGTGTTCAAGCCGCGGCGCGGCATTATTTCGGGGTTGATGCGGCCGATCTGAGCGCGTCGCAGGCGGCGCGGCTGGCGGCGGTGTTGCCGTCCCCCAAGACGCGGTCGGCCTCGCGGCCCAGCAATTTCGTCGAACGCCGGGCGCGGCAGATCCGGGCCGGGGCCGAGACGATCCGGCAGGATGGGCGCGCGGCCTGTTTCGGGGGCTGACGGCGACAGGCTGTGAGACGAATTCCGCCCGCGCCGCATTTATGACCCGGGGGGCCATTGTATTGCGGACCGCTTCGCGGCAATGAGGGGGCACTGATCCACCCTTTTTTGGACCTCGACCGCATGGCCAAGCTATATCATGTTCCTTTGTCGCCGTTCTGCCGCAAGGTGCGTCTGAGCCTTGCGGAAAAGAAGATCGAGTGTGAGCTGATCGAGGAACGTTACTGGGAAAAGGACCCTGATTTCCTGCGCCGCAACCCGGCTGCGAAGGTGCCGGTTCTCAGGCTCGACGGGCGCACGATGGCCGAAAGTGCCGCGATCTGCGAATATATCGAGGAAAAATATCCCGAACCGCCGCTCATGCCGCGGTCCGCGGACGCGCGCTACGAGGTGCGGCGCCTGGTGGGCTGGTTCGATGACAAGTTCCACAACGAGGTGACGTCGAAACTCTTGTACGAGCGGGTCAACAAGAAGGTCACCAAGCAGGGTTTTCCGGACAGCAGCAACGTGAAGGCGGGGTCGAAGGCGATCAAGTACCACCTCGATTACATGGCCTGGCTGCTCGATCACCGGCGCTGGCTGGCCGGTGATACCATGACCCTGGCCGATTTTGCGGCGGCCGCGCATTTGTCGTCGCTCGACTATATCCGGGACGTGGACTGGAATCGCAGCGAGGCGGTCAAGGACTGGTACGCCAAGATCAAGTCGCGCCCGGCGTTCCGGTCGATTCTTGCCGACCAGGTGCCGGGCTTTCCGCAACCGCCGCATTATGCCGATCTGGATTTCTGAGGCGGCCCGGAGTCTTCGTCTCAACACTCCGGCCTTGGGGGGCCAGCCCCCCAAACCCCCCGGCATATTTGCAAAGAGAAGAAGAGGAAGTCCGCGATGGAACTGACGGGCCGGGTGAAGGCGCAGGCCGTGGCAGAGGGGTTTTCAGCCTGTCGCATCTGTCGGCCCTGGGATGTGCCCGAGGTGCCGGCGCGGTTGCAAGCCTTTCTCGATGCCGGATATCACGGCCAGATGGGCTGGCTCGCGGATCGGGCGCATTGGCGCGGCGCGCCGCAGGTGCTGTGGCCCGAAGCGCGGTCTGTGATCCTGCTGGCCGAGAATTACGGCGCGGACCAAGACCCGCTGGAGGTTTTGGAGATGCGCGAACGGGCGGCCGTTTCGGTCTATGCGCAGAACCGGGATTACCATGACATCGTCAAGAAGCGGCTCAAGCGGCTGGCGCGCTGGCTGATTGATCAGGCCGGCGGTGAGGTGAAGGTCTTTGTCGATACTGCGCCGGTGCCGGAGAAGGCCCTGGGGCAGGCGGCCGGTCTGGGATGGCAGGGCAAGCACACGAACCTCGTGTCGCGCGACCTGGGGTCGTGGTTTTTCATCGGTTCGGTGTTCACGACGCTGGATCTGCGCCCGGATGCGGCGGAGACGGACCATTGCGGGTCTTGCCGCGCCTGTCTTGATATCTGTCCGACAGATGCCTTTCCCGCGCCGTACCAGCTCGATGCGCGGCGCTGCATTTCCTATCTGACGATCGAACATCGCGGGCCGGTGGATGAAGAATTGCGCCCCCTGATGGGCAATCGCATCTATGGCTGTGACGATTGCCTGGCGGTCTGTCCTTGGAACAAGTTTGCCAGCCGCGCGGCGGAGGCGCGGTACCATGCCCGCGACGACCTGCGGGCACCGGCGCTGGCCGAACTGGCGCGGTTGGACGATGCGGCGTTCCGGGCACGGTTTTCCGGCTCTCCGATCAAGCGGATCGGGCGCGACCGGTTCGTGCGCAACGTGCTTTATGCCATTGGCAATTCGGGGGCCGCCCGGCTCCGGGCGGTGGCGCAGGACCTTGTGGACGATCCGGATGCGGCCGTGGCGGACGCGGCACGCTGGGCCGTGATGCAACTGGCGGAGACGGGTTGAAAAGGGTGCAACAGGGGTTGGACTCTGGCCAGCGCGCGCCATTTATAGGGAAAGCGACAGCACAGGAGGCGGCGGATGGCCAAATATGAGAAGAACCCTGACGTTATCGCGACGCTCAGTCCGGAGCAGTTTCGCGTTACCCAGGAAAATGGAACGGAACGGCCGGGTACCGGGGAGTACCTCGATAACACGGCCCCCGGCATCTATGTCGATATCGTCAGCGGCGAGCCGCTTTTCGCATCCGCGGACAAATTCGAATCCGGGTGCGGCTGGCCAAGCTTTACCAAGCCGATCGCACCGGTGCATGTGACCGAACTGCGCGACACCACCCACGGGATGATCCGCACCGAGGTGCGCTCGACCCATGGTGACAGTCATCTGGGGCATGTTTTCCCCGATGGTCCGCAAGACAGGGGTGGTTTGCGTTATTGCATCAATTCCGCCAGCCTTCGCTTCATTCATCGGGACGACATGGAGGCCGAAGGTTATGGCGCTTACCTGAGCCAAGTGGAGGATATGGCATGACTGAACGCGCTGTTTTGGCAGGCGGCTGTTTCTGGGGGATGCAGGATCTGATCCGCAAACTGCCCGGAGTAGAGAAAACCCGCGTTGGGTACACCGGCGGTGATGTGCCGAACGCGACCTATCGCAACCACGGAACACATGCCGAGGGGATCGAGATCCTGTTTGATCCGGAGGTGATTTCGTATCGCCGGATTCTCGAGCTGTTTTTCCAGATCCACGATCCGACCACGCTGAACCGGCAGGGCAACGATGTGGGGATGAGCTATCGCTCGGCAATCTATTACGTGGATGCGGAGCAAAAGGCGGTGGCCGAGGAGACGATTGCCGATGTCAACGCGAGCGGTCTGTGGCCCGGCAAGGTGGTGACAGAGGTGGCGCCCGTGGGTGAGTTCTGGAAAGCGGAACCCGAGCATCAGGATTACCTCGAACGGTTCCCCCAGGGGTATACCTGCCATTTCCCGCGCCCCGACTGGGTTTTGCCCAAGCGCGCGGCGGCGGAATAAGGCGACCCGATTTCGCAACGCCCCCCCGCGCCAGGGGCATGATACAGGGCCTGCGTCCTTGATAAAGCGACGTGCCCTGTCGCCAGGGCGCGCGGGTTATCCCCTCGACCCGCCGATCCGGGGTTCCTGGCCGTCTTTCAGGCGGGCAAGATTTGTCCGGTGCCGCCAGATTATCAGGCTCGTCAAAAGCAGGGTCAGCAGGAAAATCTGGCCCTGTCCGACCAGCAGGCACATCAGCGGTGACCAGGCGGCCGCGACAAGCGCCGACAGGCTGGAAATCCGGCTGATCGCGGCGGTGGCCAGCCAGATGGCACAGGCCAGAACACCGACGGGCCAGGCCAGGCCCAGCAGCAGACCAAGGAAGGTGGCGACACCCTTGCCCCCCTTGAAGCCCAGCCAGACCGGGAAGCAATGGCCCAGGAACGCCGCAAGGGCCGCGACCTGTGCTGCATCTTCACCGGCCAACGCGCGGGCCAGCAGAACGGCCGCCACGCCCTTGGCCGCATCGAGCACCAGGGTGGCGGCGGCGGCGGGTTTGTTTCCGGTGCGCAGCACATTGGTCGCGCCGATATTGCCCGATCCGATTTCGCGCAGATTGCCGAGGCCGAATGCCCTGGTCAGGATCAATCCGAAGGGGATGGCGCCGAGCGCGTAGCCGATGATGGCCCAAAGCAAAAGGATCAGCAGGCTCGACTCGGATACAGGCATTACGGACTCCGGTAGACTGAGGTTCCACTGACGAAAGTTTCGAGAACCTTACCCTGCAAGCGGGCGCCATCAAAGGGGGTGTTCTTGGATTTGGAAAGAAGCTTGAACCGGTCGAGAACAAGCGGTTTATCCGGATCGAACAGCACCAGATCGGCGGGCGCGCCCTTGGCCAGGCGACCACACTCAAGGCCAAGCCGCCGCGCCGGATTCAGCGACAAGGCGCGAAAGAGCGTCGGCAGATCGAGATCGCCGGAATGATAAAGGCGCATCAGCACCGGCAGCAGGGTTTCCAGCCCCACCGCGCCGCTGGCGGCTTCCTCGAAGGGCAGGCGCTTGCTTTCCTCGTCTTGCGGGGTGTGGAACGATCCGATGACGTCGATCAGCCCGGATTTGACGGCTTCGACCACCGCGTGCCTGTCATCCTCGGCCCGCAGGGGTGGTTTCACCTTGAAGAAGGTGCGGTAGTCCGCGACGTCATATTCGTTGAGCGTGAGATGGTGCATGGAGACACCCGCCGTCACGTCGAAGCCGTTCCGCTTGGCCCGTTCCAGCGCGGGCAGGGCGCGGGTCGTGGTGATCTGGTCGGCATGATAGCGCACGCCTGTCATCTCGATCAGCGCGATGTCCCGGTCGATCCCCATGCGTTCTGCCATGGGCGACACCGCTGGCAAGCCGCGCAGCGACGCAAACTTGCCGGACGTGGTGGCGGCGCCTGCCGAGAGGTTGGGTTCCTGCGGATGGCCGACGATCAATGCGCCCAGGGCGCGGGCATATGTCATGGCGCGCGACAGAACCTTGGTGTCGCGCACGACGCTGTCGCAATCGGTGAAGGCGACGGCGCCTGCATCCATGAGAAACCCGATCTCTGTCATCTCGCGGCCTTCGCGGCCCTTGGTCAGGGCGGCCATTGGCAGGACATGCACCGGAGCCGCCTCGTTGGCGCGGCGGCGGATAAATTCCAGGGATTCGGGTGTGTCGATGGCCGGGGCCGTGTCGGGGCGGGTCACGATGGTGGTCACCCCGCCTGCCGCCGCGGCCAGACCGGCAGAGCCATAGCTTTCCTTGTGGCGCTCGCCGGGTTCGCAGATCTTGACGCCGATATCGACGATGCCCGGCGCCACGCATTTTCCCTGCGCGTCGCGCCGGTTGTCCTGCGGCACGTGGTCGGTGCCGATGTCGGGTGTGGGAGTGTCGAACCGTTCGGCGATCACGCCGTTGCGCAACAGCAGCGCGCCGGGGGCGACGGTCCCGGTTTCGGGATCGACAAGGCGGGCATTGGTCAGAAGCAGGGTCATGGGTCAGGCCGCCTTGTTTTGCCGGGCCGCGTCGATCCGGTTCAGGACCGCCTGCGGATCGGGTTGGTACTTGATCAGGTGCTTGTCGCCATTGCGGGTGATCACCTGGACCGACCCCGCGATGATGCGCAGCTTGACGATATCGTCCAGCCGCGCCTTGCGTTCGTAGGGGCCCTTGAGGCTTTGGCCGGAGAGGGTCCAGCTTTCTTCCATCACCTCGTCCAGCATGTACCAGCCGCGCAGCCCCACGGCAAAGAGGCCGCCCACGGCCCCTGTCCAGACATGCGGATTGCCCAGCAGCCAGAGAATGGCCATGCCGGCGGCCATCGCAATGGCGGCCATGACGGCATGCGCGCGGATATAGGTGGACCTGTCGGGTTTGAATTCAGTCATACGGGCCTTTGGCAATACGGTTCAGTTGAGCAGGACCTTGGCAAGGATGATGCCACCTGCGACGAGACCAAAGAGCACAAGCACCAAAATCACCACCGAGGTGTTCGTTCCCGGCGCCGGGGCGGAGGCTCCGCCACCCACGCCCTTGGCCGATTCGGTGTGGATCGGGGCCGCGATGGTCGCAGCTTGCGGTTCGTTGAAGGTCCCCATCCAGCGCAGCGGACTGGAGATGGTCAGATCCTGTTCCGTCTGGTTGAAGGCCTGAGAGGGCAGGACAAGGGCAAAACCGGTGAGCGCGTCGAGCTGGGCGCGCATCTTTTCGAACTCCGAACCGGTGATGTCATGCGCCGTGGCAAGGTATTGCGACAGCGGCATCTCTCCCAGGTCGCGGATGTCGATCACATCGACAAAGGCGGCGCGGAGGGAGGTTGCGCCAAGCGCGTATTGCAGGGGCCATTCGCCGGTCCCGGCCTGGGTGGTGAAGCGTTCCATCGCTTCGCGGGGCAGGTCGATGTGAAACACCCGCACCACGCCGCGTTCGCTGCCTTTGATGTGCATGGAGGTTCTCATGCCATCACGCTTACGTCCTGCGCCGCGCGCCGGTCCCTGAGCGATTGCGCCAGTAGGTCCATCGCCGCCATACGCACGGCGACGCCCATTTCCACCTGTTCTTGAATCACCGACCGGTTGATGTCGTCGGCCAGCGTGCCGTCAATCTCGACGCCGCGGTTCATCGGGCCGGGATGCATGACGATGGCATCGTCCCTGGCATAGCCCAGCTTTTCGGCATCGAGCCCGTAGCGGTGGTAGTATTCGCGTTCAGACGGAATGAAACCGCCATCCATGCGTTCTTTCTGAAGCCGCAGCATCATCACCACGTCCACATCGCGCAGCCCTTCACGCATGTCTTCGAACACCTCGACACCGAAGTCTTCGATCCCGGACGGCATGAGCGTCTGCGGACCGACAAGGCGCACGCGGTTTTCCATCTTGCCCAGAAGCATGATGTTCGACCGGGCGACGCGGCTATGTGCGATATCTCCGCAAATCGCGATGGACAGCCTGTGCAGCCGCCCTTTGGCGCGGCGGATCGTCAGCGCATCAAGCAGCGCCTGCGTCGGATGTTCGTGCCGCCCGTCCCCCGCATTCAGAACAGCGCAATCGACCTTCTGGCTCAGCAGGTCGACCGCCCCGGAATGGGGGTGCCGCACGACCAGAAGATCGGGCCGCATCGCGTTCAACGTCAGCGCGGTGTCGATCAGGGTTTCCCCCTTTTTCAGCGAGGACGCCTGCATCGCCATGTTCATCACGCCCGCCCCGAGCCGCTTGCCCGCCAGTTCGAAGCTGGCCAGTGTGCGGGTCGAGCTTTCGAAGAACATGTTGATCTGCGTCATGCCGGCCAATACCTCCGTGCAGGATGTGCGCGTGCGGTTTCGTTCGGCATAGGTGTCGGACAGGTCGAGCAGGGTTGAAATCTCGTCCGGGCGCAAGGCTTCTATTCCGAGAAGATGGCGGTGTGAGAATGACATCGTCTGAAAAGCCCCCTGTTTGCGATGCTTATAGGCAGCGTGGACAGGTCCAGCAAGACGCGGGATTGCGGCGGCGTGAATTGGCCGGGCCACTATATGTTGGGGGTTTAATAAAAAAGACTTCGCCTTATGGTTGACGCGTTGCCGGTGTCTATTTACGGCTGGTCCCAATACATCTGTGGGGAAATAATGAAATTCAAAAGCTTTTTTGCCGCCCTTCTGTTGGGAGGCGGGCTCTTTCTGAGTGGCTGTGCAGAACAAGCGCAGCGTGTGCCGGCAACCTATATTCCGAGCATCGTGTATCGCGGTGCGACTTGCCAAGAGTTGTATGACGAACGCGTGATGCTGGCGGGATACGTCAAGGACGTGACGCAAGAGCAACGCATGTCGGCACAATCGGACACGGTTTTCTTCAGCTATTCGTTGATCTTCTGGCCCGCGATCTTTGCCCTGCCGATCAGTGTCGATATGTCGTCGCAACTGGCCACGGCGCGCGGGCATTACGACGCGCTCAGCAAGGCGATGGCCGAACAGGGCTGCATGCGCGGGGCGCGCGGGAGCGCGCCACAGGCGCATGCGCCGGAGATACGCCGCGGCGCGCCGACAGGGGCAGCGCATCCGGTCGTCCTGCCGAACTGGAAACGCTATCCCGGACAGTTCCCGCCGCTGTAATGCACGGGTGCCCGGCGACGGGACGTGATCGGTGCTTTTGTCGGCTTGGGTCGCGGGGTAGGTTGCGGACATGGATTCGCAGATCGACTGGCACGCGGCCCGCGCCGCGCTGGACTGGCAGCTTGAAATGGGTGTGACCGAGACGATCTCGGACACACCCATCAACCGTTTTGAACAGATTGCCCCGCCGCCCAAGGCCGGGGTGGCCCAGGGCGCGCAGGCCGCCGTACAGCCGGTGTCTGCCGCATCGGCCTTCGACCCGGTGACCGAGGCCGAGACCTTGGCGCAAGGGGCGCAGGATCTGGCCCGGTTGCAGGCCGTGATGGCGGATTACCCGCATTGCGAATTGCGCAAAGGCGCGCGCAACCTTGTCTTTTGCGACGGGGTTGCGGGCGCACGGGTGATGATCGTGGGCGAAGCGCCGGGGCGCGACGAGGACCGGATGGGCAAGCCCTTCGTCGGCCGTGCGGGGCAATTGCTGGACCGGATGCTGGCGGCGATCGAACTGGGCCGGGACCGCGCAGGGGCGCAGTCGGTCTATATCACCAACGTCCTGCCCTGGCGGCCGCCGCAGAACCGCGATCCGAAACCCGATGAAATGGCAATGATGCTGCCGTTTTTGAAACGGCACATCGCGCTTGCCAACCCGGATGTCCTGGTCTTGATGGGCAACGTCCCCTGCCAGGCGCTGCTGGGCAAGCGCGGCATCACGCGGCTGCGTGGCGCCTGGGCCGAAGCCGAGGGCCTGCCCGTTCTGCCGATGTTTCACCCCGCCTACCTGTTGCGCAATCCGGCGGCCAAGCGCGACGCCTGGGCCGATCTTCTGAACCTGCGCGCGCGCCTGGACATGAAAGCCTGAGCCATGACCCGTATCGATGACAGCAAGGACTTCCTGCCGATCCGCATCGCCGTTCTGACGGTCAGTGACACCCGGTCGCTGGACCAGGACCGATCCGGAGACACGCTTGTGGGACGGATAGACGGCGCCGGGCACATCTTGGCGGATCGCAAGATCGTAGCGGATGAACGCGACCAGATCGCAGAGCAGCTGCGCGCCTGGTGCGATCAGCCGGATATCGATGTCGTGATCTCGACAGGTGGCACCGGCCTGACCGGGCGGGATGTCACGGTCGAGGCGCACAGGGATGTCTATGACAAGGAGATCGACGCGTTCGGCACGGTGTTCACCATGGTGTCGTTCCAGAAGATCGGCACCAGCGCGGTCCAGAGCCGGGCAACCGGGGGTGTGTGCAACGGCACTTACCTCTTTGCCCTGCCCGGCAGTCCGGGAGCCTGCAAGGATGCGTGGGACGAGATCCTGAGGCTTCAATTGGATTATCGGCACCGGCCTTGTAACTTTGTCGAGATTTTACCGCGACTGGATGAACATTTGCGACGGAAATGATGCGCCGTCCCGTGTAAGGACAAGACGTGTTATTGGAAAACATTCAATTCCGACTATCTGTAAGGTCGGGACTTGAGGACAAGGATTGTCGCGGATGCGGTTTTTGCGCCGGAGCCTGACGGGACTCTTTTTGATGGCTGTGACGCTTGGGCTGTTGGCCTTTGCCGGCGTGCAGGTGCGCGACGCCGTGCAGGACCGTATGGCGCAGGAACCGCGGTCGTTCGAACAAAGCGAACGGGTGTTCGCCGTGAATGTGGTTCCGGCCGAGTTCGAGACGATCACGCCTGTCATCACCGCCTTTGGTGAGATCGAAAGTCGCCGCACGCTGGAAATCAGAACCGCCGTCACGGGGCGGGTCATCGAGATCGCGCCCGAGTTCGTCGAAGGCGGAACGGTGACAGAAGGCCAGGTGTTGGCGCGGCTGGACCCAACCGATGCGGAGTCTGTCCTGCAGCGGGTGCAAAGCGACATCGTCGATGCCGAGGCCGAACAGCGCGAGGCAGAGCGCGCGCTGGTTCTGGCACGGGACGAATTGGCCGCCGCGCAGGATCAGGCCGACTTGCGGGACCGCGCGTTCCAGCGGCAACGCGATCTGGAAGAGCGTGGCGTTGGCACGGCGGCCGCGGTCGAGGTGGCCGAACTGGCAGCAGGGCAGGCGCGGCAAGCGGTTCTGTCGCTGCGGCAGGCGATCGCGCAGGCCGAAGCGCGGATCGATCAGGCCGCCACGCGATTGTCCCGTGCCCGGATTGCCGAGGCCGAGGCGCAGCGGCGGCTGGATGATACGGTGATCACCGCCGGGTTCTCCGGCACGCTTGCGGATGTCTCCGTGGTGCAGGGGCGGCTGGTGTCGTCCAACGAACAATTGGCCCGCCTGATCGATGCAGATGCGCTCGAAGTGGCCTTCCGGCTTTCGACCCAGCAATTCGCGCGCCTTCTGACCGAAAACGGCACGCTTCGGACCGCCGATGTGCGTGTGGTTCTGGACGTCTTTGGCACGAACCTGAACGCGCAAGGCACGTTGATCCGCGCCGGGGCCGCCGTGGGTGAGGGTCAGACCGGGCGTCTTTTGTTCGCCACTTTGGACAGCGCGGCCGGTTTTCGGCCCGGCGATTTCGTGACGGTGCAGATTGATGAACCAGCGCTCGACCGGGTGGCGCGGCTTCCGGCCACAGCGTTGAATGCCGCGGGCGAGGTGCTCGTGCTGGCCGAGGAAGACCGGCTGGACGTTGTTTCGGTCGATTTGTTGCGGCGACAGGGCGATGATGTGCTGGTCCGGGCAGAGAACCTGCGCGGGCGCGAGGTCGTGGCGGAACGCACGCCGCTTCTGGGGGCGGGCATCAAGGTGCGGCCCCTGCGCCAAAACGGTACGGCGGAAACCGAGTCTCCCGACATGGTCGAGTTGACCGAGGAACGGCGCGCGCGGCTGACTGCCTTTGTGCAGGCCAACACGGGTATGCCCGAGGCGGCCCGGCAGCGCCTCCTTGACCAGTTGTCGCAAGGCAGTGTCCCGGCGCGGGTGGTCCAGCGGATCGAATCCCGGATGGGAGGGTAACCGATGGCACGCGCGCTTCCCGGACGGGCCAGCGGGATCCTGAGCTATTTCGTGCGCCACCGGACGGTGGCCAACCTGCTGCTGGTCATCCTGATCGCGGCAGGCGCGTTTTCGATCCCGAACATGCGGGCGCAGTTCTTTCCCGATGTCGTGGTCGATGACGTGGATGTGTCCGTCGTCTGGGAGGGCGCAGGCGCCGAGGATGTCGACCGGGGCATCGTGCAGGTGCTGGAACCCGCGGTTCTGGCGGTCGAGGGCGTCGAAAGTTCGCAAGCGTCCTCGCGCGAGGGGCGGGCGAGCATCCGGCTCGAATTCGAACCCGATTGGGACATGTCGCGCGCGGCTGACGATGTCCAGCAGGCGATCGACGGGGTGACAACCTTGCCCGCCGATGCCGAAGACCCGGTGGTCCGGCGCGGCGGCTGGCGCGACCGGGTGACAGACCTGGTGATCACCGGGCCGGTTGGCGTGGATCAGCTTGCCCGCTTTGCCGATGAGCTGAGCACGCGGCTTTTTGCCGAAGGGGTCACGCGGACCACGATCCGGGGGCTTTCGGCGCCGCGCACCGTGGTCGAGGTGCCGTCGGCCAACCTGATCGCCTTTGACATCACGATGGCCGAGATTGCCGAAGCCATCGCGCAGGAGGTCGATACCGATCCGGCCGGCGATGTCGGCACCGCGAACACGCGGGTGCGCACCGGTGTCGAAAAGCGCAGCGCGGACCAGATTGCCGACATCGTTCTGCGATCCAACCCGGACGGATCGACCCTGAGTGTCGGCGATGTGGCCACCATCCTGATCGAAGGGATAGACCGCGAACGCAGCTATTTCGTGGGCGAGGATCCCGCCATCTCGATCCGAGTGGATCGCAGCGCACAAGGCGATGCCATCGCCATTCAGCGCAGGGTCGAGGAGGTGGCCGCCGAGTTCGAGGCGTCGCTGCCCGAGGGTGTGAGCGTCGACCTGATCCGCACGCGGGCGGAGCTGATCTCGGGGCGGCTGGATATCCTGACCGACAATGCGCTGACCGGCCTGGCGCTGGTTTTGATGCTGCTCTTTCTTTTCCTGAATGTGCGCACCGCGTTCTGGGTGGCGGCCGGGATTCCCGCTGCGCTGCTGGCGGCGATCGCGCTGATGTACATGGCGGGGATCACGATCAACATGATCTCGCTGTTTGCCCTGATCATCACGCTGGGGATCGTTGTCGATGATGCCATCGTGGTCGGCGAACACGCCGATCACCTAGCGCGCACTGGTCTGACCCCGATCGAGGCAGCAGAACGCGCGGCGCAGCGAATGGCATTGCCGGTGTTTTCTGCCACCTTGACGACGATCATTGCCTTTTATGGCCTTGTCATCATCGGCGGGCGGTTCGGGGACCTGATCTCGGACATTCCCTTCACGGTGATCGCGGTGCTGACGGCGTCTTTGATCGAGTGTTTCCTGATCCTGCCCAACCACATGGCCCACGCGATTGCCCATAGCGCGAAGGAACACTGGTACGACATGCCGTCGCGCGTGGTGAACAGGGGCTTCCGCTGGGTGCGGGAAACCCTGTTCCGTCCCTTTATGGCGCGGGTGATCCAGGCGCGCTACGCGGTCCTGGCCGGGGCGGTTCTGCTCCTGGCCTCACAGGCGGCGCTGTTCATCCGGGGCGATGTTCAGTGGCGGTTCTTCAATTCGCCCGAACAAAGCTCTGTCACCGGCAATTTCGCAATGGCACCGGGCGCCACCCGCGCGGATACGTTCGAAATGATGCGCATCTTCCAACGCTCGGTCGAGGACGTGGCGCAGTCCTTCGAAGATGAACATGGCGTCAACCCGATCGACTATGTCATCGCCGAGGTCGGCGGCAATGCGGGTCGCGGAATCTCGGGTGCGGACACCAAGGATGCCGACCAGTTGGGCGGTATTTCCATCGAGATGATCGATGCCGACCTGCGGCCCTTCTCCAGCCGCGCTTTCGTGAGCGAACTGGAAGACAGCGTACCGCGCCATCCTCTGGTCGAGACGATCAGCTTTCGCAGCTGGGGCAGCGGACCGGCCAGCGATTCGCTTGATGTGCAGTTTTACGGGGCGAATGCCGAGACGCTGAAGGCAGCGTCAGAAGACCTCAAGAAAGCGCTGTTGCCTTACCCGGAGGTCTCGGCGGTCGAGGACAACCTGGCCTATGACAAGCAAGAGCTGATCCTCGAACTGACGCCGCAGGGAAAGGCGCTGGGCTTTACCATCGACGGCCTGGGCCGGGTGCTGCGCGCGCGACTTGGCGGGATCGAGGCGGCCACCTATCCCGACGGCCCGCGCAGCGCCGAGATCCGGGTGGAACTGCCCACCGGTGAATTGACCGCGGATTTCCTTGAACGCACGCAGATGCGGACCCCGGGCGGCGCATATGTCCAGCTTGCCGATATCGTCAGCGTGGAGCGGCGGACCGGGTTTTCCACCGTCCGGCGCGAAAACGGGATTCGCCTGATTTCCGTCACGGGCGATATTTCCGAAGACGATCCGGCCCGCGCCAATGACATCATGCTGGCGCTCGAAACCGAGATCCTGCCCACCATTGCCAGCGAACGGCAGGTCGACTACCGCCTGTCCGGTCTGAGCGAGCAGGAGGGGGAATTCCTCAATGATGCGCGCACCGGTCTGATCCTGTCACTGCTGGCAATCTACCTCGTGCTGTCGTGGGTGTTCGCAAGCTGGACGCGGCCCATGGTTGTCATGGCGGTGATCCCGTTCGGGCTGGTCGGCACGATCTACGGCCATGCGCAATGGGATGTGCCATTGAGCATGTTCACGGTTGTCGGCCTGCTCGGGATGACCGGGATCATCATCAACGACTCCATCGTTCTGGTTACTACCATCGACGAACAGGCGCAAGATCGCGGGCTTGTGCCATCGATCATCGACGGTGCGGCCGACAGGCTGCGGCCGGTGTTCCTGACCACGGCAACCACGGTCCTGGGATTGATCCCGCTGCTTTATGAACAATCGAGCCAGGCGCAGTTCCTCAAACCGACGGTGATCACGCTGGTCTACGGGCTGGGCTTCGGGATGTTCCTCGTCCTGCTGATCGTGCCGTCCCTTGTCGCGATCCAGAGCGATATCGGCCGTCTTGCCCGCTCTGCGCGGCGCGGTTTGAGATTCCGCCGCCCCGGTGTTCGGGCCGCAATCGGATTGGCCGGTGTGTTGATCGTCGGCTGGCTGGCGGCCACCATGGGGGCTTTTGCCCTGACCGGCGGACTTCCCGCCACGCTGAGTGCCGCGTTGGCGGGCA
>Ga0102932_1000697_pt1 | contig 16945 bp, 7 predicted proteins | sample SalPonR1_C_D2_MG_FD_78212 | JGI IMG/M metagenome (GOLD analysis project Ga0102932, IMG submission 78212) | Salt pond soil microbial communities from South San Francisco under conditions of wetland restoration - Salt Pond MetaG R1_C_D2_MG | ecosystem: Environmental > Aquatic > Marine > Intertidal...
GGCTTTATCGCCGTTTCACCACTGGAAAGGAGGTGCCGCCGAATGCCTGGTGGGCGACGCCAATCACGACAAATGCGTTTTGATCGGTCTGGCCAACGATATACTTTAAATCATTCACCTGAGCGCGTCGGATAATACAGTAGATCATGGTGCATCGGCTTACCCCGCTTCAACGCAAAATTAAAAGATGGCCTGGCGCCATATTCCCCCTAGTATCTGATTCCGTCAATGATTTCCGGCTCTTCTCATATTTTTTCTGCCGTATATAGGGTTTGCGGAAGCTGCGTTTCAGTTTTTTTTGAGGTTTTATTTTATTTTGTTAATCCGCTAATTATGGTGTAAATTCAACCTAAATTGAGCGATTTTCAAGTTTACCCCAGATACATTGAAACGCTCGATTTAGGTTCAAAAAAGAAAAACGAATCCTTTACACGAACACCGGCTGTACAGGTCGATACGCCCATGCCATCAAAACAGCCAAGCAGATTGCGCCGGATTTTAGTCAGGACCCTGATCGCTTTAGCCGGTCTTGTGGTGCTTGTCCTGGTGCTTGTTTCCCTGACAGCGGCCTTTCTGCCCACCATCGTGTCCACCGACCGGTTCCACCGGCTAATAACAGAACAGCTCGAGCGCTCGTTGAACCAACCCGTTCACATCCGCAAGATTGACTGGACATGGACGCGGGGGCTTACCATTTCCGGCCTCAATATTGCCGGCCTGCCGGATTTTTCCGACAAACCCCTGATAAGCCTATCCCGGGCCCACCTGGTAATCCGATTACCGGATTTACTCAAACGCCGCCTGAATTTTACGTTTTTACTAGAGAACCCGGAAATTCACCTGGTGCGGGATGAGTCCGGGCGGTTAAACCTGACGGAGGCCTTTGCCGGGGCCGAGGCGGAAGCAAAAGCGCCCGAACCCGAGCCGGAAGCACCCAAAAGCGCATTTGCCCTGCCCCTGGATATTAAAACGGACATCCATCTGGCCGACATTTACGTCTCATTTCAGGATCTTCAGACGAATCAACGCTACACGCTTAAAAACGGGGATGTTCGTCTGAAGGCCCCTTCAATCATCGAGCGGCCTTTGCAGGCGTCAATTGATGCAGATATGGCTGTTAACGGGCAAGACATACCCCATTGCGCCATTAATGCGGATATAAAGAACTTGTTCGGCCCAAATGGAAAAATCCGGCCCGCTCGCGCCTCTGCCCGAGTAGAGGCCGACCTGCCGGGCACATCCATAGATATAAAGGGCGACATGACGGCCAAAGGAATTAAAGGTAAGGTTTCGATCGACCTGGAGACGCTTGCCGGCATTGCGGCCCCCATGCTGCCGGGCGTTTTGAAAAACACCGATATCGGAGGCAGGATTCATCTGAAAGCCGAGGCCGCCCAGACGGGCAAAGATGCCATTGAGTTTGAAACCACCCTCTCCGGGGAAACGCTTTCCGTTGCCGGAAAACTGATCGGCGGAAACCGCCTTGGGCCCGGGGATATCGACGTGCGGGCGGCCGGAGCAATGGATTTGAATAAAGACAGACTCACCCTGGCCCCGTTGGAGATCCAACTGTTAAATAACAGCCGACTGGAATTGAAGGGCAAAATTGAGGCGTTGGGGGATCCGGCGCCCTTGGTTGACCTCACGGTGGCCCCTGTACATATTGATCTGAAAGAGATTGCTGACTTCTGCAGCGCCTATCTGCCACCCGGCCTTGCTCTGGCTCGTTCTCCTGAAGACCGAACCGAGCTATCCATTGAAAAACTCCGCTTAAAGGGCCGCCTCCCCACCGGCCGGGCAACCGCCGAAATCCGGAACCTCGCCCTGAGCGCTTCGCATCTTTCCTACCAAAGAAAGAGCAAATCCTCCACCGAATCCTCTACGGACATTCAGATTCAAAATCCACGGCTGAGCATCCCGTCCGTCAAAACCACCCTGGCCGACCTGATGCCGGCATCCGCAGAGCTAAGCGCCGCTGTTCGCATCAAAGAAATGGTATACGCCGCAGGCGACACCCGTCTGTCGGTGAACCGGCTGGCGCTTGAGGCAATAAACGGCATAGCGGAAGATATTGAACTAGAGGATCATTCGCCGCTGGGCGTATCCGGAAACTTCGGGATTTCAAACACCGCAAGCATCGATGCGTTAACATTTAAAGACCGGCTCACACTTGCCGGCGCCCGCCAGGAATTAAGCGTCAAACTGGCGGTGGATCCGGACGGAACAGCCAACGGCGCCATGGAAAGGCTTGCCATACGAATACCCCGCATTAAGCTCTCCGATCCGTCTTACGGCCCGGTCGAGACCAGCGCCGGCGTCCATCTATCGCTTTCCGATCTCCGGGTGAACGATATCGAGGCTCTGGATCTGGATATCGAGGATCTGGCCGCGCGGCTTGATGTCGGCCGCATGCTCGCCCTGAATATACATGCAAACGCCGAACAAACCGGCAAAAAAGGGTTGAATGCCCGGGCGGATGCGGACATCCGTTTAAACGAAATCATGAAGACGTTTAAGCTCAAGGATCGCTTGAAAATGGATGGTGAGGGCAACGCCCGCCTTCAGATTCAGGTCTCCGGAAAGCGACCGGGTCCGGAACAAACAGCCGGCCTAAAAGCCCTGAAGCTCTCCGAGAGCCTTGATTTTCTGGACCGGTGCCGAATCGATCTGGACCTATCGAACGGCGCCTTTCACTATCAGCCGGACGATCCCACCCGTCTCACCATTGGCCGGATCTCAGGCGACCCGCTTCTCTCCTACAGACTCTCCGGGAAAACGGCATCCGGCAGATTGTCAAGCAGAATCGATATCAAGGGGGTTTCGAATATTTTTACCCTCCGGCCGAAGCAGCCGGTTTCAGCTAGACTAAGCCTTGACCTCCGGCATAAGGGGGCGGAGCGCATTAAAGGCAGCCAACGGCTCCATGTGCAGCCAGGAGGCATAGAACAAACCGCCGAGATTTCCTTAGACGACATCGGATCGGCGATCGCCCATAAGGATCCCTATGAAATTTTCAGACGGATCAGCGGTCAGGCCGCTGCCGGCATCCGGATAAAGGAAGCCCGGGGCTTGAAAAAGTTTGCCGCTCCGGGTATGGAGACCGTAAATCTGGACGGCTCCGTCTCGAGCGCCGTTAATGTCCGGAAACTCCCTGAAAACAAGGTGGCGGCCGAGGTTCGGCTTAGCGCCGCAGACTTATCGGCAGCAATGACCGATCTGTTTACCCTGAACGGTATAAACGGCGATATTGTCTTATCCAAAGATTTGAATATCGAAAAAACCGACGCAGCCGGCACCGAAGGGGTCATGGGGTCATGGCTTTCCCGGCAGGTGATGCGAAGTAACGGCCCCTCCCCATCCAGCGGCCCGCTGCCATCCAGCGCCCTAAACAGCCGGATCAAGCAAATGACGGCCTATTCAGCCCACGAACACGGACTGTCTTTACAATCCGGAGAATTCAATGCGGGCGGCCTCCCGATCGCCATTGGCCCCTCCCGGATATCTCTGGGGCTGTCCCGTGGGCTGCCGGGCATTGATTATTTCAACCTGGATATACTCGGCGGGACATTTTTGGGCGATCTTTTGATCCGCCCTTCCCCCTCCGGCTACTTACTCGAAACCCGCATCAACTTTACCGGCATTGACCCCGGCCAAATTTTCCCGGAAGCCGCCGCCGGGATCGAGGGCGGACAATCCGAGGTCAGCGGCGCTTTATCCGCAAGCATTCCGATTGCCCGGCAAATGCAGAACGTGCTTGAAAATTCGGAAATCCGCGTAGATTTCCGTAAAATTGGCAGCCGCGCGCTGGAACGGCTCCTCTACGCCCTTGATCCCTATGAGAGCAATGAGGCCATTGTCTCCCAGCGCCGCATACTGAGAATGGGATCGCCGAAAGAGATTCACCTGGAAATCAAGGACGGCTTCCTCTCCCTGGAGGGTGAAATTATGGTCAGATCCGTTCCAATCGCCATTCCCCCGATTGAACGGTTGAACATCGCCCGACTGCCGGGCATTGAAGAATTTGAATCCAGCCTTTCAGTGATCGGTCCGATTATAGAAGCGCTTGATATGGCGGCCGCAGAAATATTGGCGCCGGAAAAAGTATTTGGCAGAAAATAAAATAAGGAGTAGCGTATACATAGGACCCAAAATTGAAGGCATCAATCGAATTTTCCTTCATACCAACCAAGGAAAGCCCTATGAAACACAGCATTTATATTTTAATTCTCGCCCTGCTCACCGGCTGCACGCTTGCCCAGGTGGATGTGGAAATGGTGAGCGAACGCACGGCTTTGGAAAACCAGGTGCTTGGCACCTACAATTCACTGGACGCCCAGATGCTTCTGGCCGCCTCCGTTCGGGGCGTGGATGAGGACGGAGGGATAAGCGAGCCGCCAAAGCACAGCCGGCAATACAAAGATGCCATTACAGCCATGCAGACCCTTGATTTCCACGCTGACGATCTGGCGGCGTTCAAGCGGCTGGGTTGGGTCGGTGAGAACAACCGGGGCTATATTGAGCCGTTTGGCATAAAAAAAGACGATGTGCCGCCAGAGCTCGAAAGCTTCGCCGGCCGATACACCCGGCCTGAATTCGATCATGTGGTATCCCGGGTAAATGCCGCCCGAAAAGTCCTCATGGAGCGGGTGATCTACATGAACGAGAATTTAAAGGAATCCGATATGTCCCGAATACAGCGGGTTTTTGCCGGAATACATGCCGAGAATGCCGCTGCCGGGGTTAAAATTCAGACAGAAGACGGATCATGGAAAACCAAGGAAAAAGCCAAGTGAAGGCCAATGTCTGCCGTAAAGCCGGCTGCCTGATAGTCGGGATGTTTCTATTGCTGGTTGGGGGGCTCCAGCCGAACGCCCGTGCCGGGGATCAAATCAGGGGCCAAATCATTGCGCCGCTTCAGATAACCGCGGAGACCGAGCCGGTCCTGGATATGACCATTTCTGAAGACGGCCAGGATATCGTCTATATCACGGGCGATCCCACCGCATCCACTCTGTGGCTCGGTTCCGCCGACCCGGCTGTACTCAAGCTGCCCCGAAAACTCACCCAGGAGCCTTCAGGCAAACGCGCCCCCGCGCTGTCTCCTGACGGCGACCGCGTCGCCTATGTGGACACACGGCTGGACGCCAACGGCGATATTTTTCTGATCAACCTGAAAAACCCGGATAGCCCACCGGTCCGTCTGACGAACCGGGATACGGCGGACGATAATCCGGCGTTCGCACCCGACGGCGAACGCCTCTATTTTCAGCAGGCGGAAACCGACGGCGCAAGCCGCCTGGTCGTCCTTGACCTCTCCGAGCCGGGCAGCCCGCCCAAACCATTAGAAACGGGGGGCGACAGCATATCGGCGGCTGTCTCGCCTGACGGCGACAGGCTCGCCTTTGTCTCTTTCAGAGAACATTCATCCGGAGATATTTTTATCTTTCACCGCCAAACCGGAGGGCTACGGCAAATCACGAACGGCCCGGCCATTGACCTGTTTCCCGCCTGGGGGCCTTCCGGCGCCCGCATTTACTTCTCCCGCATTGACTCGGATACCAATCAAGACGGGGAGGTCACCGCATCCGACAATTCCGTGGTATGCCGGATTCAGGTAAAAAACAAAGACACCCCGGCTTATCCGCTGACCCCCCTTGCCCACTCCGCCGTCCATCCAGGGATAACGGCGGATCGACTGTTTTACCTGTCTGACCGCGCAGGCGTCACCAACTGCTGGTCCACTCCGAAATCCGGCAGGATCCCGGCAATGGACGAGGCCGAGGAGCAGCTTGGGCTGGCCCGGCAGATTGCCGGTCGGATACCCTACGTCCCCTACCTGTCATTGCTTGCCTACTACCGGGTCATGGAGACCTTTCCCGGGCGCGGGTCCATTACGGCGAAAGCCGGCTGTGCCATTGGCCGTATCTATGAGCGCTTAAACCTCAATAACGCCGCCCGGCAGGCTTACGGCTATGTCGCGGACCACTTTACCGCCGTCAACCCCGAGGGACCGGTTGCAAAAATTCAACAGGTCAAACTGGACGGCCGGCATCAAATAGATAAAGCGGCCGCTAAAAACCGCCGTCTGGAGATTCTCGAACGAACCATCCGGAAAATTGACCGGCATGCGGCTGAAAAGGGGGCTTTCGTCCAAGCCGAAGCCGCATTTGCCAAATCCCGTCTGATAATCGATGAAAACCGGGCCTCCGCCAAAATTCTCAGGCTTATGAAATGGCTGGACCCGATAATCGGTAATGACCAGAGCCCGCCCGCCCATCTGGCCCAGGCCCTGTTTTTAAAGGCGGAAATATACCAACAGGCCGGCATTTCACAGTCAGCCACAAAGACCTATCGCCGCCTGGTAAAACGCCTGCCGGACCAGCGGCCCTGGGCGGATAGTGCCGTAGACCGGCTGCTCGACCTCGCCCTGGCCGACATTCCCGAGGCCGCCCGGGAGGTAAAAATCAATAGCCTGCGCCGCATGGCCGAAAAAAACCGCGGGGAAGTTCCGATCCTGGCCATGGCCGCACTCAACCGCGTCGGCGACCTTTATTACGCTGCCGGCGACCGGAGCAGCGCCAAATCCGCCTATCAGACGGTGATTGACGCCTATGACGTAATGAACACCCAGGCGGCTGCCGCCCGGTTTTCCCTGGCGGAGATCCTGTACCGGGAAGAACGCTTCAGGCAGGCGCTTGACCTGTATGAAAAAGAAATTGACCGCCGCCCGGCAACCGACCGCATCTATCAGCTGGCCAGAAACGGCTATATTCGAAAGACGGTCTCATCCGGTGAATTCCTCTACCGGTTGGGGGAGATCCCGTCTGCCAGAAACACTTTCAAGGCGTTGATCGACTATGACGACGCCATTGTCGAAGCCCACCGGGGCTACATCAAATGCGCGGCCGCTGCCGGCGATATTGAAAAGACACTGGCGGACTACCGGCAGCGGCTTAACCAGAACCCGGAGCGTCCGCTTTGGCTCTACACCACCGGCCTTGCCCTCACCTATCTAGAAACCGAAGAGGCCGTGGAAGAGGCCAAAAGGCTCATCACCAGGGCGGTTCGATTAGACGTCCATGTCGAATATTACCACCAGAGCCTGGGCTATATATACGAAGTTTCAGAAACCGTTTACGGAAAAACCCGCCAGCTCGAACATGCGCTTGAATCCTACAAGAAGGCCTATTTTTTAAATGATGCGCAGACCCGCCCGGATAACGCCGGCAACCTGGAGCTAAACCTCGGAAACACTTTTTACCTGCTGGGCCAATACGGCAAGGCGCTTGAATTCTATACCAAGCGATTGAACCGCGAAACCGCTTTTTCAGATCCCAACACGGAGATCATCTTTTACAAGCGACTTGGCGAATGCGCCTTTCAGGCAAAAGACCTGGAGGCATCCAAAACCGCCTATACCCGGGCGATTGAAAAAATTGACCGGCGGATGGCGCCGTTGGCATCCGCAAAAGGGTTTGACCGGATGCACCGGCTCGTCCGGGATCGTATCCTCGCGCCGGCTCTTAAGATTCCGGATTTAGAACAACGGGCCAAAAAAATAGCCAACAGGCAGGCGGATATCAGTGAACAGGTGGCCGAACTTGCCAGAGGGGCGAAAGCTCCGCCTTCTGATGCCTGGGGTCGCTATAAGACCGGCATTCATCAGCTGCTTGACAGACAGAAAAAATTGAACAAGTCCACGGCCGCGCTCGCCAGGAATGTGAATGCGGCCTGTTCCAGCGGTAAATGCCGGGCCTTTATGGAAGATCCATCCGAGACCCTCCGGCTGATGACGGAAAATATCCGGACGTCGCTTGCGTTTCCGGAACAGCTCGTTTCCCTTAAAACTGAAATGACCGACCGGCTGGGGCTTGTCCATCAGGAGCGGCAGCATTGGGAAGCGGCCATTGAGGCGTTTGAGCGGGTCTATGCGCTGAATGAAAAACAGGGGCGAACCCGAAACCTGGCCCGTAACCGACGGGCCATCGCCTACAACACCTATCATTATGCCCGCACCCTTACCGGGGCCAAAAGAAAAAGCCGGCTTGAGGCCGCCGCTGAAGAATTCCGCCGGGCGCTTGAACTGGTTGACGCCTACGGGGTGCCGAAGCCTCAAAAAAAAGAAAAGCAGGCGCTGATTGATATTTCGTTCCAGACCTCCCTGGATACGGCGGGGGCGACCAAAGCGGCCCATGGGTTCTCCGAAATCCAGGAAAAGCGCCTGGCTGAAGCTTTTATCTCCCGCATCCATCTTGAACTGGGCGAGATTGAGGCCGCCCGTACCCATATCGACAAACAGCTGGCCGAGTATCCGATCGGCGATCCTGTGGCGGATAATGACCGCTACGGCGTCGCGCTTCTCTATCACCGGGCGGGGCTGCTTGCCCATGCCATGGCCGACTATGAAACCGCGCTTGACCGGTTCGAATACTCGGCAAAGCTTTGCCTGAAAATGCGGGCACCGGTGAGCGCCGCCCTGAACATGACGAACATGGCAGCCGCCATTGAGGCCGTTACGCAAAGCCGGGGCAACCCGGAGGCCATCTTGGATGCCCATTTGAAAGGATTTCAGCGCCTGGATCGCGAAGTCCGGGAATTGCTCGAAAAAACGGCGGCCACGAAGGACTCTCTGCGGCTGGCGAATTACCACAATACCATGGGCGTCGCCTACGGCCAAATGGCCGAACTGACGGCCGGACGAACGCCAGACCAGACGCCTGCGGCAGCCGCCGAGGCTGCGGTCAGGCGGATGAACCGTCTGAATCTGGCCGCCGGTCATCTTGGCGCTGGCATCAGACTCTGCGAGCGCGCCGATTTACGGCCGGTCCGCTCCGCATTGGAAACCGGGGCCCGGCTGCACCTTAACCTGGCGGCCGTGGCGCGCCGCCTGGGCGAGGCCGAAAAGGCGGATAAACATTTTGAAAAGGCCCTTGAAGCGGCTGAAAACGGTATTCTGCCGGATTTGAAGTGGCGGGCGCTTGCCGGGCTGGACCGGCTCGAGAAGGCCCTTTCCGTACTAGAAGGCCTCACCCTGGCCCGGGCCGGGTGCCGGCACATGGAAATCGTCAACGCCTTCGGCCCCCTGGTACTTCGCACGCTCAAGGAGAAAAACCCGGAGGCGGCCTTTAACCTGGCCGAACATATTGCCGAGTTGGAGCGCTTTAACCGCACCGCGGAGAGCATCCGCCCCCACAGAGAACGGCAAAAACGATTTTACAAGGCTGTCTATCCGCGGCTGGAGCGCATCCGATCCTATAAAAGCCGGATGGCAGACGCGGATCCGGATAAAAAACCCTATATCCGGGAGCGAATCGAGCGGGAAGTGGCCCTGCTGAAGGCAGAATCCAAGAACCCACCGGATATGATTCAACAGATTGCGGACAAAGACCTCCGGTACGGGGTGATGAGCGTTTTTGGCGCCGCCGTTCATGCGGAGGCAATCGCCGCCGAGCTGGCGACGGAAAATCGCCGGGAGCCGTCGGATAGGGATACGCTCGCCAGGCTTCAATCCCGCTATGACGAACTGGTTAGCGCGTACCACGAGGCCTCAAACGTGACTGAAAAGACGCGCGGCCCAAAAACGGCCTACCTGATGGATTTCTTTCGCCCGCGGGCCGCCGGTCTCATGGATGTCATCTTCTCCCTGGGGCCGGAGGCGAAACTATTCCGTATATTCCCGGCAAACCCGGTCCAACCGGCATACGTGGTGTTTACGGTCACAGCAGAGGGCGTTTCCGCGCAAACCGCCAGGGATCTGAAGGCCGTCAAAAAACTGGTCTCCGCGGCAAAGAATGGGCAAACCGCCTTTATCGCCTATGAGGATCCGGCCCCATGGGCGCCTGATGCCCCCCGCCCCCGGGTCCTGAGCGGCACCCATCTTTACCGGTGTTTTTCAAATCGCAGCCCGTTTAAGCATCATCTCCTCACTGTGTCTGAAACCGTTGAAATGACGGGTCTTTCCGATGATTTTGGCGTCATGGCCTGGAAGGGTATGGCGGATCGCGCCAGCCCGGAGAGCGCATACGCACTTGGCGCGGTCAACACACTGGTCATGCCGCACAGACTGACCAGGGGCTGCTCGGTGCCGACAAATGCCGGCCAGACCGCCGAGCCGTTCCTTGCCGTTTACACCGGCGACAGAACCCGCCTTCGCCTGACGGAGCTGCTTTCGAAGACTTCCAGCTTGACCCTCTCGGTTATATCAGAGCCGCCTGCCGCGGAAATCGATCGGATTGCCCACCTGTTTTCCCTTTATGGGTGCCCAAGCCTCATCATCCTGCAGGCCCCGTTTGCCGAAGAGGCGTCCCGTATCGCGGACTTGCTGAACGGATATATGGAAATGACCGCTTTTGACGCCAGCGCCGCCCCGGGCGATCCCTTTCGGCTGACCTATCTGGGGGATCCGGGCATGACCCCGGAAGAATCCTCCGATTTTGCCAGAAAACATTTTATCAGCTACGTTAAAACCGGCAGGGCCGCCTTTGATGCCGGCCATCCGGAAAAGGCCCTGATCAATATAGCCAATGCCATCTCCATTGCGGCTGAGATCAAGGCATACAGCCAGTACCTGCCGGCGCTTTACCGGATCGGCAGGGAGTCCGCCTACCGGGCGGGCCATCTGAAAAAAGCCCTGGCCTTAGCCCAAAAGCTGACGGACATGCTTGACGCCCAACAGCCTGACAGCAGCGCCCACGCCGAGGCCATGCTGACTCTGGGCCTCATCCACGCCAAGCTCAAACAGTACGATCGAGCGGTGCCGGTTATCGAAACGGCTGTGGACATGTTTGCCATGCTGGACGCGGACCGGCAGCTGGCCGGGGCCATGAAAAATCTCGGGGTGGTTCTCGAGAATGCCACCCGCTATGATTCCGCCCTGAGCCGGTTTCAAAAGGCCGCAGCGCTCAGCAAAGAGATTGATGACCGGCGGATGCTGGCCGCCCAGGAAATAAACATCGGCCGCATCTATGACCTGCGGCTAAACAGATACCCCGAGGCCATCCGGCACTATGAAAAAGCGATGGCGCTGTACAAGGCAATCGATGACCCGGAAAAAATCGCCGAATCCCGCTTGAATATCGGCCGGTGCTATCGACTGCTGGGCGTCTTTGCCAAAGCCCATGCCGCCTATGAAAATGCGCTTGCCACGCTTACCCGGAGCTCGGCCGGTGCACAGCGGTTAAAAGCCAAAATTATCATCGAACAGGCAAACAACGCCTGGTTCCAGGGGGACTTTGAGACCGCCTTTAAACGCCAGCGGCACTGCCACAAGCTGGCCGGGAAAGCGGAGGACCCTTTGCTCAGGGTGATGTCGAAAAATACCGCCGGCCTCATCTGGTGGTCCCTGGGCAACTATGACAAGGCGCTCGCCGAGCTGGAAATCGCCCTGAAACAGGCCCGGGAGCTTGACGTCCGGCCCGATGAGGTCGCCTCCACCCTCAATAATATCGGCCTGGTTTACCGGGAAATGGGCAGCCATGAAAAGGCCCTGGAAACCTTTGACCAGGCCCTGGCCATTGATACCGAGCTTCAGTCCAAGTGGGCGATGGCCTACGACTACCGAAACAAGGGGCTGACCTACCTGGAGATGGAGCAGCCGAAAACCGCAGTGCCGCTTTTTGATGACGCGTATCGCCTCTCGGATGCCATCGGCAACCGAATCAACGCCGCCAAGGCCCGGCTTGGCAAGGGCAACGCGCTTCTGGCCCTAAAGGATTATGAAGCCGCAAAGGCTGCCTATGATCAGGCGCTTACCCTTTCAAAAGATATGCAGATCAAGGAGACCCGGTGGCGGGCGCTTTATGGGCTGGGCCGGACGCATCTAGCCCTTAACGACGACCGGCAGACGGCGGAGACCTATTTCCGCGACGCTATCGGGATCATCGAGTCCATGCGCTCGGCCATAAAGGTTAAAGAGCTTAAAGAGAACTTCATGAAAAGCCGGCTCGATGTCTACAAGGACCTGGTCAAGCTCTTGGCGGATATGGAAGAGCCTCGAGCCGCATTCGAAATTGCCGAACGCTCCCGGTCCAGAAATTTTATCGACCTTCTGGGCACCCAGCAAGTGGCTTTGGGAAGCGAGGTGGAGGCCGAACTCTATAAAAAACAGGCCACGCTCGCCGCTGAAATCGAGGCAACCGAGCAACTGCTGGCGGGTGCCGAAGCCCCGGAGGAAGTTAAGGCATACCGGGAGGCCGTTAAAAAGCTCAAAAATGAGCGGCAGAATTTGATGCTGGATATCCAGGCCGAGCACCCCCGGCTGTCCACCCTGATCTCCATCCCGCCGGTGAGCGCGGACAAAATTATCCGACGCCTGCAGGCCGATGTGGCACTTTTGTCCTATTACGTATTGGACGAGGAGATCCTCTGCTGGATTCTCAGGAATCCTAACGGCTCGGCGGATAAAACGGCAGATATCCGGCTTGTCCGCATCCCTGCCAATCAAGAGCGATTGAGCCGCCGGGTTCTTGAATATCGCCGGATCATCCAGAACCTGGAGCCCTATGAGAGGCATTCGAACGCGCTTTACGACCGGTTGATCGCGCCGATAAAAAAGCGCATTGACGACGTTCATACCGTGGGCATCATCCCCCACGGCCCGCTGCATTACCTTTCGTTTGCCACCCTGTACAGCGGGGATGATTTTCTGATCGACGATTTTTCCCTGTTTTACGTACCCAGCGCCAGCGTGCTGGACTATACCCTCCCGCGCCGGATCAAACGGCCGAAGCTTCAGCTCAAGGTGCTTGCCATCGGCAACCCGGATCTGGGCAACCCCGCGCTTGAACTGCCTTTTGCGGAGCAGGAGGTAGGCTCCATCCACTGGAATTTTCCGGAGATTACCACGCTCACCCAGGATAAGGCGACCGAGGCCTGGGTGGTCAAAAACATCGCCCGGTTTGATATCATTCATATCGCCTCCCACGGGGAGTTTCACCCCATCAACCCGCTGATGTCCGCCATCAAGCTGAGTCGGGCGGAGGACGGCAAAACATCGACCGACGGCGACCTTCGGGCGGCTGAAGTTTTCGGCTTGGATATTCGTGCAGATATGGTATGTTTAAGTGCGTGCCAGACGGGTCTGGGAAAGGTCAAGGCCGGCGATGAGATTATCGGATTGAACCGCTCCTTCTTCTACGCGGGCACCCATACGATCATCTCAAGCCTCTGGCGGGTGAGCGATGTATCCACCGCCATGCTGATAAAAACCTTCTATCGCCGGTATACCGAAAGCAACAAGGCGGACAGCCTGCGGGCGGCGGCCCGGCACGTGAAAGAGCGCTATCCGCATCCGGGCTACTGGGGGGCGTTTACGCTGGTAGGGGACTTCAAATGACATAAATCTTTCGCCGAAATGCCATAAGAATGGGTTTTGCAACTTCTAAGGAACTTAACGGTTTAGGGTTTATGGTTTAGGTTTTAGGTTTTAGGTTTTAGGGTTGAAAAAATCAAAAGCTTAGTGCCTTAGTGCCTTTAACCTGTCGCAAAAGTTCCTTTCTGCAAAAATACCGCGGCTGCGGTATAAACCGCTTTTTACGAAGCCATCACTATTAAGAGGTAAAAATGAAAATACAAATTCAACGAATTATTTTTCTGGCCGTGTTTTTTTGGGCTGTCGTAGCCATCGCCGTCGCCCAGGAGACCCTCTGGGTGACATCGGCGGAGGCCGATTTAAAAGCCGAGCGCTCCGTCTCTTCAGATACCGTTGCCGAGCTTCAGCGCGGGACCCAGCTTTCGGTTGAGGCCTATGAATCCAGATGGTACCGGGTAAGCACAGAAGACGGCAAGACCGGATGGGTCTACCGCGGACGGGTCTCTGAGACCCGGCCGGAGATCTCTGAAGGCGAAAAAAAGGACGAAGGCGGCGGCATCGGCGGCCTGCTCGGCGGATTGGGCGGCAGCTCGGTGGAGACGGATGCGGCGGACAGCGCCCGCAGTATCCGGGGCCTATCCCCTGAAGCCAAGGCCTATGCAGAAAAAACCGGCACGCCGAAACAGAGCCGCGATGCCTTGGACCAGGTGCTGTCGCTGTCGATTTCGGAAAATGCGATCGAATCGTTTTTAGAAAAAGGCCATGTCGGCAAATATGCCGAATAAAAAAGAGGTGACATATTATGACAAAACAGTCAAATGATCGGAACCCTACGTCGCGCCGGCAGTTTCTGAAACTGGCGGCGCCGCTGGCCCTGAGTCTGGCCACCCCTGTCTACGCCATGGACCTGTTTAAAGCCCTTGATCCAAAAGGAAAAAACGAGGATGTACAAAAGGCCAAACAAGCCGTGGAAGGGCTCGGGAGCATCGTCCAGAGCGCCAAGGGGATTGATTACGAGACCGAATTTACCATTGGCGAAAGCCTTGCCCTTGAGGGATTCCAACGATACGGGCTGCCGGTTGAGGATAAAAAGCTTCAGGACTATGTCAACACCCTTGGCAAGGCAGTGGCCAAAAACTCGCTCCGGCCGGATATCGCGTATTACTTCGTCGTCGTCCAAAGCCCCTTGTACAATGCGTTTGCCTGTCCGGGGGGGATCGTTTTCGTAAGCTCCCAACTGGTCCGATCAATGGATGACGAAGCGGAGCTGGCCTGCGTATTGGCCCATGAAGTCGGCCATGTCTCCCATAAGCATGCCCTGCATGCCATCCGCCGGGCCAAATTTTTCGAAGGCGTCGGTAAAATCGGCACCATCAGCATGGACAGCGAGGAGGGCCGTAAATACCGCTCCATGATCGGTGATCTGCAGAGCGTGCTCTTTGACAAAGGGCTCGACAAAAACATGGAGTTTGAGGCGGACAAGGCCGGAATGGAGTTCGCCTACCGCACCGGTTATGACCCGCGGGGAATGATCCGGGTGCTGGAAATGCTCGAGGCCAACAAGGATTCAGCCACCATCAAGGGCTCGTGGTTTTCCACCCATCCGCCGGTGGATGCCCGGCTTGAAAGATGCCGTCAGCATCTCGCGCTCTACAGGGATGCATCCGCCATGGCCACCGTCAAGGACCGGTTTCTGGATTACCGAAAACGGCTTTAGATTTTAGTTCCTGCACAGATGAATAAAGGAAGAGCTTCGTATGCAGACCTATCACGACTGTATCCCCTGCTTCCTGAAGCAGGCATTGAATGCTGCACGACTGGCCACCTCCGATACGGCCGTCCATGAACATGTGCTCAGACGGGTATTAAGCGATACCGCCGACCTGAATTTTAATCAACCGCCCCCGCTGATGGGCCAGCGAATCCATCAAATTATCCGGGAGGCCACCGGCAGCGCCGACCCCTATGATTCGGTCAAAAAACATTACAACCAGCTCGGAATGGCGCTTTATCCGGATCTCAAGAAAACCGTTGGACAATCGGATAATCCGCTTGAAACCGCCATCCGGCTTTCCATCGCCGGCAATATCATCGATTTGGGGGCGGCCGAGTCGGTTGACGAGGCCGAAGTCACCTCGGTGATTGAACAGTCGTTGACACAAGCCCTGGAAGGAAGCATCAGCGCCTTCCAAAATGCCATGGCAAAGGCCGAAAATATCCTTTTTCTCGGAGACAATGCCGGTGAGATCGTATTCGACCGTCTCCTCATCGAAACCCTCCAGCGGGACCACATCACCTATGTCGTACGCGGCGGGCCGGTCATCAATGATGCCACGCGCTCGGATGCGGAGTTTAGCGGCATGACGGAGCTGGTCGATGTAATCGATAACGGCACGAATGCCCCCGGCACCCTGCTTGACCAATGCAGCGGAGCGTTTAAAAAGGCATTCGACAATGCCGACCTGGTGGTGGCAAAGGGCCAGGGCAACTTCGAGTCCCTCTCAGATGCCGATCCGCATATTTTCTTTATCTTCAAGGTTAAATGTCCGGTTATCGCCGCCCATACGGGATGCCCCACAGGCAGCATGGTGATTCATGAGAAGCCCGCGAAATAACCCGCCGTAAAATGGTAAAGACCCCCTGCCCTTGGCGCTTTTTCCGGACGGCGTGGGTGTCTTTGTCGAAGATTTTCCCGAATCCGGTAGCATTATACCAGAATTTCCAGATTTGCCATACCGGAAGGTCATTGCCTCACCATACCGTTTTTTTTTATAACTGCAAAAACGATGTGGTTTGGATTGTTGCCGTGTGGCATGGGGCAAAGCTTCCAACGGAACCAAAACGTTAACGCTAACCATTCGCCTTTGCTTTGACATTACAACATCATAATGTTATGATGCCAAAAAAATTATGGAGGTGCAGTTATGACCAAATTATCGAAACGTTCAACCATATATCTAGACCCATCGCTGCATCAGGCTTTACGAATAAAAGCCCTGGAGACATCGAGATCAATGTCGGAAATAATCAATGAAGTGGTCAAGGAGGCGCTTGCCGAGGATGCAGAAGACCTCGCCGTATTTGATGAGAGACACGATGAACCGCTGATCAGCTATGAGCAGATGATAAAGAGACTCAAAAAAGATGGCCGGATATAAAATATTTTTCAAAAAATCAGTTTGGAAGGATTTTAAAGTAATTCCGGATAAAGATTTAAACAAAATTCCTCAATCTGTTGAATCTTTGGGCGAGGATCCACGCCCACCTGGAAGTAAAAAATTGAGCGGTCAGGAAAAATATCGGCTTCGGGGGGGACGATATCGTATTATTTATTCCGTTCAGGATGAAGAACTAACCATTTGCGTCGTGAAGGTGGGGCATCGAAAAGACGTCTATCGTTAAAGCGAACCCGCCCTTTCACTCGGACGGGCATTCCGATACGCTTCATCCCCGCCGGGGAAGGGTAGCGTTCGGCGTAAAGGCAAAAATATATTTTGCGCGCCTTGACCTAGAACTTCCAAGGAACTCGACAATATTTAATATTATCTTAGAAGCTTCCGCTGCTGTCATTGCGAGAAACGAAAGTGACGAGGAATCTTGATTGTTAAAGATTTCTCGCTACCGCTCGAAATGACA
>Ga0102932_1000702_pt1 | contig 16903 bp, 10 predicted proteins | sample SalPonR1_C_D2_MG_FD_78212 | JGI IMG/M metagenome (GOLD analysis project Ga0102932, IMG submission 78212) | Salt pond soil microbial communities from South San Francisco under conditions of wetland restoration - Salt Pond MetaG R1_C_D2_MG | ecosystem: Environmental > Aquatic > Marine > Intertidal...
ATCCATGACCGGCAAAAACTGCTCTTCAATGAAAAGGCGTCAGAGGCGATGTCTGAAATTAACGGGAAACCCTTTAAACCGGTTCCCGGCACACGAATGGCACAATCCGCCCTCTATGTACCGATGTCTGTTGGAAAAGAGGTATTGGGCTACGTAAGCCTGCAAAACCTGGACCGTGAACACGCTTTCAGCGAATCGGATGTCCGCCTGCTCAGCACGCTGATCAACAGCATGAGTGTTGCTATTGAAAATGCCCGTTTGTTCAATGAAACCACACGTCTTCTGAAGGAGACCGAACAGCGTAATGCAGAACTTGCGGTGATCAACAGTGTGCAGGACGGCCTGGTTCGCGAGATGGATATGCAGGCTATCTACAATCTTGTGGGTGAAAAAATCTGTGATGTACTCAATACTCAAACCATGATCATCCGGACGTTTGATCACGAGAATAAACTGGAGCACTGGCAATATGCAATTGAAAAAGGCAAACATATCGAGGTAGAGCCAAGGCCTTTCATTTGGGCAAATAAAATATTGATCGAAACGAAAGAACATCTTCTCATTAATGAAGAGTATGAAAAAATAGCTGTTGAATATGAAGGCACTGCGGTAACAAAAGGACTGGCTCCAAAGTCAGCTATTTTTGTACCGATGATAGTAGGCGACACCGTGGTTGGTTCCGTCAGCCTTCAGAATGTTGAAGAAGAACACGCATTCAGCGAAAGTGATCTGCAGCTGATAAAAACACTTACCAACAGTATGAGTGTAGCCATTGAAAATGCGCGTCTCTTTAATGAAACCACCCGTTTGCTGGCTGAAACCGAACAGCGTGCTGCCGAAATGCAGACAGTAAATAGTATCAGCCGGGCTCTTGTATCACAACTTGAGTTTGATAAACTGATCGAACTGGTGGGTGAACAGATGAAGAAAACATTCAAGGCTGATATCGTTTACCTGGCTCTGCATGACCGAGAAAGCAATATGCTTAACTTCCCCTACTATTACGGAGATGAACCACAGTCCAGGCCATTTGGAAATGGTATCACGGAAAAAATTATCCTGAAAAAGGAGCCACTCCTGATTAATCAGAACCTGGACGAAGCTTACCACAAAATCAAGGCGGAAAAAAAAGGTGAGATGGTTGAATCTTACCTGGGTGTTCCGATTATGGCAGGAAGTGAAGCTATCGGGGTTATCAGTGTACAGAGTAAGGAACAGGAAAACCGGTTTAATGAGAACGATCTGCGGTTGCTTACAACCATCGCAGCGAATGTGGGTGTGGCGATGCAGAATGCGGAAGCCTATCAAAATCTGCAGGAGGCTCTCACCGAGCTGAAATCGGCCCAGGAGCAATTGGTGCGGCAGGAAAAACTGGCTTCCCTGGGTCAGCTTACCGCCGGGATTGCTCATGAGATCAAAAATCCGCTTAATTTTGTCAATAATTTTTCCGAGCTGAGTATTGAACTGGTTGACGAAGTCAGAGATGAAATACGACAGATGACTGATGACCGGAGACCGGCAGGCCCGGAAAAAGAAAACGAAGAAAATCCCCTCTTGAGAGGGGACGGCATTGCCGAAGGCGATGCCAGGGGTGTATCTGATGGAGCTGAGAATAAAGACCTAACTCGAAATACAGAGACAGATTCGAGTTCCGCTAACCCACCCCTTAATCCCACCGACAGCTGGCGGAGGGAATTCAAGAACCACGATTACGGCTTGATTCTTGATATCCTCAACGATATTGAAGCCAACCTGAGCAAGATCCACGAACACGGCACCCGGGCGGATGGAATTGTTAAAAGTATGCTGCTTCACAGCCGTGGAAAGAGCGGTGAACATATTCCCACCGATCTGAATAAGCTCCTGGATGAATACGTTAAATTGTCGTACCACGGAATGCGGGCCGTGAACAAAGCGTTTAACATCGACATGCAGTTTCACTTTGATGACTCTGTGGGTGTGATGGACCTGGTTGCACAAGATCTGAGCCGTGCATTCCTCAATATTATCAACAATGCGATGTACGCCACCTACGATTATTCGAAAACCAAAGTGGATCATAAACCGGTCATAAAAGTGAGTACTAAACATGCGGGAAACCGGGTTGAAATCAGGATTCGCGACAACGGGCCGGGAATTCCCGATGAGATACGTGAAAAGATATTTGAACCATTTTTTACAACCAAACCCACTGGTGAAGGCACCGGCCTGGGGCTGTCTATGACACACGATATCATCAAGCTGCACCAGGGCAACCTGGACGTGGAGACGGAGCCGGGTGCGTTTACTGAGTTCATCATTACACTGCCAATTACAAATCAATCATAGAATATCATGAAAATACTTGTCGTAGATGACGAAAAAGATGTAGAAATGCTCTTTCGTCAAAAATTCAGAAAGGAGATCAGAAGCAGACATCTTGAACTGGTTTTTGCATTTTCGGGCCAGGAAGCTCTCAATCTTCTTGGCACGTCGCAACCACCTGATGTAGTCTACGTTTTTTCCGATATCAACATGCCGGGCATGACCGGCCTGGAGCTCCTCGATGAGATAAAATCCAAATATCCGCAGATCAATGTGAGCATGATTTCAGCCTACGGAGACAGTGATAACTACAATAAAGCGATAAAATCCGGTGCAAAGGAGTTTTTTACCAAACCCATCGACTTTGAATCACTCAGGGACGAGATCAATAATCTTCTTCAACAAAATAAAAATTGACGACTATGAGACTGCAAAATATAATGGTAGTGGATGATGAACCGGATCTTCAGATGCTGATTCTCCAAAAATTCAGAAAGCAGATACAGAACGATACGTATAAATTCTTTTTTGCAGAGAACGGCGAAGAAGCCCTTAATCTGCTTGAGGATAAAAGTGAGATCTCCCTGATACTGACAGATATCAACATGCCGAAGATGGACGGGCTTACCCTGCTTCAGAAACTGCAGGACAGTGAAAACCCGGCTTTGAAAACAGTTATTGTTTCGGCTTACGGTGATATGGAAAATATCCGGACAGCCATGAACCGTGGTGCGTTTGATTTCATCACAAAACCGATCGATTTCAAGGATCTTGAATTGACCATTGAGAAGGGGATCCGTGAAATTTCTCTTTTGTATGAATCACTTCAGCAAAAGAAACAACTGGATGCTGTGCAGGTGGATCTCGATACCGCTGCACGAATCCAGCAAAAAATGTTGCCACAGGATTTCCCGGCGTTTCCCGATAGAAAGGAGTTCAATATTTACGCCGAAATGCACACAGCGAAAGAGGTAGGCGGTGATTTATATGATTACTTTATGCTCGATGAAAACCGACTGGGTTTTATCATCGGGGATGTTTCGGGCAAAGGTGTTCCCGCTTCTATCTATATGGCCGTGTCGCGAACGATGCTGAGAGCTATTGCATCCCAAATCGATGATCCCGCAGAATGCCTTTCCACCGTCAATAAAATGCTGATTCCCGAAAGTGACCTGACTACATTTGTAACTGTTTTTTACGGTATACTGGATACGCGAAATGGCCATGTTCAATACAGCAACGGAGGCCACAATCTGCCCTATATTATTCGTGCGGATGGATCCGTTGAAGAGGTCGAAAATACAGGCGGTCTTTTACTGGGGAAAATAGAGCCCATAGAGTTTGAAACGAAAGAGCTTCAGCTTGCTCCGGGTGAAAAAATCGTTCTCTTTACCGACGGCGTTACAGAAGCCATGAATGAAAACGAGGAGCTGTACGACGAAGAGAAACTGATCGAATACCTGACCGGACGCAATGAAGATAACCTAAATAAAATTTTGCGCGGTGTGATTGTGGATGTTCTCAAATTCATGAACAAAGCCAACCAGGCGGATGATATTACCCTGCTTGCGATGGAGTATGTAGGCGATTCCGAGTGATTCAGATGACAATGCCAAGGCACACCTGCTTCAGGCTTACAGCCTGAGTTGATTTACATCTATCTCTTTCCCCAAGGCGCTATGGGCTGAGTTGTGTCAGGCTTACAGCCTGCAGGGCGCAGAGAATATTTCTCTATTTTTTGAATTACACAGGTGTAGCCAGGTAAACCATCGAATCAAAATTTAAAGCATAAACAGACTCTGAAGGAGTCTAACGTCAATAGCAGGCTCTCCAAAAAGTATAGTTGACCGTAGCTCAACTTAACTTATTTATTTTATATGAATAGATGTAAACTATTTCTTCGTGTTTCTTGGTGTCCTCGTGCCCTCTTGGCAAAACCCGGCGGTTTATCGTCGCGAAGAGTTTTTTCGAGAGATTAACGAATAAACTCCCATTTTACTCCTCAATTTCTTCAAGAATACTCAGGTACGACTGGTATCTCTCAGGATGAATATCCCCATTTTCAAACGCTTCAATCACACCGCATCCCGGTTCGTGGCTATGGGTGCAATTATAAAATCTGCAATCTTCGCGCGGTTCCAGCATCTCAGGAAAATAGAGAGAAAGTTCATACGGCTCAATATTCACAACACTCAGCTCCCTGATACCCGGTGTATCGACGATATAACCCCCGTTTGAAAGAGTGAGCAACCTCGCAAATGTTGTAGTGTGTTTTCCCTTCTTTGTTGATTTGGATATCTCCCCCACTCTCAGGTTCAGCTCAGAATCAATCGCATTAATAATACTAGTTTTACCCACACCCGATTGCCCGATAAAAACCGACATTTTACGGGCTAATTTATCTTCAAGAGACTTTATTGTTTCAGGTTCAAAAACAGACGTGTGCAAAACATCATACTGCAGACCCCTGTACAGCTCTGTCAGATTATCTAAAAGAGCCTTGTCTTTTTGCTTCGCCAGGTCCGTTTTATTGAAAACGATGCCTGCATTAATCTCATACGCTTCACAGGTTACAAGAAAACGATCGATAAACCCGGTTTTAATTCTCGGATTTCTGACGGATTGTACTACCCATCCCCGATCCACGTTCGCAACCAGAATCTGCTCGGTATGCTTATGACGAACTGCATGCCTGGGTATGTAGTTCTCCCGCGGATGAATTTTTGTTATGGAACCTGTGTCATCACTGCCGATCGTGATATCCACCTTATCACCAACTGCAACAGGGTTGGTGACATTCGCTTCATGAAGGCGGAATTTCCCGGGCAGTCTGCAATCAATAATTTCATCGTCTGATGCAACTTTGTACCACTTTCCGGTAGACTGTATAACGGTTCCGGTTCTCATCATTTCCAATGATTACTCCATTGCAACCGTCTCTTCTGCAGAGTCTTTTTTGTTAGTGGAACCGATCATTTTTTGTTTGTGCTCATCCGAAACTCTGAAAAATTCATCCGGATCCTGAAATGTATCTTTTTCGAGTACAATATCCGGAAGAGTTTCCATTCTCTCCAGGTACTGAACTTCAAGATCTCCCATCACATCGGAATCAATTTCGGCGACATCTTTTTCATTCTTTTTAGGAAGCAGCACTTTTTTAATACCCGACCGCTTAGCCGCTAATACTTTCTCTTTGATACCGCCAACAGGCAAGATTAAACCGCGAAGGGTAATTTCTCCGGTCATTGCCAGCGTGCCTTTTACTTTCCGTTGTGTAAAAATTGAAGTTACAGCTGAAAAGAGAGATACACCGGCCGAAGGACCGTCTTTTGGTACCGCGCCCTGGGGAACGTGGATGTGCAGATCCCAGTAATTGAATGCATCCTGCGGAATATTCAATTCCTCCGAGTGCGCCCTCAGGTAGCTGAGTGCCAGCATGGCTGATTCTTTCATCACCTCACCAAGCTGTCCGGTAATGTGCAGTTTACCGTTACCCTTCGATACACTGGCCTCGATAAAGAGAATGTCACCACCGTAAGGTGTCCACGCCAGTCCTGTAGCAACTCCCGGTACGGTTGTTCTTTCAGCTGCTTCGGAGAAGTATTTCTGTTTCCCAAGAATATCTTCCACATCATCCACTCCCACACTGAATTGCTCAATTTCACCAGAAGCAATTTTGGCAGCCACATTGCGGCACAAACCACCAATTTGCCTTTCCAGGTTACGGACACCCGATTCACGTGTGTATTCATCAATTACTCTCTGAATGGCAGCCTTGGAAATTTTGAACTGTTTTTTAGTTAAACCATTCTCTTCAACCTGTTTTGGAATCAGGTATTTTTTTGCGATCTCAATTTTTTCTTCCTGTGTATAACCGCTGATATGGATAATTTCCATACGATCTCTGAGCGGAGCCGGGATGGTATCAAGCGAGTTTGCGGTTGCAATAAACAACACCTTTGAAAGATCATATTCAACTTCCAGGTAGTTATCCGTAAAAGAATCATTCTGTTCGGGATCCAGCACCTCAAGCAGAGCTGATGTGGGATCACCCCTGAAATCTGAGCCGACCTTATCAATCTCATCAAGCATCATCACCGGGTTTCCTTTGCCCGCCTTTTTCATTGCACGCAGTATGCGTCCAGGAAGTGCTCCGATATAGGTTCGCCGGTGTCCTCTTATTTCGGCTTCATCATGAATGCCGCCGAGGCTGAAGCGTTCAAACTCACGATTCATTGCACGCGCGATAGATTTACCCAGGGATGTTTTTCCAACTCCCGGAGGACCGTAAAAACAGAGAATCGGCGCTTTCATATCCTTTTTGAGTTTCAGTACAGCAAGATACTCAATGATCCGCTTCTTGACTTTCTCAAGGCCATAGTGATCTTCATCCAGTATTTTCCGGGCTCTTTTCAGATCCAGTTTATCTTTGGAGTATTCACCCCACGGAAGTTCAAGTATCCACTCGATATAGCTGTAGAGAATGCCATAATTGGGTGATGAATTGGGGGTCATTTCCAGTCGCTGCAGCTCTTTCTCGACCGTTTCTCTGGCATCGTCACTTAATCCTTTTTTTTCTGTGAGTTTTTTTCGCAGCTTTTCAACATCCTGCACTTCACTGTCTTCACCAAGAGCTTCCTGAATTGCTTTCATCTGCTGACGCAGGTAAAAATCTCGCTGCTGATCATCAATATCTGATTTCACCTTGGTTCTGATCTCTTCACTGAGATTCAGCACCTGCAGCTCTTTATTCAGATGCTCCATAATCTTATCAAGCCGGCTGGAAAACGTTTTGATCTCAAGAAGTTCCTGTTTATCTGCCAGCGTTACCTGAAGATTTGATGAGATAAAATTCAGCAGAAATGTCGGACTCGATATATTGTCGATGGCAATTGATGCCTCCGATGGGATATTCGGAGAGAGATTTACAATTTTACTTGCAGTCTCTTTTATGGATCTCATGGAAGCATCCAGTTCAATGCCGCTGATATCCATATCCTGTTTGTATGGCTCAATATTGGCCCTGAAAAAAGGATCCATTTGAGTGATCTCTTCTATACTGAAAATACTTCTTCCCTGGATAACCACACTCTTGCTGCCATCCGGCATTTTGATAAGCTTCAGAATCTGTGCTACAGTTCCTATCTCATAAATATCATCCACATCAGGATCTTCAACAGACTCATCTTTTTGAGCAACAACACCTATGGTTTTATTGGTTTCATAAGCCTCTTTTACAAGCGCGAGGGATCTGTCGCGCCCCACAGTAATCGGAACAACAACTCCCGGAAACAGTACAGTATTTTTAAGCGGAAGAATCGGAATATTATCAGGGATTTCAGATTCCGTGAGCTTTTTCTCCTCTTCTTCGCTCATCAGGGGAATCGCTTGTTCAAAATCATCAAAACCTTCATTCTGATCATCAAATGCTGTTTTGATCTTAAAATTTGAATCGAACATAAAAATATAATTTCTTTATTTAATAGTATGGAATAATGATGAACAAAATGAAAGCCAAATGCAGTGATGCTACCATAACGTCAGAACATTACAGGCTGTTCTGCCAAATTGAAAGATCCTTTCTCTGTTCTGCCAGTTGGTCATGCGATTCGATATACTTATCTCTTTAGTTTAAATAATCAACATTTCGCAAACAACTTTATCAGTTATATAACAAAATAATGAAAAGATTATGGTAAATAGATTTTTACTGCTCCTACAGAAATCCCTGCAAGTTCAGTAGTTGGCCCTGCTGAGCGGTTACGGAGCTGAACAGATGTATTGATTTCAAAATGGTTTGTTTCAATGCCAAATCCAAAACTGTAAAATCCGGGAGTCTCCGTTGCAAGGCGCGTCCCGGCCCGCAATGGCAAAAATGGAAAAGGCCTTACCTCGGTACCCAGGAAAGTAATCAGCTTTGTGGTGTTTATTGCATTATTTGTTAAACCCAGGCTAACATCACCCATCAGCTTAAACCAATTCAGCTGAATCAGAGCACCGGTATGCATAGCTGTTGGAAGAAGGGTTGAAAAACCATTTGTGACGATATCAGCTTCAAAAAGCGGATGACTCCCCTCTTTATTTAAAAAAGAGAGAAATTGACCGGGAATTCCACGGAAAACTGTATCAGAGAATTTACCCGTCTCTTCCTCAATTTCTGTCTGTTCTTCAATTATCTGTTCGTGCGCATTATCCGAATAACTGATAAAACCAACATCCGTTATTGAAAAACTGACCCGCAGTGATTTTTTTGTTTCACTTTCGGTACGCTGAAGAGTTGAGATATCTTTTCCTAGCGGCATCAGAAAGGTTAGTCCGAAATCCAGGCCTGCTCCAAATCCTGTCGGACTGAAAAAATCTGTGAAATCCAGATGTCTGTCAATGGCAGTTTGAGGATCTCCTGTTAATAGAAAAGAAGTTGTGGCATCACTAAAATCACCACTTGTCAGTTGGTCGTATGAGAGCCGGCGATTCCACGGACCGTCTGTTTCCCTGGTAAATTCATTCGTGTATTTTACGCTCTGAAATGATCCTCCGACTACCAGTTTAGGTGCAATTCCGATGATCACTTCATTCAGACGCGGAGATAATCCATTCAAAAATGTAAACGATTCGGCAAACCCGAATGACAATTCATGAATGGTCTGAAATTCTGAGACAAGGGATCTGTCGATGATTTGAAGGTCATCTTGCAAAACAGGTTCATCGCTATAGTAGCCGCGGCCAGTTACAAACCGGCCTCCTGCACGTGTTCTGAGGCTTATTGCATACGATCTCTCCGGCCGGTTCCATTTCACTCCGAACCAGTACGTTTCAAAACGAAACAGGTGCTGCGACTGCAGTCGTTCACCCGGAAAGTTACGATCCAAGATTTTCTGCCGCTTGTCAAACCCGATTTGCTGACCTGTTACTGCCGGATCAAAAGGCGAAAACAACTCTCCGAAATTATCAATTTGTCCGCCGAGACCAAATTCGCGAAGTACCGGCTGGGTGGAGGCACCAAATTCACCAATTGAAATTTCAAACCTGTTCTGTTTTTCCCGGATAAATAAATTGGCCGGATTTACAAACAGTGATTCATACCCGGTCAAATATGCAGTTCCTCCGCCGCCAAGGGCAGTATTCTGAGGAGATAGTACAATTTGGGCCTCCACAGTACAGGTAGAGCTTGCCCAGATTATAATCAAAATTGTAAAGTAAAATTGCCGCAAAAAATATCCTGCCAATTTAAACTGTTATTTCAGTGTTTTTACCATGTGGAGGCAAAGATAAGCTTAAATATGTTGAATTTTGAAATTGTAAATTAATAAATTGGTAAAAAGAGATAGTTTTATAGCAACTGTTAACCTGTATAATGAAGAATGTCTCTCAATAAAGAATAGAACCCGGTATAAATGCAATGCCTTTACGACAAATTGAAGTAGTAATACCCGAAGAGGATAATGAAACTTTCAAAAAATTACTTGATGATGATTCAGTAGAACACTTTTGGCAGGATCTCTCGGAAAGTTCGGGCTATGTGCTTAAAGTTTTGGTTGATGCTGCCCAAACCGAACAGTTTCTTGACAAAGCTGAAAAACTATTTGGCGAGCGGGAGGATTATCGCTTGGTCATGATGTCGGTTGAAGCCACTATTCCGCGATACGAGGAAAATGAAACAGAGGAAGAAAAAGAAGATGAAAAAGAGAGTGAACCCGAACCATGGGAAGAACCACTGCAAGGATTGAGAGTGAGCCGGGAGGAGCTCTATTCAGACATATCAGACGGGGTAAAACTGACCAGAACCTACATGGCTATGGTGATTCTCTCAACCATTGTGGCAGCCCTGGGTATTTTAAGAGACAACACAGCGGTAGTAATTGGCGCCATGGTTATTGCGCCCTTACTCGGACCAAATGTTGGACTCGCCCTGTCCACTGCCCTTGCTGATCTTAAACTGGGTCGTTTATCATTTTTAACAAATATCACCGGGCTTTTGGCAGCGCTTGCCATCTCTGTTGCTCTCGGTATTTTTATGGATGTTGATCAGAATCTCTACCAGATTGCCAGCAGAACTGAGCTCCACCTGTCTGATATTGCACTGGCACTGGCTTCGGGAGCAGCCGGTGTGCTGGCATATACCGTTGGGATGTCGGCTGCCGTTATTGGTGTAATGGTTGCCGTTGCTCTCCTTCCGCCTCTCGTGGTTACCGGTCTGCTGGCAGGTGACATGCAGTGGGAACTGGCTTTTTTTTCATTCATTTTACTGCTCACAAATGTAATTTGCGTAAACCTGGCGGCTGTGGCTACTTTTATTATTCAGGGGGTTCGTCCCAGGAAATGGTACGAGGCAGAACAGGCAAAAAAGACCAATAAAATTGCACTTTCAATCTGGATCTCTCTGACGATAGTGTTAGGCCTGATTATTTACTTCGCGGGGTAGTTTTGTTCACTGCATGGTTCTTTTAAAAAGTTAAACTATCCATGCGCTCGATGGAGACTGCGTTAGCAGGTCTGAAAATTTAAATTTTTCTGGATCTTATTCTATCTCCACTTATTGTATAAAAGTAATTAGCAGAATCTTTGTAATAATTTTTTAAAACTCTTATGATTTTTTCTGTAACTTGATCAGAATCAGATTTTTTATATCGTAATAACATTACAGAACAGTTTTTTATGTTATGTGAGAATACCAATTCTCCGAAATCTTTATCTTCTGTAATAAGTAATCCCTTTTTTATTCTTACGATATCAATGACTTCTCGATCACTGATTCCCGGCGTTTCTTCCCTGATTGCATAAGTTTTATAACCGGCAGCCCGAATTTTTTCGATTATTTGCCGGTCGATGTTTTCATCAAAGATAATCAAGTTTTTTCCAAAGTCTCCTCGTGAGCAATTATATCTGCTGCATATTCCAATGCAGCGGATATTTGCATTTTCGTTAGATGCGGATAATTCTCTAACAGATCAGAAATTGTATATCCGCTTGATAATTTTCTGATTATATGTTCAACAGTAATGCGGGTTCCTTTTATAACCGGTTTTCCCAGCATCACTTCCGGATTTCTTTCTATATATTTTTTATAGTTCATAATACACTAACTTTGGAATCAAAAAATAATCATACTTGTATTTAGGTACATCAAAACAAAATATTTTCAGGTAATTCATTTTTCCCATGCAACTATATAAGCCATATATAATAGATAAATGTAACCAAACAGGCGAAGCTTTTCATGATGTTTTTTTACAGCGTTAGATTGACTTGGTTCAAACATGGACACAGGTAAAACGTGCCATCATATAAATCGACAAGTCCCGGAGTAAATACGCTGTATATTTATTTTTTCACTCCACGAGCCCTTCATATTGTCTGCTGTCTGCTATCTACTGTTTATTGTCTACTTGCTTTTTAGTTCACTGCCTGATTTCTTTCCAAAATCTTCCCCCAACCCCTCGATATAACCTTTCGCCTTTTCAATGCCGGCTGCCTCGGGGATTTTTTGGGGGACTTCCTCTTCCACCGGGTTGCAACCCGGCGTTACCCACGTGGAATCCCTCCGGGATTAATCCTAATCACAGATTTGCCAGGTAAAAAAGTACGCATTCATTCCTGGTTTTTGTTCTCACGGCGTTGGAATGGTTTGGTTCAGCTTAGATTCAGATACGCCGTGCACGCCTAACCCCCGCTCATGTCATCAGTCAGTAGACGGACAAGTCCTGAAGGAAGCCCGCTTTTGGGGCTGACTGAAGGATCTCCGTTTTCCCGGCAGCCAGGCAACCATATTCAGGCATCAACAAACTGCATACTGTCTACTGTGTACTTGCTTTTTTTTACTTTGGGCTGTTGTATCATCTATGCATTCAAATGTAACATTTCTTCCCCCTCACGCTCTTGTGTATAATCATATTAAATGGATAAATATCATCTGAATAAATAATTGGGGAAATGTTAACAAAAATTATTAAGAGATTTAAACTCACACTTATATTGCTCACTGCCGGTTTCATGGTTCTTTTTATGATACAGCAAAAAGCGTACGGACAGCTCGGAAATGCCGGAGAAATTTTGCGGACAAGTACAGCGGATGCAAATCTACTTTTCGAAAATTACTTTAAACCACTTGGAAAAGGATTTGGAGCGAACCTGAATTCCGGATGGGTAAACACTGCAAAACCCTACAAAAAATTTGGATTTGATCTTAGAATAGATGCATCACTTGCACTGGTGCCGGATGCTGATGAAATATTCAATGTGGCAAATATAGGTCTTAGTGAAAACGTGGACATTATTGGTAACCCCGTAACATCCACGGCTGTAGGCGGTGTAAACGGACCGACACTGCGCCGGGTTGAAACAGTTACAGATCCCGTGACCCAGCAGGAGTTTGAAACCGAGCTTTTCAGTTTTGAATTGCCGGAAGGGTATGGAACACCACTTGTGCCTTCTCCAATGATTCAGCTTACGGTTGGCTTAGTTAAAGATACAGATGTAACTGTACGATTTATCCCGACAATAAATGTACCCGGAGTGGATGACCTGGAAGTTGGATTGGTGGGATTCGGGATCAAACACGGACTGAACCAATGGCTGCCGGGTGGTGATTTGCTGCCGGTGGATATATCGATCCAGGGCGGATTCACAAATTTTGATTCTGAAATCGGATTTGAAGTGCTTCCCGATGTAGATCCGAATGATCCCACCACTGAAAACCCGTTTGCTGATGATGTCTGGCAAGGCCAGAGAGCTGAACTAAAAACAAATGCGTTTACCGGCAACCTTTTGATCGGAAAAACATTCCCGGTTCTCAGTCTTTGGGGCGGTGTCGGCTTCCAGTCCTCTACAGTTTCCGTAACTACACCCGGCGCTTTTCCAGTCACTGTTCCAAACGAAGAATTTCAATCCAACCCTGCTACAAACAAGCCATTTATTGTGTCTAGAGTAGACGATCCGATTGATTTCGATATTGACGGCGCAAATTCGGTACACGGTATGGCCGGACTCCGAATCCGGCTTGCTATCTTTGCGATCAGTGCATCTTACACGGTTTCAAATTACAATATTGCCAACGTGGGTGTCGGATTCAGTTTCAGGTAGGTATACGGTGAAATAAGAATGGAAAATTGAGAATTGAGAATTGTTTTTTACATGAACGACTTTGAGCAGTCTGTTTAACCGGCTATCCTTCCGCTGCTTTCTCTTATGATGAGTTCCGGTTCAAGATTTATATTGATGGGATCTGTTACCTTTTTTTCGATCTGATCAATTAAAAGTCTGGCAGCTTTTTTTCCTTTTTTAAAAATAGGCTGCTGAATTGTGGTTAAAGGCGGGGCCAGGTATTTTGAAAAATTCAGATCATCAAACCCGATAACTGAAAATTGTTCAGGTACCTGGACATTTGATTTGTAAAGTGCAAGAAGTGCGCCCATGGCGAGTGTATCACTTGCACAGAACAGGCCCGTCATTTCGGGATGATCCTGAAGCCAGCAATGCATTGTTTCATAGCCAAACCGCTGTGAATAATCACCTATTGCAATATAATCCTCATTAATGGGCAAATCAGACTCCGACATTGCTCTCTTGTAACCTTTCAATCTGTCCACAGACTCTTTGAGATTCATTCCTGCCAGGATAATGCCGATCTTTTTATGCCCCAGCCCGATCAGGTGCTTTGTCGCTTTGTAGCCGCCTGCAATGTTATCCACATCAATGGAAAAAATACCTTCATTTTTGTCTGCGTGGCCCACGAGAACAGTGGGTATATTTCTGTCATTGATAACATTATAAACAAGATCTGTGACCTCCTGTGTTAAGAGTATATAGCCATCGAATCTCCTTTCGTTCAGAACAAAATTGTAGGCTTCATCTTTCATTTTCGTTGAAAGAAAAGAGAGAGTTACAAAATAACCCCGTTTGATACACTCTTCAAAAATCCCGAGATGCAGTAATGTCCAAAAACCGTTGCCAAGGGCTTCATCCCCTCTTCTCGTTGCAAAAATTCCGATCTCAAACATGCTGTCCGTGGCGAGGCTTCGCGCCACGGAACTCGGACGGTAATTATATTTCGTAACAACATCCATCACCCGCTTTCGGGCTTCATCACTTACATTCGGGTGGTTGTTCAAAACCCGTGAAACAACAGAACGGGATACAAGAGCCAGTTTTGCAATTTTATCTATATTCAGCTTTTCCATACCCTTCCGGTAATATATCAGTATTCAATTAATTGAATAGTTGTGAAAGTTTGGCAATGTTGTTCTTTAAAATATTCAAACTGAATATATTTCCAAACGGAAATGCGAATAATCAGAATTATTAATCTGAAAGTGGAATGGTCTCTTTCTTGATAAATATACCACCCTGTTTTATCCGGGAAATCAATACTGAACACTTGTGGTTCTGCTATATCTGCCTGCTGATGAAAATGTTTTCGCTTTTACTAAAACTCCGCTTTCAATCTGAATCGGCTTCTCGAAGAGACCTGAATTTATATCGGGTTCGGATCCGTCAACTGTATACCTGATATTTTGGCCGGGAAATTCCGTATTCATTTTCACATAACCATCCTCAACCAAAATTCCCGGAGGTGACACCCTGTAGAAATATGATGACTCATCTTTATCCAGTTTGGGAAATTCTATATGTCCAAGCCGTTGTGAAAATTCAGACCAGGATTGGCTTTTCTTTTCTTCCCGCTCCTTTCTCGATTCAATCACAGACCATTCAGGCTGCCTGCTCCATGCTCTTTCAGCGAGCGAAATAAGCCGCGGAAGAGCCATATAATCAACTCGTTTACCCGATTTTAACGTCTCGCCCCAAAGCTGCCCCTGCAGTCCTAAAATGTTTTTCTTTGCTGATTCCTGCAGCTTTTCTTTGTCATCAAAATAAGTCTCCGGCAGAGGATTTCCGGTATAATCTGTAATTCCGTTTTTGAAAAGATCATAAGGGATAAAACCAAATGGTTTTTTTGCATCTATGAATGCAGCCCAATAAAAACCGGGTTCTTCCGGGTGATGATCATAGGCCATATCAAAGTAAAAATCACTGGCATGAGACATGATTACCTTGTAACCTGCATTTGCAAGCCTGTAGGCATAATCTTCTCTTCCTCCGCCCCATACATTGGACCAGACATACGGTGTAAATGTACCTGTAAACGTTTTATTCACACGTACAGGTGATCCGTCTTCCGGGTGCACAAAAGCAACCTCTTCCCATCCGGCCATCTGCAAATTCCGTTCATCGAGAATCGATTGAGTTCGCCGGAAGAAATAGTCCTGAAGATCTGCAACAGATTCAAGTTCCTCATTTTCGCTGATGAGATTGTTACAAACAGGAGATTTTTGCCATACACCGCCGGGAACTTCATCCCCGCCAACATGAACTGTTTGCAAAACAGTGCCCGCATCACTGTGCATCCCGATTAACTCATCAACCACATTTTCAATAAAATTGTAAGTGGATTCCAGGCAGACGTTGATCACATTATCATCCCATCTCTGGATTGAGCGATAGACCGATTCATCGGCCGGATCATCAAGCCTGAACCGTTCATCTCCTGATTTTACTGATCGTGCCTTCATTGCAATGATGGCTGCCCTTGCATGCCCGGGAAGATCGATTTCAGGGATTACCTCGATATGACGCTCTGCAGCAAATTTCAGCAGGTCAATATATTCTTCACGCGAATACCAGCCGCTGCCTTTCGAATTGTCCGGGTCGGGTCCCGATCCGTAAGACGGAATCAAATGATCAGTTTCATCTGTCGTATGTCCGCGCCTGCCGCCCACCTCAGTCAATTCAGGAAGATCAGAAATTTCAATGCGCCATCCCTCATCATCAGTAAGGTGAAAATGGAACTTGTTCAGTTTATAGTGCGACATCACGTCCATTAGTTTCATTACGGTTTCATCAGGTTGAAAATTTCGTGCAACATCCAGGTGAAAGCCCCTGTATTCAAACCGGGGGAAATCTGTTATTTCAACTCCGGGCAGAGAAGATTGACCGGATCCGGATATCTCCAAATCAGAATGAATCAGCGATTTCAGACTTTGTATTCCATAAAAAACACCTGCCGCATCACTTCCTGTAATTCTGATCTGATTGCCATCAACTTGTAACTCGTAGGCTTCGGTATTTTTAACGGACCCTGCAATCTGAATATCCCCTGTAAGCAAGTATATACCCGGATCATCCGTGCCGGCTATATCTTGTACCAATTCCGGCTGAACACCTGCCTGCTGACGAATGATTTCAGCTAAAACCGCCGCTTCATTTTGCAAGTCTGGTTCATAATAGAGGATTATATTCTCATTAAACGTAAATGAATCATTCCCACTGTTAACTTGATATGGTGTAGGGGTAACCTTTCCGGTTTCAGATCCTTCCAGAGAATATGAAGATTCGTATTTTTTGTAATAGTATGCTGCATCTGCATATTCAAGCGGATCGTCGGGTCCTCTTTTGTACTGCTTTTCATCAGTAAAAGGTTCAATTTTCGGACCGGGAACATCAAGTATTTCACCATTTTCGAGGACAAAATAGAATCCGTCCGGGGCGTCAGATTTTTTAATAGCTGTACCTGCTGTGGCAAACGAGACTGAGTATGATTCTCCCG
>Ga0102932_1000716_pt1 | contig 16703 bp, 19 predicted proteins | sample SalPonR1_C_D2_MG_FD_78212 | JGI IMG/M metagenome (GOLD analysis project Ga0102932, IMG submission 78212) | Salt pond soil microbial communities from South San Francisco under conditions of wetland restoration - Salt Pond MetaG R1_C_D2_MG | ecosystem: Environmental > Aquatic > Marine > Intertidal...
CGCGGCTTCGGACGCTGGATGGTGACCGACAAGGCCTCGGGAGAGGCCATGGGCGTCGTCGGCGTCATGTATCCCGACGAGTGGCCGGAACCCGAGATCGCCTGGTCGCTGTTCGAAGCGGCAGAAGGACGCGGGATCGCGCAGGAGGCGGCCGAGGCTGCGCGGCGCTACGCCTACGACGTGCTGGGATGGGACACGATCGTCAGCTGCACCGCGCCCGACAACGTGCGCTCGATCGCGCTTGCCCAGCGCATGGGCGCGGAACGCGACGGAAGCTTCGCGCATCCGGGCTTCGGCGAATTGCTGATCTGGCGGCATCCGGGGCGGGAGGCGCTGCAATGACTCCGCACCTCATCGATACGCCGGTTCTGGAAACCGAACGGCTTGTCCTGCGCGCCCCCGGCAAGGGTGACTGGGAACCGTTCCGCGACTTCATCCTGAGCGATCGCGCAGAGTTCGTGCGCACCGCGGATATCGATGTCGCGAAGGCGTGGCGCGCCTACGGTCATATCGTCGGCATGTGGGTGCTGCGCGGCTTCGGGTCGTTCGTCTACTGCCTGAAAGGCAGCGACGCGCCGCTTGGCCACGCGGGGCCGTGGTATCCCGAGGGCTGGCCCGAACGCGAGATCGGCTGGACCGTCTGGCGCGCCGACGCCGAAGGCAGGGGGTATGCCCGCGAGGCAGCCCGCGCAACGATCGACCATGTCTACCGCGATCTCGGGTGGGAGACCGCCGTGAGCTACATCGACCCCGACAACACGCGGTCCATCCGGCTGGCGGAGCGTCTTGGCGCGCTGCTGGACCCGTCGGCCCCTGCGCCGGAGTTCGACGATGCGGCAACGCTCGTCTACCGTCACCCCCTGCCCGGAGACCAGGCATGACCGACCACGCGGCCCGCGCGGCCGAGCTTCTGGCAAGCCATCGCGATTCGATCGACCGGCTCGACGCGATCCTCGTCTACACGCTGGGCGAGCGCTTCAAGCACACACAGGCGGTCGGCCGGCTCAAGGCGGAGCACGGGCTTCCGCCGTCTGATCCGGAGCGGGAGGAGAGACAGATCGAACGGCTCGAATGGCTGGCGAAGGAAGCCGACCTCGACCCGGAATTCGCCAAGAATTTCCTGGCCTTCGTCATCCAGGAAGTCATCCAGCATCACAAGAAACACCAAAGATAACCGAAGGAGATCAACACCATGGCCATGAAAATCCGTCTCGCGCGCGGCGGCTCGAACAAGCGCCCGCACTATTCCATCGTCGCCGCCGACTCACGGATGCCCCGCGACGGGCGCTTCATCGAGAAGCTCGGCACCTACAAGCCGCTGCTTTCCAAGGACAGCGAGGACCGGGTCAAGATGGACATGGACCGCGTGCAGCACTGGCTCGACAAGGGCGCGCAGCCGACCGACCGGGTGAGCCGCTTCCTTGAAGCCGCGGGCGTCGTCCAGAAGAAGGAGCGCGCGAACCTCAAGAAGGGCACGCCGGGCAAGGCCGCGCAGGAGCGCGCCGAAGAGAAGGCCGCGAAGGCCGCCGCCGCCGCGGAAGCCGCGAACGCGCCCACCGAAGAGGAAGCCCCCGCCGAGACGACCACCAGCGAGAACGAGGAAAAGGCCGCGGAGTGATCCGCGCCTGTTCCCGGCGCGTCTGCCATGGCTGAGGACCGCGTCTGTGTCGGAGCGATCGCCGGCGCCTTCGGCGTCCGGGGGGAGGTGCGGCTGAAAAGCTTCTGCGCCCTGCCCGGGGATATCGCCGCCTACGGACCGCTCTGGTCCGAGGACGGCGCGCGGCGGTTCGAGGTCATGGTGACGGGCCAGGTCAAGAACGGCCTCTCCGCGCGCCTCTCCGGCGTCGCGACGAAGGAACAGGCGGACGCGCTTCGCGGCGTCCGCCTCTATGCGCCACGCGACGCGCTGCCGAACCTGCCGGACGACGAGTACTACCACGCGGACCTGATCGGCCTTGAGGTGACCGATACGGGCGGGACGATGCTGGGCCGCGTGAAGGCCGTGCTGAACCATGGCGCCAGCGATCTGCTCGAGGTGCAAGGCCCGGGGCTGACCACCACCGTCCTCGTTCCGTTCACGCTCGAAATCGTGCCGACGGTGGACCTCGCGGCGGGGCGGATCGTCGCCGATCCGCCGGAGGGACTGTTCCCCGAACGCTGAGGCCGCAGGAACCTCCACCCCGCCGGCCCGTTGCCTTTCCGGAATTTCTGTTTGGAAAGGTTTCGGAAACCCATGATCGAACTCATTCTCATCCTTCTGGTGATCGCCGCGGTCGCGGCGCTTCTCGGATTCGGAACATTGTCGGGTGTCGCGCTGACAGGCGCGAAGATCCTGATCGCCGTCGTCCTCGTCCTGTTCCTCCTCGTGCTTCTCGGCGTCATCGCGATCGCCTGAGTTCGGTTGCGGGAGGCGCGGCCGGCGGATATGACCGCCCTGCCCCGGTCGGCAGGTGACGGACATGAGCCACACTCCCCCGAAATCCCATGGAAGGATTGCCGCGAGCCCCAGCCTGGAGCCCCGCGACCTGATGACGGACCGGCCAGAGCTTGCCGGTGCGTGGCGGGTCCGGATCGTCACCCTGTTCCCCGACGCCTTCCCCGGCATGCTGGGCCAGTCGCTCACCGGGCGCGCGCTCGACCAGGGGCTCTGGCGGCTTGAAACCGTGGATCTGAGAACCTTCGGCGAAGGCCGCCACCGGAATGTCGACGACACCCCGGCGGGCGGCGGCGCCGGCATGGTGATCCGGCCCGACATCCTCGGCCGCGCGATCCGCTTCGCGCAGCGGGGCGTGCCGGAGGACCGCCGGCTCTGGCCTCTGGTCTACCTGTCGCCACGGGGAAGGCGTTTCGACCAGGCGACGGCGCGGCGCTTCGCGGCGGCCGACGGGATGACCTTGATCTGCGGGCGGTTCGAAGGCGTCGACGAGCGGGTTCTCGAACACTTCGGCGTCGAAGAGGTGAGCCTCGGCGACTTCGTCCTCACGGGCGGAGAGATCGCGGCGGAAGCGGTGATCGACGCGACTGTGCGGCTGCGGCCCGGTGTGCTCGGAAACGTCGCGTCGACCGAGGAGGAGAGTTTCTCGGAAGGGCTGCTCGAGCATCCGCAGTACACGCGACCCCCGGTGTGGGAAGGCCGTGCGATTCCGGACGTTCTCCTGTCAGGCAACCATGCCGCGGTCGCCCGATGGCGGCGAGAGATGGCCGAGACCCTGACGCGCGAGCGGCGGCCGGATCTGTGGCAGGGCCACATCGCGCGCAAGACGAAGGAGTGAGGCGGCCTTTCAGCCGTCGGCAGCGCCCCTCACGGCCCGCGCACCCACGGCAAGTTCTGTCTTGATCGACGTCCCCTGTCCCCTTATACGGCGCAGGTTCGCGGGCTGAATCGGCGCGCGGACCCGGGCGCCCCGAGGCATTCCGTTTCTTCGCGGTTCTCTCGTCGGACGCGCCCGCGTTTCGAAGGAACGTCGACCTCATCTCTGGCGGGCGTTCGGGACATTCCCGAAACGGACCCGGAAGAAGACCGAGAGCTCTGGGGCGCGCAGATCTTCGCGGGAAAACCGCGGGCAGCATAGGAGTTGGTCAGATGAATCTGATCGCTGAACTGGAAGCCGAGCAAATCGCTGCGCTTGGCCAGACGATTCCGGATTTCAAGGCGGGCGACACGATCCGTGTCGGCTACAAGGTGACGGAAGGCACGCGGACGCGCGTGCAGAACTACGAGGGCGTGTGCATCAGCCGCCGGGGCGGCAACGGCATCGCCGGTGCGTTCACCGTCAGGAAGATCTCGTTCGGTGAAGGCGTGGAGCGGGTGTTCCCGCTGCACTCGACGAACATCGACTCGATCACCGTCGTGCGCCGCGGTCGCGTCCGCCGCGCGAAGCTCTACTATCTCCGGTCGCGCCGCGGAAAATCCGCGCGGATCGCCGAGGATTCGAATTACAAGCCGCAGAACGGCGCGAAAGCGTAAGGACGGGACCCATGAAAAAAGACACTCATCCCGATTACCACGTGATCGACGTGAAACTCACGAACGGCGACATCGTGCAGATGCGCTCGACCTGGGGCGCGGAGGGCGACACGCTGTCTCTCGACGTCGATCCGTCGGTGCACCCGGCCTGGACCGGCGGCACCTCGCGGCTGATGGACACCGGCGGCCGCGTGTCGAAGTTCAAGAAGAAATACGAAGGCCTCGGCTTCTGAGCCGACCTGTCGTCCGATCGCCGCACGCCGCCCCTCGGGGCGGCGTGCGCATTTTGGGGGCACATGCCTCGAGATCACCCTTCGCCCTTGCGCCACGGCCACTTGCCGTCGATCTCGACCTCGAGCGCGAAGCTGAGGAAGGTCCGCACCCCCACGACACCCGCCAGCACCGCGACGCTTTCGAGCGTCGGATCGATCGCGACCGTGGCGATGATGTCGGCGGCAACAAGGAATTCCAGGCCAAGCAGGATCGAGCGTCCGAGGCTGGAGCGAAAGTTGCGGTAGACCCGCTCGGACGGGCCATCGCGAACCGTCCGCCTGAGGAACACGGCGATGGCCGCGAGGCCGCCGATCAAGATGGTGAGGATGCCCGCGATCTCGATCCCGCGAATGGTCCAGTGGACCGCGGCCTCGAGCCAAGGGGCGATCTGCGCCTCCACGCCGGTTCTGGCGCCGTCCTGAGCCGCGAGCGGTGCGGCCCAGACGACCACCACCGCTGCCACGGCGCCCGGAAGAAGCCGGGCCCGATCTTTGCTTCGACGTCCCATGGCCCTGCAACTCGGGGCCCGCGACTGTCGTTCCGCTATATGCCGCGGCCGGCTATTCCCCCGCCTTGAGCGGCAGCGGCGCGGCGTCCTCGGGGGAGAGGTCCTCAAAGTCGAAATTGTCGAGCCGCTCGGCGCGCTTGCCCGCGCGTTCGGCCGCCGTGGTGATCCCGTCGAGGTCCTCGCGCGCCTGCCGGAAGTGGGTGTCGAGCTTGCCCACGCGCTCGACCACGATCTCCACGTCGCGGTGGAGCTGTTTCAGCGTCTTGCGGATCGCGCCCGCCTGTTCGCGCATCCGGGCATCCTTGAGGATCGCCCGCATCGTGTTGAGCGTCGCCATGCAGGTGGTGGGCGAGACGATCCAGACGTGGGCCGCGAAGCCTTCGCGCACGACATCGGCGAAGTTGGCGTGAAGCTCGGCATAGACCGCCTCGGACGGCAGGAACATCAGCGCGCCGTCTGCCGTCTCGCCGTCGATGATGTAGCGCTCGGCGATGTCGCGGATGTGCTTCTTGACCGACGTGCGAAATGCACGCCCGGCCTCGGCCAGATCCTGCGGGGCCTTGGCGGCCCGAAGCGCCTCGTAGGCCTCTAGCGGAAACTTCGCGTCGATCACGATCGGCCCCGGCGGGTTCGGCAGGTGGATCAGGCAGTCGGCCCGCCGCCCGTTCGAGAGCGTCGCTTGCAGCGCGTAGCTGTCGGTCGGCAGCGCCTTGGAGACGATATCGCGGAGCTGGATCTCCCCGAAGGCGCCGCGGGTCTGCTTGTTCGACAGGATGTCCTGGAGCGACAGGACATCGCCGGACAGTTTCTCGATGTTGGCCTGCGCCCTGTCGATGGTCTGAAGCCGCTGCTGAAGCTCGCCCAGCGACCGCGCGGTGCGGGAGGCCGAGCCGTGGAGGTTCTCGTGCATCTTCGCGCTGACCTCGGCGAGGCGCTGTTCCATCAGCTTGAGCATCTGCGCCTGGCTCGCCGCCTGCGCCTCGGAGACGTGGGTGAGGCCGCCCGAAAGCTGCTGCTGGCCGGCGGTAAGCGACTCCACGCGCTGACCCATGGCGTTCATCTGGTGGATCATCGGCGTCATCAGGTCGGCCGAGCGCCCTGACCGGCGGACCGCCATGACGAGAAGGATCAGCACGACGAGGACCAGTCCCGCCGCCCCGAGTGCCGCGAGGACGAGCGGATCGCCGAAGGAATAGGTCTGTCCGCCGATCTGGATCATGTGCGCCCGAAAAGCCGTTCGATGTCGGTGAGCCTGAGTTCCACATATGTGGGCCGGCCATGGTTGCACTGGCCCGAATGCGGGGTCGCCTCCATCTCGCGCAGGAGCGCGTTCATCTCCTCGGGGCGCATCTGCCGGCCGGAGCGGACCGAGCCGTGGCAGGCGACGCGCGACAGGATCGCCTCGATGCGGGACTGGAGCGTGTCGGACGCGCCGAGATCCGCCAGTTCGTCGAGAATGTCGAGGACGAGGGCCCTGGCGTCGACCGGGCCCAGGACGGCGGGGGTTTCGCGGACGGCGATCGCGCCCTGGCCGAAGGGCTCGACGGCAAGGCCGAGGCGGGCGAGGTCTTCCGCATGGTCGAGCAGGCGCTGCGCATCCGCGTCCGAGAGTTCCACGATCTCGGGGATGAGGAGTGCCTGCGCGGCGACGCCGGTGTCGGCCATCTGGCGCTTCAGCTTCTCGTAGACGAGGCGTTCGTGGGCCGCGTGCTGATCCACGATGACGATGCCCCGGTCGGTCTGCGCGATGATGTAGTTTTCGTGGACCTGAGCGCGAGCGGCTCCGAGCGGACCTTCGGGCGCGGGCGCCTCCGGTTCCGGCGCGAAGACGCGGGCCGAGAGGCTGCCCGCCTCGGCGAAGCCGTGGGAGACGGGGCGCGGCGCGGGGCGGTCCATCTGGTAGACGCGGGGGGTCTGCGGTTCGGGGCGGAAGGCGCCGAGGGTCTCGGCGGCGACGGTGGTGGAGGCGCGGTGGCCGACGCCAGAGAGCGCGGCGCGGAGGCCCGAGACGATGAGGCCGCGTGCCGCCTGCGGGTCGCGGAAGCGCACCTCGGCCTTGGCGGGATGGACGTTGACGTCGACGAGATGCGGGTCGCAGTCGATGAAGAGCGCCGCCGCCGGGTGACGGTCGCGGCTCAGGAAATCCATGTAAGCGGCGCGCAGCGCGCCGGTCATCAGCTTGTCGCGTACGGGACGGCCGTTGACGCAGAGGTGCTGGGCCACGGCCGCACCGCGCGAATAGGTGGGCAGGGCCGCGTAGCCGGTGAGCGCGAGGCCCTCGCGGGAGGTGTCGATGAGGATGGCGTTCTTGGCGAACTCCGATCCCAGAACGCGGGCCAGCCGGGCCCTGAGGGCGGTGGGTGCATCGCCCGCCTCCGCGTCGGCGCGGAAAACCTCGCGCGGCTCGCCGCCGGTCATGTCGGTCAGGACGAACCCCACGCGCGGCTCGGCGATGGCGAGGCGCTTCACCGTGTCGGCGAGCGCCTGCGCCTCGGCCCGGTCGGTGCGGAGAAACTTGAGCCGGGCGGGGGTTGCATAGAAGAGGTCGCGCAACTCCACGACCGTGCCCTTCGAAAGCGCGGCGGGGCGGACAGGGCCGATGCGGCCAGCGTCGGCGGAAATGGCGTGCGCGTCGGCGCCGGGCGGGCGGGAGGTGATCGTGAGGCGGCCCACGGCGGCGAGAGACGCCAGCGCCTCGCCCCGGAAGCCGAAGGTGTGGATGTCGAGAAGATCCGACCCGTCGATCTTGGACGTGGCGTGACGGGCGAGCGCGAGGGCGAGATCCCGGGCCGCGATTCCGCCGCCGTCGTCGGTCACGCGGATCAGCGTCCTGCCGCCGCCGGCAATGGCGACCTCGATGCGGATGGCGCCGGCGTCGAGCGCGTTCTCCACCAGTTCCTTTACGGCGGAAGCCGGGCGCTCGACCACCTCGCCGGCAGCGATACGGTTGATTGCGGCCTCGTCGAGAGGCCGAATTGCCCGGTGAATGTCAGATATCTTGGGGTTAGCGAGGGCCATGCCACCAGAACTAGCATGGCCCTTCGCGATTCGACAGGGCTACGTCAGTTCGTGGCCTCGACGCCCGCGGGCTGACCCACGACGACGAAGTGCAGGTCCTCGGGGCGGTAGATCCTCTCGGTCACTCGGGCGATGTCCCCAAGCGTGACCGCCATGACCTTGTCGTTGCGGGTCGCGATGTAATCGATCGGGAGGCCGTCCATCTGCATGCCGACGAGGATGCGCGCGATCGGACCGTTGCCGTCGAAACGGAGCGGATAGGCCCCGGTCAGGTAGGTCTTGGCCTCGTCGAGTTCCTCCTGCGTCACGCCCTCTTCGGCGATGCGGCGCCATTCGGCGGTCACGACGTCGATCGTGGCGCTCATGCGGTCGTTGGCCGAGGCGACCTGCCCCATGACAAGCTCTGCGAGATCCATGGGCACGAGATAGGTGCCGATGCCGTAGGTGAGGCCGCGCTTCTCGCGGACCTCCTCCATCAGGCGGGACTGGAGCCCGGAGCCGCCGAAGATCTCGTTGGCGATGTAGGCCGCGAAGAAGTCGGGATCGTCGCGGGGGATGCCTTCGTGGCCGAAGAGCGCGACGGACTGCGGCGTGTCGAAGGGGACGACGGTAACGCCGCCCTCGAGCTGGTAGTCGGCCTCGGGCGGCAGTGGCGCGCCCTCCGCCGGGAGGCCGCCAAGGAGGTCGTCGAGAAGCGTGCCCAGGTCCTCGGGCGTGATGTCGCCCACGGCGCCCACGTAGATGCGGTCGCGGGCGATCGCGCGGCCGTGCGCCTCGACGATGTCATCGCGAGTGAGGGCGGTCACTGTCTCGATCGTGCCGTCACGGGAGGAGCCGTAAGGATGGTCGCCGAAGGCCATCGCGTCGAAGGTGCGCGAGGCGATGGTGTTGGGGTCGGTCGCGTCCGAGCGGAGGCCCGAGAGAACCTGCGCGCGGACCCGCTCGACCGCGTCCTGGTCGAACCGCGGCTCGACCAGCGCCTTGCGCAGAAGCTCGACCGCCTCGGCACGATTCTCGGTCAGAAAGCGGGCCGACACAGACACCGAGTCGTCGTAGGTTTCGAAGTCGTAGGACGCGGCAAGGCGTTCGCGGGCGGCTGCGAAATCCTGCGCGTCGAGGTCGGCCGCGCCCTCTTCGAGAAGCGCCATCATCAGGTTTACGGCGCCGCGCTCGTCGGGGACGTCGAGCGACGCGCCACCCTGGAAGCGGATCTCGATGGCGGCAAAGGGGATCGACGGTTCCTCGACCAGCCAGGCGGTGATGCCGCCGGGCGACGTGACTTCCTGAATGTCGACGGCGGCCTTCGCGGGAAGGGCCGCGGCGACCGCAACGAAAGCGGCGAAAACGGCACGGATCATTGCATGACCTCCTCGGTCCCGGGTCCGGTGAGCCAGCCGGTCACGGCGGTCTTCCGGTCGAAGACGCGCCGGGCGGCGGCGAGGATTTCCTCTTCGGTGATCGATTTGAGGATGTCGGGCCAGGCCTGCACGTCCTCTACCGTGAGACCAGAGGTGAGCGCCATGCCGTAGGTGCGGGCGAGCGACTGGATGTTGTCCTGCTCATAGATGAGCGACGCGCGGATCTGCGTCTTGATCCGCTCGAGCTGTTGAGCGTCGACGCCTTCCTCGAGGAACTCGGCAACCGCCTGATCGAGCGCCGCCTCGGCCGCGGCGAGTTCGACACCCTGTGACGGGACGATGACGACGCCGAAGGTCGTGTCGTCGAGCGACGTGCCGCTGTAGAACGCGGAGGCGTAAACCGCGCTCTGGGTTTCGAACTGAAGCTTGCGCGGCAGGACAGACGTCTGACCCGATCCGCCGAGGATCTCGGCCAGAAGCTGAAGCGCCGCCGCCTCGCGCTGATCGCCCGGATCGCGCTCGGGCGCGAGGTAGGTGCGCACGACATAGGGCTGCGCGACGCGGGGATCCTCGTAGGTGATCCGGCGCTCGGCCAGCTGCGGCGGCTCCTGCGGACGCATCCGCGGTTCGATGTCGGGGTTCGCGGGGATCACGCCGTAGTACCGTTCCGCCAGCGCGCGCACCTCGTCGGGCTCCACGTCGCCGGCGACGATCAGGATCGCGTTGTTGGGCGCGTAATGGTCTGCGTAGAACGCCTCGGCGTCGTCCTGCGACAGTTGTTCCATCTCGTGGCGCCAGCCGATGATCGGGATGCCGTAGGGATGGTTCTTGTACTGCGCGGCGTTCCGCATCTCTCCGAAGAGCGCGCCGGGTTCATTCTCGGTGCGCTGGTTGCGTTCCTCGAGAATCACGTCGCGTTCGGTCAGCACATCCTCTTCGGTGAGCCGCAGGTTGACCATCCGGTCGGCCTCCATCTCCATCATGAGATCGAGCCTGTCGGCCGCCACCCGCTGGAAATAGGCGGTATAGTCGAAGGAGGTGAAGGCGTTGTCGGTCCCACCGTTCGCCGCGACGACGTCGGAGAACTCGCCCGGGCCCAGCGCTTCGGTGCCCTTGAACATCAGGTGCTCGAGGAAATGCGAAATACCGGACTTGCCGGGCGGTTCGTCGGCGGCGCCCACACGGTACCAGACCATGTGAACCACGACCGGCGCCCGGTGATCCTCGAGGACGACCACATCCATGCCGTTGTCGAGCGTGAAGGTCGCGACCTCGGCCGCGCGCAGGGGCAGCGCCGCCATGAAGGTCAGCGCGATCACGGCGATATAGCGAGTCATGTCGAGAAAAATCCTCCGTTCCCGTTCCACAAGGAAATACGGGGAATCACCCCCGTTTCAAGCGCACCCAACGTTCCCGTGATTGGGCTCAGAACCCCGGATCGGGATCGGGCGGCGCCGCGGGGGTGCCGATGCCCGCGGCGCGGAAGCGTTCGAGTTCGCGGTGCTGGTCGAGTTCGAACGGCCGGTAGGCCTTGAAATAGACGCTTGCGTTGAACAGCCGCTCGAGAAGCCGGCCGTCGTTCTCGCGGCGGTACTCCAGATCGGCGGCGGCGAGATCGGCGCGGATGTTGCCGTCGACGCCGTAGCGCGTGGCGTAGCTGACGACGCCGCCGTCGCCGCCCCGGGTCAGGACCTCGGCGTTGCCGCCGAGCGCGGCGTAGGCGTCGGCCTCCGGCGTGGGATCGGCGCGGTTCGCACCGCCCGGCGTCGGCGGGGGGAGCGCCGCCATGTCCTGCGGCATCTCGAGCGGTTTCGTCGGCAGGATGGCGAATTCGTCGGGCCCGCCCGAGTCCGACCTGAGCGTGTAGAGCCGCGGGTCGCGGTCCGCGCAGGCCGAAAGCGCCAGCGCCGCCGCCATCGCGATGACCCCAAGTTTCGCCTGCATCCTGCCTCCCGTCACTCGATCCGCGCCCCCCGTGTCTAGCCCGGTTTGCCGGTCTCGTCACGGGGCTTGTCGCGGCCCGTGAAGAGGATGAGCCCGATCGCGCCGGCGAAGATCGAGATATCTGCCACGTTGAAGGAATAGGGGTTCTCGAAACCGCAGCAGGACATGTTGAGAAAGTCCGCAACGGCGCCGTAGAGGATGCGATCGATCATGTTGCCAAGGGCCCCGCCGACGAGAAGCCCGCCCGATATCATGGCGAGTCGTCCCTCGTCCTCCGTCCTGATCCACCAGACGACCCAGCCCGAGATCAACAGGGCGATGGCGATGAGCAGCCACCGTGACCAGTCCGCGTCGCCCGCGAAAAGGCCGAAGTTGATGCCCCGGTTCCAGGCCATGCGGAAGTTGACGAAAGGCGGCAGCACGTCGATGGAGCCGAGCGCCTTGAGATTCATCATGTGGACGACGACGACCTTGGTGATCTGGTCGAACGCGAAGACGATCGCGGCGGTGAGGGCAAGCCAGCGCATCCCGGTCAGTGCCTGAAGTGACGCATGCCGGTGAACACCATGGCGAGCCCGGCCGCGTCGGCGGCGGCGATGACCTCCTCGTCGCGCATCGAGCCGCCGGGCTGGATCACGGCGGTCGCCCCCGCCTCTGCGGCGGCCAGAAGGCCGTCGGGGAAGGGGAAGAATGCGTCCGAGGCGACGACGGAGCCGCGCGCCGGCGTTTCGTCGAGGCCGAGGTCCTCGGCCATGCGGCCGGCCTTGAGCGCGGCGAGGCTGGAACTGTCGATCCGGCTCATCTGTCCCGCGCCGATGCCCACGGTCGCGCGGTCCTTGGCATAGACGATGGCGTTCGACTTGACGTGCTTGGCGACCGTCCACGCGAAGAGGAGGTCGGCGCGTTCGCCCTCGGTGGGCGCGCGTTCGGTCACGACCTCGATGTCATGGGCGGTGATCCGTCCGTTGTCGCGGTCCTGCACCAGGAAACCGCCCGAAACCTGTCGGAACGAGAGCCCTGGCTGTTTCGGGTTCGCGAGCCCCGCTGCGGTGAGAAGGCGGAGGTTCTTCTTGGTGGCGAAGTGCTCTTTCGCCTCGTCGTCGGCGCCGGGGGCGATGACGACTTCGGTGAAGGTCTCGGTGATCGCGCGAGCTGTGTGGATGTCGAGCTTGAGGTTGAGCGCGACGATGCCGCCGAAGGCCGATGTCCGGTCGCAGTCGAAGGCGCGGCGGTAGGCATCGATCAGCGTCTTGCCCGTCGCCACGCCGCTGGGGTTGGCGTGCTTGATGATCGCGCAGGCAGGGCCATCGCCGGGCAGGAATTCCGAAACGAGCTCATAGGCCGCGTCGGTGTCGTTGATGTTGTTGTAGCTGAGTTCCTTGCCCTGCCACTGGGTCGCGGTAGCGACACCGGGGCGGTCGGTGCCGTCGGTGTAGAAGGCGGCCGACTGGTGCGGATTCTCGCCGTAGCGCAGCGTCTGGCGGAGCGTGCCCGCGAAGGTCCGGCGACGCGGGGCGGCGTCGCCCAGCGCGTCGGCCATCCACGACGACACCGCAGCGTCATAGGCCCCCGTTCGGGCATAGGCCGTCATCGCGAGGCGCTGGCGAAAGGCGTAGGACGTCGCACCGTCGTTGCGGTCGAGTTCCTCCACGAGCGGCGCATAGTCATCGAGATCGGTCAGGACGCTGACATAGGCGTGATTCTTGGCGGCGGCGCGGATCATGGCCGGGCCGCCGATGTCGACGTTCTCGATGCACTCGTCGTAATCCGCCCCCGCCGCGACGGTGGCCTCGAAAGGGTAGAGGTTGACGATCAGGAGATCGATGGGTTCGATCCCGTGCTCCTCCATCGCCTGCGCGTGGGACGGCTCGTCGCGGAGCGCCAGAAGCCCGCCGTGTACCTTGGGGTGCAGCGTCTTCACGCGGCCGTCCATCATCTCGGGGAACCCGGTGAGGTCGGCCACGTCACGAATCGACAGGCCCGCCTCGCGAAGCATGCCCGCGGTGCCGCCGGTCGAGAGAAGTTCGACCCGCCGGGCCTCGAGTGCCTTGCAGAGCTCGATCACCCCGGTCTTGTCGGAAACGGAAACGAGTGCGCGGCGCACGGGCTGAAGATCGGTCATGGCGGGTCCCCCGGTGTTTCTTGTCAGTCGTCGGCCAGCCGCTCGTCCGCGACGAAGTCACGAATGTTCGACGGCGTGTCCTGGGCCTTGGACAGAGTCCAGCCGATGCGGGTCGAATAATCGATCGCAGCTCCGGAGAGAACGATCTGTTTTGTCGCGCGCGGAGAAAGCCGGCCCTTTTCGAGGTAGACGCTGGGGACGAGCGTCAGGACCGCGCGGCCGTCGTGACGCAGAATCCAGATCTCCCCGCTCTTCAGCTCCATCGACACGGCGGTGCCGCCGAGGTCCAGCTCCGCGTCGACGTCTGGATGGAGGTGGAACCGGATGGCGAAGCCGATGCCCTTGAGCCGTGAGGTGTCGAGCGCGCGGTCGAACGCCTTGCGCGTCGCCTCGTCGGGCGAGACGAGCGCATCCTCTCCGGTCACGCCGCGGCCGTCGAGGCCCAGCCGCAGGCTGCGCCGGTGGATCAGCCCGTGCGACCTTGCATAGCCATCGTGCGACGCGGAGATACCCGTCGTCATCTCGTCGTCTTCCCAATCGATCCGCACCTCCCGCGGCGCGTCGACGAGCGTCTCCCTGTCGCGTCCGAGGCTCTGGCCGGCCGGGGCGAGGCGGGCGGAACTGTAGCCTTCGAGGCAGAGCGTCGAATGCGACGGCGTCGCCCGGCCCGCCCGGCGCCAGGTCTGGCCGTAGGACATGCCCGAGCCGCAGTTGACGATCAGCGGGCGGCGGCCCGAGGTGATCTCCATAGCGAGCGTCGAGGCATGCGCGTTAACCGAGTTCACGCCCCGCGGCGGCGGCGCGGCGTCGACGAGGATCGTGGTGCGTCCGTGGGACACCCGCGTAAATCCCATTGACAGACCCTCGGTGCGGATCGTCTTGACCCCGGAGGTGGCGAGAGCCTGGTCCAGACGTCCCTCCTGACCGCGCCCGCCGCCGTGGAAGCGGGCGAGGTTGCCGTCGGCGTGGCGGAGCGCGCGCAGCGTGGGCGCGACCCGCTCCACGGCTTCCAGAAGACCGGGACCGGCGGTTCGGCCTTCCTCGGACAGCGCCGCGATGTTCCATGTCAGAAGGGTGAAGACGTCGAGAAGCTCCTCGGGGTTGCGCGTGGGGATGCCGCCGTCCGGTCCGATCTGCGAGCGGCATTCGCGGTCGAGCGCCTGCACGGCGGGCCGGACGTGGCGCTGCATTCCGGTGAGGCTGAGACCGGCGTAGACGAGGCCTGTCAGCGCCTCGAATCTCGGCAGTCCGGGCGAGGCGGCATGCCAGCGGCGGGCGAGAAAGCGTGTCTGGCGGGTGAGGGCGGCGAAGAAGGCGCGGTTTTCGTCGCCGCTCGCGCCGTTGAGGAGAAGGATCGCGTGGTTGATCCAGCGGACGAGGCGGCGCCCCGCGAGGTCCGGGGTCCATCCCGGCCCCTCACCCTGTCCATAACGGGCGACCCAGTCGTGGGTCCAGTGCTGCGCGCGCTTCTGCGCGGCGCGGTCACCCACGGCGGCGAGATCGTCGAGCCAGACGAAGCCCTGCACCTCGGCCTCGAACACGCCGTCGGGCATGGGCAGGTCCCAGATCGGCGTTTCGGGCGCCTCGACGAGGAAGCCCGCGAACAGGAAGTTGCCGGCCGACAACTGCCGGCCGCGGTAGAAACTCCCGATCGAGCGGGGTTCGGGCTGGCTCACGAAGCCGGAGGCTACCGGCCCGAACCCGGCCCGGCGGGCGTGAAACCGGTTCAGCCAGCGCGTGCGGCGCTCGGCCCAGCTGTCGGTTGGTGCCACGGCGTCAGATCCTGCCTGCGATCCGGGTATGTCCCGGCTGTCGTTGCGCTAGGACCATAATCGACGGCTGTCCGGGTGTCATCGCCAAACCTCCACTCAGGCGGGTGCCCGCAGACAGGCGATGAAGAAGCCGTCGATCCCGCCCCGATCCGCCCAGAGATCGGGGCGGAGGCGCAGGCCCATGGGGCCGATCCACGCCGGGTCGATGAAGGGAACGGCCAGTGCGTCGGTGTCGATCGCGAGGCCGGGGTGGCGCGCAAGCGCCGCCTCGACCTGCGCCTCGCCCTCTTCGGGCAGGAGCGAGCAGGTGCAGAACACGATGCGGCCGCCGGGCCGGGCAAAGTTCAGGGCGCGGTCGAAGAGCGCGGACTGGAGCGCGGCGAGGTCGGCGATCTGGCCCTCGCTCTTGACGAAGGGCAGGTCGGGGTGGCGGCGGATCGTGCCGGTGGCCGTGCAGGGCGCATCCAGGAGAACGGCGTCGAACGGGCCGCCGGTCCACCCGAGCGCGTCCGCCACGACCGTGTCCGCCCGAAGCCCGGTGCGGGCGAGGTTTTCGGTCACGCGCAGCATCCGGGTTTCGGAAATGTCGAGCGCGGTGACGGCAGCCCCGGCGGCGGCGAGTTGCATCGCCTTGCCGCCGGGCGCCGCGCAGAGGTCCAGCACACGCTCACCGGGTTGCGCTGCCAGCACGCGCGCGGGGATCGAGGCGGCGGCGTCCTGCACCCAGAAGCGGCCATCGGCATAACCGGGCAGTGCCGTGACCTGCCCGGAGGAGAGCCGCACCGACCCGGTGGGCAGCGCCGTGCCCCCGACCTCGGCCGCGAGCGCCGCCGCATCCCCGTTGCGGGGCGTGAGGTCGAGCGGTGCGCCCGCCGCATGCGCGGCCTCCATCGCTTCGACCGCGGCCTTGCCATAGGCTGCGACCAGCCGCTTGCGCAGCCACTTGGGAAGCTGGGGGACCGGCAGGATGTTCCACTTGCCGGCCTCCTCCGCCACTTTGCGCAGGACGGCGTTGACGAGGCCCGCCTGCCGGCGCGTCGCTATATCCGCCTTGGCGAGCGAGACCGCGGCGTCGACGACGCCATGCGGCGCCGCGCCATCGACGCAAAGCTCCGCCGTGGCGAGGCGCAGCAGGTTCAGGACCTCCTCGGGAGGGCGCTGACGCACATACGGGCCGATCATGCGGTCCGCGCGGCCCGACCAGCGAAGCGTCTCCGCGGCAAGGCGTTGCGCCCGCGCTTTTTCCTCGGGCGGAAGCGCACCGGGCAGGTGAAGGTCAGACAGCGGCAGGAGCCCGATCCGCACACCGTTCACGAGGTCGAGCGCGGCACGACGCGCGGCGAGGCCGGGCTTGGGCATCGGGGGCAATCCGGGTTGTTCACGAGCCTGGCCCGGTTATATCAGGGAGAGAGCGATCACAAGGAACGCCCATGGCCAACGCAGAGCACAGCGACCGAAAAAACCTGCCGCCCGAGGCCGAGCGCGCGCTGGCCGAGGCCGCTGAGAGGCGCAAGGCGGCGAAAGCCGAGCAGCTTCCGCCGGAGCTTGGCGGGCGCGACGGACCCGAGCCTGTGCGCTACGGAGATTGGGAGAGAAAGGGCATCGCGGTGGACTTCTGAGACTATTCCAGTCTCAGATCCGCGTACTCCCCCGCCCCCTGATCCGCGACGAACCGGACCGTGTCGTCATTCACGAGAACCAGCTGGCAATTCGGGCCGAGGTCCCGGTCGCCGAAGTAGAG
>Ga0102932_1000730_pt1 | contig 16605 bp, 10 predicted proteins | sample SalPonR1_C_D2_MG_FD_78212 | JGI IMG/M metagenome (GOLD analysis project Ga0102932, IMG submission 78212) | Salt pond soil microbial communities from South San Francisco under conditions of wetland restoration - Salt Pond MetaG R1_C_D2_MG | ecosystem: Environmental > Aquatic > Marine > Intertidal...
CACCGGGTCCTGGGGGTTGATATTGTTCTGGGCGTTATACCAATCCTGAACAGACCAGGGCTCTTCCGGCTCCTCCATATCTTCAAACAGTTTGTCGCCGTAGATCAGGGAGCTTACCATGGTCAGTTCTCCGGTCAGGGCGGACGGCGTGCCGGCGTTTTCAAAGGTGGCCAGGTCATCGAAATCAATCTGGCCTTCGCCGAAGCCGGTGACAATGATATTATAGAAGTTGGCCGCGGTGCCCCGGCGAAGCAGCATGCCCTTGCCATTGTCCGGATAGCCCCGGATGGTCATGTTGGCCAGCACCGGATGCGAGCGCGGCGTGGCGTTCTTGTCCGCCTTCAGGTTGTCGGCCTCAATGCCCTGGTCGCCTGAGGAGGCATTCTTATGAATCGAGACGAACTGAACCTTGCCCTGCCAGCCCGAGGTCCAGTCCAGACTGTCATCCCCGTTTTCCGTCAGGTAAATATACCTGGCGTTTACGGTGCCGCCGTAGAACTCAACCCCGTCGTCCGCATTCCGGTGCACCTGGATATGGTCTACGGTCGTTCCGCTGCCCACGGCCTGGAAGGAGATGCCGTTTAGCTCATCTTCTTGCGTAAACTTGTAGCCCGCATGCGCCACGACCACGTACTGAAGCACGCCGCTGTTATCCTCCGGATCGTTGCCGCCGTAGACACCGGTGTCGCCTTCGCCCAGTTCCGTGCCGCCGGGCTCGTTTAACGGGGCCAGGCCGCTGATGGCCAGACCGCCCCATTCACCGGTACCTACCGCCGTATCGCTGGTCATCAGAATCGGGGCATCCGCGGTTCCCTCGGCCACGATTTTATTGCCCCGGGAAATGGCCAGCCGGGGAATAACACCGCTCGGCGTATTGGTCAGCCCCACGATCTTGGTCCCGGCCTCAATGCTCAGAGTGATCCCCTCCTCGCCGGATGCCGGCGGATTTTCCTTGTCCCCCACGAACACGGAACCCTCAAGCTGCCACACCCGGTCATTGGTCAGGGTGGCATCCTCGGTCATGGTCCCGCCGGGAATGGTCACCGTGCCGTCACCGTTGTCAGTTGCCGAAAGACCACCCACGTTCGTAACCGGCGTTGCGGGAGACGTATCAACCCGGCCGGCATCCCAGATCCTTGATTCAGCCTCCGCGCTGGTCTCGCCGTGTTGGATCGTCCAGCCGTCCGCCCACGTCGCCGCCGCATTCGGATCAAACGCGCCGATATAGGAAACTGAATCAAAAAAACCGGCCCCTTTGATTTCATCTGCGCCGCCGGTTAACAGTTCCTGGGGGGAAGAAGGCCCCTGGTTTTCTTCCTGGACACTGATTTGGGCCGTCTTGGCAAGCGAGCCCGCGGATACCCGGATCGTATCCACTATGCCGGTTGAACTTCCGGCCGTGTAGGTAACACTCGCCCGGCCATCGGCATCTGTCACATCGCTCGGCGCAGACAGAGTCGCCCCGCTGTTGTTCGGCGTAAAAGAAAAACCGACGTTTACGTTTTGTATCGCGTCGCCGTCCTGATCAAGCACAGTGGCCGACACCTTTGTGCTTTCTCCGGCATTGATTGATCCCGCCAAGCCTAAACTCAGGCTTGAAACCACGGCCGAACCGGATCCGCCGCTATCTCCGCTGTCGCCATTGTTTTCTGATTTTTCTGTATCCTCATTAATGGAAAGTTCGCAATCGCCATCGTCATCGCACCCCATAATGGGAAATGCCATCAAACAGATGGCCACTAGAAGTACCAATAATCGTTTCAATCGCATCTTTTTCTCCTTTTTTTTGGTTAATGGATGTTTATTTTCGATAGAATTTTGGTTTATCTGAATATATAGTCAAAGCCGAAGGCGAATTTCCGGCCCTCTTCATAGCTTCGGGTGACGTTTCCGTCCTGCTCCCACTCGATTTCCGGGTCCAGCAGGTTCTCCGCCTCGAACCGGATCCGCCAGTTTTTGGCGAATTCCTGGCGGTATACGAAATCCAGGCGGGATACGGGCTGTTTGTAGATATCATCCCGGCCGAACGTTCCCAGTTCGGAGATTTCCTCCCCGGCAATGTTATAGAGCAGGGTGGCGACAATGCCCTTTTTCATGTTCTCATAGCCAAAATTGACGTTTACGATCCATTCGGGCTGGCCCTGGAGTTCGCGGTCTTCATTGGTCAAAACCTCTTTTTCCGCTTCCGGGATGGTGACCTCTGAATCAATCCAGGAAAAATTGCCGCCAATAAAAAAGTTTTCAAAGCCTTTAACAAAGTCCAGATACTTCAGGGCCTCCACCTCAACGCCATACAAATCCGCCTCATCGGAGTTGATAAAACCGCTGGTTTGGATGACGGCAGCCTTCCGAATCCGTTCGATCGGCTGATCAAACTCTTTGTAAAAAAGGCTTAATGCAATATTTTCATTGGCTGAAAAGAAATGCTCAAAGCGGAGGTCATAAGACTCGATATCCGATTCCTTGAGATCCGGATTCCCGACGACCAATAGATCGGTCACCGGATCGGTATATTCAGCCTTGGAAAGCTCTTTAAAATCCGGACGGTTGGTGGTGCTGCTATAGGCAAGGCGGACTTTGGTTTTATCCTTTCCGCCGACAAACCACGTGGCGGAGATGGACGGGAAATAATCGTTTACATCGAGTTCCGCATCAAATCGATTCCCGTTCTGGTCAAATGATTCTACCTCCTGGTCTGAATTTTCATAGCGAACGCCGCCGGTCAGGCCGAAAGATGGCGTGATGCGGGTATCCGCCATCAAATAGTAGCTCGTTATGGTTTGTTCAGCCGAATATTCGTCAGACGGCCTTGTAATTTCAGAGATAACGAATTCGTCCGGATTAATATGCGCATCAGACAGGACATCCTCCATTGGGTTGTCCAAGATCCCGGTATCAAAATTTTCATTGAATCTTTGCGGCAGAAAGGTAAACCGGCGCATGTCAAAATCCCTGTCTTTATCCACCAGTTTAAAGCCGGTTTTAAACTTGGTCTCTTCCAAGAATTCCGTGGGCAGTTCAAGGTCAACGGAAAAATCATTGGTAACATCCTCCATATCACTCCAGGTCCGGCTGTTCCTTGCATCCTGCTCAATCGGCAGCTCCCATATACCCTGCCGTTCATCATAAACATAGGTGTATTCCCGTCGATCCGGTTCCTCGCGGTCCCCTTCGCTGTAAGTATACTGCCAATCCAAGCCCAGATTTCCGACCCGGGGAAAATCATGCTCACCGCTGATCTGTTGGGTCAGGGTCTGGCGTTCCAGCCATATTAATTCGGTTTCTCTTACATCCTGATCCCAATCGGAAAAATAGCCTTCACGGAGACGGGTTGCATCCAGCGTGTCGCGAAGCAGCATGGTGGTTGAGCTCAATTTATGGTGTTTCCCAAGGCTTGCCCCCAGATTCAAAAACGCGCCTGTATTGACGCTTCTGTCGCTCCAGTCAAGGTCATAGTCATGAATGACGTCTTGATCGGCATCAAAATTTCGCCATTCCTGATCTGTCAACTGATACTCCTGGCTATACCTGACCGAAGCCATAAAGCCGAATTTGTTCTGCCCGTCCCCGGGCCGAAACTGGTTTCCGGCAGTAACGGAAAAATCCATATCCGGCGGGACGGTATGTTCTTCAACTTCATATGTTTGATCGAAATTTTCTCCCATCGCTTCAATAACCGCCGGCGAATACACCCCCCAGTCTGCCTTGTGGGGGGTTGTCTTCGGATAATGCCGGGTATCGTCATCAACGCCCAGCCAATCCAAATCCCCGCCGTCATAGGTGTTGCCGTCTTCAAATGTCGTATCCTCCCTAAAACCGGTGGTTGCTGAGAGTTTGCAGTAAAATTCCTCGGGATAGGACTTCGGCTTCAAAAGAATGGTGCCCCCGCCAAAAGAGGCGGGAATATCCGGAGAGTAGGATTTTTGAACGATAATCCCATCCAAGATATCACCGGGAATAAAATCAAGCTCCAGTACGCGGCGCGTGGGGTCCGTACTGGAAAGCCGGGCCCCGTTTAACAGGACGCTTGAGTATCGCTCCCCAAGGCCCCGGACATAAACATATTTATCCTCAACCAGGGTCAAACCGGTCACCCGCTTCAATCCGTCCGTTACATAGGTATCCCCGGCACGCGACATCTGCTCGGCACTCAATGCATCGACCACATCAGGCGATGCCCGCTCTTCCTGCATAAACGCCGGGAGGCTGCCTTTCATGTGGGTGGCCGTGACCCTGACCTCATCCATCTTAAACATCCCCATACCGGCCAGCTCGACGTCCCGCGTGACCGCTTCGCCGGGTGAGATTTCCACATTAATGGTTTCAAAACTGTAATCCGGGTGTTCGATGGAGATGGTGTAGGTCCCGGGGGGAAGCTCAAGTTGATACCGGCCATTCGCATCGGTTTGCGTTTTAATATCCGTGTCTCCTGCGACAAGCATGGCTCCGCTGATATTTTCTCCAGTGTCCGCGGTAATCGTGCCGCGTAAAAGCCCTTGATTCTCCTCCGCCTGGGACAGAATATGCTTTTCTGTATTATTAATTGGATATTGCTGGGATAGGGCGGATATCGGAAATCCCATTAAAAAAAGTAAAATGCTTAATCCGCATACCGATAGCTGTTTCAATGCCAACCTCCTTAATCATATTGATGACAGTCAGGAAACCCCTTAATAAAACGCCTCACATGAAGCGTTTAGATTCAAAATTCTAATTTGTCATTTTATGCGGGAGGATTATGACGGTTTGATGACATGGAAATGATAAGTGGCTGACAATTGTCCGACAAAATGGTAACAGAACAATGTATTTTTAATGAATCAAAAATGAAATCAAAGGCTAAGATTCGGTCCGGTTGACCTATCCGGTTTGTAACGGGAATTTTTTTGGAAAGCGGAAGGAAAAAAATCAGGGCGCCGGCGAAGCTGTTCGATGGCTACGGAGTTTCGCCGGGAGCCTTGTTTTGGATTGGCTTGCGATTAGAAGGCGACCATTGTCTTGATTGCTTTATGTTTTCCCTTCTCCATGTTGGTTTCGATCAGTTTGATATAGTCTGCCAATGAAAAAGTATGGGTGGCCATGTAACCCAGTCTGACGCGTTTGTCTCTGACAAGATCGACCGCTGCCTGGAAAACATGCTGCGGCCTGCCGTTTATTTCAACCTGCCCGTAGGAAAAAACCCCGTGGATCTGCTGCCATTTCAGCCACAGCGGCGTTAAATCCAGCTTGACATCATGGCCGATGCCAACAATGCTCAACCTGCCGCCCACCGCCATACAGCGCATAGCGGCATTCAAGGTCTTTGTGTTGCCCACACAGTCAAACACCCGATGAAATCCGCCCATAAGTATATCCTTGCCGATCATCGGCTTATAACGCCGGGCGCCGGTAATTCGCACGGTATGGTCGAACAGGTCGCCGCTGACGACTTCATCCGCGCCCGCTTTTCTTGCCGCTTCAGCCGCATGCGGCATCGGCTCGGACACCGTAACCCGGCATTTGCAGCCAAGGGCCCGTATGGATTGGACCACCATGGTGCCGATCACACCGCCGCCCACAACCAGCACATGATCGTTGTCTTCCGGCCGATTATCATAAACGGCCTGCAGGGCAACGGCCAGCGGCTCGATCAAGGCACCCTCCACCGGGGTCATACCCTCATGGAGTTTAAACACCTGGCTCTCATGGGCCACCATAAACGGGGCAAATCCGCCATTTAAATCCCGGCAGATGCCGGAAAACATGCCGGGCGAAAACCGGCCTTCGGCAAAATTCTCGCAGTTGCCCACCCGGCCCGCCCGGCAGGCCTGACAGGGCGGGCTGATACCCCGGGCCGCACAGCTCAAATTGGGGGCAACGGTCACAAGGTCGCCGCTCTGGACGCCGGTTATCGAGGAACCGGTTTCAACAATCCTTCCGGAAAGTTCATGCCCCAAAACGCATGGAAAAGAGGTAAACGGACTGGCAGACGGAGAGTCGCGAAGAAAGATGAGGTTTAGGTCGCTGGCACAGAACCCGCAAAACAGGGTCTGAATCTTAACCCAATCCGGGCCGGGAAGCTCGGGCTCCGGGATATCATCATAGCTTACCGTGGCCAGCGGTCCCTGGTAATAGGTCCTTGCGTTAACCGCCCCCAAGGCCTTTAATGCCACGAACTGCGGCGTTGTTACGGAAAATCGCAAAGCCTTCATAACAGCCCTCCTTTTGTTCAAAAGAATTGTTGCCCGGTTTCATGGTTACGTTTTTCCTCTTAGAGGATTTTGATCGATGGCTTAATAAAATTTCCAATAACAGGTCCTAACAGGCTTGCTAAACATGATGAGAAAAATAGAGATGATGCCGAACAAAAACCCCAATATTTTTATTATAGGGAGTTCATGTCGTTATTTCAATCAATTATATAACACGAACAGGACCCGAAAATTTCTTCATAAATTGAACTCGTGAAATACTGCCTTATGTTTAAGGACCAACTTAAAAAAACAGATATAAGAGAAAAAAAATGACGTATCTAAAATATATCATCATAATTATCGAGGGGTTAATGGTCATGGGGGCATATACTGGAAACCGAACTGATGCGGCGGGAACGGATACGTTTCAAAATAAAACATTATCGGAACACATTGAAACTGCGACATTTGCCGGCGGATGCTTCTGGTGCATGGAGGCGTCGTTTGAAAAGCTTGACGGCGTCTACCGGGTAACCTCCGGATATACCGGCGGGGAGACTGAAAATCCAACCTACGAAGCGGTATGCTCGGGTCGGACCGGACATGCGGAAGCGATTCAAATCGAATATGATCCATCAAAAATAGCCTATGAAAAATTGCTGGATGTTTTCTGGCAACAGGTTGATCCCACTGATCCGGGCGGCTCATTCGTGGACAGGGGCTCGCAGTACCGGTCGGCCATTTTTTACCACAATCAGGAACAGAAAAAACTGGCGGAGGCATCGCTGCGAAAACTGGAAGCGTCCGGCCGGTTCGAAAAACCGATTGTAACCGAAATCAGGCCCTTGGACAGGTTCTATCCGGCTGAAGCCTACCACCAGGATTATTACAAAAACCATCCCTTCCGATACAAGCTCTACCGGAAGGGGTCGGGACGGGATCAATACCTGGAGAAAATCTGGGGAACGGACAAGGAGCCCGAGAAGCTATCGAAAAGCGAGGACGAGACCTATCAAAAACCATCCGACCAAGAGTTAAAAAACAGTCTCACACCGCTTCAGTATGCGGTAACGCAAAAGGACAAAACCGAGCCGCCGTTTGACAACGCGTTCTGGGATAACAAAAAAGCCGGGATCTATGTAGATGTGGCCTCCGGCGAGCCGCTTTTCTCATCTACGGACAAGTTTGACTCGGGTACCGGCTGGCCCAGCTTCTCACGGCCGATTAAACCGGATGCGGTAGTGGAAAAACAGGACCGGAGCCTTTTCATGAGCCGCACGGAAGTCCGCAGTCGCATTGCGGATTCGCATCTGGGCCATGTGTTTGATGACGGCCCGCCGCCGACCGGCCTTCGTTACTGCATCAATTCCGCAGCGCTCCGGTTTGTGCCGAAAGATGAATTGAAGGAAGCAGGCTACAGTGAATACTTAAAGCTTTTTAATTGACGGCAGGGGATAATTTATTGGAGGCGTTTCACCGCCTTTATTACGACCGCCATTGCGTGATCGATTTCTTCTTTAGTGGTCATGCGGCCGACGCTGAACCGCAGGGTCCCCTTGCCCCACTGCTCCTCAAGGCCCATGGCCACGAGCACGTGCGATATTTCCACCGTATCTGAATGACAGGCGGCACCGGCAGAGGCGGCTACCTCAAGCCCGATTTCCTCGAGCATGCGGTTGGCTTCAAGCCCGTAAAAAGAAATGCTCAACGTATTGGGCAGGCGATGCTCCGGATGCCCGTTTACCCTCACATTTTCAATGGCACCGGTGAGTCCCTCCTGAAGCCGGTCCCGGAGTCCGGCCATCTGCCTCGGCGCATTATCCATGTGCCTCAGAGCCACCTCGCATGCCTTTCCAAGCCCGACGATCTCCAGCACATTTTCCGTCCCCGCCCGGCGCCCGTTCTCCTGGCCGGCGCCATGGCAGAAGGGTTCCAGCTCCAAACCGCGCCGGATATACAGGGCGCCGATGCCCTTGGGGGCATAAACCTTGTGCCCGGCCATACTCAAAAGGGAAACCCCGAGGTCATTGACGTCTGTTGCCATCTTTCCCACGGACTGGGCCGCATCCGTATGGACCATTATTCCTTTCTGTTCGGCGATTCTGGTGATCTCCCGGATCGGCTGTATGGTGCCCACCTCATTGTTGGCATGCATAATAGAGATCAAGATAGTATCCGGCCGGATGGCCGCCTCAAGATCGAACACATTAACCCTTCCGGTCTCATCCACCGGAAGGTACGTGACATCAAAGCCTTCGAATTCCAGGAACCGGCAGACGTGCAGCACCGCCGGGTGCTCCACCCGGGAGGTGATGATATGACGGCCCCTCTCTTTGTATAATCTCGCCACGCTTTTGATGGCATGGTTGTTGGCCTCGGTGCCGCCGCTGGTGAAAAGAATCTCGTCGGGCCGGCAAGCCAAAATGCCCGCGACCTGTTCGCGGGCGGCTTCAACCGCCCGGCGGGGGGCGATCCCATAATAATGCGAACTGGAAGGGTTGCCGAACTCGGTTTCCAAAAACGGCCGCATGGCGTCAATGGCTTCCGGATCATGCGGGGTCGTGCCGTTATAATCAAGATAAATCGGACGGGGCATAGGCGCTATGATATCATCAGACTTGAACAAATTATCTCATTTATGGATGGACGCTAGTTAAAGATTTCTCGCTAACGCTCGAAACGACAATATGTAAATTTTTTTGAGTGCCTTCCTGCAAAAATACCGCGGCTGTGGCATAAACCGTTTTTTACGAAGCCATCAAATTAAGAAACCTTAAAGGTTGTTATGTTGCCGCAGGCGAAGCTCGCGTTTAGTTCCGATAACCCCTGACACCCATTGTTTAAATTCAGAGATTGAATAATTCGGGTTTAGGTCTTTTTTAACCCCCAAAGGGTATAATATCAAGAAAATATTGTTTCGCCGCAGCGGCTGCAAAAAAACAGATAAAACGCACTCAGCCCTCTTGTATATCTTAGATCCGGCATTATATTATCTAGAAAAATCGGAGCAACTGGAAACGTATGTTCGAGTCAGCCAACCATTCTCCACACGCCGGCAAGATTGCCCTCATCGGAAACTATCTGCCTCGTCGATGCGGTATCGCAACTTTTACGACGGATCTATTGAACGCTCTAGCAGAGGAAAACACAAAGGGCGAATGCTGGGCGGTTGTAATGAACGATACCGCTAATGGCTATTTATATCCTCCTCAGGTCCGCTTTGAAATCAACCAGCACATACTTCCGGAATACCGCCTTGCAGCGGATTTTCTAAACATGAACCGGGTGGAAGGGGTTTGTCTGCAGCACGAGTTCGGAATTTTCGGCGGTAACGATGGAAGCTACGTGCTGGAGCTCTTGAGCCATTTGCAAAAACCCGTCGTGACAACCCTGCATACGGTCCTTCAAGAGCCCACTAGAGAACAAATGCGGATTATAAAAAGCATCGCCCGGCTATCGGGAAGGGTTGTGGTCATGAGCCATCGGGCGGTGCAGATTCTTCAAAATGTCTACGGCATAGAAGCGGAAAAAATAGCCGTCATACACCACGGAATTCCGGATGTCGCCTTTGTCGATCCCAATTTTTATAAAGATCAGTATGGCGTCGAGGGCCGCAGAGTCATTCTAACCTTTGGGCTTCTATCGCCCAACAAAGGCATCGAAACCATGATCGACGCGCTGCCGGCGGTTGTCAGTGCATACCCGGATGTCGTATATATCGTGCTTGGCAGTACACATCCAAACGTAAAGCGGGAACAGGGTGAGGCCTATCGTTTGTCATTACAGCGGCGAGCCCGAGATTTAGGCGTTGGCGAACATCTGATTTTCCACAACCGTTTCGTCGATTTAAAAGAGTTGACTGAATTTTTAGGGGCGACGGATATCTATGTAACGCCCTATCTCAACCGTGAACAGATTGTTTCAGGTACGCTTGCCTACGCAATGGGAAGCGGCAAGGCGACCATTTCGACCCCTTACTGGTACGCAGAAGAGATGCTGGCAGACGACCGCGGCCGGCTGGTGCCTTTTAAAGACGCCGATGCATTTGCGGCGCAAATCAATAATCTGTTCGAAAACCCCCTTGAACGCCATTCGCTTCGCAAGCGGGCCTATAGTTTCTGTCGAAATATGATCTGGAAAGAGGTAGCCCGTCGATACCTCGAGGTTCTCGAGGGGGTCAAGCAGGAAAGGCAAAGCTTTCCACGGCCAGTTTTTCTTCCCAAATCGATGACCGCGGCATCCCGAGGACTGCCCCAGCCAAAGCTGGACCACATTATCCGGCTGACGGACGGTGTCGGCATTCTGCAGCATGCCACTTTTATTGTGCCCAACCGGTGGCACGGCTATTGCGTCGATGACAATGCAAGGGCCATGATTGCGGTTATGATGGCACAGGAGACCATCATTGATGCCGAGGCGGTAACAAATTTGGTATGCACCTATATCGGCTTTTTGCACCATGCGTTTAACGAGGAAACGGGTCGATTTCGGAATTTCATGGGCTATGAGCGCCAATGGCTGGAAACGGTTGGCGCGGAGGACAGCCATGGCCGTGCGGTTTGGGCATTGGGAGTAACCGTGAAGCTTTCTGCATCCGAAAATATCCGGGCCGCGGCCCAAGAGCTTCTGGAAACAGCACTTCCCGCCCTGCTTGATTTTACATCCCCCCGGGCCTGGGCTTTTGCATTGGTGGGCATTCAGGCCTATTTGACCCACTTCAGTGGCGACAGCGAAGTGCGCCGGATCCGGGAAGATCTGGCCGAACGTTTGATGCGGCAGTATCAGCAAAATGCCACATCGGATTGGCCCTGGATTGAAGACATTGTTACCTATGCGAACGGCAAAATTTCACAGGCCCTTATCCTGTCCGGCCGTTATCTGAAAAACGATGGGATGCTGGAGGCCGGCCTTTCAAGCCTGGAATGGCTTTTGGACATTCAAACTGATAAAAGTGGGCATTTCGTTCCCGTGGGTAATAACGGGTGGTACCCCCGGGGCGGGAAAAAAGCGCGGTTTGATCAACAGCCCATTGAAACCCTGGACGTGATCGAAGCTTGCCGGGAGGCCTATGAAGCCACCGGGGATTCAAAATGGGTTGAGCATGCCCATCATTGCTTTGAATGGTTTCTCGGCAGGAACGACCTGAACGCAGCCTTATATGACCACAAAACAGGTGGATGCTGTGATGGGCTCGGATCGGATGGCCCTAACCGGAACCAGGGCGCCGAATCCACCCTTGTATGTTTTTTATCCATTCTCCATCTTAATCGGCTGCGCACCCGCCAGATTTCTATGGAAACAATCGAAGGGGCTCAACCCGAGAACTAGCCGGAGGATGCGTTGAATGGCCAATAAACCGATTGTCATGATCAGCTCCTACCCACCCCGTCTTTGCGGCATCGCCACTTTTTGTGAAGAGGCGCGTGAATTCATTCAAAAGGCCAATCCGGATCGTAGCGTCATGGTTATCAGCCATAGCGACGGGGCAGGGGATCATGTCTTCCCGATTATCGACATGCGCCGCGTGGATTGGTGGAAGCCGGTGGCACAAAAAATTGAAAAACTCGAGCCCTATGCCGTTCATATCGAGCATGAATACGGACTGTATGAGTATCATGATCCACGGGGGATAGGCGATGGAAACGATGGGTTCCTGGACCTTCTGGAGGCTATCGGCAATTTCCCGATCATCGTGGAACCGCATACGGTCCATGGCCGATTGACGAATTTTGAGGCGGATTTCATTTATAAGTTGTGCCAGCGAAGCCATGTCGTGCTGTTTAAATGCCATTACCAGAAATGGCGGCTGGATTGGACGTTTCAGGGAAAAGGCTGGTCAACACCGAGAAACGTGATGGTAATCCCTCACGGGGCACGCCCGGACAAACGCAAGGGGGACCATGAAATAGCTGAATTGAGAAGGCAGCTCGAGCTCGATAGGATCGGACTGGCTGAGCACGTGGTCGGCATGATCGGCTGGATTCAGTCCAATAAACGATGGGACATCCTGCTTTCCATGTGGGAGGGAATCCACAATGAGATTAAAGCCTGCACCGGCCAGGAATGGGATTTGCTGGCCGCAGGGACCATGAGGGATCCCGAACACCGACAGGATTATGAGGAATGGACAACGGATGTACGAAAACTGGAGGACAAAGGAATCGCGCATTATTATGAGTTCGTTCCGCGCGGCGACGATTACTATAAGCTGATGGCCGTCTGTGATTTTATCGTTTTGCCCTCTACAGATGAAACCCAGTCCGGCACCCTGGCACGCATCATTGCATTGAACAAGCCCTATATCACCACCGCCCCCATGGAGGGATTGACCGCTCAAACATTGGAAAGCGAAGGGGGCCTGCTGTTTACTACCAAAGAGATGCTCAAAAAGAAGGTTATCAAGCTGGCGGTGGATGAACGCCTTCGCCTTGAATTGGGGGGGAATATCCAACGCTATTTGGAGCGCGTGGTCTCATGGGAGTTGGTGGCAAAACAATACAATAAAGCCTATCAATTGGCCCGCAGAAGCTGTCGTAGCGGTCAACCCGTGGTCCTGGATTTGGAATTTTGAGCTCAGCCTCTATATCAGGAAGGGAAGCCCCAGATGTCAGATGCGTGTTTCCATGAATTATTTAAAAGACATCCCGACAATCCAATCATCCAGACAAAAAATGTCCCCTATCCGGCCAATTCGGTCTTTAACGCGGCAGCCACCCGAATCGGAGACGAAACCCTGCTGTTGATGCGCGTGGAAGACCGCCGGGGCATTTCGCATCTTACGGCGGCACGCAGCCCTAATGGCGTCACCGACTGGATTGTCGATTCAAAACCAACCCTTCTGCCCTGTCCAGACGATTACCCCGAAGAGATCTGGGGGATTGAAGATCCCAGGATTACCCGCATGGATGAACTCGATTTATGGGCGGTTGTGTATACTGCCTACTCAAGGACCGGACCGCTGGTTTCACTGGCAACCACAAGAGATTTCGAAAAATTTGCGCGTATGGGCATCATTATGCCGCCGGAAGATAAAGATGCCGCCCTTTTCCCCGTCCGGTTCGATGGACGCTGGGCAATGCTCCATCGACCGGTAACCGCTTTTGCCGGCGTCGGCGCCCATATCTGGCTCTCTTTTAGTCCGGACATGAAGCATTGGGGGGATCACCAGGTTGTGATACCGGCTCGTAAGGGCGGCTGGTGGGATGCTGACAAAATCGGCCTTTCTCCCCCGCCGCTCCGCACGGCTAAAGGCTGGATGATTCTTTACCATGGCGTACGAACAACGGCCGGCGGCTGCATCTACCGGCTGGGACTGGCACTGCTGGATTTGAATGACCCGACCCGGGTGCTCGCCCGCTCCGACGAATGGATATTTGCGCCTGAAAAAAGCTACGAGATGACGGGGGATGTCGATAAAGTGGTTTTTCCCTGCGGCTGGGTGGCGGAAGAGGACCAAGTTCGACTTTACTACGGAGGCGCGGACAAATGCATCGCGTTGGCCACTGGACGGATATCAGAGATGCTAGACTGGCTTGAGACGCATAACCAACAGGATAGAAGGCTATGGGGATAGCGCCATGAAGATTGCCATGCTCTCCCCCATTGCCTGGCGAACGCCGCCAAGACACTATGGGCCGTGGGAAAGCATAGTTTCTTTGATCACCGAGGGGCTTGTAGCGCGTGGCCATGATGTAAGCCTTTTTGCCACAGGCGACTCGCAAACCAAGGCCAAACTGATCAGCGTATGCCCCCGGGGGTATGCGGAAGAAACGGGGCTGCTGCCCAAGGTCTTTGAATGCCTGCATATATCAGAGGTTTTTGAGCATGGGAACGAATTCGATTTGATCCACAATCATTTCGATTTTTTGCCCCTGACCTACACGGGCATGACGAAAACGCCGGTGGTAACGACAATTCACGGATTTTCCTCGCAGAAAATCTTACCAGTATATCAAAAATACAACGGAAAGACCTATTATATTGCCATTAGCGAGGCGGATAGAAGCCCCGCGCTTGATTACCTGGCGACCATCCATCATGGCATAGACTTGAAAAAGTTCCGTTTTAAAGCAGCCCATGGAAAATACCTGCTGTTCTTCGGCCGCATCCACCATGAAAAAGGGGTTAGAGAATGCATCGAGCTCGCCCGACGAACCGGCAGGCAGCTAGTGATTGCCGGAATAATTCAGGACCAGCCATATTTTGACCGGCACGTGGGGCCTTACCTGAATGATCAAATCCAATACATCGGAAGTGTGGGGCCGGATCGACGGGATAAGGTGCTGGGCGGCGCCTTTGCCCTTCTTCATCCGATCAATTTCGACGAGCCGTTTGGCCTTTCCGTGGTGGAGGCGATGGCCTGTGGGACCCCCGTCATAGCGATCAATCGCGGCAGCATGCCGGAAATCATTGCCGACGGCGTCACCGGCTTTCTGGTGCGCAATGCAGCAGAAATGGCTGAAAAAATCCCCCGGGTGACGCATCTGGATCGGCGCCGGTGCCGTCAATGGGTCGAAGCCCGCTTCTCTGTGGACCGCATGGTGGATGACTACACCCGGGTTTATGAGAAAATTGTCGGAAGCTTGCCTCATGGCAGGAAAAAAGAGGGGCTTGCTGGAAGATCGGCGCCATGGGCATAAGTTTTAAAGCATGATTGACAGTCTCGTAAAAAGTCGATTTTGGGATGGCAAAGTAAAAAGTTCAAGCCCCATTTAAGATCAGGTGGCATCGCAAATCCCGAGCAATGCAGAGCACTTAGCTGTACGTGAAATTCCGAGGGACGGAAGCGCAACACAGATATTGGACTTTTTACGAAGCCATCATCCGTTGCTATGTTCGCCGGTTTCATCCTCGCATTCATCTTCAACGGTTCTCCCCAGCCACGTAAGGGTAACAAAGACCAACGCAATGCCAATAACAATTAATAGTCTCTCCATTTGTCCACACTCCTTCGGGAAAATTCTAGCCTAAAACCTCTTGGATCTTGGCGGCTAAAGCTTTGACGGAAAAAGGTTTCAGAAGAAAGCCATGCTTTTTTTTAGTCAAACATTGATCGGCAACAATATTATCGGCACAGCCGGACATATAAAGCACGCTGGCATCTGGATAGGAAGAAGACACCTTCTCAAACAATTCCTTGCCGTTCATATCAGGCATGTCCACATCCGTCAGGAGCAGATGAAGCGGACCCTCGTGGTGCTCCAATGCGGCAAGCGCTTTTTTGCCGTTCTCCCCCATAAGAACGGTGTATCCCTGCTGCTGGAGCATGGTAAAAACGAGCTTCCTGACGGCTTCATCGTCCTCTGCCACCAACACGGTTTCTGAAGCCTCTAAATCGGCTTCTATTGGCCTCTCTGCTGCCCGCCTATCCGGCACCCCCCCGACGCCTTCAGATTCCTTGGTTATTTCATTCACCGGCGTCCGGTTAATTTTTTCTATCAAGCAATCCAGAAATCGATTCAAATCAATGGATGTAAAACGAATGCCAACGCCATCGCGGCATGAGCGCACGACCTGACCCCCGGCGTTTATCGATAGCTTTTGTGTGCGGGGATTTTCATCAAAGCATATGGTAATGTCCAGGTGGGTTGTTACGGGAATGAAGTCACGAGTATTTAAGAACATGCCGCAGGCGCCTATATCCCTTACGTCACCAGAGGATCTATATTTTTTGATCATATCATGCCCGTCAGGCAGCCCAAATTCCAAATAGGCTTTTGTTTCCGGCCATGCCCGACTCCTGGTGGCGTATCGTCTCTGTCGGTATCCCATCGCAGGCCCCTTAAAATTATCATTTCTGAAAATAAAAAGAGCCGAACCCCCATCATATAAATGGCAGTCCGGCTATCTAAGACTTAATAGGTAAGAGGTAATTAAACCCCCACCCGTATCAAAAAGACCCGTGACTTTCCGCCCCATTCTTTCGAATAGTTTGGCTTTTCATATTATTCTTAACATAAACGTAAACGTAAAGCTATAGGAAAATATCTGATTTTTTTGTAGCCATTTATCCTACAGAAGATAGAAGTTGAGGATTTTTTGGCTCCTCCTTTCAAATTTTGACAATCTCGTAAAAAGTCGATTTTGGGATGGCAAAGAAAAAAGTTCAAGCCCCAGTTAAAATCCGGGGGCGCGCAAATTCCCGTGGAATGCAGCGCCACACAGATATTGGACTTCTAAGTAACTTCGTTAGGTATTAGGTTTTGGGTATTGGGTATTAGGTTATAAAATCAATGCTTTATACACTTACCTTGTTAAGCTCATAAAAGAAGTTACTTTTAAGCTCGGTCCCGGGCCTCGGCCCGGGGGGGTTACTTCCAAGGAACTCGACAATATTTAATATTATCTTAGAAGCTTCCGCTGCTGTCATTCCGAGAAACGAAAGTGACGAGGAATCTTGATTGTTAAAGATTTCTCGCTACCGCTCGAAATG
>Ga0102932_1000731_pt1 | contig 16601 bp, 15 predicted proteins | sample SalPonR1_C_D2_MG_FD_78212 | JGI IMG/M metagenome (GOLD analysis project Ga0102932, IMG submission 78212) | Salt pond soil microbial communities from South San Francisco under conditions of wetland restoration - Salt Pond MetaG R1_C_D2_MG | ecosystem: Environmental > Aquatic > Marine > Intertidal...
CTGGCGGCCATCCCGGGGCTGGGCTCGATCGCGCTGGTGCTGGCGATCATCTTCTACGTCTTCGGCGTCATCGGCACCAACCTGTTCGCCGACACCCATCCGCAGTGGTTCGGCAGTCTCGGGCGCACGCTTTACACCCTGTTCCAGGTGATGACGCTGGAGAGCTGGTCGATGGGCATCGCGCGCCCCGTGATGGCCGAGTACCCCTACGCGTGGCTGTTCTTCGTCACCTTCATCCTGGTCGCCACCTTCACCATGCTCAACCTGTTCATCGCCATCATCGTCAATGCGATGCAGAGCTACCAGGAGGCGGAACACGAGGAGACCGTGCAGGCGCTGCACGAGACGCAGGACCACATCGAGGGCGAGCTGCATGCCGAGATGCGTTCGCTGCGGACGGAGATGGCGGAGCTGAGGAAGCTGCTGGGACAGGCGGAGCGCCCGCAGGCTCGCTGAGGCCGGCTGACCGGCGGGCGTTTTCAGGGCAGTGTCAGGGCGACCGCACCCGCCGTGCCTGCTGCGCGCCTGCTTGTGCGCGTCTACTTGTTGAGGATCAGTTTGCCCTGGCGCGTCTGGCGCAGCGTGTAGGTCTTGCCCTCGTGCTCGATGAGCAGCAGCTCGGAACCGCGAAAGAGCGCGTGGCTGGTGGTCTGCAGCACCCGCGGCGTCTCGCGGCGACGACCGGCGCCAGCAGGAACCCCGGACTCGCGGGCGCCTCGTTCGGTGTTCATGTCCTCGCTGCAATCCATGCGCATCTCTCCGGACTGCCGAAGTCTCGCCCGGATCAGATCCGCGCGCCGAGCAGCGAGGCCAGCGAGAAGCTCACGCCCTTGTTGACCAGCACGCCCAGGGCCATCCGGCCGATCTCCGCGGCGAGCGGATTACCGGGACGGCTGGCGGGACGCGGCCGCTTGCTGGCGGCATGGACCGGAACGGCCTGGGCGCGAGTGGCCCGCAGGGACTCGGCCCGCATGAAGTCGAGGATCTTTGCAGCGTCCGTGACCTCGACATCGTAAAAGACCGTGACGCTGCCGGCCTTGGGATTCAGGCGCACGCTGCGGATACCCTCCTGGGCCTGGAGCTTGCGCAACGTGGTGGCGCGGGCTGCCGAGTTACAGCGCAGGGACCTGGCGCGAACGCGCAACCGTCCCGGGACATGGTGGAGATAGTCGGTCATGCGGTCGTCTCCCATTGGCAGAATTCGCACGCGGTTTTTTTGAACCACCTGCTTGCAATGCTAATAGGAATCGTTACCATTCGCAACCGTAGTGTCCGCAGCTCCGTGGAGTCCTTCGCCCCATGATCGTCAGCGCCGTCTCCGGACGCATCCGTATCAGGTCCAAGCTGCTGAAATCCAGAGCCTTTGCCAGGGACGTCCGGCGCGGCGCGGAGGGGCTCGCGGGCGTGACCGAGGTGCGGACGAACCCCGCCGCCGGCAGCCTCGTCGTCAGCTACGATACGCGCGAAGCCGACGCGGATACGCTCGAGAGCGCGCTCGAGGCACTCTGTCTTCCCCCGTCGCCGACGCCCCGGCCGGCCAGAGCGGGGATATCGCGACAACTCAATCGCGCGACCAAGCTCGGCATGGCGGCGTCGCTGGGCGCCGCGGTGGCGCTCGGCTTCATGGGCAAGAAAAAGGCCCATATCCGCTTCGGGACGGCTTTCCTCGCTCTCGCGGGCATGCACGTCTGGCGGAACCAGCGCACCCTGTTGCGCTGACCCGGCGCACCCCGGCTAGTCTTTGGCCGGCGCCTGCGCGGACGTTTTTTTCTTCGCCGCGGTTTTCTTCTTGCGCACCGGCTTCTTGCGGGCCGGCGGCGATGTCGGCTGTGATGCCGGCTGCGCCAGCGACTCGCCGGGCGCCTGGCCGGGCTTCCGCGAGCCGCGCTTGGCGCGCACGCCGCCGAGCCCCCGCGATACCGTGTCCGAGACCTTGCCCGAAACCTGGTCCGCGGTCTTCCGGACCCGCCCGCCCAGCTCGGCCGTGGTCCGCCGGACTTCGCGGCGCAGCTTCTCGTCGCGGTAAAAATAAGCGCCCAGGCCGCCGATCACCGCGCCGGCCACGAAGGGAATGAGATGGATAGCCATGTTGGGGTCCTCTGTCTAGCTTGGTGGACTGCGGTGCGCAGCCGTGGTCGTGTCGTGCCGGATGGCGTGCATCCCGGGGCCTGGTTCTCCAAGTCCCCGCAGTGCGCGGAGCAGCAGCGCAACCGTCGTGCCGTTGTGCAGCACGGCTGACGCCACCGGCGAGATCATGCCGAGCGCCGCGCCCACCATGACGCCGGTATTGACGCCGATGGCCGCGCGGTAATTGGCGGCGATGAGCTTCATCGTGCGTTGCGAGATATCCAGCGCGTCCACCAGCAGGCCGAGCCGGTCCTCCAGCAGGACGACATCCGCGGTGGCGCGCGCCAGCTCGGCGCCGCGCGCCATCGCGACGCCGACATCGGCCGCCACCAGGGCCGGCCCGTCGTTCACGCCGTCGCCGACAAATGCCACCCGCCGGCCCTCGGCACGCAGCTGCTCGAGCACGCCGGCCTTGTCTTCCGGCACCTGCTCGGCGAAGACCTCGTCCATGCCCAGTTGCCTCGCCATGGCCCGGGCGCGCTGCTCGCGGTCCCCGGTCAGCAGCACCAGGTGCTGCACGCCGCGACGTCGCAGTTCGGCCAGCACCGCGGGCGCATCCTCCCGCAGCGTGTCGCGCAGCGCGATCAGGCCGATGGGCTCGTGCCGGGTGCCGACGTAGAGCAGTGTCTTGCCCTCGTCCTCCAGCGTGCGGATCTGGTCGCGGAACAGGTCGAAGGACAGGCCCTCGTGCTCTTCGACGTAGTGGCGGCTGCCGATCAACAGGTGATCACCGTTCACCGGGCAACTCATGCCGTGGGCGACCAGGTACTCGGCTTCGCCGTGATCGATATGGTTGAGCTTTTCTTCCCTGGCCTTGCGGACGATCGCTTCCGCAATCGGGTGCGTGGCGTGCTCCTCGATCGAAGCGGTGACGGCCAGCAGCCGGTCTCGCGGCCACCGCTCCGGGTCCAGCACGACGACGTCGGTCACTTCCAGGTCGCTGTGCGTGAGCGTCCCGGTCTTGTCGAACACCACCGTATCGACGCTCGCCAGGCGCTCCACGGCTTCGCCGCCCTTGAGCAGGATGCCGTCGGCGGCGGCGCGGTACATCCCCGACTTGAAGGCCAGCGGCGTGCCCAGCTTCAGGGCGCACGAGTAGTCCACCAGGAACACCGAAGACAGCCGGCGCTGGTCGCGCGTCAAGAGGTAGATCAGCGCCCCGGTCCCGAGAGTCAGGTACACCCGCCGGTCGGCCATCTGTTCCGCCAGCCACTGCGTCTCGGAGCTCTGCTGCAGCGAGTCGTCGATGAAGCGGGCGATCCGCGCCGTGGTCGTTTCATCGCCCACGTGGCGCGCCTCTATGCGCAGGCGCCCGTCCTCCAGGACCGTGCCCGCAATGGCATGGTCCATGATCTCCTTGCGCACGGGCACGGATTCGCCGGTGATCGCCGCCTGGTTCACCAGGGCGGTGCCGTCCAGCACCAGTCCGTCGACCGCGATCTTTTCACCGGGCCCCACCTCGATACGGTCGCCGGTCACGATCTCGTTGTCCGGAATCTGCCGGAGAGCGCCGTCGCGCTCCACCCACGCGAGTACCGGCTCGGGCCGCAGCAGGCGCCGCAGCATCTGGTCGGACTTGCGCTCGGTCTCTCTTTCCAGGAACTCGCCCAGGTGCATCAGGAAGCCGGTGACATTGGCCGTCAGGTATTCCCCTCGCCAGGCGGAGAGCCCGATGGCCGTCGCGTCCAGCACCTCGATCTTGATGCCACGATGGATCAGCGTGTCGACGCCCTTGAAAAGGGTCTGGCCGATATTCAGCAAGGTCAGCAGGCGCCGCATGGGCGGCGAGAAGAACGGCAGCGCGAGGATCAGCAGGCCGGTGGCGAGCATGGGCGCCAGTTCCGCGAGCTCGGCGGGCCCGGATTCGCCGTTGGGAATCTGCTCGCGCCGCAGGCCGCCGAGAATCGACAGCACGGCCTCGCGGGTCGCCGGCAAGGCGTCGTAGTGCAGCACGATCGAGCGGGCATGACGGTTGACGCGCACGCCCGACACGCCGCGAATGGACTCCAGCCAGGTCTCGAGCCAGGAGAAGTCGATCAGCGGATCGACCAGCATCGGCAGCCGGAAGCGCAGCCGCCCCGGCGTTTCGTGCACCATCCGGAGGCCGTTGTCGGCGGGCGCGCTCAGTCGCCGTCCCCGGCGTTCGCGGCGTGCAACTCGGCTTCGGCGTCGCGGAAGCGCTCCTTCATTTCCTCCACGCCCCCCTGTACCAGCGACCAGGTCTTGACGGCGCCCCGGACGGCCGCCTCCTGGACCTCGGGATGGCTGAGCAGGTACGCGGCCAGCGCGCCGACGAACGCCCCCTTGAAAAAGCGGGTATTGGACAGCGGGCCGCCGGCGCCGGCGGATCCGACCGAGGGCGGTCGCGCCGCCGTGGGCGGCATGCCCTGCGGATAGTAGCCGCACGGATAGTAGCCGGGCGACGGATAGCCGGGCGCGAAGCCCTGGTAATAGGCGCCAGGGTCATACATCGCCACGCTCCTTGCGCTGCTCGTTGAGCACGTACATCACGGCCGTGCCGGTCGCAAAAGTCGCGGCCGTGGAAACGACCGGGTAGCGCGCGAACATGCGTCCCACGGCGGTCGCGGCCGCGGTCGCGATGCCCGCGGTGAGGCCGGCCTTGGCGGAACGGGTCAGCGCCTGCCGCCAGTCCGACTCGTCGTTGCGGATGCGTTGCAGGTTCAGTGCCGCCGCCCCGGTCGCGCCGATGAGCGCGCCGGTCCTGGCCGCATTGAGCAAAAGGCGCGCGTCGTCGCCCTGGTGCCACGCCTGCGGCGGCTCGTAGTACGGATTTGCCACGGGATAGTAATACTGGCTCACTGGCCTTGCTCCTCTTCAGCTTCCTGATCGCTTTGGGGTTCGCCCGCCTCTGCGGCGGACTCTTCCCCCAGGCCGGCCATTCCGGCCTTCATCGCATTCGCGGTCTTCGCCGCGCCGCCAAGCAGGGCGCCGCGCAGGTCCTCGTTGGTCATCAGCAGGACGACGGCCGCGCCGACCAGCGCGCCTTTCCAGAACTCACCGTCGTTGAAATTCAGAAAACCCTTCAGCGCCCCCAGGCCGCTCTGGTCCGCAATTTCGTTCATCGCAGCCGAGAGGCCGGCAGCCGCAGGGTCGGCGCCAGGCGGGTGCTGCGGCCCGTAGCCGGGCGCATACGGGCCCCAGCCGGGCGGCATCGGCCCGTAAGCACCTGGCGGCGGCCCGTAGCCGAAGCCCGGTCCCTGCGGGCCGCCCCAGTGCTGCTGCATGTCCGGGCCGAAAGGGCCGTGGCCCGGCCCGTAATGCATGCCCGGCCCGTGCGGGCCGGCGCCCTGCGGGTTACCCATGCCCGGCCCGTATGCGCCGCCGGCCGCCTGGCCGTGACTGCCATGGACACCTGGCGCTTCCTGGCTCGGCCCGGGGCCCATCGGACCCATCGACCCCATCGAGCCCGTCGGGCCATGTTGCTTGTCATGCATCGGTTTCATCCTTCTCGTATCGGTCGGCTCGAGTCATGCGGCTCGAGAGATTCGGCCCGCACCGCCGTCACCGCCGGCGCCAGCTCGTTTTCCAGCAGGCGCTGCAGCAAGGCCTCGGCGGCGTCCTCCGGGCCGGAGATCAGCGTTTCCCACCAGTCCGGATTGATTGATGAGGGGAGATACTCGACCACCACCGAGCCGGCACGCGGATTCGCGCGCACGGCGCCGATGCCGCGCAGGGCGTGCAGCGCGCGTTCCAGTGACTTGCCGTCCACGGAGCCCAGTTCCTTGAGTATGGCCGGGCCTGCACGCAGCCTGATGCGCCCCGGAATGTGGTGCGCGATCCGGAGGTGACGGCGCAGGGCCAGGAAAGGGCGGAAGTCGATCTCAGCCACGGGCGTCGCACGCCGGTCGAACGGCCCGCCCTCGATCGAGTTGCACAAATTCAGCAGCCATAGCACAGCACCCGGCGCGATCGCGCCTTGCAGTGATTCCTGGCTGGCTTGGCTGCTGGCCCGCAGAGCGCGGGGAGCTTGGCTGGCTCGGTGGTATGTCCCGTAAGCCAGTCTAAGGAGGTGCCCCGGACGGGACAATGTGAAAATTACCTAGCCGGGACAGGCCGCTGGGCCCGAAACGCGTCTCCGTCATCGTTCCCTAGCGGGCATCGTAAGCCTGCACCACCTCGCCGAGCGCGGTCTTCAGGCTGCCCGCCGCATAAGGTTGCAGCGCGTGTCTTGAATTACGGAAGTCGCCCGCCGGCCAGCTGGCAAAGCGCGCTCAGTGTGAGTCAGCTGTTCGCGGATCGCGCGCCCACGACATCCAGCCAATGCCGAACCGTGGCGTACAGATGTTCCGGACGGATCGGTTTGGTCAGAAAATCATCCATTCCCGCCTGCACGCACATCTCCCGATGCGTAGCCAGTGCATTGGCGGTGAACGCCAGGATCGGGGTCGCGCCATGACTTGGCAACAGCCTTATCGAGCGGGTGGCATCCACGCCGTCCATTTTGGGCATTTGCATATCCATCAGGATGATTGCGTATTCCTCGACCTGGGCTTTCGCAAGCGCAACCTCGCCATCGCGGGCGGTGTCTACATGCAGCCCGGCGGCACTGAGCATCTGGACGAGCAATTCGCGGTTTATTTCGTCATCTTCCGCGACCAGGACCTTTGCGCCCTGGTGCCTGGCTTTCACCGTTTCGACATGAGATTGCCATGTCCCAGTGGCCGGGGTCGTTGCCGGCTTTTCCGAGCGGCCCAGCAACACGGTGAACCAGAAAGTGCTGCCTTCGCCCGGCTCGCTCTCCACCCCCACCTCGCCACCCATCAATGCGACGAGATGCCGCGTGATGGACAGGCCGAGCCCGGTGCCGCCGAACTCGCGGGACAGGGTGGCATCGACCTGCTGGAAGGGCTTGAACAGCTTCTCCAGCTGATCTTTCGCGATGCCGATGCCCGTGTCCCTGACCTCGAAACGCAGCAGTGTCTGCTCCCCCGTGTCTTCGACGACGGCGCAGCGGATCGAGATGCTCCCCTGGTGGGTGAACTTGATGGCGTTGCCCACGTAGTTGAACAGGGTCTGGCGAAGCCGCACCGGGTCGCCCAGCACGTGCGTCGCGCTGCATTCGTTGTTGATCTCGAAGCGCAGCCCCTTCGCTCTCGCCGTGCTGCCGAGAACGCTGGCGACTTCGCCCAGCAGGGCGGGAAGATCGAAGTCCTCGGATTTCAACTGGAGCTTGCCGGCCTCGATGCTGGTCAGGTCGAGGATGTCGTCGATGATGCTCAACAGGTGCTCGCCCGCCTTGTGGATGGTCGCAAGCCGCTCGCTCTGCCAGGACGTCACTTCTCCCTGCTGGAGCAGATAGCTGGTCCCCATGATCGCGTTCATCGGCGTGCGGATCTCGTGGCTCATGTTGGCGAGGAAACGGCTCTTGGCCTGGCTGGCGGATTCCGCACGCGCCCTGGCGGATTCCGCGTAGCTCAACGCCGCCTCCGTACGCTGCTGGGCCTCGACGAGTTCCGCGGTGCGGGTTTCGACAAGCTGTTCCAGGTGATTGTGGTACTGGTCCAGCTCCTCCTCGTAGGCCTTCTTTTCGGTGGTGTTCTTGTGCGAAATCACCACGCCGGACACCGCGGGCCCGGAGCGCATCGGCGTGACGCTCATCAGGAACCACTGCGCTTCGTTTCCGAAACGGCACGGGTACTCCATCTCGAAGAAATCCCGTGAGCCATGCATGACGCTCTCGATGCCGAGCCGGGCCTCGCGCGCCGAGGGGTCCTCGACGCCTTTCACTTCCTCCTTGCACGCCTCCAGGTAGTTGGAGCCCACCCCGATGCCTGACGGGATGGAATCGCTCGCATCGCCATGCTGACTGGCGAGCTGCGACCAGAGGACGTTGGCGGCGATGATCGTCCCGGTGGTGTCGAGCACGACAATCGGGGTGCTGACCGAGTCGAGGATCCGGCGGTTCAGCTCCTCGCTGGCGAGCAGCCTGTTCTGAGCGGTGACGCGCTCGTCGATGCCATGGACGATCCAGTAGACGACCATCTTCCCGTCGAGGCGCAGCGGTCCGCTGAACACCTCCACCTCGCGGGTATCGCCGCCCGCGAGCCTGTGGCGCGACCGCAGACCGGTGCCGGTGGAGGGATATTCCATCTTGCCAGTGGCCGACTCCAGGCGACTGCCGTCATCGACGAGATCGGCAATCGGACGGCCCGCCAGTTCAGATTGCGGATAACCATAGAACTCGCAGGCCGCGGGGTTCGCATCGACGATCGCGTGGCTGGCCGGATCGATCACCAGCATTACGGCGTGGTTCTCGGTGAAAAACCCGCGATGACGCTGCTCGCTTTTTTCCAGTTCATGCAGGTCGCGCGCCCTGGCCAGGCGCCGGGACAGCAACCGTCCCAGGATCACCGTGAGCAGCGGATTGACCACCAGCAACGGGATCATCACGGAACCCGTGGTCACGACATTGGCAGCGGTGGGCAACAGGCCGAAGAGCGCGGCCACCGTCGCAAGGTGAGCCAGGATTCCCAGCGCGTAGAGTTCGGCCCAGGCGAGCTCAGCGAGGCTCGAGCGCCGCCAGCGCCGCCACGCCAGGCCGATCAAGCCGGAGGCGACGATGATGACCAGCCCGGCGGTCATTCCGGCGCCCCCCTGCCACACGCAGTAGGCGCCGGTGATGGCCATCGCCACCAGGGTGGGGAGGCCGCCGAAGAACAGGCCGGAAACCACCAGGACCACGGAGCGGACATCGATGACGATGCCGGGCGCAATCACCAGGGGGAAAGACATCACCATGACGCCGATTGCGCCAAGCAGCAGGCCGGCGACCCCGCGCCAGCGGCGCGACTCGTCCATCCAGCGAGACTTGATCGCCAGGTCCAGGACCTGGACCACGATGAGCACCAGCGCCGCATTCAAAGCGAGCGGCATGATATTGCTATAGGGCATTTAGCCGGCCCCTTGAGCGCGCCAGAGGATTGTGCGGCTCACAAGGCTTACATGCCCGGAGGAGATCGCCGGATGAGAACAGGCAGGGTCCGTTGCCGGTCAGATTCGATCTTATCTTACTGATACCAGTATCGTCGTAAGTAAACATCGTAGCTATTGGCTCGCGTGGCCTGATATGTTGTTCAAGCCCAGCAAACCCGGTTCTTGCCCTGGCGCTTGGCCGCATAAAGCGCCTCGTCGGCACGCGAAAGCAATTCCTCCGCGGTGTTCGCATAGTCGCTTTGCCGCGCAACGCCGATGCTCACGCTCAGGCCGAAGGGCTTGCCCTCCGGACCGGGCACCTTGTGATTCATCACTGCTAAACGAATTTTCTCAGCAAGTTCCGATGCGACTTCGGCCGGGGTGTCCGGCAGCAGCACAATAAATTCTTCGCCCCCGTAGCGGCCGACCGCATCGCTCGCGCGCCGCACGTGGGTTCTGACGACGTACGCCAACTCGCGAAGTGCCTGGTCGCCCGCAGGATGGCCGTAATGGTCGTTGATGACTTTGAAATCATCCGCATCAATCAACATCAGGCATACGGGCGAATCGTGGCGTCGCGCCCGCAGGAGTTCGCGCTCCATGATCATGCTGAACGCGCGGCGATTCAAAAGGCCTGTCAGCCCGTCATGACGCGCGTCATATTCCGCGACATCGAACCGGATGCCCAGCCGGTAAAAGAACATCCAGATCCCGGCGAGGCCGACCCCGAGCAGGGTCGCATGCGACCCAAGCAGCACGACAGGCACCGACGAAAGCTGCAGGGGCATTGTCAGGCTGATGCCGCCGCGGATATCTCCTTCCTGGTATCCGTGCCGTCCGTGGCATTTCAGGCAAGGCTCCTCGGTGATCATTGGCGCCATGTAGAAAAGTCGCCTGCCTTCGGGCGTCTCGAGAATCCTGGAGACCGGCCGAGGGTCAAGCTCGAATGTCTCGAGCGCCCATTTTTCGACGGGCGTCGGCTCATTACCAGGACGAAGCGGCCTGAGGCTTGTGAGGTGGAACTTGTTTTCCGACCTGGCTTCAGACAGTTCCGCAATCTGCCGCGTCATGAACGCCGGGTTTATCATCGTCAAGTTGCTGCCGTCGGACCCGACGATATCGCGCTCAGGCACCTCCAGGTACGAATTCGGCAAGGTTTTGCCTGAAACCGGAACATATACCCGCTCGTGTGAAGCATTCCAAAGGCGAGTGAGAATCACCTGGCCGATGAAAGCTTCAGCGCTTGCGTTCGCCATCTGCAGCTTGTGTTCCGACCAGGTCTTGTAGTTGATCCAGGCCGACACGCCGACACACAGCATCCATAGCGCGATGATCGTGTTACGTGACGCGTGCAGTTTCATGGTGGCACTTCAGCAATTCAGGCACGGGGCGGATCGTTGGCGTTCAGAAAAGGCGCAAAGCGGGGGCCGCCAGGGCCGGGCTCGACGTGACGCGACTGCTCACGGCCATGCAGGCTCACGTCAGTCGCTGGTGCCATAGAAACCCTGACACACCGTCGCATGGTCTTTGGATCGGCTGCGCCGCAAAAAAATTGAGTCATGCGGACGATGGCAGGATGATTTGAGGGTCGGCTGGCAGCTCTTCATCAGCAAGCCGGTCAATCCGCCTGCGTCATATCCAGTGCGGTCGAGATTGAATCCGCATATCCCTTAGGTTTCCTTAGCTATGGCCGATATGCGTTCTACGCGCGGAGAACTCTGCTGAATCTGGCGTGGTTGAGGAGCGACCCTGCCCCGTATCAAGTTCCACAGAAAACTATGGAGTTGTACGCATGACGGCATTCCTGTGGAACCAGAGTTTCTCCACGGGCCTCGGGGCCGTAGATGTCCAGCATCGTCACCTGGTTGATCTCATCAACCATTTAGGTGATCAGCTGGCCGATAACCGCTTTTCGGAAGATGACCTGGAAGCAATCATCAGGGAGCTCGTCGACTACGCGCAGTATCACTTTGCAGAGGAAGAGGACTTGATGGCGCGGGCATCCATGGATGCCCGCCATGTGGAGAGCCATAAGGCAGCCCACGCAGGATTCATCGAGGAGGTCCTCCTGTTACAAAAGGGCCTGGGAAATGAAAGTCCCCAGGCAGCGAGACGGCTGCTCGATTACCTGTGCCACTGGCTTGTCTACCATATACTCGGCCAGGATCAGAACATGGCTGAGCAGCTTAAGGCGATCGCGGTCGGCGCGAGCCCCGCCGAGGCCTTTGAAAGGCAGAGGGAGACCGTGGACAGTGCCACTGCCCCGCTGTTGACGGCGCTCTCGGGCCTTTTCGAACAGGTCTCCGAGCGTAACCGGGAACTCGTCCAGCTCACTCAGACACTTGAGGAACGGGTACAGCGACGAACCCGGGAGCTGGTTGAGGCCAATCAAAAGCTCGAAACACTCTCGCTAACAGACGCGCTGACCGGACTGCCCAACCGGCGCCATGCCAGAAACTGGCTGGAAAAGTTCTGGAGTGAATCCGTATCCGATGAATCCCCCTTGGTCTGCATCATGCTCGATGCCGACAATTTCAAAACAGTGAATGACACCTGTGGCCATGACGCCGGGGACCGGGTACTGGTGGAATTTGCGCGCACGCTACGGGATGCGCTGCGCATGGAGGACCTGGTTTTCCGGCTGGGCGGAGATGAGTTTTTGGTGGTCTGTCCATACACAGACCTTGAAGGCGGTCTCAAGGTGGCGCAGCGTATTCATCAGGCGATTTCAGCGTTGAGAGTCCCGGCCGGAGACAGTCACTGGCTCGGCAGCGCGAGCATAGGCGTGGCGGCTCGTACGCCCGCAATGAATCACCTGGACGAGCTTGTCCAGTTGGCGGATCGCGGTGTCTATCTTGCCAAGCAGCAAGGCCGAAACTGCATTCGTAATGCAAACCTCAGCGCCTAGCGGCATGACCCTTCCTTGAGATAACCGCGTTATCCGACGACACCTTGGGTGAGCTTGCGCTCGGTACGCCGTTGACGATCATCCTGCCGCCGCAAAACTGGCAGCAATTTTGTGAGACGACTCACGCCAAAAGATATTGATGCAATGCATCATTGTTTCGCGTCGATTAAAACCAGTTGCGGTTGGCGCTTTGGACCCACAGGAATCACCGTCGGGCATTCTGCCCAGGAGTTCTGCAGCATGCGAGCAGCAAATTTCTCTCAAGATGCGCCCAAGGCCCTGGTGCCTGAAGAATTGGGGATCGCTTGCCTCGCGCGGCGAACAAAAAGCATCGCCGAGAGTGCTCCGGAGCCAGGTAAAACCAGTGCTATGCGGGTCATCGTCGGCTTGCGCCGGTGCACGCTGGACGTTGACGACCATGCGATGTACTTCCGCCTGAAGATGGCGCTGGTCAGGACGATCCGCCGTTCCTTCCGGCGCGCAATCATCGAGGTCGATGATCTTGATGAGCCGACGAGCGCGAAGGCCTTCGAGGTCATACTGGAGCCGGCCGATGCTGCTTTGCAGAAAAAGGCCGACACCATGGTCGCCCGAGTGATCCGTTGGCGCCGTTGGTGCATCCCAGCGTCGGACACCGGGATAGGAGCGGACGAGTAAAAAGCGCCATCGCGTGGTTCTTCCACGCAACTCTGCAAATGGACCAGCTCGCGCCGGGATCCATTGGCGTTCTTGATCAGGCCTCCAGGGCGGCCCCAGCACTGTAGAACTCGGAACGACTGCGCCCGTCCCGCTTGGCCCGGTACATAGCGACATCGGCGCGAGCGAGCAGCATATCCAGTGTTTCTTCATGGGCTGAAGAGACCACGATCCCGATGCTGACCCCAATGCGGGCAATCTGCTCCTGTCCGAGAATAAAGGGTTCATTCAGGGCCTGGCGGATGGTCTCCGCCACGCGCATGACGTCTTTGCGCTCGTTCAATGCCTCTAGCAGAACCACGAATTCGTCACCGCCCATCCGGCAAAGCGTATCGGTCTTGCGGACACATAGCTCAAGACGTCTCGCGACCTCTTGCAAGACCTCGTCGCCCACCTTGTGACCCAGGCTGTCGTTCACGGTCTTGAAGCCGTCCAGATCCATCATCAGGACGGCGAACGCGCGTTGCCCACGCTCAGCACGGTGGATGCACTGTCGATAGCGGTCTTCGAGAAGATTTCGATTCGGCAGTCCGGTCAGGGCATCGTGCTGAGCCATGTATTTAATTTGCTCTTCCATGCGTTTGCGTTCGGTAATATCCAGCATCACCCCGATCAATCCGCTCAATTCGCCCTGATGATTGGTGAAAGTGTTCTTGTGGAAAATGACGTCGTGTCGCGAGCCATCAGCAAAGACGACTGCGCTCTCGTAGATCTGCTGCCCCGGCTGATCGAACAAGGCCTGGTCCTGCTGGAAATAGATGTCGGCAAGATCATGGGGGGCGATATCGTAGACACTCTTGCCAATCAACTGGCCCGCAGAAAGACCGATAAACGCTTCGTAGGCCGCATTGCAGCCCAGATAACGTCCCTCGATGTCCTTGAAAAATACCGGCGCGGGGATGCTATCAATGAGTGTTTGATTGAAGCGCAGCTGGTTCTCCAGTTCGGCCTGGCTTTGCCGCAAGACCTCGATCGCTTGCCGCCGTCTTTTATGCGCCCTGGCAACGACCGCGGATAGCGCCGCCAGCAAAGCCAGCCCCGCCAGCGAAAAGACAATGATGAATCCGATCGGCGAGTAGAGCTGCGTCCAGAGCACGTCACCGGAGATATGCGAGACGATGAGCCATCTATGCTGACGCCGCGTATCGGCCGGGGAACCATCGACGGCCAGCACCGTAGTCGCGTCCAACCCGAGTCGGCCGCCAATTGCGTGGGGAAACACGGTCGTGTAAGTAAAAAGCCCGCTCGCCAACTGGAACTGTCCAGAATTCGTCGACTGCATCAGTTGCCATGCTTCGGGGAAGTCCTGAGCAAAGGTCAGGTTCCTGCGTTCGGGGTACATGAATCCCCATTCCTGGTCTTGATCGACGCTCGCCAGCCAGTAGCCCTCGTCGTTCAGTAGTGCGAACTCGCCCAACAGTTCATTGCCGGCGCTTTCCATGCTCTCGAGCAGCTTCTGCGCCATATAGTTGAGAATCACGACTCCGCCTTTGCGCCCGGCTGCATCGAACACCGGCATTGCGAGGCGGATCATGGGCTTGAACGGTTTTTCTATGGCGCCATGCTCAATGTTCAGGTCGAGCGGAGAGATAAAAATATTTCCCGGCGCCAGATTGATGGTTTCGGTGAAGTAGTAGCGGTCTCTCTTGGGTTGCAACTGGTTCTTCGGCACGATCTCGGCACCAGCATCGCGAGAGAAATTGACTCGCGCCACTTCCATGCCATGGACGTCGAGCAACCGGATTTGATCGTAGCGCTTCTTGTGGCTGGAGAAGTTGAGAAACTCCAGTTCAACCTGGTTCAGTGCTTCAGGATCATGATGCGCAAGGTAGCGATGCAGGTCCGGCTTGTTCGCCAGGATTTGCAGGTCCGTCACGAGGTCTTGCAGGGCGCGCCTGGCGGTTTGCGCCTGCAAGGCCAATATACGGGCTTCGCCGGCCTCAATGATTGCGCGGTTGCTGCGCATGGTCGCGTGCTGGACGTACCAGAAAGCGGCTAGAAACACGATCGCAAGAGGCAGGAAAAGGGCAAGGAATCGTTTCAACATCGACCAACTGGAAATTACGCGGCGCGCGGTGCCGCAACATCGATTAGCTGGGCCTGGCCCGCGTATCGGCCACCGCTAACGAAACTTTAGCTTCTGCTAATTGGCGCGCAGGGATGACTCGTGCGGAGTGCCCCTTGAGCACCACCACGCCTCGAATGAACTTCGCCAAGGCCGGAATGTGGCGCGGGCGGCCGCAGGGTTGCGCGTCGGCAGTCTTTCCGGCACGCCATTTTAATATCTGCGGGCCATAGGTATGCTGCATCGCTGGAGTTGCGCACGCGGGGTTTCTGCGCCATGCCGGATGCAAGGACGCACTCAGTGCGGAGCCGGACAGTGGCTGTTGTCGCGTACGTAGCCGCCGCGCTCGCAGCTCCGCTCTCTGTTGAACTGGTCAGTTCGTCTCCTGCGGTCGCAGCCACAGGCGCACCTACGGACAACCCGTCGCCGCTCGTGCGCATTGCGGGCTCGCACTGGATCATGGACGCGCCGACCAAGGTGGCCGCCGCGGAGGGCTACTTCAATGTGCCGGGCCACGAAGAACCTCGGGTCGAGGCCAGCTATCATGCCTCGGGCCGTGATGCGCTGGCCGCACTGTTACGCGGCGAGGCCGAATACGCCTTGGTGGCCCCGACCCCGGTGGCCCGGGCGCTGCTCGATCACCTAAACTACCCGGACCAGAATCCGGCCATCGTGGTGCTGGCCTCGCTTGGCATCTCGAGCGCATCCCACTACATCATCGCGCGGCGCGATCGCGGAATACAGCAGAAGGCGGACCTCAAAGGCAAGCGGCTCGGTCTGCTCAAAAAAAGCTCGGCGCATTTCAGCTGGAATCTGACGGAGCGCCTCTACGGCCTTGAGGAAGGATCCGTCATCCTGGTCGACCTGCCGGTGCAGGAACAGGCGGTCGCGCTCAGCGCCGGCGACGTGGACGCCGTGCTGTCGTGGGACCCTTACGCCAGCCGCCTGAGAACGTCCCTGGACCAGCAGGCCGTGGTGTTCGTTGACCGGGCGGTGGCCTCGCCCAACTGGCTGCTGGTAAGCCGTCTCACGGAGGTACAAGGGCGACCGCGAGTCGCTGAGCGCATAGTCGACGCCTATCGCCGTGCAATCCAATTGGTCGAAGCCGACCCGCCACGAGCGGCGCAGCTCGTCAAGACGCAATTACCCACGGGGTCCGGGGCACCCGATTTGACCAGCACCGGCCTCTTCTGGAATCTCGCGCTGGACTGGGCCGTGGTGTCGAACCTGGAAGAGCAGATGCGGTGGTGGCGTCGCCTCGATGGGGTGGAAGGCCAACCGCCAGCCGTGCCCGCGAGCTACGTGTGGGCGGGGCCATTGCGCGCCGTCGCACCCGAGTCGGTCGTGTTGCCGGAAAGCTTGCTGCGACATCCCCACGCCGCCAAACAATCTGTCCGCCAATGAAATTACGTCACCTGGTCGTCATCTGCTTATCCGGGACTGCCGCGGGCTTGACGCTACTGGTGCTGCTGACTGCCCAAAGCTGGCAGGAGACGCTGGAGCAGCGGCGCGTCATCGGTGGAATCCAGCTGCTGCTCTCGGATGCCGCGCGCCTGGGCACGGCGATCGACTATGCCACTTTGCTGGACGGCGGGGCCGATGCGTACGAAACCGTTGCGATCGAGGCCGAGTCGCTGGCCGAGCGCTTCCGCGCATCTGATCGTCCGGCTGCCGAGCGTGCCGTCAGACATCTTGAAGAGATTGTTGGCTTGAGCTGGCTCGTTGCCGGGCAGCAGCGGGAAGCGCCAGCCGGGTCGGACCTGCCTGAGACGGCTCTCGAGACAGCCGCCGGACGGCAGCTGCGAATCCACCTGCACGGCATGAACGAGGCTCACCATGCTTTGCTGGCCGATAAGCGCGGTGATCTTTTCA
>Ga0102932_1000735_pt1 | contig 16586 bp, 15 predicted proteins | sample SalPonR1_C_D2_MG_FD_78212 | JGI IMG/M metagenome (GOLD analysis project Ga0102932, IMG submission 78212) | Salt pond soil microbial communities from South San Francisco under conditions of wetland restoration - Salt Pond MetaG R1_C_D2_MG | ecosystem: Environmental > Aquatic > Marine > Intertidal...
CATGTTGGTGGTGATCTGGCCGGGATGTTCGGCACACAAAACGGGGATTTCGGCCTGTATAGTCTCGATGTTTCAGGGCACGGCATCACCTCGGCCATGATGACCGCCCGCGTCGCGGGGTATCTGAGCCCGGATTATCCCGACGAGAACCTTGCCTTGGCCCGGTCCGAGACGGACTTCGATTTCCTCGCGCCCAAGGCAGTCGCCGCGCGGCTCAATCAGCGGATGGTGCGCCAGCAAGGGGTCACCGAATACCTGACGCTGGCCTATGCGCATGTCTCCGCTGGATCGGGGCGCGTGCGAGTCGCTCAGGCCGGGCATCCGCCGCCGATATTGCTTCGACGCACCGGCGAGGTTGCGTTCATCGGCAATGGCGGGCTGCCCATCGGACTTATCAACGACGCGCAGTACGAGGATCACGTGATCCAGCTTGATCCCGGAGACCGGCTGCTTCTGTATACGGACGGCTTCACCGAGGCGGTTTTGCCGGACGGATCCTTGTTGGACGAGGCGGGTTTGATGGAACTGTTGCAGTCTGTCCCCGAAGGAGTATCCGGCTCGGCTTTCCTCGATTCGCTATACGCGGCGCTGAAACGCCGAACGGGGCTGGGTCAGGACTTCGATGACGACATCTCAGCGGCGCTTCTGGAATACGGAGGCGCGTGACGCGAAAAGTTCGACAAATTCCCGATCACCCGGGTTCGAAAGTTTCGCCTGCGCGTCCGCGATGCTCATCCAGAGGGCGGTATGATCCGGTTCGAGCGGATCCCCATGGCGCCTGACAGGGGACGCCATGTAGATCAGGCACATCTTTTCCGCCCAGAGCTCGTATTCCGGCATGAACGTAAACCGCCGATACGCGCCAAGCCGCAAGGGACGGGCAATGCGCCAGCCGGTCTCCTCGTAGACCTCGCGAATCAGAGCCTGAACAGGAGATTCGCCTGGGTCGACGCCACCACCGGGCAACTGGATCTCCGGCGCCGGGGAGGATTGACGGGTCAGCAGCAGACCGTCGGAGGACGGCAGGATGGCATATGCGCCGGTCCTGAGCCTGTAGGAGCGCCCCGATTCCGGTGCATTGCCATATCTGCGGATCATGCCAATCCCCTTCTGCCCCTTGGACCTCGCGGTTCGTCTCTTATATAGTCCCGAACATGCCCGCGTGCGGCAAGCAAGGAAATTCCATGACCATCGGTTCTAAACTCGCCTGGGACGACACTGTCCTGCCATTTCAACTTGACCGTTCGGATATTCGCGGACGGGTGGCCCGGCTTGACGGTGTGTTGAGCGGTATTCTCAAGCAGCACAATTACCCCGCCCCGGTCGAGGCGCTTGTCGCCGAGATGGCGTTGCTGACCGCGCTGATCGGACAGACGATCAAGCTGCGCTGGAAGCTGTCATTGCAGGTCCAGTCGAGAGGCGCCGTGCGAATGATCGCGACGGATTTTTATGCACCCGAAAAGGAGGGTGAGCCTGCCCGCATCCGCGCCTATGCCAGCTTTGACGCCGATAGGGTTACGGATGGCCCGGCGATGGAACAGATCGGCGATGGTTATTTCGCGATCCTGATGGACCAGGGCAAAGGCATGCAGCCGTACAAGGGAATCACTCCTCTGTCCGGTGAAACGCTGTCGAGCTGTGCCGAGGCATATTTCTCACAATCCGAACAATTGCCAACCAAGTTCGCGCTCAGCTTTGGTCAATCGACCGAACCGGGGGTGGCGCAGCACTGGCGCGCGGGCGGGATCATGATTCAGCACATGCCCAAGGCGTCGCCGCATGCTGCCGAGGGAGGGTCCGGCGAAGGCGGGCTGCTACTGGCCGAGGACCTGCTCAACGAGGATGAGGGCGAAAACTGGAACCGCGCCAATTTCCATCTTGCGACGGTCGATGACATGGAGCTTGTCGGCCCATCGCTGCCTGCGACGGATCTGCTGTTTCGCCTGTTCCACGAGGAACGCCCCCGCGTCTTCGATGCACAGCCGGTGCGGTTTGGCTGCACCTGCTCGGAAGCGCGCGTCAGGCAAAGCCTTTCGATCTATTCGGCGCGGGACATCGAAAAGATGACGACGGATGATGGCCGGGTCACGGCGGATTGCCAGTTCTGCGGCGCACATTACGATCTTGATCCCGCCACCGTCGGGTTCGACGCCGAAGATGTGTCGGGTGAATGACCGTGCCCGGCTCGAAGCGGCCCTGCGCAAGAACACCACGGCGTCTTCCGATTTCGATCTGAACCCGGATGTAGACCTGCCCGTCGGGCGCAAACTGCGCCCCGCGGGTGTCTTGGTGCCGGTTCTGGCAAGCGCAGACGGACCGAATGTCTTGCTGACCAAGCGCTCGTCACGGCTCAAGCACCATCCCGGCCAGATCGCCTTTCCCGGCGGGAAACAGGATGACAGCGACGCCGATGTCACGGCGGCCGCCCTGCGCGAGGCGCATGAGGAGGTCGGGTTGTCTCCGGACCGAGTGGAGGTTCTGGGCACCTTGCCGACGCATGAAACCGTGACCGGCTTTCTTGTCACCCCGGTCATTGGCTGGATCGACAAGCCCTTCGACATCACCCCGGAACCCGGCGAGGTGGCCGAAGCGTTTCGCGTGCCCTTGGCGCATGTCACGCAGCCTGGTCTTTTCACGGTCCAATCGCGGCGCTGGCGCGGGACCCGCAGACATTACTACACTGTGCCCTTTGGCCCCTATTACATCTGGGGGGCAACCGCGCGTATTTTGCGGGGCCTGGCGGAACGGCTGGAGGACACATGAAAGTTGCTGGCGACTGGCTGACTTCGGATACGACGCAGGCCGTCTTTGCCGCGTTGACCGCGCGGGGCGATACCGCGCTTGCCGTTGGCGGATGCGTCCGCAACGCGCTCATGGATGTGACGGTCACCGATGTGGACATCGCCACGGATGCTGTCCCTGAAAGGGTTCAGCAGCTGGCCCTCGCGGCGGGTCTGAAGTCGGTCCCCACGGGAATCGACCACGGAACTGTCACCATTGTCTCTGACGGGACCGGCTACGAGGTCACGACGTTCCGGGCGGATACGGAAACCGATGGACGACACGCCGTCGTGCGGTTTTCGACCGACATGGCCGAAGATGCAGCCCGGCGTGATTTCACGATGAACGCGCTTTATGCACGCGCCGATGGGACGGTGATCGACCCGCTGGGCGGTCTGGCCGATCTCGAGGCGCGGCGCGTCAGGTTCATCGGCGACGCCCATGCCCGGATCTCCGAGGATTACCTGCGCATCCTTCGGTTCTTTCGCTTTGCCGCCTGGTATGGCGACCCGGATCTGGGATTCGACGCCGAGGCGCTGGCCGCCATCGCCGACTGTCTGGATGGGTTGTCCGGTCTGTCGCGTGAACGGATCGGCGCCGAGATGATCAAGCTGCTGTCCGCACCAGACCCGGCACCGGCCATCGGATCGATGGCGCAGACGGGTGTCTTGCAGGCCATCTTGCCGGGCAGCGATACCCGCGCCCTGGCCCCGCTTGTCCATCTCGAGCAAGAGCACAACATGCGCCCGAACCCGCTCCGGCGTCTCGCGGGGCTTGGCGTGTTCGACGGGGCGGCATTACGCCTGTCGAAAAAGGATCAAAGGCAACTTGCGCTGTATCAGAGCCTGATTTCGTCCTCCGAGGGGGCGGCAGAACTTGGCTATCGCCACGGCGAGACCATCGCACGGGATGTGCTGATCTTGCGGGGGGCAATGCTGGACTCGCCGCTGGATGCAGACATTCTGACGGCTGCAAAGGCGGGATCAAGGGCGCAGTTTCCGATCCAGGCAAGTGATCTGATGCCCAGCTATTCCGGGGCCGCGCTGGGCGACAGGTTGCGGGCGCTCGAGGATCGCTGGATCGCCTCGGGCTTTGCCCTGAGCAAATCCGACCTTCTCGACTGACCGGGTTCCCTCTGGCGAAAAGCCGCGCTAGGATCGCTGTGTCACGGACAACACCGAACATTGCGTCAACTGTCCTCTTGGTCCGACCGCCATCTGCGGCACGGTCCCCCCTGCATTCCTCAAGGAGACCGTTGGGTGTTCCGCTATTTCGAAAATCTCGTGGACCCTTACGGCCCCTATGACGAAAAGGACACGCCGCCGACGCGGTTGCTGCCCTTCATGCTCGACTATGCGAAGCCGTTCAAACGCATATTCGTCTACGCGACGATCATGTCCGTCGTCGTCGCCGCGATCGAGATCGGCCTGATCTGGGTGATGGGCTGGGTCGTCGATATCCTGGCCGGAGATCCCGCCGAGGTCTGGGAGACATATGGCGGCTGGCTCATTGCGATCGCCGTCTTCATCCTGCTGATCCGACCCGGTTTGCAGGCGCTGGACGTGCTGTTGCTCAACAACACGATCCTGCCCAACTTTGGCACGCTGATCCGCTGGCGGGCGCACAAACACGTGCTGCGGCAGTCGGTTGGCTGGTTCGAGAATGACTTTGCCGGACGCATCGCGAACCGGATAATGCAGACCCCGCCCGCAGCCGGCGAAGCGGTGTTCCAGGTGTTTGACGCGATTACCTTCTCGATAGCCTATGTGATCGGGGCGCTGGTGCTTCTGGGGCAGGCGGATGCAAGGTTGGCGATTCCGCTGATCGGGTGGCTTTTTCTCTACGGGGCGCTTGTGGTGTGGACGGTCAAACGCGTCGGACCCGCGTCGCAAGCGGCTTCCGACGCCCGGTCCGAAGTGACGGGCCGCGTGGTGGACAGCTATACCAACATCCACTCGGTCAAGATGTTCGCACATCACAAGACCGAACTGGACTATGCCAGGGACGCGATCGAAAAGACCCGGCAAACGTTCCAGCGCGAAATGCGGATCTTCACCATCATGGACGTGGTTCTTGTCACGCTGAACGGTCTGTTGATCGTCGCGGTCGTTGGCTGGGCGTTCTGGCTCTGGATGCAAGGTCAGGCGAGTGTCGGGGTTGTGGCGGCCGCAACCGCGCTGACACTGCGCCTGAACGCGATGACCGGCTGGATCATGTGGGCGCTGACGTCGTTCTTTCGCCAGCTTGGTGTGGTCGCCGAAGGGATGCAGACCATCGCGCAGCCGATCACGCTTGTCGATGATCCCGATGCGCAGCCCCTGCACCTGGACAAGGGCAAGATCGAGATTCAGTCTCTGACACACCATTACGGGCGCGATAGCGGCGGTCTCGACCAGATCAGCCTGACCATCCAGCCGGGGGAGAAGGTGGGTCTGATCGGTCGCTCTGGAGCAGGGAAATCGACCTTGGTCAAGCTGCTCCTGCGGTTCTACGATCCGGAAAGCGGGCGCATCCTGATCGACGGTCAGGACATCACCAAGGTCACGCAGGACAGTCTGCGCATGGCCATCGGCATGGTGCAGCAGGACAGTTCATTGCTGCACCGGTCGGTTCGGGACAACATCCTTTACGGGCGACCGGACGCAACCGAGGCCGACCTGATCGCCGCCACCGAACAGGCGCAGGCAGACGCCTTCATCCGGACCCTGCAGGACCTTCAAGGGCGCACCGGCTATGACGCGCAGGTGGGTGAACGCGGGGTCAAGCTTTCGGGTGGTCAGCGGCAGCGGGTCACGCTGGCGCGCGTGATCCTCAAGAATGCGCCGATCCTGCTGTTGGACGAAGCCACCAGCGCGCTTGACTCCGAGGTCGAAGCCGCCATTCAAGACACGCTCTACGGCATGATGGAAGGCAAGACGGTGATCGCCATCGCGCACCGACTGTCGACCATCGCGCACATGGACCGGATCCTTGTCATGGACGAGGGGCGGATCGTGGAAGAGGGAACTCATGACGCGCTTTTGGCGCTGGGTGGACTATATGCAGGGTTCTGGGCCCGCCAGTCGGGCGGGTTCATCGATCCGGATACGAAAGCAGCGGAATAGATGCGGCACTTATACCAGTCACTGATCGAACGCGCCGGCAACCAGATCGAACCGGTGGGCCCGGCCCCCGGTGTGCCGCCGATCCATTTGCGGGCCTTCATGGGCTGGTGCCTGCGGGGCGGCTGGCGTGTGATCTGGATAGGGGTTGCCATTTCGGTTCTCGCAGGGATCACCGAAGTCGTGTCGATGCAGCTTCTGGGCAACGTCGTGGACGCGGTGGCCCAGACTCCGTCGCAGGATTTCCTTTCCGATCATGCGGGGCTGGTCGTTGCCTGCCTTCTGGTGCTTCTCGTGGCGCGACCGCTGTTGTTCGGGGGGCTTGCCCTGACTCAATCGGTTATGATCGGTCCGAATATCGGCATGCAGGTCATGGCCCGCATGTTCCGTTGGACGCTGGGCCAGTCGGTGACCTTTTTCGACAACGACTTTGCCGGTCGGCTGGCGCAGAAAAAGGTGCAGGCGTCGACATCGCTGACCGAGATCGTGATCGAAACGGTGAACGCCGTCACCTTCGGCCTTGCCACGGTTCTGGGCGCGGCGGTTCTGGTCGGCGCGGTCAATCCCTGGATGATCCTGGCCATGGCGGTCTGGTTCGCCGTCTATATCGGCTTTCTGCGATTGATGCTGCCGATCATCCGCAGCCGGTCTGCGGCGCGGGCCGAAGCCAAGGCGCAGGTCAGCGGACAGGTCGTCGACACGATCAGCAACATCAAGACGGTCAAGCTTTTTGCCGGAGACCGTCACGAGGACGGCAAGGCGCTTGGCGCGATGGAGGATCTGCGGGTCACTGCGCTTCGGTTCGGCGAGGCACAGACACTGTTCCGCCTTGGTTTGATGTTCATCGCGGGTATTCTTCCGGTCGTTCTCGTGGCCATGGCTATCGGCATGCGCGGCGCTGGCGCGACACCGGGCGAAGTGGCGGCGGTTGGAGCTGTCGGCATCCGTCTGTCCCAGATGACGGGCTGGATCAGCTACACGATCATGGTGATCTACAGCCACCTTGGCGAGGTCGAGGACGGCATGAACACCCTCGCGCCGCCGCATCGCATCGACGACACGCCTTCGGCCCCGGAATTGCAGGTGGCTCACGGCGCGATCCGCTTTGATGATGCGTCTTTCGCCTATGGTCAGCGCGACGGCGGGATCGAGAACATCACGCTCGATATCGCGCCTAGCGAAAAGCTTGCCATCGTGGGGGCTTCCGGAGCGGGCAAATCGACCCTCGTGTCACTGCTGTTGCGGCTCTATGACACCGAAAAAGGCACGATTTCCATCGACGGGCAGAACGTGTCGGATGTCACGCAGGAAAGCCTGCGTCGGCAGATCGGCATGGTCACGCAGGAAACCGCGATGTTCAATCGCTCGGCGCTGGACAACATCCGGTATGGTCGCCCTGACGCCTCCGAGGAAGAGGTCTACGCCGCTGCGCGCAAGGCCGAGGCGCATGAGTTCATCGAACAGCTTGAAGACGGGTCGGGCCGCTCTGGCTATGATGTGCATCTTGGAGAACGCGGGGTAAAGCTGTCCGGAGGGCAACGTCAGCGCATCGCCCTGGCCCGCGCGATCCTCAAGAACGCGCCGATCCTTGTTCTGGATGAGGCGACAAGCGCGCTTGATTCCGAAGTCGAGGCACAGATCCAGTCGGCGCTCGAGCGGGTGATGGAGGGCAAGACGGTGCTGGCCATTGCGCATCGGCTGTCGACCATCGCCAGCATGGACCGGATCGTTGTCATGGATGCAGGCCACATCGCCGAGATCGGCACACATGACGCGCTTCTGGCCAAGGGTGGGCTTTATGCCCGCTATTGGGAGCGTCAGTCCGGTGGGTTCATCGGGGCGCAGGCGGCGGAATGAGGAAAATCGCAAGCCTGATCCGACCGTTCGACCCGGCCGAGGGGCCACCGCCACAGGCAATGCTGCCGTTCATCCGCTGGGCGTTGCGCGGATCGGAACGCGCCATCCTGATCGCCTTTGCCATCACCTTTGTCACCGGCATTTCCGAACTGGTCGCGGCGCGTTTCACAGGCTGGGTGGTCGACCAGACATCGCTGGCCGAGATGGGCGCGTTCTGGGAAAGCTTCTGGCCTGTCATCGTTGTCGGCGTCCTGTTCTTTCTGGTGATCCGGCCGTTGATCTTTGTCATGGATGCGGGTGTGACCGGCATCCTGCTCGGGCCGAACCTTTACCCGATGGTCCTTGCGCGACTCAATCAGCACACGCTTGGCCATTCCATGCAGTTCTTCGAGAACGACTTTGCAGGACGGTTGAGCCAGAAGGCGTTGCAGACCGCGCGGGCGCTGACCGACATGGTGATCGAGGTGTCGGATGTCGTGATCTACTCGGTTGCGATGTTCATCGGGGCGTTCATCCTGATGGCGTCGATCGATTCGCGGCTTCTGCTGGTCTTCGTGATCTGGGCCGTCTTCTACGCGGCGGCGCTGCGCTATTTCATCCCGCGCGTGCAGAAGCGGTCCAAGGCACGGGCCGGGGCGCGCACGCAGGTGACCGGACAGGTGGTGGACATCTATTCCAACATCGCGGCGGTCAAGCTTTTTGCCCGCGATGCCGACGAAGACACGGCCACCCGCGCGGCCCTCGACGAATACCGGGACCGGTCGCTGGATTTCGGGACGCTGTCGGCGGTCTTTCGCATGGTCCTGATGACGCTCGGGGGCATGTTGCCGCTGTTTGCCATTCTCGGTGCGCTTTGGCTCTGGAGCAGGGGCAGCGCCACGGCCGGAGATATCGCCATGACGGCGATGATCACGACGCGCCTGTCGATGCTGACCAACCGGCTGGGCCGGGTCGCCATGTCGATCTTCACCAATATCGGCGAGGTCGAGGACGGCATCGGCACGCTGACCCCGCAGCACGGGATCACCGACCGCCCCGATGCGCGGAGCACGGCACCGCGGGGGCCGGTCCATTTCGAGAAGGTGACCTTTGCCTATGGCGGGGCGTCCGATGCGCTGACCGGGTTCGACCTTCCGATCGCCGAGGGTGAAAAGGTCGCGCTGGTCGGTGCGTCGGGGGCCGGGAAATCGACCGTGGTGTCGCTGCTGCTGCGGCTTTACGACGTGGAGGACGGGCGCGTTACCATCGGCGGGACGGACATCCGCGACATCACGCAGATCGCCCTGCGCAAGGATATCTCGGTCGTGCGGCAGGAAACGTCGATGTTCAACCGCTCCGCGATGGAAAACATCCGTTACGGTCGCCCCGAAGCCACCGACGCCGAGGTACATGACGCGGCCAGGAAAGCATCGGCGCACGAGTTCATCCAGGGCCTCGTAGATCACCGGGGGCGCAAGGGCTACGAGGCGTTTCTGGGCGAACGCGGGGTCAAGCTGTCCGGGGGACAGCGACAGCGCATCGCGCTGGCCCGGGCCATTCTCAAGGACGCGCCGATCCTTGTTCTGGACGAGGCCACCAGCGCGCTCGATTCCGAGGTCGAGGCCGAGATTCAGACGGCGCTGGATCACGTCATGCGGGGCAAGACCGTTCTCGCCATCGCGCATCGGCTGTCGACCATCGCCAGCATGGACCGGATCGTGGTGATGGATCAGGGCCGGATCTTCGAGATGGGCACACATGACGCGCTTCTGGCGAAAGGCGGGCTTTACGCGCGCTACTGGGACCGGCAGTCCGGCGGGTTCATCGGTGCAGAGGCGGCGGAATAGCCCTCGACCCGCGACCGTGTCTGAGGCAAAAGCCGCTTCATGACAACGCTAAAGATCAAACGACTGGGACATCTGGGCGACGGCATTGCCGACGGCCCGGTTTACGTGCCCGGTGCGCTGCCCGGAGAGGTGGTGTCGGGCACCCTCGATGGCGAACAGCTGCGCGATCCCAAGATCGACACGCCCTCGGAGAACCGCGTGAAACCGCCCTGCGCCCATGCCCGCTCTTGTGGCGGCTGCCAGTTGCAACACGCCTCGGACGCCTTTGTGTCGGACTGGAAGCGCGACGTGGTGCGACAGGCGCTGGCGGCGCATGGCATTGCGATCGATCTGCCCGACCCGGTCACATCGCCGCCCCGGTCGCGCAGGCGGGCGACCTTTTCTGTCCGGCGCACGAAAAAGGGCGCGCTGGCCGGGTTCCACATGAAAGGCTCGGACACGATCATTTCGGTCCCGACCTGTCAGCTTGTGCATCCCGACCTGACCGCCGCCTTGCCGATGGTCGAGGCGCTGGGCGTTCTGGGCGCATCGCGCAAGGGCGAGGTGTCGGTGTCGCTCACGCGCACTGATACCGGGCTCGACGTGGCGGTCACCGGGGGCAAGGAGATGGACGTGGCGCTGCATCAGGCGCTGGCCGATCTTGCGCGCGAACATGACCTGGCCCGCGTTGCCTGGGACGGAGAGATCGCGTTGCAGCGCCGCGCGCCTGTGCTGCGGCTTGGCCCGGCAGACCTGACGCCGCCGCCTGGGGCCTTTCTGCAAGCGACGAGAGAAGGCGAAACGGCCCTGGTAGAGGCTGTGATACAGGCGCTGACAGGGTCGAAACGCGTTGTCGATCTGTTTGCGGGCTGTGGCACCTTCGCGCTTCCCTTGGCAAGGGATGCCGCCGTGCACGCGGTGGAAGGGGATCGCGACATGCTTGGCGCGCTCGATCACGGCTGGCGCAATGCGGCGGGGCTCAAACGCGTCACGCATGAGGCGCGCGACCTGTTCCGCAATCCTCTCGTGCCCGACGAGCTGGGCAAATATGACGGCGTGGTGATCGACCCGCCGCGTGCCGGGGCCGCCGCCCAAATAGCTGAATTGACGCAGGCGCGTGTTCCGCGGATTGCGCATGTTTCGTGCAATCCGGCAAGCTTTGCGCGGGATACGGCGACCCTGATCCGGGCGGGGTATGATCTGGAATGGGTGCAAGTGGTTGATCAGTTCCGCTGGTCGACCCATGTGGAACTGGTGGCGCTGTTGCGTCGGGGCAAGTGAAGAGGCAGCGCAATGCGCAACAAGGTGGCCGCGTTTCTGGATCAGGCGTGGGTAACGAATTTCATCATTGGCGTGATCCTGTTCAACGCCGTCCTGCTGGGTATGGAGACCTCGGATCAGTTGATGGCGACGGCTGGTCCGTTGATCGTGGCGCTGGATAGCCTGTGCCTGTTCATTTTCGTGGTCGAAATCGGTCTCAAGCTTTTTGCGCATGGCTGGCGGTTCTTCCGCAGCGGCTGGAACATCTTCGACTTCGTCATCATCGGGATCGCGCTGGTTCCGGCGACCCAGGGCTTTTCCGTGCTGCGGGCGCTCAGAATCCTGCGGGTGCTGCGGGTCATCTCGGCCACGCCGCGTCTGCGCCGGGTGGTCGAGGGCTTCATCACCGCGTTGCCGGGCATGGGCAGCGTGTTCCTTCTCATGGCGCTGATCTTTTACATCGGCGCGGTCATGGCCACCAAGCTGTTCAGCGATTCCTTCCCTGAATGGTTCGGCGATCTTGGGCGCTCGGCCTATTCGCTCTTCCAGATCATGACGCTGGAATCCTGGTCGATGGGTATCGTTCGCCCGGTGATGGAGGTGTTTCCGTGGGCATGGGCGTTCTTCGTGCCGTTCATCATGGTGACAACCTTTGCCGTGGTGAACCTGCTGGTGGGTCTCATCGTGAACTCGATGCAGGATGCCCATGCCGAGGAATCGAACGAACGCACCGATGCCTATCGCGACCAGGTGCTTGCGCGGCTTGAAGCGATCGAAAAACGACTGGATCAGCGGTAATCCGCCAGCCCCCGGATCACGGTTTCGTTTCCCCGAGCGGCAGGAATTCTGGTACACTTGCAAAAAAACAAATCGGGCAGTGTGCATCAAATGTTTCGAATCCTGTGTCTTCTGGCGCTCATGCTCGGGCTGACAGCCTGCGGCAAGTTTCCAACCTATACCGGACCCGAGGTGACGCGGGTCGTCGTGCAGAAGGCGGATCGCAAGATGTACCTGCTGCATGAAAATGCCGTTCTCAAGACCTATGACATCGGCTTGGGATTTGCGCCGCAGGGCCACAAGCAGATCGAAGGCGACGGTCGCACGCCCGAGGGCGAATACCTGATCGACCGGCGCAACCCGAACAGCAATTTCTACCTGTCCATCGGGATCGACTACCCGCGCCCGCGCGACATCGAGATTGCCAGCACGATGGGCAAATCGCCGGGCGGCGACATCTTCATCCACGGACGGCCCTGGAAGAACCGCAAGGGCGGGCGCGACTGGACATGGGGGTGCATCGCCGTGACCAACCGCGAGATGCGCGAAATTTACTCGATGGTGAAGAACGGCACGCCGATCACCATCAATCCCTGATCGGGCGACAAAGGCGTCGTGCGGGTCAGGACGGAGCGTTGACCGGAATGAATCCGGTTTCTTCGGGCGTTCCGAGGATCAGGTTCCACCAGATCTTGCCATTTGATTCCTGGTACCAAGAAAAGCCCATTTCCCGTGCGGTCGGATCGAGAATCACCGCCCGGGTGTTCGGCGCTTCCATCCAGGCGCCCAGCGTTTCGAGTTCGGTTTCGTAGGTTTCCGAGATCGCTTCGCCGACAAGCTTGCCCTGGTATCCGGCGCGCTGGATGCGGGTGATCGGGGACGAACCGTCGGAGCCGAAATGCCAAGGGCGGTTCTGAACGCTCATGTCGCGGGCATGGGTTGCCGCGGCGGCGTTGAGACGGGCGTCCAGTTCGAGCGCGGGTGCCCCTGACGCCTGCCGCAGCGCGTTGATTGCGTCCAGCATCCGGAACTGAATGCGCCCGGTGTCGCCGGGTCGGATCTGGTACACGCGCGGCAGCGGTTTTCCATCCGGACCGAGCGTCGGCGGCGTCGGCGCGGTTGCGCATGCGCTCAACGCCATCGCAGCTGCACCCAGAAGGAAAGTCGAACGCTTCATGTCAGGCCACCCAAGTTTGATCCCAGACGGGCTTATCCTCAGTCATGGGAAGGAGCAAACACACAAAGCCGAGATTTGCCGATATGACATTCCTTTGAATTGCGACTGAGGCATTCACGCAATATACATATACGGGAATTTTCATGCTTTTTCCAACTGAGAGGCCGTATAAATGGCAAAGACTCCCCGTTTTTCAGTAAATCGCCGCAGTTTTCTGGCAGGGTCCGCTGCCATGATTGCAACTCCGGCCATTGCCCAGACCGTCAATGACGGGTCCACTGTCGAGATCGAACGCGATCTGTCGCAGATCGTGCGCCGCAATGTCTCGAGCTTTCGGACGCTTGAATGGCAACCTTATTTCAGCGATCTGACCAATGGCGCCATCCTCGTGGATATCGATTCGCGTGCCCTGCATTACTGGGAAGAGAACGGAAACTACCGGCTTTACCCGTCTTCCGTGCCTCTCACCGACGACCTGACGCGCCGGGGCCGGACAAGCGTGACCTTCAAGGACCCCGAGCCCGATTGGCGTCCGACGCCGTCCATGAAGATCCGCAATCCCGAGTGGCCGGACTACGTTCCGCCGGGCCCGGACAACCCGCTTGGCACCCGCGCCCTGCATCTGAGCTGGACCTATTATCGCATCCACGGCACTCATGATACGCGCAAGATCGGACGCCGCTCTTCGAATGGCTGCATCGGCCTTTACAACGAACATATCGAACAGCTTTACGAGTTGGCGAAAGTAGGCACTCAGGTGTTGCTAATTTGACGACATGGGAATGAACCAAGAAAGTTCAGCGATAAGATAGGTTTGCAATTGACCCTATAAGCTGGTTAGAGAGTCTTACGAGGTAAGTCTTGGGTGCTTGTCGCGTGTTACATCTATGTGCACCGACTCGCGAATATCTGGAGGTTAACATGAAGAAACTCGTTCTCGCCGCTGCGTTTGCAGGTGCTGCTTCGACAGCAATGGCCGGTTCCTATGCAAAAGACGACGTGGTCATGGAACCCGTTGTTGTGGTTGAAGAAGCCGCAGCAACTTCCACTTCCGCTGGTCTCATCATCCCGCTGGTCGTTATCGCCCTGCTGGCTGCTGCTGCAGCGGACTAATCCACAGCGGATTTCACTAACGGAAAAGGCGGTGCTGATGCACCGCCTTTTTTGTGTCCATCGCAGACCGGGCAGGGCTTCGCGCCCCGCCAAATATCACTCAAGCCACCCGTTCATGTTTTCCGCGATCACGGCTGACAGCGCCGCGATATGGGCGTCATCATCGTTGAGGCACGGAATATAGGTGAAATGCTCGCCGCCGGCCTCTTCAAAGCTTTCCTTGATCTCTTCGTTGATCTCTTCGAGCGTTTCGATGCAATCGGCCGAAAACGCCGGTGCGCACACCGCAATGTTCTTCTTGCCATCCTCTTCGGCCAGCCGCGCGACCTCTTCCACGGTATAAGGCTTGAGCCATTCTTCAGGTCCGAACTTTGACTGGAACGTGGTGGTGATCTCGGAATCCTCCCAACCCAGCCGTTCCTTCAGCAGGCGCGTCGTCTTCTGACACTGGCAATGGTATGGATCGCCCTCCAACAGGTAGCGCTTGGGCACACCGTGATAGGAGCAGACAAGGATATCGGGTCGCTTCTCGATCGTGTCATAGGCCCGTTCAATGGATTGCGCGAGCGCCTCGATATAGAGCGGATGCTGGTAATACGGATCGACTGTCCGCACCGTCGGTTGCCATTTCTCGTCCATCAGGGCGCGGAAGAACTGGTCATTCGCGGTGGCCGAGGTGGCCCCGGCGTAATGCGGATAGAGCGGAAAAAAGAGGATCTTGCGGCATCCGGCCTCGACCATGGCGCGCACCTTGGACTTGGTCGACGGGTTGCCGTAGCGCATGCAGAAATCGACCATAACCTGGTCGCCGTAGCGCTCCTGCATTGCCTTTGTCACCTTGGTTGTCTGGTCCTTGGTGATGGTCATCAAGGGGCTTTCGCCTTGTTCCTCGTTCCAGATCGACTTGTAGGCTTCGCCGGAACTGAAGGGACGCTTGGTCAGGATGATGAGCTGCAACAATGGCTGCCAGAGCCACGGGCTGTAGTCGATCACCCGGCGATCTGACAGGAACTCGTTCAGGTAGCGGCGCATCGGCCAATAGGTGTAATTGTCCGGTGTGCCGAGATTGGCCAAGAGAACCCCCACGCGTTCTGCCGGAACCTTCGGATGATCGGTCGGGGCATGGGTCGGGCGTTGTGCTGTTTTCGTCGCGTCCAACATCGGGCCAGGATCCTTAAAATCGTTTAGCGCGCTAACTAAACTCTATCTGTGTCAGGTCAATCTTTCAGTGGGCTTTCCACTGTATTCAAAGCATCCGCAAGTCGATGCGCGGCAGAGCCGGGGCGCAAAGGTTGGGGCTGCGAGGCGTCCGGTGCCCAACCGGTCAACGTGATGATCTCGAACGTGGCCGGAATGCGCCCCGTGTCATCTGCATAGGCGTCCGCATAAAGCGCCATCGCGCGGGTCATCACATCGCGGCGCGTCAGCCCCTTGATCCGAGCGTTGAGTGCATTGGTTTCGCCCATCGCGCGCAGGTCGTGCATCAGGTGAAGCGGCGTTTCGTAGCTTGTCGTCAGAACCGCGCTATCGGCCACCGGCAAGGCCAGTCCGGCGCGTTGCAGCAACCCGCCAAGATCGCGGATTTCGCCCATTGGCGCGACGCGCGGGGACAACCCGCCGGTGACCTCGATCTCGGCCTGCCCCAGCGCGGCGCGCAGTTCGTGCAGCGTCTGGCCGCCCAGCGCGATGACAAGCAGCAGGCCATCGGGTTTCAATGCGCGACGACACTGGATCAACTGTCCCACCGGATCATTGGCCCAGTGCAGCGCCATGGCGTGAATGATCAGGTCATGTGTGCCCTCGGTGAGATCAAGCACGTCATTGTCCGGGATCAGATGCGCGTCCGGGAAGGCGTCCGTCCAGACCTCGGGGTAGGGCGTGACAATCGCCGGCGCGTGAAAGGATTTGTTAACCAGCGACAGGCGATCCTGAACATCGGTCAGGGCTTCCTCATGCAGGAACAGGGCCGGGCGACGCCGGGCCCGATTGCGATGCAGGGTCAGCGCGCCATGATCGGTGAGAAGAGGTATATCGGACATGAGCGGCAGATAGGATGCTCCAGACAGGATTGCAAATCGCCCTGCGGATGATCTATCCGCCGCGCTGTCTTGCCTGCGGCGGGCTGGTGGAAGACGACAACGGCCTTTGCGCTGCCTGCTTTGCGCAAACGCCCTTCATCACGGGGCTGGTCTGTGATCTTTGCGGGGTGCCCCTTCCCGGCGCATCGGACGAGGTGGTGCACTGCGATGACTGTCTGGCGATCGGCCGTCCCTGGGCCAAGGGCCGGGCCCCGCTGCGCTATGAAGGGGTCGCACGCAAGCTCGTGCTGGGGCTCAAGCACGGGGATCGCCATGAGATCGTGGGCACCGCCGCCGACTGGATGGTGAGCGCCTTGCCCTGCAAACTGCCGGTCGATACCCTGGTGGTTCCGGTCCCGTTGCACCTGACGCGCCTCTTGCGGCGCCGCTACAATCAATCGGCGCTGCTTGCGCAGGCCATAGCCCACCGGCTGGAACTTGGCTTTTGCCCCGATGCGCTGTGCCGGGTGCGGCGCACGACGTCGCTGGATGGCAAGTCGCGCGAGGCACGATTTGTCGAACTGACGGATGCGATCTCGGCCGCGCAGCGAAAATCACGGTTGATGCAGGGCCGGCCCATCCTGCTGGTGGACGATGTCATGACCTCGGGCGCAACGCTTGGCGCCTGCGCGCTGGC
>Ga0102932_1000738_pt1 | contig 16560 bp, 17 predicted proteins | sample SalPonR1_C_D2_MG_FD_78212 | JGI IMG/M metagenome (GOLD analysis project Ga0102932, IMG submission 78212) | Salt pond soil microbial communities from South San Francisco under conditions of wetland restoration - Salt Pond MetaG R1_C_D2_MG | ecosystem: Environmental > Aquatic > Marine > Intertidal...
ATCCCCAAACCAGGCACGGTCAGCCTTCAACGGGACGGCATCACGGTGGTGGGCTCGGTGGCCGATCCCTCTCCAACCGCGATGATCGAGCGTGTCATTGCACTGCTCCGCCTGTCGACGCTGAAGATGCAAAGCCAGCGAAACATTATCGGCGTGCAGTACAATAAGGTGGCGATGAATACGATCGGTTATACTTCCGTCCTCTCACGTTCGCACTTCCTGCGAGATTGCATCCTCGATCGGCAGTGGCGTCAGCAGATCGCCGAGCCGATGCTCGACGAATGTTTCGCGACGTACAAAGCCGCCGGCATTCACCTCGAAACCGTCCCGGGACCTTCCGATGTCCGTCGTTTTCGAAGGCTACTCCACCAATTGGATCGGCCCTGTTTGGGAGTGCTTTACGGGTGGGGCGTGCGTCATGCTGCCAGACAACGGATTGTCTATTCCGTCGAACAAGATCTGATGCGAGGCCGGCCCACGGAGATCGACTATGTCAATGGACAAATCGTCCGCCTCGCCGCGGAGCATGGCTGTGAGGCGCCGTTGAACAAGAAGGTGGTCGACCTCGTGCACCAACTGGAATCCGAACCGAGTCCCACCTTTCTAAGTCGCGAGCGGGTAATCAGGGAATTGACAGGCTGATGAATGTCTTGATGACCGATGGTGCCAGCAGTTCGGCGCGACAAGCACTCTACGGAACGCGTCCCGATTGGCGGATCGATGTATGCGGGGCGTCCTCTTTATCGCAATGCCGCTTTTCCAGCCGTATTGATCGCTTCTTGAAGTGCCCTCCCATCGGCCAGAACCCGCAAGGCTACCTACAGTTCTTGATCGCTCAGCTCCAGCAGACAAACTACGACCTCCTCCTGCCAACCCACGAGGAGGTCTATCTGTTGTCGCGCTTCCAGAATCTGCTAAGCCAAAAGACCCGTTTCGCGGTCCCCTCGCTAACGTCGCTGCGGGCCATGCTTGGCAAGATTGAATTCGCCGAAGCGATGCGTTCCCTGCAGCTTCCCGTGCCCTCGTTCCAGATCCTCCACTCCGTCGATGATCTGAAACGCTACGATCGATTTCCCTGCTTCTTGAAACTGAACTATGGCACGGCGGGACAGGGCGTCCGAAGGATCGATAACGCCTCCCAACGTCAAGCGGCGATGGATGACCTTCAAACAAGTGGACAGTCGCTGCAAGGTTCAATGCGCGTGCTGGTACAGCAACCCGCTGTGGGGCAGATGTATGTTGCCCAAGCCGTTTTTTGCCGAGGAGAGTTGATCGCGGCACACTGTGCGAAAGTGCTTCAAAGCGGGGTCGGAGGAGGGGCACTGCTACGGGTCGGCACGGAGCAGCCCCTGGTCGTGCGGCATCTCCGTTCGCTCGGGAGAGAATTGGAATGGCATGGCGCGTTGTTCTTGGAATATTTCTGGGATCCCGCGAAAGACTTTCCAGAATATATCGAATGCAACCCGCGGCTCGGTGAGCCCGTCAACGCCAAGCTTAGTGGCGTCGATCTGGTTGGCGCTTTAGCGGCAGTGTCGCTCGATCCGGAGGGAACGAAACCGGGAGATTTTGGCCACACGCAACCGGGGGTTCGCAGCCACATCGATTTTATTGCCTTGCTAGGATATGCCCTCGAGGGTGCATCGCGAGCAACTCTGTATCGCCAATGGCGAATGATGACCCGGCAAGCAGGCTCATTCGCAGAGGCAAGTAGCGAACTGACGCGCCCGCAAGAAGATCGCGGAAGCTGCCTCCCCGCCGCTTTTGTGATCGCCAGATTACTTCACCGTCCGGCGGCGGCTGAGAAAATGGTCGCCAGCACGGTCCGAAACTACGCGCTGCCTCAATCGGCGATCGACGAAATCGACCAACTGGACGAGCCTGCCTGGAACGCCTGAATCGCTTCCGACGGGCTTGCAGGCTGTTGATTTAATCAGCCGGAATGCGATAGCGTCCGGTTCAGTCCCGTTAACTGGTTTCCACCGCACGGCGGCTAACGCTGGTCTGTCAACAATTCGGGGTTGCGGTGATTTGGAATTGCCCAGGATGGGTTCGCTTCAATGGCGAAGCCATGGCAGGTTGTAGCCACGGACGTGAGTCCGTGGTGCCAAGCAGGGTGGGAGCGTAAGTCGCAAAGCGACGACAGGAATCGCATGCTGTGCCAGGCTTTTCTAGGGCCTGCGTCCCAGGTTTGTGCCGGTGATCGCTTTGCGTTTGGGAACAAAAGTGACAGCACGAAAGCGTGTGTCAAACCCGAATTTTTAGCAGCCCAGGCTAACGCTCGCCCCAATCAATCGACAGGCTCCTTGCTGCGGTCGATGCCGCAAGTGGGAGCTACCATGTTATGTCTGCGTTTTTTCAGCAACGATCGCGCCATATTGCATCGCGCCACTGCGATAGGCATCGAGCAACGCATCAAAACCATCAAGGAAGTCAACTTGCTCACGATCGAGTATTTTGGCTAGGTGTCGAACGCCGCTCCGCTCGACGCGTTGTTTGCAAATTTCCCATGTCTTGGTAACGCGATCGGTCCAGTCGACGTTGTGGACCATCCGCATGCCGTGATCGGTCATCCAGTTTGTGTAGTCTTGTCGCGTTGCCAGCGAAGGACAGACAAAACGCTCGCAGACTTCCTCGCATTGACGGCGGTGGTCAACGCAAGTCGTATCTTCGCCTTCGAACCAAACGCAGATCGCCATCCGGCCACTCGGCCGCAACCAACGAGAGGCTCGATGAAAGAATTCGGGTTTATCGAACAGGTGCTCTGTGCATTCGATACTCCACATTACGTCCAAGCTGCCGTCTTCGAAAACAACCGTCTCGGCGTCCTCGGCAAGGAATCGCGTTTGTCGACCAACTCTTTTCAGCTTTGACGAAATCGTGGCCCAGCGACGCTGCACGGGACTGAGCGTAACGCCTGTCACGTCGCAGCCTCGCAACTTCGCTAAGCGAATCGACGAGCCACCCATGCCGCAACCAATGTCGACGACTTTGTCGCTACCACCAATGCTGGCCAAGTCCGCCAGCGTGTCGATCAGATTGCACTGCGCCTCGTAAGGAGATTCGTTGCCCTTCCACAGGCCATGGTGGATATGTGGCCCCCACAGCAGACGATAAAACAGCGTGCCGAGTTGGTAGTGGCTGCGAATGGAGTTCTTCTGAACGCCGCTAACGGAAATCATCAATCACTCCAGTTGCATCTGTGGCGGCTTGTTCGTCGATTCGTGCCGATACCGCCGCCGGTTGGGTGGCCGCCTGCTGTGCCTTCGAACCCATCACTCCGATGGGTTGTAGAAACAAACAAGTCCTTGAAAGCAACTGCCTTCGCAGCACGCAGGGTGCCATTGACGAAATGGCGGAGAATCAATCTCCGAATGCGACGGATGCCGGCGACACGGTATGTCAATTGCTCACACGTTTGGACGTTATATAAGCAACCCATTGCGGAATGCCTTCGCTTCGAATAGGCAACCGCACGAAGCATACGCGAACTTAGCCCTTGAGAGATCGCCTTCAACCGATCAAGACCATTTGCAGCCAATGGTCCACAACCGTGGAAACAGTGGACGCCGCAGTTGTCATTCATCATTTCCATACGCGGCATACGGGAGCGCTACAAGATGTCAAAAACCGTTTCAGACTTCGTCTTTGATCGGCTCGACGCATGGGGTATTCATCGCATCTATGGGTATCCCGGGGATGGTGCCAACGGCTTGTTTACCGCGATGGATCGGGTGATGGACCGCTTTGAGCTGGTTCGCGTCAGCCACGAAGAGATGGCGGCGTTTATGGCTTGCGCACACGCTAAGTTTACTGGCGAAGTGGGCGTCTGCTTGGCGACCTCGGGGCCCGGTGCGATTCATCTGCTGAACGGTTTGTATGACGCCAAACTGGATCATCAACCGGTCGTGGCGATCGTCGGCCAACAAGCTCGCATGGCGCTTGGCGGTTCGTATCAGCAAGAGGTTGATCTTGTGTCGCTCTTCAAAGACGTGGCCGGCGAGTACATCCAGCAGTGCAACGATCCGGCTCAGATTCGTCATTTGATTGACCGAGCCATCCGGATTGCGGTGGCTCGTCGCTGCGTAACGTGCATCGTCATTCCTAACGACGTGCAGGAACTCGACTATGCCGATCCCCCTCGTGTTCACGGTTGCGTTGAATCGGGACTGGGGTATCGCCAGCCACGCGTGGTCCCGTATGAACGCGACTTGTTGGCTGCGGCGGCACTTCTCAATGACGGAAAGAAGATCGCCATGTTGGTAGGTGCCGGAGCCCTGCATGCTTCGAATGAGGTGGCGGAGGTCGCCGATTTACTCGGCGCGGGGGTCGCGAAAGCGTTACTCGGAAAAGCGGTGCTGCCCGACGACGATCCCGGTGTGACCGGTTCCATCGGTCTGTTGGGGACCAAGCCGAGTTGGGATCTGATGCAGGATTGCGATACGTTGTTCATGGTCGGATCGGGGTTTCCCTACTCGGAATTCTTGCCGAAGCCAGGCAGCGTCAAAGGGGTGCAGATCGACATCGAAGCCAAAATGCTTTCGATCCGATACCCAATGGACGTGCCGTTGGTGGGAGACGCGAAAGAGACGCTTCGAGAGTTGATCCCACTGCTGAAACGCAAAGCCGATCGCAGTTGGCGGGAAACGATCGACGAGAATGTTTCCCAATGGAACGAAACGCTGAAGTCGCGCGCGATGGATGAAGGGAAACCGCTAAATCCTCAACGAGTCTTCTACGAGCTTTCGCCCAAGTTACCGGACCACTGCATCGTCACCGCCGATTCCGGTTCCGCTTCGAATTGGTATGCCCGCGACATTCGTTTGCGAAAAGGAATGATGGGTTCCCTCTCCGGCGGGTTGGCCACAATGTGTCCCGGTGTTCCTTACGCAATCGCGGCAAAATTTTGCTGGCCCGATCGACCCGCGATCGCTTTGGTCGGTGATGGCGCGATGGAGATGCTTGGTATCAACGGTATGATTACCATTTCCCGTTACTGGAAGCAGTGGAGCGATCCGCGGTTAATCATTTTGGTCTTAAACAACCACGACTTGAATCAGGTCACTTGGGAGATGCGGGTGATGAGTGGTTGTAAGAAGTTCGAGGAGTCCCAGTTTGTTCCCGATTTCCCCTTCGCCAGCTACGCCGAAAGTCTGGGATTGAAGGGCCTGCGAGTGGATGATCCCGATCACGTCGCTTCGACTTGGGATGAAGCTTTGGCAGCCGATCGACCGGTGTTGGTCGAAGCGGTGACCGATCCTGAAATCGCCTCCCTGCCACCTCATATTACGGTGGAGCAAGCGGTCAACTTTATGTCTTCGATCGCTCAGGGTGATCCCGACCGCCTGCGCATGATCAAGAAAGCTTTCAGCCAAACGGTCGACAGCATTGTCCCGTAAGGCAGTCGATTGAGGAGAATGCCATGACGGACAAGGGGCGGCAGGCTGAGGAAACAGCGATGCCCCAAGGCAATCGTTTCTCGAAACGACCCATCGTTGTCCTCACCGGTGCATCGGCCGGATTCGCTCCGCTGCGAGCTTTTGCAGAAGCACAGTGGCGTGCATGGGACGGCGGTCCATCTACCGGCAGTCAATACGCCACAGTTCCATTGGGTTCGTTCGCGGTCGCCAAGGTGCGACCGGTACTAACAACATTGTCGGCGGTGGGACTCGGGATTGCACTGGTGTGGTGGACTGCACAAAAAACAGTGCATCGATGAAACCTCAAGCATTGGGGGCCTCAGGAACCAAACCTCGGTTTCAGTCCAAGCATCACGGCCCTATCGTGAAATGACGCTGATACTTCCGCTGCGTTCCAAATAGGCGGCCTTCACGTTCTTGACCTCGCACGTGCTTCCACGGGAACGCAACGCTTCGTGCAGGTCATGTTCGGTCAAATTAGTTCGCTCGAGCGCCTCGGGAATGATACGGCCATCTTTTACCAATTGGACCTCAATGCCTTTGATTAAGTGGCCAAACGTTTTGCTTCGCTTAGCCACTTCCCCCATCAGCCAATGCAAGCTCACCAGAGCCGTTGCCGTGGCAATTGTGGGCAGGAAGCTGGCATTGGCGGTCAATGCACGGCTCATGATCGAACCCAGGATCACGCCTAAAACAATGTCAAAGCTGGTGTTTTTCCCGAAAATCCGCCGACCGCCAAATCGCACCAGCATTAGCGTGTAGAAAAAGATCAACACGCCACGGATCACCATTTGCCACCACAAGATCGAGTCGGCATCGGTGCCTATGAAGCGATGCAAAGTGTCCAATTTGGTTGTCTCTTTATGCGGTTATCTGGGACGGTTTGCGCTACTCTTGCTCGCCCTTGCGGAGCAGCGATCGTAAGTGTGCCTGGGGGCCGTTTGGAATAGGCTTTGCATGGTCTGCATCCGCTATGCCGAATAGGTTTCTCCACAAACTTATTGGTCATCCATGTTGCATTCCGTGAGCTATGACATGCCAACCGGTCTCATTACCGGAGCGTCCTCGAGATCGGTCTCTCCACAATTAAAAATGAATCCAATATGCCAGCCAAAACATCCGGCGTGATCGAGTCGCGACAAATCGTGCTCGCTTCACGACCTGAGGGAATGCCGACCAAATCCAACTTTCGACAGGCGACCGCCGAACTTTCACCCATCGATGATGGGGAGTTCCTGGTCAAAAACCAGTGGATGTCGGTCGATCCGTACATGCGCGGCCGCATGCAGCAGGGTGACAGCTATGTGTCGGCATTCAAGATCGATGAACCACTGGAAGGGGGTTGTATCGGCCAAGTTGTCGACTCACGCCACGCTGAGTTTCATGAGGGGGATTGGGTGTTGGGTAGCCTAGGTTGGCGTGAGTTTTGGAAATCGCCAGGCGAAGGGGCCACCAAAATCGAACCCGGTCTGGCTCCCGTGCAGGCCTATCTCGGTGCGTTGGGCATGACTGGCATGACCGCGTGGGTAGGCCTCAACAAGATCGCCAAGTTAAAACGTGGCAACACTGTATTTGTCTCGGCCGCATCGGGCGCAGTTGGCAGTATCGCTTGCCAACTCGCCAAGGCTCAGGACTGCCAAGTGATCGGCAGCGCTGGCACAGCGGAGAAGGTTCAGTGGCTGAAGGAGAAAGCCGGCATCGATGCGGCTATCCACTACAAGCAAACCGATGACTTGGCTGGCGAACTCCTTCGTCTAGCACCTAACGGCATCGATGTTTATTTCGATAATGTGGGTGGCAATCACTTAGAAGCCGCGATGGAAGTCATGAACGACTTTGGCGTCTGTGTGGAGTGCGGGATGATCTCGACCTATAACGCCACCACGCCACCCGCCGCGCCAAGCAACCTATTTAAAATCATCGTCAAACGCATCCGCATGCAAGGCTTCATTGTCAGCGACCATCTTGATGTCCGCAGCGACTTCATTGCCGACATGGCCCCGCTGATCAAGACCAAACAGGTCGTTTGGGAAGAAACGGTCACCGCGGGACTCGAGAACGCTCCAGATGCGTTTATCGGCCTGTTCGAAGGTGACAACCTCGGTAAACAACTCGTCCGCATCGCTTGATGCAACTCAGGAACTGTTATGGCTTTCATTCGTCTTCTGCTCGCCTTCATCCTACCGCCGGTCGGAGTCTACCTTCAATTCGGCTTCGATCGCCATTTCTGGATCAGTTGCCTGCTCACCTTGCTCGGTTACGTTCCCGGCATTGTCTACGCCATCTACATCATGGCGTCCCGTCCTCCTGGACTGTCCCGTTTGCAATGAACAGCCCTTGCGTTAACCGGTGCATCCCTTACACCGTTCCAGTTCGGTGCATTCAAAAGGCTGCGTCCTGTGCTTTCGGGTTCAGTGCCAGCGGTGACCGATTCCGCAACATTGCGTTGTGGTGAAGACGGGGTCCGCCGGTTGAGTGCGTTTTCTGATAAATCGCTGGTTGCCTCTTCAGCCTTTGGTTCCCGATGTCCGTGTCGGGTATGGGTGGTGTTACGACACAATCCATCAGCTCTGGAGATCGAACAAGATGCAACGAAAGGCTACATGACCGTGATATCGGAGCAAGCCTTCGGACAGTTCACATCTTGGATCGCTACCACGTGATAAAGAATTGCGACAAGCTGAGCAGGATACGAGCGGAAGAAGCCCACCAGATGAAGCAAAACGGATACGGATCAAAGCGGCAAAATGGAGGTAGAGATGGAAGCGATACGGTTGACGCAATTGGTTGCCGATATCCAGTCGCTAATGCAGGTGCGTGTCGATGAAGCAGGGATTTTGCTCACGGTGGACTTTCTTGGGCAGGTGCCTCGGGTGATTCAGGCCGATCCGACGCGGCTCCGTCAGGTGCTGATTAACTTGCTTGGCAACGCCATCAAGTTCACTGATGAAGACTCGTATCTTGGTCGTTGACGATCGTCGCGATGTGCGGCACGTCAACCAACACTTCTTGGAGAAGGCAGGTGCGGAGGGCAGGGCGGCTGAAGATGGACAACTGGGTATCGATGCGGCGCTGAAAGCTCGCGGTGTTGGCCAGCCGTTCGCCTTAGTCGTAACGGACGTGCCCATGCCCAAATTCGACGGGCGACAAGCATTCGCCGCGCCCCGATCAGTGGAAGAGGTTGAGGCGAAAGACTATGTTGGTGTGACATGGAATTCCCGCGAATGGGAATGCGTCAAACATTTCAAAATCTTCTCCTCGAACGAGCTCTATAATGAAAGCTAGTCTCTGGTTAGGCTTCTTAATCACAGTCGTCGCTCTTGCAGAGTTCGTCACGCTGCCCGTCTATGCCCAGCCAATGCCGCGGGAGGACGTCATCGATGTGCCGGCGATCAGCGATGGGTTGTGCGTTAGCAACACATTCCAATCGAACATGGTGCTGCAGCGGGACAAGCCGATTCACGTCTGGGGTTGGGCCGATCCGGGCGAAGAAGTAACGGTTCGTTTCGCCGGAGAACAGGTGTCGGCCAAGGCTGGCAAAGACCGTGCTTGGAAAGTGACGTTAGCCGCCGTCACGGTCGACACCACGCCGCAACCGATGACGATCCAAGGCAACGCGAAGACGCTCGTTCTCGACAATATTTTGGTGGGCGACGTTTGGGTGCTCGGAGGGCAGAGCAACATGGAATTCGAGCTCGCTAAGGTGGAGAACGGTCAGCTCGAAATTGTTTCCGCAAACTTCCCCGAGATTCGTATCCTCACCGTTCCTTACGGCCAAGGCCCAGAGTTCAAACAGGGATTTGCTCGCTTGCATGAATGGAGCGGATGGTTTGGACGGCATTTTCGTAAAGGCGACTGGCAGGTTTGCACGCCCGAAACAGCTCGCGACCTTTCCGCCATTGGCTACGTCTTTGCGCGGCGGATTCACAAGGCCAGTAATGTGCCGATCGGTGTCATTGATGCCTCGCGGGGCGGAACGACGGTCGAGACTTGGACTCCGTTACCGGTGCTCCGCGCGATGGACAGCGAAGCGACGCGGACCAAGCTCGCTCATTTTGATAGTGGGGTCGCTGCCTGGGATCCGCAGGCCGATTTGGAAAGCCGTATCGCCAATCATCGCCAATGGATGGAGAGGCAGACCAAACAGGGCAAGCCGATCCCTGATGACAAGCAGCAGGCGCCGAGCGATCTCCGACCTGGTCCGATCGGCAATCACAATTTTCCCGGCCATTGCTACGCAGGCATGATTTCGCCAATTGCTGGACTCTCCATTGCCGGCGCGATTTTCCACCAGGGTTATAACAATGCTTTTGAGGGCTCGGCCGGGGCCGAGATGTATCGCGATATCTTTCCGGAAATGATCAGCGCCTGGCGCGACGCGTTTGGCGATCCAGAGTTGCCCTTCGGAATCCTCTCGCTCTGCACCGACGGCTATCCACAGACCCGGAATGATTACTGTGAGAAGATGTTCAACGCGGGTATCGCGATCCGCGCCGCGCAGTACCAAACCTTTCTCGATTTCTACAATTCGGGGGATCAAAACATCGGCTTCGTCAGCACTTACGATCTGCGGCGACGTTGGTACCACCCACAGCTAAAAGTTCCCGCTGGCGAGCGAATAGCGCGCTGGGCATTGGCCACGCAGTATGGTTTCGACCGAGAAATCCGCTGGAAGCCGCCGTTGCTGGTTGGGATGGACAAGCGCGACGGAGCCCTGCAAATCGAGTTAGACACCGAAGTCAGCGATCCAGAGGATGGCGCAATCGAGGGATTTGCCATCGCCGGTGAAGACCGCGAATTTCACCCCGCCGATGTGACCTATGCCGAGAAAGGTAAGGACGACCGTGGACGGATTCAATACGATCGCCGAAAACTCGTGCTGACCAGCCCAATGGTGCCGCAGCCCACTCACTTCCGCTATGCCTGGGGACGAAACCCATTGGCGAATCTCCAAGCCAGCGGCAATCTGGACCTACCATTTGCTACGCAACGAAGTGACGATTGGAAGATGGAAGAGGTGCCGCTAGGTGTGCATGACGACGAGGTGACGTTGCCGCTTTCCCGTGGGGACAGGAGCAAAATCGTTCAGGCCTTGCGCGAGCAGGACAAGCAGCGCCGGCTGAAAGAGGCACTGCAGTTTGTGGAAGCCAACTCTGCCGTACCGCCGCCGGATTAAGCGTTGCTTTGACAAACCGCTTTTATTCCTCAGTTGGTTGTTTCAGCAGTTTCAGCATGCCGTTGCCAAGCGCTTCGCCAACGAGCATATAGGTTTCGGCATTCTGGTTGTAGTGAAAGCCTTGGTTCGTCGGCGACACTTCGGGTTCACGCCAAAAGTCGCGTGTCTCCACCGTTTGCACATTGTTCCGAAATTCGGGGTACTTACCCTGGTGGCCACTGACGGCAAGTTGGGCGCTCGCGACAATTTGGTGTGGACCTGTCATCTGCCATCCATCGAATCCAATGGTCGCGATCACAAACGGGGCCCGCGGTGCGTCGAACTCCTTCCTTAGCGTCTTGATCAGGTGGACTAGATTCTGCTCATACCGACTTGCGTAAGGTTCGCCACCATCCTTGTGGCCTTGCCACCAAACGAACCCGGCGATCTCGTATCCGCGTCCCTTCCAATGCGGGAATTGGGTGTCAAAGTTGTCCAGCACCTCGTGGGCCGCGCCGAAGCAATCGTCGTACTGCTTGCCGGCGTACCAGTCGATCGGCTTGGGCGTCGAGTCCTGTTCCCAGCGGGATGGCGAGTCTTTATATCCGGCATAGACATAACCCTCGTGCTCAAACCGTTCGCTGCCCGGTGGAAGGTAATCCCATCCCAAGGAACGATTGCCCTGCGATGCTTTCAGGATCAGTACCGGCTGATCGTGGTAATCACCGACGACGTGACCGAAACCGAGTTCGGGACCGATCTTATTGCGACTGGCCCCGCAACCAACGCTTAGCCATTGGTTGGCTCCTGCGGTCACGACGCCCCTGTACCAGACATCTTTCCTTTCGACCCAGTTACCTTGCTGGTCGACGAGGTAGGGAAACTTGCCCTCTTGTTTCACCACCGTCGCGAGCGTTCCAGGGATGTCCAAACGCGCGATCCAGCCGAGTCCGTTGGCTTGTTTCGTCAAGTACGTGATCTTGAAAGGAACCTTCTTGCCAGCCGTCAACTCGATAGGTTTGTGAATCGCGCCTCCGCTGGGTTCTCGACGGTACGCTTCCTGGCCATCCACTTCCATGATGTTGTAAGTCGATTCGCCGTAGCCTGGTCGAAACTCATAGACACCCGACGTACCGACCTGAATGAACCCGCGCACGATTTGCGTTCCGCCACCGGGATAAGGGGTCGGTCTCACACCCCCAAAGCTGTCCAATTTTTGCGTCTTGATCGGCTCCCTCTTTTCGTAATTCGTGTCGGGTTCATATTCGCCCGGATAAACCGAAACAATGGGATCGATGAATTCCGCTCCCCAGCGACTGCCGCCTCCTGTGACCTGACCGATTCCAACCATGTTTGACTGGCCCGAGAGAATGTAGACCTTCACCGGTTTGTCCGCGGCCGAGGTGGGCGACATCATCAGGAGCGATGAAAGAAGCATCGGGAACACAAGCTTTAGCTGACTGCAAAAGGTGGTCATCGTTACAGCTCTCGCAGAGGTTTTGATCGAAGGGGACGAGTTGCGGTTTTCCTGAAACGGAAAACAAAGTCGGGACGCTGTGTCGTGTCGTGGAGGTGCGAAGCTTGGTGCCGTTATCGCCAGCACGCGGTAAGACGCAGCATCCAAAGGCTGAAGGATATCTTGACACGGTAGGCTTGTCGAATTTTAACCGCGCGGCTTGTGGAGCGTTTGAGCAGCCGTAGGTTGAGCGCGGAGCCACCGGCGTTGACTGCATGTTCGAGGTGGCGACTTGGCGCGAGCTAAGCCCGCTGATAGCCGCTGGGGACCGTAAATATCCGGCTGTAAGTGTGCAGCCGTGTGGTCGTCGAGCCATCAGACGTCACCAGTGATCGCCCTGTCGCACACCAATCAAGAATGCTGCCGCGGTAGTTACGAACCTCAAATCCGGCTTTGGCACATCGCTGCGCCAACAGCAGACTACGACCACCGACCGTGCAGTAAGCGACGATGGTTTTCCCGCACAGTTCATCTCGCCGACTCCAAAACTCCGCTTGCGTGATTGCCCCGGGAATCATGGAGACGGCCACTTCAGCCTCTGAACGCGCATCCACCAACACCATCGAAGCATCTTTCGTTTCCAAAAGCTCAGCAACCTGATTGGTGCCAATCTCCGAAATACGCCGCCGCAAAACAAGCGGAGCCATGACGTTCAACAACGATACAAACAGGTAGGACAGACGGAGCATGGGGCGGGAGACAAGCCTAATCAGAAGGAATCGACTTCAATTTTACTCGTAAAAAGAGGTGTCGACAGTGGCCTGCATGGTTTGGCTTTACGTTCCATGAAGGCCAAACGATCCTGACTTGCATGGCAGTTCACCTGGGTAGAGAATCGACGATCAGAAAAACGTTGGCGGGACCGACGTTTGTCGTTTGCCTGCGAACGCAAGGCGATTTTGGCGGGGAACGTCGCCTCTGTTACGGCGAAACCTTCGCCGACGGACAGCATGGCGAAGCAGAGACTCACATCGACTTTTGGATCAGAGGCAATGCTTTTGAATTTACATGTTAAGCTATGGGCGCTAGGCTTGGCAGCTTTTTTTCTGACGCATTCGTCACTAGCGCAAGATCGCGTTCCGCTTCCAAATGAACTTGAGCGAAGCGAAGCTTCCGCAAAGATTCGGAATCGCTACGAAGCGGATTTTGCAGTGGCAAAAACATACCAAGCGAAATCCAACCTCGCACAACAGGTACTGAAGTCGGCTAGGAACACCCAAGACTCCGTTGAGCGATACGTGATGTTGCGGCTTTCGCTTGACATCGCGCGCGCGGCGGAGGACTGGGAAACCGCCACTAACGCCGTGTTGGCGATGAGCGAGCACTACAAGATCAACCGAAAAGCCGTTAAGGAACAGATCGCCACGTTACGTAAAAAGCAAGCTGACCAAAAACATTCGAAAGAGATGTCGGATTCCGTCTCTGCGAGAGAACGAGGCACCAAAGCAAGCGAGAAATTCGTTGTTCGCTCTCCATGGCCCGAAGGCGAGGATCAGATTGTTTACGACTTACCAGCGGCGTTCGAAGAAGTCGTTTTGGGCGGCAAGGGACAGTATTTGGTGTTTCTGGTTACATCGCGGGAAAAGCTGCTGTTTTTCGATGTGAGGCAAAGAAAAGTAACCGGTGAAATTCCCCTCGAAAGTTCCGATGCCAAATTCGCGGTAAATGCCAACTCAGCATTTATCGCCTATCCAGGGCCGAACACCATTGAGCGATGGAACTTGCAAACGTTTGAAAAAACAGAGTCGAGGAAATTGCCGTTCCAGCACCCGATCGAAGCGATGGTGACCGGCTTCGCCTCGCGTGGGCCGATCTACATTGGTTCCGAGCACGTCCCGGGATTGCTGCTGGACCCGAAGTCGCTACGTCCGATTTCGCTGCGCGTTATCGATAATCAGTATCAACGCGACGGCGAGATGCCCGGCGCTGGGCCGCAGACACGATTCCGCGCAAGTGCAAATGGAAAGGTCTTTTCGGTTTGGTCCACGAATGGCTCTCCCGGCGGTTTTCGTACGCTTGTTTTCAAGGGCCGCGCCGTCGACAGTTATTACCGTCACGACACCATGGGCTATATTGCTCCGAGTCCCAATGGAGACTTGGTGTATACGGCCAAAGGTATCTACACCAATCAGGCAAAGGAGTATGCCGCGAATGACAAGTTGCATGCGCAAAGCTTTTCAGTGCCCTCGGTTGACAGTGATTATTCCGTCAGCGTCGCGAGAGATGATAATCCAAAGGTGAAGGATTCTGCGCGGGTCAACATTCATGTCAAGGGTGCCCCTCAGCCAATTCTGACGCTACCCAAAGTTGCCTTACGGCCGGGCAGATACGGCGATTTTCATAATCGAGATAGAATGACGCTCGACCGACGCATTTATCTGTTCGCAGATGCAAATCTATTGATCACTCTCCCGGAATCGAATGAGCAGATCGTGATGCATCGCGTCAAGAACTTACCGCCGGTCAAGTAAAGTATCCAGGTTAATCGTCTTCCGCACGCCGCGAATCATCCGGCTGGCACTTCGGGGGATTGCTATTTCTCTGGAGGTTAAACGGTTGCTGTGGATCCGAGGGGCCCCTCGATTTTGCTCTGGACTCAATGCGGTTTAACCGCTGCTCGTAAGCATTAACCACCAACACTGCAAAGGCACCGGTACCCCCACCGATAAGCAGTGCGATCGGGCCCAAGATAAGAAAAGGATGCATAATCGGATCGGCGGAACCTACCATGCGATCGCAGACCCAATAGGTAGGGCCGACGAACAACGACACCGTTATCAGAAACGCGAGACATTTGGCTATATAACACAGAAAGCTTCGCATCAGTGAATCTTGAGAAGGTTCGTGGACCATCCACTTGGACAGCCTGTCTGCCGTTCAGCGCTTCGGTAGGTTGCGAAACGAAAGGACAAGTCTGCTCCTGCAGCTTAGCACCGCGAGCGGTTTGTTCGCTGGTCTGCTTCTTAAAGGGCGACGCGTTGTCGATCTTCGGCTGGGGAGTGGAAAATGTCCGCTGCACCGGCCCGTCCGCTGCACCGAACGGGCCGCTGGGACCGTGTGGTTCTCGCGATTGGAATGTGTCCGGCAGGCCCCTGTCGGAGACTCCGCCGTGCCCGGTCCTGCTCGCCAGTAGCGGATGACAAGGTGCAGCCTGCTCTATGTCTGAACAGGATCGACAGACGGAATGATGCGGATTTCGGAGTGCAATGACTGGCCAGCACGGACTTCGCCTTGGAAACCTCGCGTGGAGCGATCGTCGTGCTCTTCGACGTGAAACCACTCGTGTCGCCCCCGCTACGGATGACGATGCGGCACAGGCTGTCCGCATCGGCTAAACTCTTGGCTTCCATCCAGTCAAGAGGCAGCCGATTTTGTCCTCCACATCCACATCCACATCCACATCCACATCGCCACTACCCTCGCCGACAACGCGTTGGGTATTACTCTCGTTGTTGGTCCTGTCGATCTTGGTCAATTATATTGACCGCGGTGCGTTATCTGTCGCCGTGCCATCGATGGAACTCGAATTTTCGATGTCGGATTCGGAAAAAGGTTTGCTGCTGTCGGCTTTCTTTTGGACCTACGCGTTATTGCAACTGCCAGCCGGTTGGCTGGTCGATCGGTTCGACGTCAAATGGGTCTACGCCGGAGGCTATTTGATTTGGACGATTGCCACGGCGCTGACGGGGTTTGTCAACGGCTTTGCCTTGTTGATTGCCGCCCGGTTATTGTTGGGCATTGGTGAAAGCGCGGCCTACCCAGCGATCTCGCGGTTAATCGTGGAGAATTATCCGGAGCATCAACGTGGCACGGCTAATTCCTTGATTGACGCGGGAACCAAAATCGGTCCCGCTCTGAGCATCCTGGCAGGCGGATTATTGGTTGACCAATTTGGTTGGCGACCGCTCTTTGTCGTGCTGGGGTTAGGTGGCTTGTTGTGGCTGGTTCCTTGGGTTCGTTGGATCCCCAGTCGTCCGAAACAGAATCAAGCATCCGCGACTCCGACCGAAAAGCTCGACGGTCCCTCGATCGTTCAGGTGTTGCTTAATCCATCGGTATGGGGCACTTCTTTAGGAATGTTTGCCTTGGGATACGTCTGGTATTTCTTACTGACTTGGCTGCCCTCGTATCTGATGGATGTGCACAAGTTTGACTTAAAAGAAACGGCCGTTCTGGCAGCACTTCCTTTTCTTGCCATGGCGGTGTCCTCGGTGCTTTCCGGTTGGACAGCGGATCGCTTGATCTCCCGTGGTGGCTCACCGACATTGGTCCGAAAAGGAATTGCGTTGGGCGGTTTTTTACTGGCGGCCGGACTGTTGGCGGCCGCGGCGCTGTCCAATTCGTCTACCCTCTGCGTGGTATTGCTGATCGCCACTTGCTGCGCACTCGGTATGTTTACTGCCAACGTTTGGGCGATGACGCAAACCATGGCGGGACCTGCCGCGGGCAGTTGGACGGGGATTCAGAATTGC
>Ga0102932_1000742_pt1 | contig 16543 bp, 17 predicted proteins | sample SalPonR1_C_D2_MG_FD_78212 | JGI IMG/M metagenome (GOLD analysis project Ga0102932, IMG submission 78212) | Salt pond soil microbial communities from South San Francisco under conditions of wetland restoration - Salt Pond MetaG R1_C_D2_MG | ecosystem: Environmental > Aquatic > Marine > Intertidal...
GTCCAGCAGATTCAGGCGTTCGTGACCGGCGACTGGCTCGACCTGCTCGAGAATGCGGGCGCGAGCCTGTTCCAGGGGCAAGGCCGGGCCGTCGTGGCCGCAACCGGCGCCTGCCTTGAGTGCCGATGGTTTCATGGTGTCTCCGTACTCAGCATGGCCGCCAGCGCGTCGCGCTGGTCGGGTGTATTGACATTGAGGAATGCATCGGCCGCGTCGTCGAATGCCACGCGGACGAACTTCCGGCCGGCGTACCAGCGATCGGGCTTGCGCTCGCCCTCGGCCAGCCGTTCGGCCAGGTCCCCGGCCAGACGGCAATCGAACAGCGCGTGCAGTGAGTGCAGTCGGCCGCCGGCTTCGGCAACGACGATTTCGGCCTGCTCGATGATCAGCGCTTCCGACAGCCGTCGGACCAGGTCGGTCGGCAGGCGGGGCGCGTCGCAGGGCACGCAAAGCAGGTAGTCGGTGTCTGCATTACTGAACGCCGCATGCAGGCCCGCCAGCGGGCCCTGGAAACCGTCCAGGCGGTCCTGGACGACCGTCACGCCAAGGTCGCGATAGCTTTCCAGCGATCGATTGGCGTTGACGACAATCTTGCCGACCTGCGGCTGCAGGGCTCGAAGCGTCCATTCGATCATCGGCCTGCCGGCGACTTCGACCAGACCCTTGTCGATGCCGCCCATTCGCCGCGCCTGGCCGCCTGCCAGGATCACGCCGGTGATGCGATCGCGTTCAATCATGCGTTTCGAGATCCTCGGAGGTTGCACCGCTGCAGAATTCCGCGTAGTCGACGTAGCCCGGGAAATCTCGCCCGTCGGCGCAGTAGCGGCAACCGGGGTCGGGACCGAGGCTGAGTTCGCGCATCCGCGTGCTGCGCGCATCGAACAGCAGGAGGCGGCCGATCAGTGGGTCGCCGACGCCGGTCGCCAGCTTGATGACCTCCAGCGCCTGCAGAAGCCCGATGACGCCGGGCACGACGCCGAGTACGCCGGCCTCGCTGCACGACGGCGCCATTCCGGCCTCCGGCGGCTCGGAGAACAGGCAGCGATAGCAGGGTCGACCTCCTGCGGCGAACACCGAAACCCGGCCCTCGAAGCGCTGCACGGCACCGTAGACGTTGGGCAAGCCGAGCTTTATGCAGGCGTCGTTGACCAGGTAGCGCGTCGGAAAATTGTCCGAGCCGTCCACAATGATCCGGTAGTCGGAGAATATCGACTCGACGTTTTCGGAAGTCAGCCTGACCTGGTGGGTGCGGACTTCGACCTTCGGGTTGAGGGCTTCCAGCGTGGCGCGCGCCGAATCGGTCTTGGGCGTGCCAATTCCATCGTCGCGATGCAGGACCTGGCGGTGAAGGTTGCTTCGCTCCACCCGGTCATCGTCGACCAGGCCGAGCGTGCCGACACCGGCCGCGGCCAGGTAGAGCGCTGCCGGCGAACCCAGGCCGCCGGCACCCACCAGCAAGACCCGCGAATCGGCCAGTTTCGCCTGGGCTTCGATACCGAATTCGGGCAGGTTCATCTGACGCGCGTAGCGCTCTGCGGTATCGGCATCGACGTGCTCGGGTCTTGTGCAAGGCAATCCCTCGCGCTTCCAGCGCTCCACGCCGCCCTCGATGACCGTGACCCGCGAGTAGCCCATCCGCTGCAGGGCGTCGGCGGCCAGCAGCGAGCGCGGGCCGCTGGCGCAGATCAGCATGACCGGCACCTCCGGCGGGGCCAGTTCGTCGATCTGCAGTTCGAGCTCGTTTCGGGACAGCGCGCGGGCACCGGCCGGCATGCCCTGGGCCAGTTCGCCGGGCTCGCGAACGTCGATCATCAATTCCCCGGCAGCCAGGCGCGCTCGGGCCTCGGCCGGACTCAGCAGTGAAATCCGGTCGCGCAATTCGGCCAGGCGCTTGTCGATCACCATATGGAATCAGCCCCCGGCCACCGACGGGACGACCAGCAGCGAATCGCCATCGTGGAGCTCGGTTTCCAGTCCGTCGCCGGAGCGAATGTCGCGCTCGCGCACGAACAGGTTCACGTGCGGCCGTATCTGTCCGCCTCGAGTCAGGATGCGCAGGCGCGCCTCGGGATACCGGCGTCCAAGTTCCTCCAGCGCCTCGGCGACGCTGCTGGCTTCGACGGCGATTTCCTGCACGCCGCCGGCCAGCGGGCGCAGCGCGTCGGGAAGTTCGATCTTGATCATTGCGATTTCGCTCTGGAGTCCATGAACCGGGTCGTCAGGCGCGACGAAATTCGATGCTATCACGCGTTCGCCCGGGTGACTGTTTCAACCAACCGGCCATTCGCCTCGCGAGCGGGATCAAGGCAAGTGAGCACCACGCGATCGAGTGTCGGGTTGGCTGCAAGCATTGCCGTCGCCGCGGCTTCGGCCGAGCGCCTGCGTCGCTCGTCGTCGACATGGTTGATGACCGCGCAGACGTCGAACGGCGTCGTGCCCTGGAGCAATCCGTGCTCGGCACTGTACAGGCGCGCAATGTGCTCGGGACCAATCGGCTGGCCGATCGCAAGCCCGACGATTTCGGCGATGCGTTCGGGTCGATGCGCGATCCGCTCGTCCAGCGGCTGCCCGACAACGGCGGCCGAGACTACGACCAGCACTTTTGCGGTTGAATCCGGCAGAACCGGTTCGCCGGGTTTGGGGGCCTTTATTCCGCGCATGCGCGCGCCGTCGGCCTTGACCAGGGTAAGGTCGAATCCGCCGGCCGCGTGGAGCGCCTCGACCTGTTCGGGCGCAAGGCCCGCCATGCGACCGGTCTTGGCGGCCGGCGACAGGAAGGCGCGCACGCGAGCTTCGGTTTCAACGCCCGCCTGTCGGAGCAGTGCTTCGACCGAGTCGACGCTGACCTGCATGCCGGTCCAGCGCGGTGGCCTCGGGGTGTGTACGGTTGCGGTCCATGCCACCCGGCCGGGCGCTTCGGCAGCGATCGCGTAAAGCAGGCTTTTCTTGCCGCCGGCCCCGACGGCCGCGACGATGCCCCGGGTTATTCCCAGTGCCTCCAGCAGGGCGGTCATTCGACGCGCCCGGCCTGGACGCTGAGAATCGGCGGAAGAATGGCGGGCAGGGCGTCGAAGCTTTCGCCACGGTTGCGGCTGGCGAACAACTGACCGCTCGAAGTGCCGAAATATACCCCCAGCGGATCGAAGTCATCAGTATCCAGCCCGTCACGCAGGACGGTGACGAAGCAGTTGCGCTGCGGCAGGCCGTCGATGAGCGCTACCCAGTCGCGCCCGGCGTTTTCGGTGCGATAAACGCGCAGACGGCCATCGACGGTTGAACGGAACTGCGACGAATCCTCCGGGATGGTGAAAAGCACGTCCGGGTCGGCAGAGTCCAGCCCGAGGGCGTAGCCGAAATCGCTGGGCAGCCCGGAGGTGATCTCGATCCAGTTTTCTCCACCGTCGTCCGAGCGCCATGTCCCGGTATGGCTTTGGCGGTAGAGCCGGTCGGGATCGGCCGGGTGCATGCGCAAGGTGTGATCGTTGTGTCCGGCCTCGGGTTCGGCCTGCGGCAGATAGGGGGCGCGGACGCCACGATTGCAGGGGCTGAAGCTCGCACCGGCGTCGTCGGAACGGTACACGCCGCCGGCGGCAAGCGCCGCATAGAGGCGCTTGCCGCCGGCGGCAAGCGAATGCACTGCACACCCGCCCTTGGCCGGGTGCCAGAATCCGGCTGTGGGATGGCGATGGAAAGCATCCAGGCAGGTCCAGTTCTCGCCCCGATCGTGCGAGACAAAAAGCCCGGGCGGCTCGATGCCGGCATAAATCGTGTCTGGCCGTCCGGCCGGCCCCGGTGCCAGGTTCCAGATCACCTTGAGGCTGTCGGGGCCGTCGTCCTCGCCGTGTCGCGGAACATCTCCCAGCGGCTGCCAGTCGCGCCCGGAGTTTTCGCTGCGATAAACATGAATGCCCCAGATCGGATGGTGGGCGGCCGCGTAACCGGTGCGGCCGCCGTCGCGCGGGTCCAGGAAGGCCCGCTGGATTTCATAGCCGGCGAGATGCGGGCCCTCGATTTCGAATTGTTCTCGGGATTCGTCGCTGCGGGCGATGAACAGCCCCTTGCGGGTGCCGATCAGAACCGCGATTGTTGCTTGACTCATGAACGGGCTCGGTGTTGGTGAATTTGGGCTAGGATGCGCACTCTGCAGAATCAGTATAGCCAAGGAAAAAGACATGAGTTCGGACACCGAAGCACGCGCCAGAGCAATATTCGACTCGTTCCAGGATCCGGTGCTGGGGCCGGAGCTCAAGCGCGCCCTTGGCGAGCCCGAAATTTCGGTGGAGGGTGGCAACGTCCGGATGGATCTGACGCTGGGATTCCCGGCCCGGCGCCACGGCCGGCGGTTGGCTCGAGCGCTGAAACGGGAGCTGGAGGCCGATGATGCCATCGACAGCGCGGAAGTGCGTACGACCTGCGAAATCGCGCCGCACCAGACGCAGCCTAACGTGGAGCGGCTGAAATCGGTCAAGAACGTGATCGCCGTATCCTCGGCAAAGGGCGGGGTAGGCAAGTCAACCGTCGCCTGCAACCTGGCGCTGGCGCTTGTGGCCGAGGGCGCTTCAGTGGGCATGCTGGATGCCGACATCTACGGCCCCAGCCAGCCGCGCATGCTCGGGGTCAAGGGGCGACCCGATTCGATCGACGGCCAGAGGATCGAGCCGATGAAAAGCTACGGCATCGAATCGATTTCGGTGGGCTATCTGATCGACGACGACGAGCCGATGATCTGGCGCGGGCCCATGGTCACGCGCGCCATGCAGCAGCTTCTGAACGACACGCGCTGGGGCGATCTGGACTACCTGATCGTCGACATGCCGCCGGGTACCGGCGACATTCAGCTGACGCTTTCGCAACAGGTGCCGGTTGCCGGTGCCGTTATCGTTACGACGCCGCAGGACATCGCGACGCTGGATGCGCGCAAGGGACTTCAGATGTTCCGCAAGGTCAACGTGCCGGTGCTCGGTGTGGTCGAAAACATGAGTCTGCACATCTGCAGCAAGTGCGGACACCAAGAGCATATTTTCGGCGCCGGCGGCGGCGAGCGCATTGCCGAGGAATACGGTGTGCCGCTGCTGGGCGCGCTTCCGCTGGAAACGAGGATCGGCAAGCATGCCGACGGGGGCTGTCCGACCGTAGTGGCCGAGCCCGACGGAGAGATTGCCGAAAAATTCACCGAGATCGCGCTGCGCATGACCGCCAAGCTTTCCCTTCAGGCTGCCGACTACACCCACCGAATGCCCAGGATCGTCATCCGCTGATGGTCGGTTTCTGCACCAAACGGCTGACGCGATTTTTTCCGAAGACGTGAAACGGCGGATCAGCCCAAGAGTGCCTTCCCGCTCGTGCATAATCGCGGTGGTGTCATTCAGCCAGAGGCCGAGATGGTAGAGACGAAAATCGAACGCAGGCCGGTCATGGGTATTACCTTGATGGTGCAGCATGATTCCGCCGGCTGGCAGCTGATCGGCCTGTTCCCCGAGCACGAACAGCCGCAGGGTCCGGCGCAATGTCGGCTGGTGCGCGACGGCGGCGATTCCCGGATTTACCAGTGGCAGCGTCTGCCGCTGCGCCTCCAGCCGGACCAGGCCGATGATTACATCTACAACCTCACCAGCCGCAGCCCGATGCTGTTCGTGATCTGCAAGACCGGCGAAAACGGTCAGCCGATACCGGTATTGGTCACGGCCGACCAGGACGATTGCGTCGCAGCAGTCGAATTTGATGAATTGGTTTTCCAGTCTCCGATGCCCTCGTCGATTGTCGAGTGGATTCGGCACTACGTGGATGTCCATTGGGAGCCGGGTCCGCGAAAACACAAGCGCAAAGGTGGTGACGGAAGACAGAGGAAGCAGGGTTCCTGACGCAATGAAGAAGAAAGGCGATAAATCCCAAGCAGATTTCAACGACGGGCGGGAAGACGAACCTTTCCTTCGACGATGGACGCGGCGCAAGTCCGATGCCGCCGCGAACCCGGAGCTTCCGGAACCCGAGCGCCCCGAGTCTGAACTTCCGGACGGTGCAGACCAACCCGCCCGTGAAGAGGCGGGAGAAGCCGCTGACGTCGACGGCGCTGTCCCTGATGCCGCCGAGAATCGCGAGCACAAGAGCGACGAAGACATGCCGCCGCTCGAAAGCATCGATGAAGGCGGCAGCGTGGCCGAATTCTTTTCGCCGGGAGTGAGTCAGGGCCTCCGACGCGCGGCGTTGCGCCGACTGTTCGCCCAGAGCAAGTTGCCGGTAGGCGACGATCTGGACGATTATGCCGGGGACTACACGAACTTCACCAATCTGGGCGACCTGGTGACCAACGAGATGCGCCATCGGTTCGAGGTCATCCGCCAGCGCCTGGCCAGGCGCGAAGAAGAGCGACTGGCACAGACCGATTTGGCTTCCGAGGCAACAACCCCGCAGAATGCGGCCGAGGACACGGATCCGGCCGATGTGAAAGAAACGCCGTCCGTCGAGGACGGAAAAGAAGACCAGGAGCATGCCGAACATGACCGAAACGCGGACTGACCGAGCCGACGACATTCAATGGCCGGCGTTGACGCTTGCGGGTCGAGCTCGGGCCGAGGCGCTCGATGAACTCGATTCGATGCCGCAACCGGACGAGTGGGTGGAATACAAGTCGCTGGGCCGACTGCTGATCATCGGTTCGGCCGACGACGCATTACCCCTGGCCGAAGTGCTGAAAGATTGCCTGGACTGCTCGCTGCTTGCGACCAGTCCGCCCAGCGAGCCGCCTGAAACCGCGCCGTCCGTTCGTTACCTCGATGGCCGGCCGCGCGCCCTCACGGGCTACCTAGGCGCTTTTACGTTGAACGTGGAAGTCGACCGGGGCCGTGTGCTGGAAGCCGCCGCTGCTTTTGCAACCGAATCGGGAAACTTCGACCTCGTGCTGGACCTGGACGGTTCCGGCGGCATGCGCATGGATGAGCCGCCGCCCGGGTATTTTCTTGCCGTAACCGAGGCAGGACGGCAGCAGGCGCTCGAGGAATTGCCGGAAATGGTCGGCGAGTTCCAGAAGCCGCGCTTTTTCGCCTACGACCCCGAAATCTGTGCCCATGGCGCCAGAGGCATGACCGGATGCAGCAATTGCCTGCTGGCTTGCGCGACCGAAGCGATCATTTCGGTAGGCGACAAGATCGAAGTCAACCCGTATCTCTGCCAGGGTTGCGGCAGTTGCACCACGGTTTGCCCGTCCGGCGCGATTCAATACCAGGCGCCGGCCAGCGGCGACCTGATCGACGCGGCGCGTCGTCTGCTGAAGACTTTTCGGGAAGCCGCAGATAAAGTAGACGAGGAGGCCCAGGTTCCGGAACTTCTTCTGTACAGCGAAGGGTCGGCCGAGGGACAACTGGCCGAAGCCGCCTCGACGCTGCCGGAGTACGTTCTTCCGATTGCTGTAGAAGATGTCGGCGCGGTCGGAATGGAGACGTGGTTTTCGGCGCTCGCTTTCGGCGCCGGCCGAGTCCTGCTGTTGCCCGGGCCCGGGCCGGCACCCTCGAAGGTCGAAGCAAGCAAATCCATGATCCGGGTCGCCGAGCAGATATTCGGCGCGCTTTCGGACCCGCATTCGGCCGAGCGGATCGTGTGGCTGGAAGATGCCGTCGATGCGGCGTCGCTCGAGGCCGTGCCGCCCATGACGAGTTCTCCAGCTACATTCGGCGGTCTTGGCGGCAAGCGCGAGTTGATCCGCCGGGCACTCGAAGCATTGCACGAACAGGCCGCAAGCCCGAGTACTGTCACGGCGCTTGCGCCGCAGGCGCCGTTCGGCGCCATCGAGGTCGACCGCGACGCCTGCACGATGTGCATGGGCTGCGTGTCGGTTTGCCCGGCCTCCGCGGTTCAGGGCGGCGGCGACCTGCCGCGTCTTCAGTTTCGGGAGGACCATTGTGTTCAGTGCGGGCTTTGCGAAAAAGCGTGCCCGGAGGACGCCATCACGCTCCAGCCCCGGATGAATTTCCAGGCCCATCTCGATCCGGAGCAGCGGATACTCAACGAGGCGCCGATGCATCACTGTCCTGATTGCGGCAAGGCATTCGCAACCGAGCAGATGATCCAGCGCATGACGAAACGGCTCAGCGGTCACTGGATGTTTCAGGACGATGCAGCGCTCAAGCGTCTTCTGCTCTGCGAGGACTGCCGAATCAAGCAGCTGCATGATGACCAGGGCGAGGTGACGATCGACGTCCATCGCGATAAATGATCCTGAGCTTTTCCGGCAGTTCCTGCTCGAGCCGGGCTCTTTTTCGGGTGGCGTCAGACTAAAGTCTAATGCTTGATTCAAGTCAACACGGAACAGGGTGCAAGGCCAATCATTCCCATTCGCATGAAACTGAAAACGATTGATCGCCTTGCGCTGGTCAGCCGCCACGATAAGGTGTCCCAGGCCAACCCGAAAAGTCGCGAAGCCTTGCCAGTGCTTGCTGACGGGGTTTCGGGGGCAGGGCCCGGTGGACCGTATACCCAGAGCGCCGGACGTTGTTTCGGCATCGATTACGCATCGAGGGCGGGGTGCGATGCGTTGATCGAAATTGTGTCGGGATGCCGAGAGTCGTGCAGAACACAGAGACTTGCCGCTGCCGGTCCTCGAGAAATGCTTGACGTAAAGCAGCCAGGGGCAGTACATTGACCGCCAGACGAAACAACAAGATATATCTGCGATGCAGTTCGAATCGAACTCTCAGGAATCATTGAAGATGACCCCTACTCGTTCATCCGGGGGCCAGGAGTTGAATTCGAACGAAAACGTCGATCCCCGCTTCCTCGCAGATGCTGAAAAATCCCGCGCCGACACCTATCGCGTCCTCGCACGTCTTTTTCGCGAAGCACCTGATGCGGAACTGCTCCGGACCCTTTCCGACTGTTGCAAAAACGACGCCGGCCGGTCCGACCTCACATCCGCCTGGAACGACCTGGCGGCAGCGAGCCGCGACGCGGATGCAGATTTGCTGGATCGCGAATTTCATGCCCTGTTCATCGGCCTCGGTCGTGGAGAAGTACTGCCCTATGCGAGCTGGTACCTGTCCGGTTTCCTGCTGGACAAGCCGCTTGCGCGTTTGCGCTCGGATCTGAACGCGCTCGGCATCGAGAGGGCGGATGATGTCTCGGAATCCGAAGACCACTTTGCCGCCCTTTGCGAAACCATGGTTTTGCTGGTCGATACGACGGCGGGTCTGGATCTTGCCGGGCAGAACAGGTTCTTCGAGCGGCACCTGCAACCCTGGGTTGCTCAATTTTTCGGCGACGTACAAGCGGCAAAGAATGCGAATTACTATCGCCGGGTTGCCACACTCGCGCAGCGGTTTTTCGAGTTCGAGAAAAGCTGGTTGTCGTTGCCTCAATAGCACTGGAGAAAAGTGTAATGAAAATTCGTCGCAAGAATATGGTGCAGGCCCCGGATCTCGGCCGCCGCCGTGTCCTGGGAAGCGCGATGGGACTCGGCACCGCCGCCGGGCTCGGCTTGTTCTCGATAACGGGCAATGCATCGCCTGAACCCTCTGCGGAATCTGGCGCTGGTTCTCGCAATTACGAAGAAACAGATCATATTCGTCGCTACTACAAAACCACGCGGCTGTAGTCGCGGCATCCGGAAATCCGGCTGGAGAATTGCCACATGAAACTGATCCGAAAGCAACCCTCGTCACAGACCGGTTCTTCGAAGCACGAAAGTGCATTCAACCGTAGAACCTTCCTGAAGCGCTCCGGCCTTACGGCGAGCGGTGCCGCCGTTGCCGGCAGCATCCCGCTGGGCTTGATGCGGCGGCGCGCCGAAGCACAGTCCGACTCGGCACCCAAGCAGAGCAACGTCGAGGTCAAGCGCACGGTCTGCAGTCATTGTTCGGTCGGATGTGGCGCGATCGCGCATGTCGAAAACGGCGTGTGGGTCAAGCAGGAACCGGATTTCGATTCCCCGCTGAATCTTGGCGCGCATTGCGCCAAGGGTGCATCGCTGCGCTATCACGGCATGAGCGAGAAGCGCGTGCGCTATCCGATGAAGCTGGTCGACGGGGAATGGACACGTTTGAGCTGGGAGCAGGCCGTCGAGGAAATCGGCGATCAGTTCCTGAAGATTCGCGAGGAATCCGGGCCCGATTCCGTCTGGTGGTGCGGCTCCTCCAAGGCCAATAACGAAGGCGCTTACCTGCAGAGAAAGTTTGCCGCGTTCTGGGGAACCAACAACATCGATCACCAAGCACGAATCTGCCACTCCACCACGGTCGCCGGGGTTGCCAATACCTGGGGCTATGGGGCCATGACCAACTCCTACAACGACATGCACAACTGCAAGTCGATGCTGTTCGTCGGTTCGAATGCCGCCGAGGCGCACCCTGTTGCGATGCACCATATCCTCCGCGGCAAGGAAAATGGCGCCAAGATGATCGTCGTCGATCCTCGCTTCACACGCACCGCGGCGCATGCGGATCAGTATCTTCGGCTGCGGCCGGGTTCCGACGTGGCGTTCATCTGGGGCCTGTTGTGGCATATCTTCGAGAACGGCTGGGAAGATACGCAGTACATCAACCAGCGCGTCTATGGTATGGAAAAGATTCGTGAAGAGGTTGCCAACTGGGATCCCGCCGCGTGCGAAGAAGTGACCGGCATTCCTGAAGAGGAAATGCGCCAGGCAGCGCAGACGCTGGCCGAAAACCGGCCAGGAACGATTGTCTGGTGCATGGGCGGTACTCAGCACCACATCGGCAACAACAATACCCGTGCCTATTGCGTGCTGCAGCTCGCGCTGGGCAATGTCGGAAAGTCGGGCGGCGGCGCAAACATCTTCCGCGGCCACGACAATGTTCAGGGCGCGACCGATGTCGGCCCCAACTGTCAGACGCTGCCCGGCTATTACGGCCTGGCGGACGGCGCCTGGAAGCACTGGGCGCGGGTCTGGGATGTCGACTATGAGTGGCTGAGGGGCCGCTTCGACAACGAAGGGGAATACGACTCGGGCGACGGAACGCTGGCGCATCCGATGAATATTCCCGGCATTGCAGTTTCGCGCTGGATCGACGGTATTCTCGAAGATCCGGAAAGCCTTTCGCAGCGCGACAATATCCGCGCCGTATTTTTCCAGGGCCACGCAGTCAACAGCCAGACCCGCGGCCCGGAAATGAAAAAGGCGGTCGAGAAACTGGATCTTGTCGTGATTTCGGATCCGTATCCGACGCACCTCTCGGTCATGTCGGAAAGAAAGAACGGCGTCTACCTGCTCCCGACCTGTTCGCAGTTCGAACAGTCAGGTTCGGTGACCGCGTCGAATCGATCGATCCAGTGGCGCGAGAAAGTCATCGATCCGATGTACGAATCCAAGCCGGATGCTGCAATCCTGCATCTGTTTGCGAGCAAGTTCGGCTTTGCCAACGAGATGTTCAAGCATATCTCGGTCGACGATTCCGGTTTGCCGATTCCTGAGGACGTCCTGCGCGAGATCAACAGGGGTCACTGGACGATCGGTTATACCGGTCAGAGCCCCGAGCGTCTCAAGCTGCATGCCGAGAACCGGCATACGTTCGATACCACGACGCTGGTCGCGAAGGGCGGACCCTGCGACGGTGAGACGTACGGACTGCCGTGGCCGTGCTGGGGCACGCCGGAAATGAAACACCCGGGAACCCACATCTTGTACGACACCAGCAAACCGGTCTCGCAGGGCGGCCTGACCTTCCGGGCCCGGTTCGGCACCGAGCACGAGGGGAACAACATTCTCGCCGAAGGTTCGTACGGCCAGGATTCCGATCTCGAGGATGGCTATCCCGAATTCTCGTACGCGATGCTGCGGCGGCTGGGGTGGCATACCGAGCTGACGCCCCACGAACTCGACATGATCGCCTGGGTGGCCGGCCAACTGCCGGAAAAACCGGCGGGATCGGATAGCCAAAGCTACGTCGCGCAATTCCGGGATCGCGAATCCACCGTGCTCGACGCGGTCAACTGGAAGACCGATCTTAGCGGCGGTATTCAACGCGTCGCCATCGCGCACGAGTGTTCGCCCTTCGGCAACGCCAAGGCGCGCGCCATCGTCTGGACGTTCCCGGACCAGGTGCCACTGCATCGCGAGCCGCTTTACACCGCACGCTACGATCTTGTTTCCAAGTATCCGACATTCGAGGACAAGGCATCCATCTGGCGAGTGCCGACGCGATACGCATCGGTGCAGGCTACGGATCATTCCGGCGACTACCCGCTGATCTTTACCAGTGGCCGGTTGGTCGAATACGAGGGCGGGGGAGAGGAGACCCGCTCCATGAAATGGCTGGCGGAATTGCAGCAGGAAATGTTTGTCGAGATCAACCCCGCCGATGCCAACGATCGCGGGATCAAGGACAATCAGTGGGTCTGGCTGGAAGGTCCGGAGGGCGGACACATCAAGATCCGCGCCATGATTACCGACCGGGTCGGACGCGGGGTGGTCTGGACGCCTTACCACTTCGGTGGATGGTTCCAGGGCAAGGACCTGCTGGATCGTTATCCGGAAGGTTCGGCCCCTTACGTTCGCGGTGAGGCCTGCAATACCGCCACGACCTACGGCTACGATCCTGTCACACAGATGCAGGAAACCAAATCAACTCTTTGCCAGATCAAGGCCGCCTGAGGCCGGAGGGACAGCAATGGCACGTATGAAATTTCTTTGTGACGCCGATCGCTGCATCGAGTGCAATGGCTGCGTCACGGCATGCAAGAATGCCAACGAGGTGCCCTGGGGCGTCAACCGTCGTCGTGTGGTCACGCTGAACGACGGCCTGCCCGGCGAAAAGTCGATCTCGGTCGCCTGCATGCACTGCACCGATGCGCCTTGCGCGGCCGTTTGCCCGGTGGATTGTTTCTACACTACCGACGACGGGATCGTGCTGCACGACAAGGACCTGTGCATCGGATGCGGTTACTGCTTTTACGCCTGTCCGTTCGGCGCGCCTCAGTTCCCCAAGACCGAAGCATTCGGCGTCCGCGGAAAGATGGACAAGTGCACCTTCTGTGCCGGCGGGCCTTCGCCGGACGGTAGCGAGGAAGAATTCGAGAAGTACGGCGCAAACCGCATCGCAGAAGGAAAGCTGCCGGCCTGTGCCGAGATGTGTGCGACCAAGGCGCTGCTCGCCGGCGACGGCGACATGGTGGCCGACATCTACCGCGAGCGCGTGATGCGTCGCGGTGGGCGTCCGCAGACCTGGGGTTGGGGCAAGGCCTACGGCGAGGCATGAATGCCATGAAGCGCACTAGTCCACGCATCTTGTTTCTCACCCTGGTCGCACTGGCGCTGGTGGGCTGTTACGAATCGGCCGATGTCACGCGCCACGAACCGGGCGTCTACAAGGGCGAGCAGGATCCGCTCGTCGGCAAGCTCGCGAACAACGATGATCTGAGAGAGCAGCTGGATCAGCGATTCGACGGGCAAAGGGACCGGTGACCATGAAACGCGCCTGCCCGACACGATGGATGCTTGCCGGCTCGCTTCTGATCCCGTTGCTGCTCGGTGGCTGTTCCACCGAGCACATCAATGAGCCGTGGGTAAACGCTCAGCAGAGCGAGCGGCTTGAAGGCCAGATCGAGCGGGACGAGGAAACGGCCACAGAACTTCGCTATCGGCTGGAAAGAATCCAGGCCGATCGCTGAAACGGAGATCAGGAACATGAGCGAACAAACCGCAACGCGCAGCAAGACCAAACGGATTCTAGTAGGTGCTGTCCTGGTTCTCGTTGCAGCGATGGTGGTTCCGCTGACGGGATACGTCTACGTCGCCGTCGCCCAACCGCAGATCGAAACCGCTGCCAACTGGCAGGAAACCAACCCACGCTCCGAGTACTGGCGGGAGGCCCGCCAGGGAACCGCCGGCTATAGTGCCGTGAAGGGGCCCGAAGCGAACGTGCTGATCGACAACGGCGGTCAGAATTTCCGTCAGATTCGCAACGGGCCGATCTCGACTTTCGGGCCATGGGTACTCGCCATCATGCTGCTGGGCGTCGCCGGGATGTTCGTTCTCAGCGGCGGCGGCCAGAAGGTGGAGAAACCGTTGTCCGGAAAACGCGTGCCGCGCTGGTCGACGTATATACGCGTCGTGCACTGGATCATGGCTATCGCTTTCCTGCTTCTCCTGATTACAGGTTTGAGTCTATTGTTCGGGCGGGCCGTGCTGATTCCGTTGATGGGGGCCGAGGGCTTTTCGGCATGGGCGATTGCCGCCAAGTATATTCACAACTACACCGGCCCGGTTTTTGCCGTCACGCTTGTGCTGCTGGTCTTGTCGATGCTTCGCGACAACCTGCCGTCCAAGGTCGACGTCGACTGGTTCCTCAAGGGCGGGTTCGCAGGCAAGCACGTGCCCACAGGAAAGCTCAATGCGGGTGAGAAGCTCTGGTTCTGGTTCAACGCGATTGGCGGCATCGTCGTGGCCGTCTCCGGCCTCGTGTTGATCCTCCCCAATATCTTCGAAGCCCGTTCGACGATGCAGATTGCGCTGCTCGTGCACGCGGGCCTGGCCCTGTTGTATATCGGCGGCAGCTTCATCCATATGTACATGGGCACGCTCGGCGCGCGGGGTGCGCTGGATGCAATCACCAAGGGCCATGTGAGCTCGGAATGGGCCGAGCAGCATCACGATCTCTGGTACCACGAAGTCAAGAAGGACGGCCAGGAATTCGTATCCGACGAGGATGACGCCCGAAGCAATCGGGAGATACCGGCGACGGGTTCGGGTTCTACGGCCTGATCACGCCGCTGCCGAGAGCATCAAGACTCTTCGCCGTTCAGTTGCGGCAGACCGAAGAAGCGCCGGATCGAGATGGTCCGGCGTTTTCCGTTGAGGTCGAGCTGCAATCGCCCGGATGAGTCGAGTCCGTCCAGCGATCCGGCCAGTTTTTCATCTTTTTCGATGACCAGCGCAACCGGTGTACCGGCTGAATCGCTGCGGCTGGAAAATTCGCGCAGAATGGGCGCCATGCCGTCTTCCGCCCAGACATTCAGCCAGGACAGGAACTGGCGCGAAAATTGTTCAAGCAGTTCCGCAGGCCCGATGTCGGGGTTTCCACCTTCCTCGCGCAGACAGCCGCCGTCGAATACGGCGCTCGGACGCTCTCCCACGTTGCATGCGAGGACAAGTGTGAGCCAACCGGCACTGCGGTCTTCGCGGAGCCACAGGCCTGCGATCTTGGTGCCGCCGACCAGCAGGTCGTTGGGCCATCGATAGCGAAGTTCGGTCATGGGTTCGACCAGGGTCGCGATAGCCGTGCCCAGAGAGACCAGCCCCACCAGCGAAATCTGTCCGCTGTCCTTCCAGTCGAATTCGGGCCTGAGCACGACGGCCGCGTACAGCCCTTCGGATGGAGACTCCCATTCGTTTTCCAGGCGACCGATTCCGGTCGCCTGATTCGTCGTCCATACAAGCGTACCTTCGGGCGCACCCGCTTTTGCGAGATCCAGTGCAGCCTGCGCGAGGTTCTCGGTCGATTCGAGATAAACCGGTTCGTAGACCGACGGCAATACCGGACTTTGCGAAGGCATCAAGGTCATCAGTGCTGGGTCTCCGCAGGATTCCCGTCGATCTGTTCAAGCAGCTTGCGCAGCTTCTGGATCGGTGCGGACAGCATGTTCAATGTATCGTCGCTGGCGGTAATCGTCTCGCTGAGCAGCGCACGCGCTTCGTCACGATCCCCGAAGTGGAGTCGCACGCCGGCCAGGAGTGCGACCACCTCCAGGAAAGCCGTGCCGGTCTTTCCTGCGTGCGCCTCGGTTCGTTCGGCCAGGTGGGCAAGCAGGGGCTCTGCCATTTCCGGTTTGCCGCCTTCGACATACAAACGCGCCAGCTCGGTCAGTGCGCCCAGCGTATGCGGATGGTCGGCGCCAAGCAAATCGCGCCATAGCTGTATGTCCGAGCGATACAGGGCCTCGGCTTCACCCCAGGCGCCCCGATCGCGCAGCACCCCGGCAAGGTTCAGAAGCGTGGTTGCAAAAGCCGGGCTTTCTTCTCCGGCCACCTCGCTCCAGGTCTCGAGTGCGCGGCGGTAGAGCCGCTCGGCCTCGCGGGAATTGCCCAGAGATTCCAGCACCACGGCTAGATTGTGCATGCAGCTGGCAGTATCTTCGTGGTTTTCCCCATGGATCGCCATCAGTATTGCCAGCGACCGGCGATGAGACTGTTCGGCTTCGCGAAATTTCCGACGTGCATCAAGCACCGACCCGTAGTTACCCAGGCAGGCTGCAGTTGCAGGGTGCCGCGGTCCAAACGCCGACTCGGTTATCTCGAGTGCTTCGCGATACAGCGACTCCGCGCTCTCGTATTGACCGTTCATGTAGGCGATGCCGGCGAGTTGGTCGCAGCACACGGCCGTGGTTGGATGCCGTGATCCAAGATGTTCGCGCGCAAGTTTCAGTGACCGACGCAGCGTCTCGCTGGCCGCACGCAGATCGCCGCCGGCCTTTTGCACGGAAGCCAGATTGTTCAGCCATGGAATCAATCGCGGCGAGCTCGCGCCTGTGACCGCTTCCATGCACTGAACGCTGGACTCGTATTCGCGCCTGGCTTCGCCGTGATCGCCCCGGGTTTCCA
>Ga0102932_1000756_pt1 | contig 16410 bp, 17 predicted proteins | sample SalPonR1_C_D2_MG_FD_78212 | JGI IMG/M metagenome (GOLD analysis project Ga0102932, IMG submission 78212) | Salt pond soil microbial communities from South San Francisco under conditions of wetland restoration - Salt Pond MetaG R1_C_D2_MG | ecosystem: Environmental > Aquatic > Marine > Intertidal...
AGAATCAGCTTGCCGAACAGCATCCGCCCCTGCTCGCCGCCCGAGATCACCCGTACCGATTTGCCAATATCGTCGCCGGAGAACAGCATGCGGCCAAGGGTGCCGCGTACCAGCTGTTCGCCGCCCTTGGTCCACTGGGCCATCCAGTCGGTCAGGGTCTCGTCGTCGGCAAAGTCTGCCGTGTGGTCCTGGGCGAAGTAGCCCACTTCCGCGCTGTCGGTCCACTTCACCTCGCCGCTGTCGGGCGTATAGGCGCCGGACAGGCATTGCAGGAGTGTGGTTTTGCCGATGCCGTTGGGGCCAATGATGGCGATTCGTTCGCCGGCCTCCACCTGCAGGTTCAGGTTCTTGAACAACGGTTTGTCGTCAAAGCCCTTCGTCATGTTTCTCAGGGTCACCGCCTGGCGGTGCAGTTTCTTGCCCTGCTCAAAACGGATGAACGGGCTCACCCGGCTCGAGGGCTTCACCTCTTCCAGCTGGATCTTGTCGATCTGGCGGGCCCGTGAGGTGGCCTGTTTTGCCTTGGAGGCGTTGGCCGAGAAGCGGCTGACAAACTGCTGCAGTTCGGCAATCTGGGCCTTTTTCTTGGCGTTATCCGACAGCATGCGCTCGCGGGCCTGGGTGGCGGCGGTCATGTATTCGTCGTAGTTGCCCGGGAACAGGCGCAGCTCGCCATAGTCCAGATCCGCCATGTGGGTGCACACGCTGTTCAGGAAGTGGCGGTCGTGGGAGATGATGATCATGGTGCTGTTGCGCGCCACCAGGATGTTTTCCAGCCAGCGGATGGTGTTGATGTCCAGGTGGTTGGTGGGCTCATCCAGCAGTAATACATCGGGATCAGAAAACAGGGCCTGGGCCAGGAGCACCCGCAGTTTCCAGCCCGGCGCCAGGGCGCTCATGGGGCCGTTATGCTGCTCCAGCGGAATGTCGAGGCCCAGCAGGAGCTCGCCGGCGCGGGCATCGGCGGTATAGCCGTCCATTTCGGCGAACTGCACTTCCAGGTCCGCCACGGCCATGCCGTCTTCTTCGCTCATCTCCGCCAGGGAATAGATCCGATCCCGCTCTTTCTTGACGTTCCAGAGTTCCTCATGGCCCATGATCACAGTATCGATGACCGAGCAATCCTCGTAGGCGAACTGATCCTGGCGCAGTTTACCCAGCCGGACATTGGGCTCCAGCATGACCTGGCCGGCGGATGGCTCAAGGTCGCCACCCAGGATTTTCATCAGCGTGGACTTGCCACAGCCGTTGGCCCCGATAAGGCCATAGCGGTTGCCGTTACCAAATTTGGCGGAGACGTTCTCAAACAGGGGTTTAGCCCCGAATTGCATGGTGATATTGGCAGTGGAGATCAAGAAACAAACCTGTCGATGTGGGGCCGGCAAGGCGCCGGCGAAAAGAAAGCCGGCATTGTACAGGTTTGCAGACAGGACTGTGAGGCCGCAGAAACACGGATAAAAAGGCTTGCCTCTGGCGAGCTGTGCGGGCAGCATTCCGGTTCTGAGGTACCCATTCATCCAACAACAGGATACTGATCATGGCACAAGCAACGGCACGCCACATTCTGGTAGACAGCGAAGCAAAATGTGAAGAACTCAAGAAAGCCATCGAAGGTGGTCAGGACTTTGCCGAAGTGGCGAAGCAGCACTCATCCTGCCCATCCGGCCGGAACGGCGGTGATCTGGGCTCCTTCGGCCCGGGCCAGATGGTTCCGGAGTTCGACAAAGCGGTATTCAACGGCGAAGTGAACACCGTTCTCGGTCCGATCAAGACCCAGTTTGGCTATCACCTGCTGGAAGTCACCAGCCGTAGCTGATGATTCCTGGTTTCATACCGGGAATGCCAGGCACCGGCCGGCAGCTTCCGTTGCTGGCCGGTGCGGCTTCGCTGCTCATTGCGCCCTTCCTGTTTATTGGCGGGCCGGACTGGGCCTCGGGGCCACTCCTCAAATCGGCCTGGAACCTTGGCCACATCCTTCTTTTTGCGTTGCTGACACTGACTGTCAGGCCCTGGCGGTGGTTTAGCGGCTGGCGTCTCTGGCTGGCTGTCACTGCAGGACTGCTGGTCGCCGGCATTGGCATCGAACTGGTCCAGAACAGCTATAGCCGCGACATGGACGGGCGGGATCTGCTGCGCAACCTGATTGGCGGTTGGCTGATTATCGCCTGGCGCCCGGTGCTTGTGACGGGGCCAAAGACCTCCGTCCGCCAGATCCTGATAGCGACAACAGCCACGCTGCTCTTATGTTTTGAGTTGGGCGCCACCGGGATGGTTGCGGCCCGACAGTGGCAGGTTCATCACCAGCTTCCCCTGCTCTATGACTTCAGTCAGCAGAATCCGGGCCCCTTCTGGACGGGCAGTCTGGCGGTCTCTGCCAATCATTCGGTCAATCACCCGCGCAGCCTGCAGATCGATCTGGGCACGGCAACCTACTCGGGTGTCTCGCTCAATAACCTGCCAGCCGATTGGCGGGATTTCGAGAGGCTGGTCATAACGCTGTTCAATCCCTCACCGGAACCTCTGGCACTGACGCTTCGAATCAATGACGTGGCCCATGACCGCAGCGACCATGACTACAATGACCGCTTCAACACTCGCCTGATCCTTGGCCCCGGCTTCAATACCTTTACGCGGAATCTGGCCGCCATCGAAAACGCACCGGATGGCCGGACCATGGACATGTCGCAGATCAGGCGAATGGGGCTCTTTGCCGTTCGTCTGCCCGAGCCGCGAACCGTTTACCTGGCAGATCTGCGACTGGATTAACCGAGCGTCCACGGGTTGTCGGTAATCGGTTCCGCTCCGTGTTCGGTAACCAGAATGGTTTCGCTACAGCCAATGCCCCACTGCCCGGGGACACGCAAACAGATGGGCAGATGAAAGACCATGCCGGGCCGGAACTCCATGTTGCCGCCTCTGGCGATAAAGCCCGAGCCCTCCACCCAGGAAGGGGGAAACTGGGCGCCTACCGTGTAACCGAACACGCCAGAGAAAAACACCTTGCCTGCCAGCGGCTGGAGCGCTTTTTCGGCGGCCTGGGCGGCCTGATCAAAGGTGACCCCCGGGCGGGCAGACGCCAGGAGAGTATCCACAATCCGACGACAGCCGTCGTGAACCCTCTGCATTTCCGAAGAGGGCCTGGCTCCGGCCACCACGGTCTGCATCATCGGGGCGGTGTACCGGTGCCACGCTGAGCCGAATTCCAGAAACACCGGATCGCCCTCCCGGACCACCGTGCGCTTGTGATTGCAATGGATCACGCTGCTGCGCCGGCCGGTAACGACAATCGGCTGCATGCTCATGAATTCACTGCCGGCCTCCAGCAATGCCCGGGCGCCTTCTGCAGCAATATCATTATCAGTGACTCCCGGGCGGACCGACGCCACAGCAGCCTTCAGGCCCTCGGCGGTTATCCGCGCGCTCTCCCGCAGAAAACGGATCTCTGCGTCAGACTTGACGATCCGGATCTGCTTCAACAAACCACCGTTGTTGAGAAAGCGCACCCCCGCCATCCGTGCCTTAAGGCCTTCCAGCACACCCTGGCGCAAGGAGCCGTGCCAGGCATCAATGCCAACCGTTTCAACACCATCGTTCAGAACCTGCACCAGGGGCTCCAGCACTTCACCGATGCCCTCCCACCGGTATCCGCTGACCCGCGCAACCCGCGTGGTCACCATGGCCGGGCCCATTTCGATGGAGGGCACCTGCAAGAGCAGGTCCTCCTGTGTGACCACGAGGGCCACATGTACAGACACCTCAAAAGTGCTGTAACCGGTCAGGTAAAAAATATCCGAAGGATCGGTCAGCAGCAGGGCGCCAAAATCCTCCTGGGCCATGCGATCCCGCACACGAGCCAGACGCTCCGCAAATTCCTGCTCCGGAAACGGGCACTCCAGGCCCCTCAATTGTGAGGACAAGGCTTTCTGGTAGGCATTGAAATCCATAACGACACTCCTCACTCGCATATACTGGAAAGGTTGGACCCAAAACCGGTTTTGCACAATCTCAGACGCCGGAGAATTCACCGATCAGGAGAATCTATGAACCGCAAGCAGCAGGATAATGGCGCCGTGCAAGTCAGCGTTGAGCTTGGCGCCCTGACCAGCGTTGCCAACGACCCGCAAGTGGCCACACGGGTCGGCCCCGTGGTTGCGTCCCTGGTGAACGGGGTATGCGGGGACCCACTCTTGCAGCTCAGGCTTCTGCATCAGTCCCGCAGCCTGTTGTTTGATCTGGGCGATACCGGTCGCATGCCGCTCCGGTCCGCCCACCAGATAACTGACGTGTTTATCAGTCATTGCCACGCCGACCACATCGGCGGCTTCCTTTGGTTCCTGCGCAGCCGGATCGGTTACTTTCCGCCTTGCCGGCTGTTCGGACCACCAGGGCTAATGCAGCACATTGCCGGCATGATCAGCGGCATCCTGTGGGATCGCGTGGAAGATCGAGGGCCCAAATTCGTGGTTCACGAATGGCACGGCGACCACCTGAAGCGCTGGAGAATTACTGCCGGCGATTCGGCACCTACCGCCCTGGAAGACCAGTCCACCCCTGGCGGGGTGCTGCTACGGGAACCGGAATTCCAGGTTCGTGCTGCCATGCTGGACCACGGCACGCCTGTTCTGGCTTTCGCCTGGGAACCCTTCGGCAAGCTGCAGGTGCGCAATGATCAATTACAGACTGAGGGCCTGAAACCCGGCCCCTGGCTACACGACTTGAAAATGGCTGTGCTGCGCCAGCGGCCGGATGAACTCATCTCGCCAGACGCCAGGCGCACGTATCGCGCCGAAGACCTGGCCCGCAAATTCCTGATCCAGGCGCCGGGAGAAAAGATCGCCTACGGCACGGACTTCGCCGACACGTCCGATAACATCAGTAAAATGACGGAACTGGCTCAGGGGGCCCACACCTTGTTCTGTGAGGCCTCATTCATGGCTGCGGATGCGGAGCAGGCCCGGCACACCCACCATCTCACCACCAGGACCTGTGCCGGCATCGCCGAGGCGGCACAGGTCCGGCAACTGATTGCGTTCCACTTTTCCCATCGCTATGACCGAAAGCGTGACCAGGTCTACCGGGAGCTCCAGGAATTTACTGACCGCCTGGTGATTCCGGGCTGAGAAAACGGGACATCTGTTTGCCGATGGTTTCCACGGGCTCGGTTATGGCTTGCTGGATGCTGTTGGTAACAACCTTGGAGAAGGCTGAACCGGCCGAGCTCTCCAGGAACTGCAGGTACAGGTCCATCTCCTGGGCACCGATGTTCTGGTAGGTATAGAGATAGCTGTCGTAGACCTGCTGGCCAACAACGCCCCTGAGCATGCTGCGCTGGCCTTCAATGCGTTGGCGAAGCTGTTCATAATTGGCTGAATCACTGCTGAACGCCGCCATGGCGGTTGCCAGCCCGAGCTGGACGGCAATTGTGGTATCCACCGCGCTTTCTGTTGCCCGGGCCGCCCGATCAAACCGGTCGAACATGTCCGCTCTGCGAGTGCCCTTGTACTGGCTGTTCAGTTCCGAAGCTCTGGCCTGGATTTCCTGCCACGCAGAAGGTTCCGAAGCCGCGATCTCAGCAGAGGAAATCTTTCTGGCCACGGGGGTCTCGTACCAGTCATGGACGGCCTGAAGCTGCGCGTCCGTGAGACTTGCTTGCAGATCGTTAATGATCTGCTGCTCAATATCCACCGAGTTGAAACCGCTGCTCACAATGTTGCCGATGGTATTGGCCACCATGGGCGGGAGCTGTCCATTTTGCTTGAGCCCCTCGCGGATGCCCTGGCTCATCATGGCCGGGTAGCGGGCCACAATATCGTCAACAGGCGATACTTCCAGTACCTGGCGGGCATCCGGCGCCGCCTGGGCAGTACCTGTCATTAGCAGGGCGGTGACTAAAAGAGGTTTAATTAGTGGAAATCGCTTCATTTACCTATCATCCCGAACGTGTCGTTGATTCCCTTATGCCATGGGGGTGATGCATGCAGCAAGCAATCCCTGGATGCCGGAGATGACGGTTTGGTAGGAATACGAAAAAGACCTCGCCGGAAAAGCAGAGGCCGGCGCACGGCTCTGGAGATCTGGAAAAGCCGGGCCAGATGGTATGGGCTTCCCATGCTGGGCTTGCTGATGGGCATCTGGGCGACGCTGCGCTTCAGCCTGCTGGCACCGGACCCTCCGGCAAACCCGGAGAACGTCTGCGAAATTTTCCGGGAACATCCGGTCTGGTACGACTATGCCAGCGAATCCGAGCAACGCTGGGGCACGCCCATTGCCACCCAGATGGCGTTTGTCTATTACGAATCCTCGTTCCGCAGCCACGCCCGGCCGCCACGCACTCTGCTGTGGGGCTTCATTCCCTGGACCAGACCAACAACGGCCTATGGCTATGCCCAGGCGCTGGACCCGGCCTGGCAGGAATACCTCCTGGCCAACGGTGATGGCTGGCTTACCGTACGAACCGATATGGAATACGCGCTGGATTTCGTCGGCTGGTACAACCAGCTAAGTCATCGGAAGCTGGGCATTCCCTACTCGGCCCCCAGGAAACTCTATCTTGCCTACCATGAAGGCCGGGGCGGATACGCCCGCAGGAGTTTTGAGCAGAAGCCGGCCGTCATGACCCTCGCCGCCCGGGTCCAGACCCGGGCCTTCCGATATGACAATCAGCTGAAGACCTGCGAGCAGGAATTCCAGTGCTGGCGCTGGTACCAGTTCTGGCCGTTTTGCGGCTGATGCTCGCTAGAACGTCGAAGAAATCTCCAACTGGGGCTCCAGAGCCTGCAGACGTTCCACCAGGTACTCCATTACGATGCGGACCCGGGCCATGTGCTGCGTGTCCTGGTTGACATGCAGCCAGAGATCAACGCTCTCACCCTCCAGCGGGTCCGACAGGCGGCGGAGTTCGCGACTGCCCTCACCCAGGTAGCAGGGCAACACCGTCAGGCCGGCGCCGGATTTCGCCAGAGCGTGCATGGATTGCAGGCTATTGCACCGAATGAAGGAAGTGACATTCTTCAGATGCTTCCGATACCAACGCCCAGTGGCCAGATGGCTAAAAGTTTCATCGGGTAAGATCCAGAGGCAACCTTCCGGGTGATTCTCAATGTCCATATTGCGGTGCCGCCGGCAATAGCGGGCAGATCCGTAAACGGCGGACTCGATGGCCGCAATCCGCTCGCCTTCCAGGGTCGCCTGGGGCTTGTTCTCGGGTCTAAGCGTCAGATCGGCTTCCCGATGGCTCAGATTGGCCACGTCGTTGTCGGTCAGGGTTTCCAGCTCAATATCCGGAAACTCCCGCACCAGCTCCGCAAGGATCGGGCTGAGCAACGCGTTCATCATCGCGTCTTCTGCCGCCAGCCTTACCTTGCCCACCGGCGCCGAATCCTGCCCGACCAGCTTGCGCTCGAGATTTTCCATCTCGATGGCCAGGCGTTCGGCCTCCCGGAACGCGGTCTCACCCACCGGGGTAAGCTGCAATCCGTCCCGGCTACGCTCAAAAAATTGCACACCCAGCGACTCTTCCATCTGGTCCAGCCGTCTCAGAACCGTGGTTTGGTGCACACCCAGTAATTCTCCGGCCTTGGCAAGCGTTCCGCCTATTGCCAGGGCCCTTATGTATCGAAGATAATCCCAGTCCATAGTTACTGCATATTTGCAACGTGAGTACGGATTTTAACGTATTCAAACTGCAAAAAAGAACCCCTAAAATTGCCTGTAAATTAAAGGTAGATCCCTACTTAATCTACCAGAAAGAATCAATCCACCAGAAAGTAAGGAGGAAGGCGCTATGACTCAGAACCATATCGCAACCGTAAACCCGCTGCCGTCCAGTATCCTCCACAACAGTGCTGAGGTCAGGCGCCAGTATACCCGTGCTGCGGCAAAGCAGGCGGTACAGTTTTTCAGTCGCAAAATGCGGACCTTTAACCGGAAAGCAGCCAACGTTGCTCCGGACATGAGCCAGATGCAGGGCGGCCACTAAAACGGCGCTGGAATCTGGCATGAGCGAGGAGATCGCTCAGGCTGAGAACTGAACATAAGGATTTGAAGACGCCGGTGGTTCCTTAGAGGAGCCACCGGCGTTTTACGTTAGAGCCCAAGAGTGAAGCTGGAAAGAACCAGGAAGCTGAAAAGAAATCAGAATTCCCAGACAACTTTCTTCTTCTGGCTGAACCAGTCGTCCATCTTGCGGTTGTAAAAGTCTTCTATCACATTCCGCTTTATCTTCATGGTCGGCGTCAGCATGCCGTTTTCCATGGTCCAGGGTTCCCGGACGACCACGACGAAGGCCACTTTCTCATGGGATTCGCATTCCGCGTTCACCGCATCCAGCTCGGCGGCCAGCTCCTGCTCCAGTTCACCACGATCCGCTCCCGTTTCCAGCTCATCCCTGGCTTCCTCGGAGAGCAGGACCATCAGGCAGGGTTGCGGCTGGTTGGCACCGGCCACGCAGACCACCTCGGCCTTGGGGTGATTGAAGCGGTTCTCGATGGGCACCGGGACCACGTATTTGCCCTTGGAGGTTTTGAACAGATCCTTTACCCGACCCGTAATCCGGAGGGTGCCATCCCGGTCAATTTCACCCATGTCTCCGGTTTTCAGGAACCCGTCATCGGTAAGATCTTCTTTGGTCTTCTCCGCATTCTTGTAATAGCCCAGCATCTGCCCGGGACTTTTCACCTGAACTTCGCCGCCCTCACCGATCCGGTGCTCGACCCCCGGATTGGCCATACCCACAGAGCCAGCCCTGGCCTGACCGGGCCGGTTGGCATGGGAATACCCGAAGTTTTCTGACATGCCGTACACTTCCAGCAGTTCCAGCCCGAGATTGCGATACCAGTTGACGATATCCGCAGACAGCGGCGCAGCGCCGGTAAGGGCTGCCCGGCAATAATCCAGCCCCAGCTGTTTCAGGACCTTCTTTTTGACCAGACGATTAATAATGGGGAGATTGAAGAGCAGCTTCTGTTTCTTCGGCGGCAGCTTGGCGTTAACGCCCAGGTAAAACTTCATCCACAGGCGCGGGACCGAGAAAAACAGCGTCGGCCGTGCCCTCTGCAGGTCTTCCTGGAAGGTATCGAGGGAATTTGCGAAATAGAGATGGAAACCGTAGTACAGGGATTGCGTTTCCACCGCGGCCCGCTCAGCCACATGAGCCAGGGGTAAATAGGAAAGCATCCGTTCGTCGGAGGAAACCGGAAACAGCTGCTGCAGCCCGTCAGCCACCGAAATCATGGTCCGGAAACTGTGCATGACGCCCTTGGGTCGGCCGGTGCTGCCCGAGGTGTAGACAATCGTGGCCAGGTTGTCCGGGTCCGGCAGCTTTGGTTCCGCAGGCTCCTGCTCGGCAACAATTTCAAGCCATTTGGGCGTATCGTCCCTTGGCGACATGGGCAGGGAAATCAGGGGCAAATCGTCCGGAATGTGGTCCTTGATGTCGTTCCAGCCGTCCGCGGTGCCATCCAGCTTGCCGAGGAACAGCAGCTTTGCCTCGCTGTGCTCGAGAACGTAGGCGGCGGTATCACCATTGAGCGTGGGATACAGCGGCACCGAAACGTGCCCCGCCGCCCAGATCGCCAGATCGGCCAGAATCCAGTGCGCACTGTTCTTGCCCAGGATACTGATGTTACTGGGCTCGGGCAGCTCCAGGCTGTGCAGGTAAGCGGCCATCCGGGATACCTGGTCGGCAGCCTGTTTCCAGGTAATATCTTCGACACGGCCATCCGGGTAAGGCTGAGTAAGGTAAACGTTGTCTGGGGTTTCCTCTGCCCAGTAAAACAGGCAATGGAGTGAAGTCTGCTTCCGGGGGTCTACCGCCATAAACGGCTCCTTGTTGTTATTGTACTTTGTGTTTGAGTTTTGCAACTGCTGTCCATACTAGCGTCATTTCAGACCCGCTCAATAGCATTAAGTGCCCGCGCAATTGGCAAATTAATCCTCGTCCGAGAACTGTTACTCAAAATTTTTCGTAACATTTGTCAAGTTTGAGCTACTGTGAAGTGTGTGAATCTACTTTCCGAGTATATGGATATGGATATGGCCATGAGCAAACCAAAACGTTCGTTTCTGATCTTTCCCGCCTGGGGCATCATTCTTCTGGGCTCGGGCGCCTTTTTCTATAGCGCCTACGCGGGCATGCTGGGCTCCTGATCTGATCGAGCCTGCCTAGCGCCGGAACCGGGTTTCAAGGACCACGGCAGAGTTGGTCCTCTCCACCCCCTCCAGGTTGCCAATGTCGTCCAGCACGGCGCTCAGTTCCTCCAGGGACTGGGCCTGTACAATGGCAATCAGGTCATACTCCCCGCTTACCGAAAACAACTGAGACACCTGGCTGATGCCCTCCAACGCAGCATTTGTCCGTCCGGTCAGTTTCTGGAAAACCTTGATCGACACGTGGGCCTCAACCTGGCTGGCAGAAAATTCCCCACCCAACTGCACCGAGTAGCCCCGGATCACACCGCTGGCCTCCAGGCGCGCAATGCGGTTCTGTACCGTTGACCGTGACACATGCATGGCCTTCGCCAGCTCAGTGATACTGGCCCGGGCATTCTGCCTCAGCAGCATTAAAAGCTTCTGATCCTGCGAACTAATCATTTTGCTTAATGTCCTTTTCAATTTGCCTTAATTCTAGATCATTTCGATCATTATGCAGCTGCAATCTGTCACCCAGGACTTTCATACTGAGCCGAAACAATGCTCAGGACGCTTGCCATGATAATTCGACCGATTACCCCAGGGGATCTTGATGCCCTGGTACAGATCGCGACTGAATCCGGACCCGGCTTCACCTCACTGATGCCGGACCGGGATGCCCTGAGTCGAAAGATCGATCACTCGGTCGACAGCTTCACCCGGACCGTGACGAAGCCCGGCGATGAACATTATCTTTTCGTGCTGGAGGACAGTACGACCGGCGACATCATAGGCACCACCGGCATTGAAGCCGCCGCGGGCGTTTCCCGCCCGCTCGTTCATTTTCGCCGCAATGCCGTTGTCCACCATAAAGAGAATCGACAGAAACGTTACGCCGAGGAAAGTCTGATCCGGTGCCAGCATTACACCGGTTGCACAGAGGTATGCTCGCTCTACCTTCGGCCCGGATATCGGCGGGCCAATGCAGGCAAGCTGCTCTCCCGGGTTCGCTTTCTGTTCATGGCCCTGCATCCGGAGCGGTTCGCAGACACGGTGATTGCAGAAATGCGCGGGGTTTCAGATCCTTCCGGTCAATCTCCGTTCTGGGACTGGCTTAAGCATCAGGTGGCTGATCTTGATTTCAGGTCGGCAACACAGCTGGCCTGCTGCGGCCAGAGCGGCTTCATTGAGCAGTTCATCCCGGCGAAGCCGTTGTATACCCGGCAGATGACCGGTGAAGCCAGGGCGGTAATCGGCCAGGTGCATGAGGACACACGCCCGGCGCGGCATATGCTGGAGCGCGAAGGCTTTCGACATCGGGGGTTCGTGGATCTTCTGGATGGCGGGCCAACTCTGGAGTGCCCGAGGTCAGATATCGCCAGCGTCCGCGACACCTTCCTGGCCAGCGCCGTGCTTGAAAAGAGGGAACAGGATCCCTCAAGTAATGCGGGAGAACCCCGTAAATCCGCTATAGTTGCCAATGCCAGCTGTTCAGAATTCAGGGCCACGGTGACCGATCAGGTCTGGCCGGCCCCCGATACCTATAACCTGGTGGTGGAAGAGCAACTGGCGAGGCAACTGGACCTTGGAGACGGCAGCCTGGCCTGCTACCTGCCGCTGGGCCAGACCAGCCATCAGTCACAGGGGCGCCAACAGCCCCGCCAGAAACCGGCTACTGAGGAGATTCGCTATGCATACTGATCCGGACACCCTGTTTGCGCGGCTCTGGGAGTCCTACCGGCAAGTGACCCCCTCTGCCGAACGCATACATAAAATCCTGGGCGCCGAAGAAGGGCAGGCCATCGTCAACGATCATATCGCGCTTCGCACTTTCAATCTGGATCCGGTGCGGCTGGACGCCCTGGCCGAGCACTTCCTCAGCCTCGGCTACAAAGAGGGTGGCGAATACCATTTCGAAGCCAAAAAGCTCTATGCCAGACACTATGAGCACCCCTCCGGAGAACTTCCAAAGGTGTTTATCTCCGAACTGCTGGTTGAGCAATGCTCCCCGAAACTGCAATCCATAGTGAAAAGCCTGGTTGAACAGGTTCAACCGGATGCGGTTACTGCCGATGATTTTCTCTATTCCGGACGCCACTGGAACGTTGATTACCAGACCTACCGCGATCTGATGCAGGAAAGCGAATACGCAGCCTGGATGGCCGCCTGGGGCTATCGCGCGAACCATTTCACGGTCAGCATCAACCACCTGGAGCAGTTCGGCACGGTGCCGGAGATCAATCAGCTGCTGAAAGACCACGGCTACACGGTGAATTCATCCGGCGGAGAGGTGAAGGGTTCCCCGGAGGACCTGCTGGAGCAGTCGTCAACCATGGCCGATCGGGTGCCCGTGGCCTTTTCCGACCAGACGGTCACCATACCCAGCTGTTTCTACGAGTTTGCCCTGCGCTATCCCAAGCCCGACGGCCGGCTCTACTCGGGGTTCGTGGCAGCATCCGCCGACAAGATCTTCGAGAGCACTAACAGCGGGAGCTGATGCAGCGAGTCAGATTGCGCAATTACGACCACCCCTGTTCGCCGAGCAGGGGGACAAATCGGACTCCGCCCAGCTCCTCGGTCCGGAACTCATCCTCGGCCAGTCGGGTGATACGCATCAATGACTGGCCACCATGTTCCGAGCCAACGGGAATCACCAGATGCCCGCCAACCGCCAGCTGATGCTTTAGCGAATCCGGGACTGCTGGCGCGCCGGCAGCCACAATAATGCCATCGTAGGGCTGATGCTCCGGCCAGCCCATGGTGCCGTCACCACAGCGCACCTCGACATTGTCGAAGCCCTGGGAGGCCAGCGTAGCGGCAGCCCGGTCTGCCAGTTCCTGAACCCGTTCAATACTGAACACCTCGCCGGCAATGCACCCGAGCACCGCCGCCGCATAGCCCGAGCCGGTCCCTATGTCTAAAACCTTTTCCCCACCCTCCAGGTCCAGGGCTTCTGTCATCAACGCCACTATGTAAGGTTGGGAAATGGTTTGCCCGGCGCCAATGGGAAGCGGCCCATCTTCGTAGGCGCAATCCCGCATACGCTTCGGAACGAACTCTTCCCGGGCCACCCGGCCCATGGCCTCGAGCACTCGCGGCGACTCGATTCCCCGGGCCACGAGCTGATAATCCACCATGGAAGCTCGACGTGATTCGAAGTCATTGTCCTGTTTCATTGTTCCCATTCCCTTCAGTGGTCCGGCCACTTACCGGCTGTTACAAAGCAGTAACTCTTTTACAACGGCGATCCCGACATTATCTGACTACTTTTTAGTCACCGGCAATGACAGATACAACCGCCGAATGCCAAAAACAAAAAAACGGACAACGGGGAGAAAAATCGGGATACCCGTTGCCGAGGAGGAGAAATGTCGACATCCGTAAACCACCTCGACGAGCGCACGCGGGACTCCGCAGACTTGCTCGAAGAGATCATGCCCTCTGCCATCACCCTTGCCATGATGCTTCGCCACCGAAAAATGGCGGCGTGGCTGCGCACGGAATTTGACGGCTATCAGGATCTTGCTGCCGCACCCCCATACCGCAGACAGCTACACGGGCACATCGTTGCCAAGTCGCCCCAGTATGGCTGGATTCCCGCGCCGGTGGACGATCAGCAGAAAGAAGAATTCGGAAACATGGATTTGCTTGATGGGGTAAAAGCCCTGGAGAAAATCTGTGTCAATTGCAAAAAGGGCAACGGCAACCGGGTACTGCTGGAAAAAGACGAGATGGCTGTGCTGCAGAAGCAGATTAACCTGACGGCCGAACTGGCCATCAACCTGAGCCGCGAAGTCTACTGCCGCCTGCTGAGAACCGTCCGGGCAGCCATCTATCTCTGGACCCAGGAACTCATGGCCGCGGGCATGGCCGGGGAACACAACCACTACAGCCCGGACGAGCGGGCCAAAGTGGCCCACCTGGATGATCCCGAGAAATTCTGGCGGCGGGCCATGGAAGAGGTCGACAGCCTGCCGATACCGAACGTTCGGGAGGTTGGATTCTTCGAGCGGGTGTTCGGGCGCGCGGGCTGAAGCCTGCCGCCCGGCTCACCACAGCACGCTGACAATCCCGACGCTGCTCACCAGCAGCAGCACCGTTCCCAGCAACCGGAAAAACACCGGGGTTTCAGCCTGGAGGATGCGGTCATGGGCGTAGAGCCCGATCACATGCCCCACGGCGGCGCAGGGCAGCAGCCAGAGATGGTGGATAAGCTGGAGATCGACGCCAGCCCAGACAAAAGCGGCCATCTTGATGAGCACCAGGATGAACCATAGCGCAAACAAGGTATCCCTCAGCTTCTCCTTTGGCAGGTGCTGCGCCGCCACGGCGATTATCAGGGGCGCGCCTATCAGGGATGTGCCGCTGATGTAGCCACCCACCATCAGGAATATCGCATCCACTGTTTTACTGCCACTGCGGAACGGCCGGTTGATGATATAGGAGACCGAGTAAAGCGCCACGATCACAAAGATGATGGCACTGAGGATATCGGAAGGCATGGTGATCAGGCCAAACACGCCGATCAGCTTGGGCACGATCATGATGCCGAGGATCCGCCACAGGTATTGCCAGTCAACGGTGCCCGAACCCGCCTGCCGCGGCTCTCCGTTCCCGGTTCGATTGTTCATCCAGATCGTCAGTGACGAGAAAACCAGAAGGTGAACCGCAATAATCGGCAAAAACACCAGTGGCTGATCAAGAACCAGCAACAGAAATGGCAGCGACAGAACGGCACCACCGAACCCCAATCCTGAGCGGACAAAACCACTCCAGACGAAAATCAGGGCAATCAGAAAGTACTGTATAAACGAAAGCTCCGACATCGGCTCCCCGGTCAAGAATAAAAGATCAGCGAATGTTACCTGCCCAGGGAGCAAGTCTGCGAAATTTTCTGGTTGATGAGAGCAAACGGCAAGAGTACTATCGAATTACTGTTCATGCATACAGTATTTGGGTAGCCCATGAAAACTCGCGCCACCGCCCTGAACCCCCATAACCGTTTCCAGCCGATTGTCACTGACCGTGAAGTCGATACTGACTGGTATAACGATCCCGAAGACGATCTGAATCCCGATACCCTGGCCACTGAAGTCATTCAGGAAACCGCAAAATCCATCATCAGTCGCAATACGTCACCGGATGTACCGTTTGATCAGTCCATAAACCCGTATCGCGGGTGCGAACATGCGTGCATTTACTGTTTTGCCCGCCCTACCCACGCCTACTGGGACATGTCGCCGGGGCTGGATTTCGAGACGCGGCTAATTGCTAAACCAAACGCTGCTGCGCGACTGCGAGAAGAGCTGGACAGGCCCGGCTATCGGGTTTCGCCCATCGCGCTGGGCGTTAATACCGATGCCTACCAGCCCCTTGAGCGGGACCAGAAAATTACCCGCCAGGTGCTGGAGGTTCTGGCCGAGTATCGTCACCCCGTGTCCATTATTACCAAAGGCGCACTCATTCTCAGAGACCTGGACCTGCTCGCGAACCTGGCTTCCGAGGGACTCTGCTCTGTAAGGATCAGCCTGACCAGTCTGAGCAATGATCTTAAACGACGAATGGAACCAAGAACCGCAGCTCCCGCAACTCGCTTGAAAATGATCCGCCAACTCTCGGAGGCCGGCATTCCAACCGGTATTATTCTCGGTCCGGTCATTCCCTTTATCAACGATCATGAGATCGAGTCGATACTGGAAGCCGCCGCAGAGGCGGGCGCGACTCGTGCCAGCTGGATTATGCTACGTTTACCCCACGAGCTGGACGAGCTGTTCCAGGACTGGCTGCACCGGCATTTTCCGCAAAGGGCTGAGCACGTGATGAACCGGATGCGCGACCTGCGGGGCGGCAAGAGTTACGATGCCACCTTTGGCCGCCGAATGACCGGCATCGGACCATACTCGGATCTGATTCGCCAGCGATTCACGAAAAAGGCGCGGCGACTGGGGCTAAACCTCCATGAGGAGGAGCCGTTGCGCACCGATCTTTTCCGGCGGCCGGGCGGGGAACAAATGCCGCTGTGGTAGCGTCAAATGTCGGTTGCTCCAACCACGATAGCCAACCGATGTTTCTCAGGGACGAGCTGGAGAACACCGATGCATGGAACCCAACGTTTTTCCCTGGCAGCGACACTCATTGTCGTGCTGGCCAGCCTGTGCCCTCCCTCCTCCTTTGCGGCGGATGAGGCGATTGTTTCCAGGATTGAAGCCATGGACGCCGGCTTCCCGGTTCAGGTTCTCGGGAACAGGCTTATGGCCCACAAGGCCCTGTCCGCCTTTTACG
>Ga0102932_1000760_pt1 | contig 16393 bp, 7 predicted proteins | sample SalPonR1_C_D2_MG_FD_78212 | JGI IMG/M metagenome (GOLD analysis project Ga0102932, IMG submission 78212) | Salt pond soil microbial communities from South San Francisco under conditions of wetland restoration - Salt Pond MetaG R1_C_D2_MG | ecosystem: Environmental > Aquatic > Marine > Intertidal...
ACCCGAGCCGACGAGTCGAACCAAACGTTCACTCCGCATATGGGTGAACGTGGCAAAAGCACTCGCCGATTCATCAGCGACGGCCGCCACTTCCGCGACCGAGGCAGCCTGACCGGCGATCGCTGCAGCTTCCAGAAGTGCTTTCGCCGCCGATGGAAGGCGATCAAGCTTGCGGTCGATCAATTCGTCGAGGGGCACGGCGCGGAATTGATTTGTCTCCGCGTCGAACCCTTCGATTAATTGTTCCACGAAATACGGGTTGCCACGCGTGTCCTCGAACAGCCCTCCGGATTGTTCTCGCAGTTGCTCTGGTGCGATCCCCAGGCGGCTGGAAATCAGCAAAACGCATTCGGCTTCGGTCAACGGTGCGACTTCGACGACCGTTTGTTCGATCGACTTGCCATCGTCGGATTGCTTTTCTCGCCACTCCGTCAGGAACTGACTCTCGTCGACTTCATCACTGCGATAGCTTCCCAGCATCAGGACAGCTGGACCGTCAGGTGGCCTGAGGACTTCGTTCAGCGCCGCAGCGCTGTCCGCATCGCCCCACTGCAGGTCGTCGACGAACAAGATAATCGGTCGACCGCGGCCAATGTTGGTCAACAATTCTCGAAGCGCAGAAAAGGCGCGATAACGGACTTGGCGGCTATCGATGTTGCCGCTGACCAAGGCCCTGCGATCGGCGATCACTTCGACACGACGCAGTACCGGAAACAGCTGCGCCAGCATCCCGATGTCATCGGGCAACAGCGGGTCGAGTTCAGTGACATCGCGGGAACGCAAGTGAGCGACCAGCGGATCGATCAAGCAATCGATCGCTTTGAATGGAACCGACTCGCGGTCGTAGCAGCGGCCTGAAAGCACGAGCATCTCCCCATTACGGCGGATGCCGGCAAGAAACGCCTCCGCAAGTGAAGTCTTGCCCTCGCCACTGCGACCGCTGATGAACACCGCCTCGGATTGCCCGCACTCCGAGAAGTGGTGAAGGCGTGAATTCAGCTCGGCCAACTGGCTCTCACGCCCCACAAGGAATGGGGCACCCCCGCTGGCAGAATCCTCAAACAGACCGCTTTCGGCGGACGAATTGTGATGAATGCTCGTCTCGGAGTCGACTCCCAAGGCATCTGCGATCTGTTGATCGCTGGGACGATCGCTGGGCTCGCGACGCAGTAGCGAGTCGACCAATTGGGCCAGATCCTGGGGGACCCTCTCGCGGTGGGCCAGTAGCGGCGGATCGGTCGTCTGCTTGGCGATCAGCAGGTCTACTGCGGAACCCTTGAAGGGAGCTTCGCCGGTCATCGCTTCGTAGAGCATCACGCCCAAGGCATACCAGTCGACGGCGGCGCTGCGCTGTCCAGAGGCCTGTTCCGGAGCCGCATAGCGCGGTGTCCCCGCAAAGTGCTGGGTGCCAATCGACAGAGTCTCATTGGCAAAATGCTGCAACTCCGCAACCAAGCCAAAATCCAGAATCGTCACCCGGCCGTCCGAACCGACCAACACATTGCTGGGTTTAAGATCTCGATGCACAATGCCTTGCTCATGCAGTGCGATGATGCCGCGTACAAGTTGCTTCAGGCTCGCCCTCAACCTTTCCCCATCAAGCGAACCCTTCGGTCGAACGTGTTGAAGAAAGTCAACTCCGTCGATGAGGTCCATCGTGAAGAACCACTGGTTTCCATCGACTTCGAGCGTCTGCATCCCGGCCAAATTGGGATGATTGATTTCGGAAAGCGAACGAAACTCCTGTCGGAAGCGATGCAATCGCTCGGCATCGCGTGAAGATTGCGTTTGTCCATCCAATACCAACGGTAGCGTCTTGAGGGCCACTCGATCACCGCGCTGCAGATGCCGGCCTTCGTAAACCACGCCGAATCCGCCGCGGCCGAGTTCGCGCAGCAACTCGTACTCGCCGAGTTTTCGCGCCCCCGGCATTCCCAGGGTCACCGTCATCTCGACGCTGTCGGGCGTGTCTTTGGCATGCTCCTGCGACATCATCGTCGACTCGAAGAATGCTTGCCGGATCAGCCCGGAAAATTGCGGAAAACGCTGGATGAAATTATCCGATGAAGGGGATTCGCCGCGTTTGCGACGGAACTCGATTTCCAGATGCAACAAATTCTGAAACAGAGTCTCGCCTGCCGATTCATCGATTCGCGGAAGATATTCGTCAATGTTAGCCTGATCTCCGGCCTTGAGCCGCTTGCGAAACTCGCGGCAAAGCGATTGAATCTCGTCAAAGACGTTACGCTGATTTATGTCACCCATTGGCTGTGATTCTGCCTCGTTATTCCGTCAATGCTGCAAGGGTCCCATCGCCAATGGCCTTTCTTGAAGGGCACACCACTCACGACCGACTGATCAAGTTTACCAGTTGTAGCTATTCGATTCAGCGACCGAGCACGAACAAGCACTCGTTTCATCCCGAAGATTCAAGATGTAAGCCGCGCGACGACCCACCGTATGCCGAGGATCGGTTTACGCTGACGCTCGCCGCGGGCCCCCATGAGCGAATACGGTTTGCTGTGTCGAGCCATCCAAGTGATGCGGGATCACGTGCATCGCGTCTCACTCCGTCTCCAACTTCTTCGCCGCAATGGCCAAGAACTCGCCATAATGCAATGGGCCGACCGCTCCGTTTCGGCGCACAGGTTGGACCATCTTCGCGGAGGAAGGGGATCCGCCAAGTCGCCTCGGTTCCCGGCACCGACGCAGATTCGCCGTTTCAACAGCAAGTCAACCGGTCGGCCCTGACTGGTTCTGGTGTACGGTTACGCAGCGATGGGTTCGTGGTCAGCGAAGGGTTCACCGTCTGCAACCCGTTTGGCGGGGACTCGATGCCTGCCAGTTGCATCAGCTTTTGCCGACGCTTGGCAACGCTGGGGTGCAACCAAGTGCCACGTCGAGCTTGGGGGCTGTCGCACGTCACGGCATCCAGCGCTCGAGCCATCGCCATCGCCGCCGCAGGCAGGTCCGCCGGCACGCCTGCGACCGAACGTGCCGCTTGGACAGCCATGCGACAAGCCGTAGCATCGGCATCCAGTTCAGTGCGATGCGAAACAAAACAGAGCATGCCCAGCGAAGCGATGATCGCCGTCGTGATGCCGATCGTTTCCGCCCACGCGAGCTGGCCGAAGAAGTGTTGCACGCCCCAAGCCGCCGCCCAAGCGGGCAGGATGGCCAGCATCCGCAGCGGCACATGGTGGCGTCGCAGATGAGCCAACTCGTGCAGTGCGATCATGGCCAGTTGTTCATTCGGCAAGCGGTCAAGCAAGCGGTCGGTCAGCAGCATCACGCGGCAGCGCGGCAGGAAACCGGCGACCAAGGCGTTGGACGATTTAAAACCGGTGTTCCAACGTCGGATACTCAGGTTTTTAAAACCGGTCGCCATTGCGATCGTCTGCAGCCACGCTTGCGGAAATTGGTCGATCGGCTCGGTTTCCCAGATCCGCTGGGCCAGCCACGGCATCCCGATCGGGACGGCCAAGACCGCTACTCCTGCGACGATCATTCCACTTGCCGCCAACGGCACGCCGGGAATCAGCAGAATTGCATCGATCAACCCCAACAGCAGCAACACCGGCACGACCAGCCACGCGCCTTGCAGCCGAAACGTGGTCAAGCCTTCCCGAAGGGTCGTTCTCCAGCCGCCGTCGATCAAATGATTGGCGACGCCGAACTGGTGGTCTCCCCACCACACCAGCATCACCGCCGCGGCGCCGGGGCAGAGCATCAAGAGACCTCGTGCGGCCATCGAGTGGTGGCAGATCGGCAGCGATTCGATCACGCCCGCCAAGCCGAATCCTACCAGGCACATCGCGGCGACCGCCACACTGGTCCAGCGAAGAAAACCGATCTGCCGCTCGAACATTTTGACGATGGCGACCGCATCGGCAGGCGATTCATCCAGTTGTTTCGTGGTGACCAATGCCGCCAATTTGGCCAGCACCCCCCAAGCCAGGACGAGGCCGGCGGTGGCGATCCACGCGCGGCTGGCGTCGACTTCGTGTCCAGGCACCGAACCGCAGCCCAGTGACAGAACAACCATCAGAAACCAGAACAGCGGCATCGCCCAAACCTTTTAAAGAGTGCCCGCAGCGGTGCGGCTCGCTGCCTGCGGGGAAGCTCGCAGTGTACTTCCCATTTTGACGAAACCTGCCCACGGGGTCGCCTCGAAAAAACGTTTTCCGCCGCAGTCGCAACAGCAATTTCCGCCTGTGCCGATTATTCGGCGGACAGGCCGCCGCGCCGACCGACCGGAGAGATCACTAGGTAAGGTCGTCCGCAAGCTCCAAGACTTGCGGCAGTTCCAGATGCCCTTCGTACAGGGCTCGCCCGATGATCGCCGCCGGCATGTTGGCGGCGACCAATGCTCGCACGTCGTCCAGCGTCGTCACGCCTCCGCTGGCGACCAGCGGAATATCGGTCGCCGCGGCCATCTCCTGCAAACCGGGCAGGTTCGGGCCTTGCAGCATGCCATCCTTCGCGATGTCGGTATAAATGATGGCGGCAATGTTTTTTGTCCGGCGACGCAGATCCTTTGCCAACTCGATCGCCGGCGTCGTGCTGGTCTCCAACCAGCCATCGGTCGCTACCATCCCTTCCCGCGCATCGATGCCTGCCGCCAAGCGTCCCGGATGGGCGTCGCACATACCGGCAAACCATTCGGGCTGTTTTAAAGCCGCACTGCCGACGACCAACCGCGACAGCCCTATCGACAGCAGTTCACGGATTGTCGCGTCGCTGCGCACGCCACCGCCCAATTGGCAGGGCACATCCACGGCTTGCAAGATCGCTCGAACCGCCGCCAGATTCTCCGCCGGATCGTCCCCGCGCGCGGCATCCAAGTCGACCAGATGCAGACGCTTCGCGCCAGCCACCACCCAGCGACGCGCCATGGCAGCGGGGTCTTCGCCAAATACCGTTTCGCGATCGTAATCGCCCTGTTGTAAGCGGACGCACCGGCCATGTCGAAGATCAATTGCGGGCCAGATTTCCACGTCGATTATCCGTTCAGTTGGAGGCAGCGAACAAAAGCATTTTCCTGCGACCACCCAGCGGCCGCGTCAGAAATGCCAACTGTAATGCGACAGCCGCAAAGAAACCAGAAGCCTAGCCGGCCAGCGGCAGTTCCTGCCGAGAGGGTGCCTTGAAATTCCGGCTGCCTCAAGCAAACTGGAGCGTCTGCCGTCCCCACCGATTCTCGAAGAGGTTCCCCGTGAGTCCTATCGTCAACGCTGTCAGCTTAGTTATTGCCAAGGTACCGTTTCAGCTCGCCACGGTCGTACTACTGTTCGCCTGTGCGGGAATCACCAAGCCGCTGTTGGCGGAGTCACCGGTTGCCGTTGTGCAGGCTTTCGAACCGGTGGTCTATCCTCAGGCAAACCCTGATCTGTCGGGAAAATGGGTCGGTCGCTGGACGGCCGACGCCACGGCCAAGCGCGCCGAGCACGGCGGTCCGCTCCGGGTTCGCTTGCGCGCCACCGGTCCGAATCGCTACCAAGGAATTTTTGCGGGACGATTCGCCGTCGTGATCCCTTACCTCTATCGTGCCGAAGTCACCCAGCATGGCTCGAGTATCACCTCGGTCAAACGCCTAGGCCCGCTTGGCGCCTACCGCATGCAAGCGGGAGTCTTCGGCAGAGCCATGCAAGGACGCTGGAACGCCGGCAAATCCTCAGGCAGCATCCGCCTGCAGCGCCGCTAATCAACAACGGTCCTTGCAATGCAGCTTCAATGGCATCGAAACGCATTACAAATTCGGAAGTGAAGGGCGAGGCTGAGCCGGCGCAGGCTTGCCACGCACGGGGCGTGGCTTGGGCCTCACTGGCTTGGGCCTCACGGACAGCACCGGCTCCACTCCAACGGCATGCTCCAGTTCCCAAGTTGCGAGATCTCCCCACGGCGTATCGGGATGGTCTTGGACAACGCGCTGCAGCAATTGGACAGCGGTCTGTGTGCGAGTCGAACTGACCGCTCCGCCTTGAAGCAACGGCGACGACTTCAGCAATAGTTGATTGAAACCGCGGCTCTGCATCAACGTCCGCGTCTGCGGACTGGCCAAGCTTTCGCACTGCAGCAGGTACTCGCGAATCCGCACACTGTGCGCTAACAATCTTCCTAAATTCAAATCGTACCAAGCCTTCCAGCGTGGCGATTCCTCATGGTGGTATTCGCTGGGAGTGACTTCGTCCAACGACACCTCATTCAATGCAGGGTTGAACGGCGCGGCTCCGTACCGAGCATCCGCATCACTAGCAGTCTGGAATCGTAGCATCATGATCTGAATCGCTTGCTCGATCACGACCTGAGCCTGCTGCAGTCGCTGAGCGCTCACCTCTAGTTCGACCGGCAATCGCCGTACGAAGGTTTGCGGCGACACGTAAAACCCTCGCGAACGATAGGGGAACTGATCGGTCAGCATCGTCGGGTATCGCATCTTGGGTGGCCAATAGTTCGCCGTCTCGGTCAATGCCGCCGCTTCGATGACCGCGCGCCGCAACGGATAGCGATCAATGTCATAAGCGATTTCCAGCGCGCTGCGATAATCGGGCATGTAATCAAAAAGCTGCTCGCGGGAAGCCGCCGCCAGGTCGCCCGGCCGGTTGAGTGCCGTAAAGGTTCCGCCGGTGGCAAGCGCCAATCGCGTCAGCCCATACGGACCACTCGGAGCGAGCAAGCGTTGACGATGAGGTCCGCCGAAGTTCTGCTCGCCGAGGTTCGCTGGAATGATTGGCCCGTTGCCCCAGTCGATGTCGGTCGCTTCGTACCAATACGGAAGCTGCGCCCTCTCGGGAAACGCACTGTCGGGGCCTCGGTCAACCGGCAACAAAATGGGCATATGATACGGCGGCGCCAAAGAGAACTGCTGAAGTCCCTTTCGCATCCCCAGCACCGACAGCGGACCGACCACGTGGACTCGGGCGTTTCTTTGCCGGCACAGGAAAATCACATCTTCCAACGCGTTCAGATCGTCTCCCGATTCATCCGTCCACACGACCACCTCGATCCGCATGTCTGGATTCCGAGCCGGCACGTTGGCGATGGCGGAAGCGACGGCGGTCATGACATTCTCCGTACCACTCTCGTCAATCGGCATGTTGATCAAGGTGTTCGCGATCGCGAGCGGTTTCGGCTGGCCAGGGTTAACGCCCAGTGGCACCACACGTTGCCCGAAGGCGTACACGGCGGTCGTCGGCCAAGGCCAACTACCGGGCTTCTTAGCCATTTTCACGTCGTCGTAAAACCCTTTCACAATCGGAGCCAACTGCTGCCGTTCCGCGACCAAGCTGATCGAAGCGTCCATCACCCAGATGATCCAAACCGGACCGTCGTGCTCCGCCGTTTCGCGAAGCTGATCGAGGATCCCCATGGCCGCATCGCTTGTCGTGCTAGTCTGCCGAACGCCCTCTTCAGGCTCCTTCAGCAACGGGCCTTTCACAGCCTGACCTTTCAGCGACACCGTCGACATCCACTCCAGGGCGGACTTAGCTCTCTTTGACCTCGATCGGTTGCCGCTCGATGCAGAGGCAGTCAGCGAAGCAAGGTCACTGCGGACCTCTGCTTCTAGCCGTTCCTGCAACTCGTTCTCGACCTGTGAATTATGCATCTCCATCACCAACTCCGCTTCCGGCTGCATTTGATCGACCAACCATTCCGTCTCCACCAACTCCACGGCTTCGATCGATAAACTCGATTCGGTGATCGATGAATCAGCCATCTCCAGCAACGCAAATGCCTCCGATTCCGATGGAGCGGCAAGGTTCGCACCCAAACGGAGCAGGCTGGTCGCGTTCTTGACCTCCGGAAACGCGAGCAGCGCCAACAAGACCAGCAAACCACAGTGCACCACCATCGAGGTAAACACGCCCGCGCCGCGATTTGTCGAATCGCTGGTTGGCGTTGGCGAGTCCGCCTGGAATGTTGGCTCTTCCAGGCCATCCTGATCCACGGAAGGGTCCGCGTTGGATGCGGAATCCGCCAGACCATTCAACGGTTGTAGCGGATCGCCGGAAGGAACTTGGGCAACCCACTGGCCGGAGAATGACGCGTGGCATCTCGGGCATCGAAGCGGTCGGGTTGCCGGCAATCGCGACTTACTACGAAGTCGCCCTTGGCATTGAGGGCAACGTGTTGTGTAAATCGACATCTCGTGCTTCCCTCATTCAATCAGCGACGCGAAAAAACAAACCCACAATTTTCCGGGACGAACCGGAAAAATCGGCTCCCATTCGTCGTCTGCCTATTGGACTTCATCCTACCAACCTTACCGCATCCGCGGAAAACGGTGTTCCTCGCTGGAGCGACACCTTCGCCACAGGGATGGCTGTGGCAGCCTGCAATCGTCAATGTATTGGTTTTCTTGGTTCGTTTCGAACGCTTGATCTTGTTCCATGCATAACTGGTCAGCGCCAGGTTGGATTGATTTCCCACCATTCTGTGGGCTTTCAGAGTCTCGAAGCAGGTTTGCAGGAATCATTCCGCAGAACGCTGCTTAGCCGTTTGGGTGATAGCCCCGGTTGTATTCAGGAACCGCGGCTATCGCCAAAGCGGCTCATTGACCCGATGACTCCAGCCTGCCTGCTTAGTTCCGACTTAAGGACGGGTCGGTAAACCTTTTCCGAAACTCGACTGGCCCGAGGGTTTCAATGCGGCCTTCCTCACTCTCAAAGTAGTAGGTCAGGTAGCGATCCACAATTGCAGGATCCCCGTCAATCATTTCGCCAGCGGCGGAGAACGTCGCGGACTTCATGTCGGGAAGCAATGCAATGTGCAAGTACGGATGAAAACCTTCGTCATTCAACATGGTAATTTCACTTTCATTGAAGCTGACGGCAAACAGACCGCCGAAGGGCTGGTATTGATAGGCGAGATGTCCAAAGAATCCGTTCAAGTGGCGTGTGTTGGTCAAATCCCCGCCGCGAGAGTATTTCTTCAAGTGGATTTGCCCAGCGCCGACGTAAGCATTGCCATCGTGACGCCACGTCACAGGACGGGGTCGAGACGGTCCGGTAACCAACTTGCCGTCGCGACTGTAGCAACCTGTATTTTGGATTGCGATCAAGTCACCGTTGGGATACCAGGACGGCGAGGTAACTGCGGCTTCGGCCGTCTCGTCGATTAACGCCAGTGTCCATGAATTTTGGGGGCGACAACGATAAAGTCGGTGCCCGCAATGCACCCACAGTTCATCGTTCGCGCCTGACCACGCGACGAAGGCTGGACGGTCTCCCGCAATCATCTCCGTGATCTGTCTGCCAGACGAAGCAAAAATTTTGACAGTCCCATTTCCCGTGCCAAACGCCAACTGCGAACCATCGGGACTCCAAGCGACGGAGTACGCATCCTCGGCACCCGAAAGAACCGTCGCCGGTCCCAGGTCACGCGAGATGACACTCGGTTGACCCTGGCCCGTTCCCACCAGCGTCCACTCGGTCGGACTCCATGTAAGTTTTAAAGGCAGTGTCTCTAGCGCCACCGGAATGGTTTGAACCGCTTCACCCAATTCATTCCAGATTGGTATTCCGGAGTGAAACCCTTCCGTTGTGCTCGCGAGATACTTCCCATCAAAACTCCAACTCACGGACGTTCCGTAACGGCAATAGATGGGTGTTTCAAAGAATTTTGTTCGTAGGTCACTCGACAATTCTCTCAACAATCCAGCAACAATAACTAGACGCTCACCGTCGGGCGAGCACGATAGCGCGAGCGGTTGATGAGGCCATCCAGAAGACGCATCAAGTGTCTTGTCAACGAATGTTTTTTGTTGAACACTCCAAGATCGCACCGAGTCGCCATCCCACATGAAGAGTCGATCATCGTCGGGGTGCCAAGCGATCGCGCCGCGTCCCCGATAGTCAACGGTCTGTTTGAGCGTGCGATCAGGTCCGTAAATCTCCAGTCGATCCCCTAGAGCGACCGCCAGCATGCCGCTACCGCTCCACGCCATTCGGTGACCTGGAAACCCGCGGTGCCCGACCGGTTCACGAAGCGGTTCAGAGGTGCCTGCCTGACAATCCCAAAGGACCAGTCTTCCATCGTGCTGCCATGATGCCAAATGTTGTCCGTCGGGATGCCAGGCCAGCATGCCGCCTACGCTGGGACCCGACCCTTCCTCTTCACAGAGCACCTTATCAATCGTTCCATCCGGACGACGCAGTTGGATGCGGGCGTGATATCCCTCGGCAATCCACTTTCCGTTTGGACTCCACGCCACGCTATGACAACGTACGTCGGTGTTCTCTTCGAACAGCAATCTTCCCTCGATCGACCAAATGCGAGCGACGTTCTCGTTGGGAATGGCAACGACCAGTCGCTGGCTGTCAGGAGCCCACGAAAGATCCTCAACCCCCGAAATCGTCGTTTTCCCCGGCAGCAGCGAGACAAGATCCATCGAACCAGCATCAAAGATTCGTACATGCCCGTCGCTGTTGCCTGTTGCGAAATAGTTACCATCAGGACTGTGGTGGGCAGCGAATGTAATGCCGCGTCCCCACTTCGTATCGACGTTCCAACGTCGGATCGACGGGAGCTTGGTTGGCCGCTCCACGATTCCCGGCAAGACATCGCTACCGATAATCGAGTATCCCGCATCATGCCCGCCCTCACCAAACCAAGGTGGTGGCGGTCCCTCATCCCAAGTGCCGAGTCGCCGTAGTGGCGGGAGCCTGTTTGTGGCCATGTTCGCTCGGCGGTCAACCGGCGTTTGACTTGCCGCTTGGTCGGCGTTTTTTTCCGTGGCAACACCGGGTTGCTTCGATAACTCTTCGATCGTGGCTTTGCTGCCGGATGCTAACTCGAGCGTCGTGGTCGTCCCTTCGGGAACACGGATCGTGGTCTCTTTGCCGTCCGGTCCCTCGATGGTGATCACGATCACTCCCAGGAGTAAGGCGAATGCGGCCGCTCCTGCTGCAGCGACCAGTGGCCAGCGACGATTCGGCGGCCGGCGACGGGGAGAACGCTTCGGCTGGGCGGTGACGATCGGAGCGATCGGTGCCGCTGCATTGGCGACCGGCGCTTGGAGCATTGCCGAGACGCTTGCGAACTGCTTGGCCACTTCCTCCGCTGACTGCGGACGATTTTCCGGGTCTTTGCTGAGCAATCGCATGATCGGTGCAGCTAACTCCGGGTGAATCTTCGAGACAACTTCACCGACTGGCTGCGGCGCAGACTGGGTGATTGCATACAACAGTGCGGGAATATTATCTCCCTCAAAAGCTGGCTTGCCGGCGGCGAGGTGGTACAGCATGCTGCCGAGGCTGAACAGATCGGCGCGATGGTCGACGGTGCCGCCGGAGACCTGTTCGGGGGCCATGTAACGTGGCGTGCCGAGGATCGTTCCCGACTGAGTGAGGCCTTCGTCGGTGGCAACGTTGCGGGCCAGGCCAAAGTCCAGAATCTTGACGCGCCGCGTTTTGGCTTCGATCCAGATGTTGTCGGGTTTGATGTCGCGATGGATCAGCCCTTTCTCATGCGCCGCGGCCAGTCCCAACGCGACCTCTTTGCCGATCCGAGCGACATCTTTGGGACGAATTTTCTGGATGCGACCAAAAGCGGTCTGCAGCGATTGCCCTTGCAGATATTGCATCGCGATAAACGGCACACCGCGGTCTTCGCCGACTTGATGAATCTGGACAACGTGATCGTGCGCAATCGCCGCCGTCGCGCGGGCCTCGCGCAAGAAACGCTCTTTGGCTTGCGGCTTCACGGCGACTCTGGGCAGCATCACCTTGAGCGCCACAAGCCGCCCAAGCCGAAGATCTTCGGCTTTAAAGACCATCCCCATCCCACCGACGCCCAGCACCTTCAGCACGCGGTAATCGCCCAATCGTCCCAGCTCATCAGGCTGCTCAGCAGGGGCGAGGAAATCGATCTCCTGCTGCGCTTCCTGTGTCCCGATGGCGACCGAAACCGACTTAGAACCGGTGATGATCGCGGTCGAGCCCGAGGTACTGGCATGCGTGTCGAGCTGGCTGGCGAAGCGTTTGGCCTGCTCGATCGCCCCTCGCAGGGCCACTTCGTCGTCCGGTGTCTGACGATTCTGCTGCTCGGCACCGCGGGCAATGGCTTGGGTTAAGTCATCGCCAGCGGACAGCGTTTGGGCCGCGGTGGCACAGGAAGCACACTCCGCTAAGTGTTCCTCCAACGGCCCCGAAAGCTGTACGGGCGTCTTCCCGAGCAGGAAGCGCTGGAGTGATTGACGATCGGGACAAGTGGTCGGAGGCATCGCATCGATTTTGGGGTCAATGGGAGCGGAGCCAAGCGGCTGTACACAATGTCCTACAAACGAGCTGCGAAAACCTTTCAGCCGGTCGCCGATTTTTTTGCGCTCTCGCACCGTCCTTGCTAAAGGTCGCGCGAACCACCGATCCGCAACGCCTGAATCCAATATCAAAACGATGCCAAGTGTTCATTCAATCAGCCCCTCCAGTTCTTGCCGCAGGCGGCTGAGGACACGGGATTTGGCAACGTACACGGCATTGACCGACAGTCCCAGACTTCGCGCCACTGCGGGCGCCTTTTCGCCTTGTGCAATCTGTGACCAGGCGGCCTGCCAAGTCGTCGGCTCGAATTCCTCTTTGAGTAACTCCAACGCACGCAACGCGATTCGGCAGTGATATTCGCTGTCGGCCAAGACGTCGCTATCGTCGTTTTCCGCAAGCAGGCTCAGGCTGAACGCATCGACGCTCTGCGGGGCCAGATCCAAACGCCGCCGCATGTTGGTGGCTCGATTGACCGCCACCGTGCGCAGCCAGCCACGAAAGCGGCGACTCGGGTCGTACTGGAATGTTCGCAGCTCGACAACCAAATCCGAAAGAACATCCTGAACCAAGTCCGACGCATCGGCCGGTGCCAAACCCTTTTGCCGTCCCCAGTAAAAGATCAGCGGCGCGTAGAGTTCCACGAAGCGCTGCCACGCCACGTCGGCGCGTGGCTGGCGGAGTCGGTTCAGCAGGCTAACAGAAGTCGATTCCATAAGGTACGCCCGTGGAAAGTAAAATGTCTGGCGGACCAGCAACATCGTCTCGGAATTTGACACGCCCGCCTTTAAGAAACCGAACTCTCCTTTCAGACGTGACGATTCTCACTTCGATGTCACCCACTTGGGTCGAGACGCGTGCGCAGTGTACTTTCTACTGGCCGCGTTGTTTGCTCGGTTGCCCTTCCCTTCATTGAAATGGTACAAACAAACGGTCTCGTCGGTCGCTCTCAGTGGCGAGACGACTTGAAAGGATTCGGTGGGGCAGACACCACGTTGGACACGCAGGGCATCGATCGTCACCCCCGAAGTACCAATGTCCATTTTATTTTTCTCGGCCAGATTCGGCAGCGATTCATCGCTTTGACGCACGGCCGTCCGCTTGCCATCAATGAAGTGATAAAGCTTGTTTTGCTTGCCATCCCAGGCCGCGGTGAACTGCACCCAGCGACCCGTTAGATCATCGCTGCTTCCAAATCCGAACCAATGGGGCTTTCCATCTTTTCCCCGCTTGTGCCGTGTCACCTCCAAGTCCCCGCTGGGCGTGACCTGCATGCCCAGCACGCGACAAGACAGCAACGAAAAATACTTCCCTCCCTCCGCAGGGACGGGGTCGACGCGACAGACGAGATCGATGGTCCAGCGCTCGTCTTGTTCGGGCTTAAAAGGATTCACCACAAATGCACTGGCTGGGCCATCGATACGGACCGCTTTGCGCTTCGCCAGAGTCACGGTCCCAGCGGGCGAAGAAGGCGCTTGATAGGTCCGAGCCTGCAGGCTGGGCAAGTAGCTTTCAAATTCGTCGATCGACTGAAAGAGCGACTCGTCAGGTTCCGCGATCGTGGTCACACTTAACCTCCCATAGTCACGCCTAAGCCAGTGAGCGCGGGAAGGGCTTGGCGCTATTTCACCACGCCAAGCGTCGACATCCGGCGAATCGCTGAGCGTTTCTCCCGTAATGCAGTCGTAAACAAACAGAGACAGTCCTTCCCCCCTTTTTGTGCTCCGCACAAGCTCGACGATTCGGCCCGGGGCAAAGCCGAAATACGGCTTGCTCCACTTCCTATTTCTGCGTTGTTGTTTTATCTGAGGTTCATATCGAGCTAGCAGAGCCTCCGTTGTAGCGAGTGTCTCCTCTTGTGGTTCCGTCCCCAAGACCTGCCACTCTCCATCGGGAAAACGAATCCAAGGTGAAGCGGACTGTTGATGAAACTGATGGGCTGTATTGCGGTCGGACAAGTCGACACCGGCCCCAATGCCCAGCATCAGGTATTTGGAAAGTTGTAGCGACTCGGGCCAAGTCACCGGATCTTGAAGCCCTAGATCAAACGTTTTCTCCTGCAGTTCCCCACTGCCCGACTCTAGGCCTCTCAAGTCGAGCGAATGTAAACAGGTACGAGAAACCTCTTGGTCAGGATTTGCGACCGACGAGAGGAACACGATGTGATGGCGTGGCTGCGTACCGACGGTCAGAAACTTCGATGTCAGTGCAGGCTTGTCGGCAACGGGATGCGCGGGATCTTTCAAAGCCTCGCTCCGCGCGGCGTGGCAAGACCAGAGTTGTTTGTAAACGTGGAGGTCTTGATTGGAAACGGCAAAGGCTTCCAGGTCGCCTGTAGTTTTGTTTTGCCGCAGCACAAAAGTAAATTGCGGGAAGATGCGGATGGCATTTTGACTTTTTAGGCCGAACGAGCTGACAATTTTGTTGATGGTCTCGTTCGGCTCACGTTCCCACTCGGCTGCCGAGTCGGCAGCCGAAATACGGAGTCGAGTCAGTCCGTCGGGATGGCTCCACATTATGGACTGGCGATCGAACGGGTCGAACTGCAGCAACACAGCGTCACGAGTATAGCCCTTCAATTCGTCTGCCAATGGTTCTGGCACAACAACGTCGGCAGGTTTTCCGAAACCCTGGTTCTCTTCGATGTTCTTAATGACTTGACTCTGATATCGAAGGATTGTTGGCAGGTTGCCTGCGTGCTCGCGCGGCAAGTCCAACAACCGTTCCCAGCGGTCCGGCAACGGCCTAACATCGCGGATGGCCAGCGTCACCGTCGCAAAAGCCGCACGCAACCTTTTATTGGCGGCGATCCGCTGCGTTTTAAATGCCGCAAAGGCATTCAATTTTTGGGCTCGCATCTCGGCGGTCTGAAGATCTTGGCTGACAGCGTCCACCTTCTGCTGCTCCGCCTGCAGCGTCGTCGCCAATCGTTGGGCTTCCTGCAACCTTTGGGCTGCCAGTTCGGTTTGCTGCTGGCTGCGTTGTCGCGCTTCGGCCGCCTCGGTCTTCAATGCGGCTTCTTCTTCCAAGGATCTCGTCAGGCTGGCTTGATCGTTTTGAATCGAAGCCAGCGTCTGCTGCAATTGTTGCTCTCTTTGTTGAGCCTGCTCCCCACGTTCCGCCAAGTCGGCTTGCGATTGTTGCAGCGCGACCAGCGTCGTTTGCGCGTTCCACCAACCGGTAACACTGGCACTGATACCGACCAAAAGAATGGTCGCCAGCGCGAGCACCAGCCGAGCCATCAGCGGGTGTCGTCGTGCCCACAGTTGGACTTCGCGCAGGACGCTGGATGGTTGAGCGGTGATCGGACGGTTTTCACGAAAGGCTTTTAGGTCCGCCAGCAACACCTCCGCCGTCGCATAGCGTTGCTCCGCGTAAGGCGCACAGGCTTTATCGACAATCGCTTCCAGTGCCGCGGGAACGCTGTCAGACTGACGCCGTAGGCGGGGAAAGGCTTCGGTCCGGACCGCCTGTAAGACTGCGGCGTCGTCACCCGTAAAAGGTGGCTCGCCGGCCAGGATCGCAAAGAGTGTCGCTCCGATTGCATACAGATCGCTGTGTATCGATAGTTTCTCGTCACCTCGCACCACCTCGGGTGCTAGATAGGCGGCCGTCCCGACCACCTGTCCCGAAGCTTCCTTGGCTTTAGTCGACTGGCAACTACCAAAATCGGTCAGGTACGGCTGGCCTGCATCGTCCAGCAAAATATTATCGGGCTTGATGTCCCCATGAATGATGCCGATGCGATGCAAGTAGACGACCGCTTCGCACAGCCGTTCGGTCAACAGCACCGCCCGTTGGATGTAGGCGGCGTCGCGTTCCTGTTCTGGTTGTAGCGACAGAGAGCCCCGTTCGAGCCACGGCAGAATCAGCAAGACATATTGCTTGGTTCGGCGACCATCGAAGGCCGAAGTGATCGCCGGATGTCGCAGCTTACAACTGACCTGAAGTTCGCGAATCAGTCGCGCGTGCTCGGTCGGGGGAGCCTCCGCCAGCGAAGATGCTTTGAGCACCACGGTTCGATCGAGCTTGCGGTCTTTGCAGCGATAAATCGCCGAAAACCGACCTTGTTGGATTTCGTCAAGGACTTCGAAACGGTTCTCCAACTCCGAGTCCACGGCCTTCCACTGCATCAG
>Ga0102932_1000764_pt1 | contig 16365 bp, 14 predicted proteins | sample SalPonR1_C_D2_MG_FD_78212 | JGI IMG/M metagenome (GOLD analysis project Ga0102932, IMG submission 78212) | Salt pond soil microbial communities from South San Francisco under conditions of wetland restoration - Salt Pond MetaG R1_C_D2_MG | ecosystem: Environmental > Aquatic > Marine > Intertidal...
CGCGGGCCTCGGGCTCGATGAACTTCGGCGCTTCCACCGGCCGGAACTCGAACGGCGGTTTATGGGAAAGGAACCGGCGCATTTTCTCCGGCACCTTGTCGAGCATCGCCTGGTTGATGTCGGAAAGACTGGTCAGACCTTCCGGGCCGGGAACCTCGGGCATCTCGGCCTGGTGCTCGAGTCCTTCTTCCGGCGTCTTGAACGACGCGGCCATGTTCAGAATCGGTCGACCGTGCTGGATTGCGACCACGCGCCGGTTGGAATAGCTGCCGCCGTCGCGCGAGCGCTCCACCTGGTAGACGACGGGACGGTTGAAGTCGCCCGGGCGCAGGAAATAGGCGTGCAGCGAATGCGGCACCCGGTCCTCGACCGTGCGGTGCGCGGCCGACAGTGCCTGACCCAGAATCTGGCCGCCGAACACCTGAGGTGAACCGATGTCGCGGCTCTCGCCTCGAAAGAAGTTGTCTTCCAGCCGTTCCAGCGTCAGCAGATCGATGACCTCCGACAGGCTGGAGTGCATTTCGGTGGCGTCCATATTCAGCCCATATTTCCGCAGAACCAGTTGGCCCGGACCCTGTCTCAGCGTGCCCCTTGCGGCGCCAAAGGGTCCAGAACCACGATCAGGAACGTCGCAACCGGCCCCAGCAGCAGCGAAATGAACCACCACGCGAGGCCGCTTCTGCCTTTGCCCTGAGCGAGCCCGGCATTGATCAGAGTGAGGGTGCCCCAACCGACGAAATACGGCGTGTTGTCGATCATGATGATCCCGTTGACCTGCGCCGGCCGAATCCGCCTTCCACAGGCTGTTTACGCCCGCCGAACGAGCTGCAACAACCCAAGCAGGATCGCTGCACCCACAATTGCGATGATCAGGTTTCCGATGGTGCCGCCGGCGGTAATGCCGAAGAAGTCAAACACCCAGGTGCCGATGAATGCGCCGATGATGCCGACGATGATGTTCATCACGATGCCCTGACCGCGACCTTGCACGAGCAGGCCCGCGATCCAGCCGGCCAGTCCGCCGATGATCAGGATGCCGAGAAGGCTTTCAACAGTCATAACAAAATCCAAACACCTTGGGCCAGCTTTGATGCTATCACTGTTCCGAATCCGGGATAAGCGTAAAGCGATTGGCTGCGGTGCCGCGAGATTTTTGCATTTACCGGTTTGCAAACAGCGGAAATTGTCATTTCAGATAGCTGGGAGTAAGGTTTGTTCATGAGAAAGATCGCCGGATTCGTGCTTTTGTGCATGTTGTTCTCGACGTCGCCGACCTGGGCCGATGACAAGCCAGGCAGTCGCGTGGACATGCGGGAATCCGAAACCGCCCGTTCACTGGTCAGGGTTTCCGTGATGGATCATGCCCGGTTGATGCATGACGCCGGGTTGCGGGTTCGTTTTCTGGCCCGGCGAGGGCCGGATTCCGGTGCGCTGGTCGATGCGATTTGGGGCGAGCCCGATCCCGCGGCCAGGGAAGCGCAGTGGAGCGCATGGCTGGATCACCTTGCAGTATCGGGTGGCCTGCGACCGGTGGAAATCCAGGCGCTGGCGGCTCTGGAGGAAACCACCCCGGTTGTCGGTATTCCACACCACGAGTTCCCGTCACGCACGATGCCCGCGTTCGCGCTCGCGGCGCGTTCCAGTGTGCTGCTGGCCAGAAACGCGCAACTGAGCCACGCACGAAAGCTGGCGGCCAGACCTGGTGAACTGACCGAGGCGCTGGAAGCCGACGTTGATTCGCCTGCATTCGCGTCCGGCCTTCAGGCACTTGAGTTCATCTCTCCGGAATTGCTGGCCGATGTAGTGTCGATGCCGCGAGAAGGCAGCCGGTTAACGCCGGCCGCCGCCAGGATTCTGCTCAAGGCTGCCGAGGTGGCGCCCGAGCAATCGGTGCTGCTGTCGGAAGTCGTCCGGCGCGGCGACGCTGCGACGGCGCGCCGCGCACTTCGACTGGCGCTGGAACGCGCGGGTCCGCAGCTGCCGGAGATCGCCGCTATTGGACTGGCCAGGGGCGAGATCGGCGGGCTTGCGTTGACCGCGGCCCGGCAATCCGGCATGCATCCGGACGCGTTCTGTTGGGCACTGCTGGGCGATCCGGCGCTCGGTGCCGATGCAGCCCGACTGCTTGCGCAAGAATCCGGTCGACTGCTAACGGAAATCTCGGCGCGCGTCGATCGTGCGGAACCACTTGCTCGCCTGCGTATGCTGCTTGCTCTGCGATTGCGCGGCACGGACGCTTCCCGCGAGATGCTGAGCGGCCTGGTCGAGGCGCCCTGGCTGTCAGCCCAGCAGCGCCGGGAGATCCGGTCATGGTTATAGAATCGATTGCCCGGCTTTTTCTCGGGACTGCTCTGGCCACCCTGCTAGCGCTGGCAGCGGCAACCACCGGCCAGGCCCAGCAGGAGTACCGATACACTCAACAGAGGGGTGGCGGCAACGAGTTCGTGCTGGGGTATCCGCCGCCGGTCCCTGTCGAGTCGACCACACCGGCGGACGGGTTCAGAACATACTCGGCGCTGCACGCCAGGCACCAGGACCTGATGCTGCAAAGCGATATCGTGACCGGCGCGGTCATCGGCGAGACGCTTCAGGGACGCGAGATCTGGGCCTATATCCTGGGGGACGATGACGCCAGGAGCGTCAATGCCGGCCCGGAATCGTCAGTGCTGATCAACGGTGGCCTTCACGCACGCGAGTGGGCTACGCCGGAATTGACGACGGCGCTGATCGAGACCATGGTGGACCGTGCCGGCGACGCTCACCTTTACGACTACCTGGCCGACAACGTGCATTTCGTGGTCGTTCCGGTCAGTAACATCGACGGCTTCGTCCAGACCCAGCGCTACCCGACGCGGGTCCTGGTCGGCGCCGATCCCCGGGTACCGGAATCCTGGCCCCGCGACGGCCGGATGCGGCGCAAGAACATGCGCGGAGCGGATACGGTGCTGTCGACGTTGCCGGATCATCTTCGTGGCGTTGACCTGAATCGTAACAACGAACCGTTCTGGGCTGCGAGCGCTGCGTCGTCTTCGAATCCCGATTCGCTTGTCTATCACGGTATCGCATCGTTCAGCGAACCCGAGACGCGCGCACTGATGGCTGCCGCGGAGCTGGCCGGCGAAGATCGTCTTCGGTGGTACGAGGATGTGCATTCTTTTAGCCAGGTCCTGTTTTCAGTGAGGACTTTCAACGCGCGACGCAACGCAATCCAGACCGAAATGCTGTCGAGCTTCGACCGTTTTCACAACGCGCTATCAATTGAACGCCATGGCACCGGCCGCAGGTACCTGGAAGATTCGAACCCGGTCGGGGCGGGCCTCGGCGTGACCGCCGAGTACTTCGCCTATCAATACGAAATTCCGGCCTGGACGCTTGAAATCGAGCCCCGTCGGGGGGCAGTGGATTACGGCGGCCTGGGTGCCGAACACGACGGCTTCATCATGCCCGACGCCGAAGTCGCCCGCATGCGCCGGGATATGGCGTTGACGCATGCGGCGCTGGCCTACCGTCAGGCGGGACCGCCTTCGATTGCCGCGCTTGAGATTCGTGGCGTGTCCGGACGGGTCGTTCAATCGGCCGAATGGGTTTACGTCGGAAACGCCCGCCGCGAGTTGGAACAGGTTACACGCGAGCCGTTGCTGCCCGGGTTCGAGTACACCGTTTCGGTTTCATTCGACAAGCCGATGCGCTGGTCTGACGGCGACGGGCCCGAATCTGCCCCCGGCCACGACGACGTACCTTCCGCGCCCGAAATCGTCCTGCGTGCCGGCAACGGTCAAGCCGTCGTCGTTGACGCGTCGGCCGGCCGATGGCAGGGACAACCGGGCACCAATGAAGCTTTTCACCGATACCGCTACGACACGTTCGAGGCGAGCTTCATTGCGCCCGTCGATTCGGCCATGCTCGAAGACGGCAGCCTGACAATCGAAATCGATGCCGAGGACTTCACCGGCCAGCGGCTGGATGCCGAGCCGGAAACGGCAGTTGACTGGATGCAGGGCCGCTGGAGCGGTCTCGAGAACACCAACGGTCTGACCGGCGACAACGGCGGCACCGACAGCACGCTGTCGGTGCGCATCGTCGAGCCGTGGGAGGCAAGGTTATGGTTGCTTCGGCGCCGTCCATGATAGGCTGCTTATTCGCCCGCCGGCCGGGTGTAAGCCGGCGTCTGGCCGGATCAGGCGACCCGGATGGCCATCGCACTTCAGCGGAGCCGGTCGATCCAGCTGATCAGTCTAGAGCCGGCCAGCATGATGAACAGGATGGTCACAAAGGCAACGGCGGCTAGGAGGTACTGCCCGAATCCAAGGCAAAGGCCGATGCCGCCCGAGGCCCAGATGCTGGCGCCGGTCGTCGTCCCAACGATCTTTTCCTTCTCGACCTTGATGATCGCGCCTGCTCCGAGGAAGCCGATTCCGGTCAGTACGCCGGCGATGATCTTGGCGAGATCGACGCTGACGACGTCGCCGGCCCGTGCATAGTCCGAGTAGATCTCCTGGCCCATGAGCGCGAGAATGCAGGTAGCAGTGCCGACGATCATGTAAGCCCGATAATCGATGGGCTTGTCCTTTTCCTCGCGATCGAGGCCCAGCGCGAGGCCGAACAGCAGCGCCAGACCAACGCGAATCAGAACCTCCGCGAACGGGACGACGTCGAGGCTCAGTGCTTCTTCCATGATCCTAGTGTACTCCGCCGCTATTCCTGTAACTTTCAGCGAGCCGGAAAGCGCCTAACCGCTTACATCTCGCCTCTTGCCAAAGCCTGTTGCATTCCCGGCGAGCCATGTCGTGCGGGTGCGCTCACCGGCTCGCTGCGAGCTACGAGACGTCCTCGACACCCGACACCTAAAACTGCCCGGAATCAACCCAGTTCTCGCAGCAACGCGTCCATCGACGCCTTGGCATCGCCGTAAAACATCCGGGTGTTGTCCTTGAAGAACAGCGGGTTCTCGATGCCCGAGTAACCCGTGCCGCGCCCGCGTTTGCAGACGAATACCTGGCGCGACTTCCAGACTTCCAGCACCGGCATGCCGGCGATCGGGCTGCCCGGGTCGTCCTGGGCGGCCGGGTTGACGATGTCGTTGGCGCCGATGACGATGACGACATCCGTGCTCGGGAAGTCCGCGTTGATCTCTTCCATCTCGAGAACGATGTCATAAGGCACCTTGGCTTCGGCCAGCAGCACGTTCATATGTCCTGGTAATCGACCCGCCACCGGGTGGATGGCGAAGCGCACGCTCTTGCCCTGGTCGCGCAACTGCTTGGTGAGCGCCGACACCGAGGCCTGCGCCTGGGCCACCGCCATGCCGTAGCCGGGCACGATGATCACGCTGTCGGCATCGGCGACCGCCGAGGCCACCGCATCGGCATCGGCGGCGATCATCTCGCCGTCGACCGCGGCGGCCGACTGCGTCTCGCCGCCCCAGCCGCCGAGGATCACCGAGACGAACGAGCGGTTCATGCCCTTGCACATGATGTAGGAAAGGATCGCACCGGAGGAACCGACCAGCGCGCCGGTCACGATCAGCAGATCGTTGCCCAGGGTAAAGCCAATCGCCGCCGCGGCCCAGCCCGAGTAAGAGTTCAGCATCGACACCACGACGGGCATGTCGGCGCCGCCAATTGCAAGAATCAGGTGGCAGCCGATCAGTCCGGCGATGATCGCGACCGCAATCATCGTCCACACGCCTGCGCCGCCGAGATACAGGTAGCCGAGCACCAGGCAGGCAATAAGTGCGATCAGGTTAAGCGCGTGGCGGCCCGGCAGCGTCAGCGCCGCGGAGCTCAGCTTTCCGGCCAGCTTTCCGTAGGCGATGATCGAGCCGGTGAAGGTGATTGCGCCGATGAGAATGCCGAGAAACAATTCTACCTTGAGGATGCTGAGTTCGACCGCGGACTTTTTTGCAATCGTCGCGGCGAAGCCTGCCAGTTCGGCGGTCGTCCCGGCATCCTGGGCGGCGAGCGCGCGGGTCATTTCCAGGTCGGCGTTGATGCCGATGAAGACCGCCGCGAGCCCGACCAGGCTGTGGAAACCGGCGACCAGCTCGGGCATCTGCGTCATCTGCACGCGATTGGCCACGACCCAACCTATGATGCCGCCGATGACGATCATCGCTGCGATCAATCCGTATTGGCCGACGCCTGGCGTCCCGATGGTGGCGGCCACCGCCAGCGCCATGCCGACGATGCCGTACCAAATGGCACGCTTGGCCTTCTCCTGATTGGACAGCCCACCGAGGGCAAGAATGAAGAGTACGGCGGCTACCACATAGGCGGCGGTGATCAGTCCTTCGCTCATCATTGTCTCCTCAACTCCGCTGGAACATGGCGAGCATGCGGCGGGTTACCAGGAACCCGCCGAAGATGTTGACCGAGGCCATCAGGATCGATGCCGCGGCTACGATCATCACCAGGCTGCTGCCGGATACCACCTGCAGCAATGCGCCGACGATGATGATCGACGAGATCGCGTTGGTAATCGCCATCAGTGGCGTGTGCAGCGAATGCGCCACGCCCCAGATCACGTGGTAACCGACGAACACGGAGAGCACGAACACGATGAAGTGCTGCATGAAGCTCGGTGGCGCGACGTAGCCCAGCCCCAGGCAGAGCAGGCCGCCCATGATCAGCATCAACCCGGTGCGGTTGAGTGATTTCCTGAGTTCCGACGCTTCCCGCGCGGCTTTTTCCCCGGCCGTCTCCTCCGGTTCCTTCTTCTTCGGCTTCGCCGCGGCGATAGCTTTCACCTTCGGTGCCGGCGGCGGCCAGGTGATCTCGCCCTCGTGGGCGACCAGCGTGCCGCGGATCACGTCATCGTCCATGTCGATGACCGGCGTGCCGTCCTTCTCCGGCGTCAGGTCGTCGATCATGTGCCGGATGTTGCTTGCGTAGAGATTGGACGACTGGGTGGCCATGCGGCTGGGAAAGTCCGTGTAGCCGATGATGGTGACGTCGTTGTCGGTCACGATTTTCTCGTCGGCCTTGGTCAGGGTACAGTTGCCGCCGCGCTCGGCGGCGAGGTCGACGATCACCGAACCGGGCTTCATGGCCTCGACCATGTCCTCGGTCCAGAGCTCCGGCGCAGGGCGATTCGGGATCAGCGCCGTGGTGATGACGATATCGACGTCCGGCGCGAGTTCGCGGAATTTCTCCAGTTGTTTTTCCCGAAATTCCGGGCTGGACGGGGCCGCATAGCCCCCGGTTTCCGCGCCGTCGGTCTGTCCGCTGTCGTCACTATTGTCATCGTCGAAATCCAGAAACACGAATTCCGCGCCCATCGACTCGATCTGCTCGGCCACCTCGGGGCGCACGTCGAAGGCCATCGTGATGGCCCCCAGGGCCACCGAAGTGCCGATCGCCGACAGCCCTGCGACGCCCGCACCGACGACCAGGACCCGCGCCGGCGGAACCTTGCCGGCCGCGGTCATCTGACCCATGAAGAAGCGGCCGAAGTTGTTGCCGGCCTCGACCACGGCCCGGTAGCCGGCGATGTTGGCCATCGACGACAGCGCGTCCATCTTCTGCGCCCGGCTGATGCGCGGAACCATGTCCATCGCGAGCACGGTCATGTGCTTGGCGTTCATCTTCTCGAGCAGCGCCTCATTGGACGCCGGCCAGACGAAGCCGATCAGGGTCTTGCCGTCCGGGGCCGCATCGAGCTCCTCGGCCGACGGCTCACGAACCTTGACGATCACATCGGCGTTCTTCCAGAGATCCGCGGCCGAAGCCACCACCTCCACGCCGGCGGCTTCAAAGGCTTCGTCGGTGATCGACGCGGCAGTACCGGCTCCGGACTCGACGATACATTCGTACCCGAGCTTCTGTAGCCGGCCCGCGCTCTCGGGCGTCAATGCAACCCGGGCTTCGCCCGGTGCGGTCTCTTTTGGTGCACCAATCTTCATTCACGTGCTCCTGTTGCCTGTCGCCCGAGTGTAGCGTCAATCAAAAGCCGGGTGATCGAAATTTGCTGTCAGCGCCCCAGGTCGCGGTCGAGCAGGTCCAGTCGCTCCGGCGTTCCGATATCCAGCCAAGTTCCCGGATAGTGCTCGCCGGACACACGGCCGGCGGCAATGGCTTCTTCGAGCACGGGGCGCAGCGGCTGAATGCCCGGGGGCAGAGCTGCGAACATCTCGGAGCGAAACAGCCCGATGCCGCTGTAGGTGAATCGATGCTCGCCGTCCAGCACCACCTGGCCGTCCGACAGCGCGAAGTCGCCCTCGGGGTGATGGGCCGGGTTGTCGACCAGCACAAGGTGTGCGTGGCCGACGGGTTTCACTCCTGTCAGCCTTGCAATCGGAAAGTCGCAGTGGACGTCACTGTTGACCACCAGGAAAGGTTCGTTGCCCAACAACTCCAGCGCATGACGAATGCCGCCGGCCGTCTCCAGCGCGCCTTCGGGTTCACGCGAGTAATGGATTTCGACGCCCAGGGCGGAACCGTCGCCCAGCGCGTTCTCGATGAGCATGCCGTGCCAGGCCACGTTGATCACCAGCTGTTCTATTCCGGCGGCGCGCAGGCGCTCGATCTGGTGGACGATCAGCGGTTTGCCGCCGGCTTCGAGCAGTGGTTTGGGGATATGGTCGGTAAGCGGCCGCATGCGTTCGCCGCGGCCGGCCGCCAGAATCATCGCGCGCATGACGAACCTTTCGCGTTGGTTTCAGTCCCGTTAATGTAGCCTCGCAACTCGATCGGATGTTGCAGCCCGGTCGCTGGCAGGCATGGGTTAGGCTGCAATTTCAGATATTAAGGAGTACCAACGCGCCATGATGTCATCACTTCGTTCGGCTCTTGCGCTTGCGCTGGGTCTGCTGGCCGCGACCAACGCGCTTGCCCAGCCCGAGACGCAGTACAGCGAACTTTTCGAATCGCTGCAGGCAGGTTTGTACACGGTTGAAGTGGTCGATCGGATCAGCAACAACAAGAATGCCCAGGGAAGCGGATTCATCGTGACCGAAAAAGGGGTGCTCGCCACCAACTATCATGTGGTCTCCGAATTCGTGCAGGATCCCGATCGGTATTCGCTGCGTTATCGCGATGCGACTGGCAGTACCGGCCCGCTCGAGGTGCTCGAGGTCGACGTCCTGCACGACCTGGCGCTGGTGAGATTAGGCGACGGCGCTGTGCCCGATGCGGTACAGCCTTTCGAACTGGCCGGCGCGGAGCCGCGCATGGGTGAAACCATCCTGGCGCTGGGCAATCCGTACGACATCGGAATAAGCCTCGTGCCCGGTACCTACAATGGCCTGCTCGAGAATCAGTATCGAAAGAACATCCATTTCACCGGCGCGCTCAACCCCGGCATGTCGGGCGGGCCGGCGGTCACGACCAGCGGTGAGGTGATCGGTATCAATGTCGCGGGCGCCGGCAATTCAGTCAGTTTCCTGGTGCCGGCAAGCAACCTTCGGGCTCTGCTTGCGCGCGCCCCCGAAACGCCTTCCTCGCTCGAAAACATGCGAACGCGAGTGGTTCAGCGGATCATTGATCACCAGGCCGAGATGATCGACAAGCTGCTGGCCGGCGACTGGTCGCTGGAAGCCTTCGGTCCACTGATGATTCCGCGCGAAATCACGCCGTGGCTTTCGTGCAGCGGTTCGGGGAACGAGGCCGATCCCGAAACACCGTGGGTGGAGAGTCACTCGAACTGCACGCTGAACGATCGGATCTATCTTTCGCGGACGCTCGATACCGGTCCGCTGGAGCTGATTTTCGGCTGGTACCAGAGCGACAGCCTCAACGAATTCCAGTTCGCGCAGGTATTCGAGCAGACCACCTTCATGCCGTTCAACCGCACCGGGCAGGACGATGTGACCGAATTCGAGTGCCGCGAAGACTGGATAGCCATCGACAGCCTCGCCCCGGCTGAATTCAAGGCCAGCTACTGTTTGCGGGCCTACCTCGACTATCCGGGCCTGTATGACGTGCTCTACGTGGCGCGTGCGCTGATGCCCGATTCCGAAGGGCTGCACGTGCACTACACGCTGGCCGGTGTGGGCCGCGACAAGGCAATGGAATTCCACCGGCACCTGATGGGGACGCTGTCATGGAAATGATCGTCGAACAGCTGGGCACTACCAACAACGTGCTCGATCGGCAGAAATTCGATCATCATTCGGTATGGTTGGGGCGCGCGTTCGACAACGACGTGATCCTGTCGGACGAGCACGTCGACGCCGCCCACGCCAAGCTTGTGTTCGATGACGAGGGCCGCCTGTGGCTGGAGGACCTGGGCAGCGTCAACGGCATCCGACGGCCGAGACACAAGGCGCATATCGAGCGCACCGAAGTTCGCAGCGGCGAAGTTTTCCTGATCGGGCGCAGCCGGATTCGCGTCTACCTGGGTACGCATCCCGTGGCGCCGACGGTGAAGATCCGCCTGTCGGAGGTGTTTTTGCTGTGGCTGGGCAAACCCCAGGTCACCGTGATGCTGGCGCTGGTCTACCTGGCCGCGAAGGTGTTGGGCGCGTGGCTTTCGACCATCGGCGAATTCCGCTGGAGCCAGGTGATCGAGCGCAACCTGGGCGAAGTCATGACGTTCTTCGCGCTGGCCGTCGGGGTTTATTTCCTGTCGGTGCTGTTCAGGCGCGGGGGCAATTTCCTGGCCCACCTCAGCGTGCTCATCCTGGTATTCCTGCTGTCGTCGGCGCTGGAGTTCGCCCTTTCGATCGCCGTGTTCAGCAGCGGTGATGGTGGGTACCCGGTGCTGGACTGGCTCGACTCGGCGCGTGGCTATCTGATGCTGTTCATTTATCTATGGAGCATCCTGTACCTGGCGTTTCACATCTCGTTGCTGCGGCGAACGCTGATCAGCGTAGTTGTCGTCGCGGTGATGCTGGGCGTGAACAACCTGCCCGAGGACTCGATGCGACGCTTCGTCAGCCAGCAGGCGTTTCCGCTCAAGCAGGAATGGCTGCCGCCGGCGCTGCTGCTCGGCGAGCCCAGGCCTGCCGAAGAATTCCGCGAAGACGCCGAGGCGCTGTTCGATGCGGTGGACGAGAAACGCTCCGAGGCGCTGGAAGAGCGCGAAACTGAAGAGGCCCGGTCGGGATCCGGCTCAGAAGAGGAGCCGTCGTCGGCTGGCGGGGAAGCCGAGACCGAAGGAGGAGCACGCGGACCCGAATCAGATGTCGAATCGGGCCCGGGCGCGCCAGATGCCGAGCAGCCGATCGAGTAGCGCGAGTTCGGGGTTGCGGTCGATCGCGGCCTTGAGGTAGGCGAAGAACCGCGGCGCGTCTTCGAGGTACTTCGGCTTGCCGTCGCGGTAGCGGATACGGGCAAATATGCCGAGGACCTTGAGGTGGCGCTGAACGCCCATCAGGTCGCAGCTGCGCCGCCACAGTTGCGGGTCTTCGGGCACGGCCAGACCGTCGGCCAGCGCGCGTTTTCGATAATCTTCCAGCCAGCCGTCGACCCGGTCGGGCGGCCAGCTCAGGAAGGCGTCGCGGTACAGGCATACCGGATCGTAGGCGATGGGTCCGAGCACCGCGTCCTGGAAATCCAGGATGCCGGGATTCGGGTTCGAGACCATCAGGTTGCGCGGCATGAAATCGCGGTGGACGAATACACGGGGCTGGTCAAGCGCCCAGCGGATCAGCGTCATGCAGACCATTTCCCAGTCGTCCAGCTCCGCGTCGGTCGGCACCACCGACCAGTGCCGGGCGAGAAACCAGTCGGTGAACAGGCTGAGTTCGCGCAGCAGCATCGCGGCGTCGTACTCGGGCAGGCCGGTGGCGTCCACGTCGCGCTGCATCGTTGACAGCGCAACCATTGCATCGTCGAACATCGTGTCGGCGTTTTCTTCGCGCAGAACATGATGCCACGGCCGGTCACCCAGGTCGGTCAGCAGCAGAAAGCCGCGGTCACGGTCTTCGGCCAGGACTTCAGGTGCGTTGAGCCCGGCTTTTCGCAGTCGGTCGGCAATGTCGACAAACGGGCCGGTGGCTTCGCGCTCGGGTGGTGCATCCATGAGTATCTCCGACCGCTCCGCGCCGATGATCCGGAAATAGCGCCGGAAGCTGGCGTCGCTCGAAACAGCTTGCGCTTCGCGGATTTCGAACCGGGCCCTGGTCGAGGCCCAGTCCAGAAGTTGCCGGGCGCGCGGGTCGGGCGGCGAATCGGGGTTTATTGGATGGCTCGACACGGCTGGTTGCTCCAATGGTTCGCAATGCAGAAGGCGGGTGCGCGCGCTTGACCTGACCGCACCGGCTCGCAGAAACGGAGCCCCGGGCACCGCGCGGATACCATTTAGGTTAAAATAATACCAAATTGGTCTTGTTTTTCACAGCTTCGATGGCACTATAACAGTGGAGCTTTGATCTGGACGGCGAGCAATGCTGAGAATCGGAAAGCTGACGGACTATGCAACCGTGGTGATGGCCGAGTTGGCCGAGCACCCCGGGGAATGCTGGTCCGCGTCACAAGTGGCCGAAGCGACGCGGCTGGAGCTGCCGACCGTGGCCAAGGTGCTGAAGACGCTGGCTCGCTCGCGCCTGATCGAATCGGTGCGCGGTGTCAACGGCGGCTATCGCCTGCACTATTCGCCCGATTCGGTATCGGTCGCCGCGATCATCCGCGCCATGGAAGGCCCTATTGCGCTGACCGAATGTGGTCTGGAGCCGGGGCTGTGCTCGCGCGAGCACGACTGCAACCTCAAGGGCAACTGGCAGCGTATCGGCGAAACGGTCGAAAACGCGCTGGAGTCGCTGACGCTGGCCGACCTGGCCGCGCCGCGCGACCCCGGTCTCAGGCTTGTCACGCGCACGTCGCCGGCGGCCGAACCGCGCAAATGACAGTATGAGTAATCTTCAATCGAAATCATTGAATGGTGTGGTATGAGTGAAACCCAGCAGCAAGTCGAGGAACTGATCCAGGGCCGTTACAAGGCGGGCTTCTACACCGATATCGAGTCGGAGTCCGTCGGTGCCGGTCTGAACGAAGAGATCATCGCGATGATCTCGGCCAAGAAGGACGAGCCCGAGTGGATGCTGGAGTGGCGCTTGAAGGCGTTTCACCACTGGCAAACCATGACCGGACCGAACTGGGCCAAGCTGAACCTGCCCGGGATCGATTTCCAGAAGATCCACTATTACTCGGCGCCCAAGCAAAAAGACCGGCCCAAGAGCCTGGACGATGTCGATCCCAAGCTGCTGGAGACTTTCGACAAGCTCGGCGTACCGTTGCACGAGCGGGCGCGACTTGCCGGGGTCGCTGTCGACGCCGTATTCGATTCGGTATCGGTCGGGACCACCTTTCAGAAGGAACTCAAAGAAGCCGGCGTGATCTTCTGCTCGTTTTCCGAAGCGGTGCAGGAGCATCCTGAACTGGTTCGCGAGTACCTCGGATCGGTCGTACCCTACCGCGACAACTATTTTGCCTGCCTGAACTCCGCAGTGTTTTCCGATGGCTCCTTCGTCTACATTCCCGAAGGCACCAAGTGTCCGATGGAGTTGTCGACCTACTTCCGCATCAACGCGCGCGATACCGGTCAGTTCGAACGCACGCTGATCATCGCCGAGCCCGGCGCGGAAGTCAGTTATCTCGAGGGCTGCACCGCTCCGATGCGCGACGAGAACCAGCTGCACGCTGCGGTGGTCGAGTTGGTGGCCAGGAAGAAGGCGAAGATCAAGTACTCCACGGTGCAGAACTGGTACCCGGGCGACGAGAACGGCAAGGGCGGCATCTACAACTTCGTGACCAAGCGCGGCGATTGTCGCGAGGACGATTCGCGTATCTCGTGGACGCAGGTCGAGACCGGTTCCGCGATCACCTGGAAATATCCGTCCTGCATCCTCAGAGGCGATCGTTCCGCCGGTGAGTTCTACTCTGTGGCATTGACCCACAACCACCAGCAGGCCGATACCGGCACCAAGATGATCCACCTGGGCAAGAACACGTCCAGCAAGATCATTTCCAAGGGTATCTCGGCCGGCAAGAGTTCCAACAGTTACCGTGGGCTGGTGCGCGTGGCCAAGAAGGCCGAGGGCGCTCGCAACTATACCCAGTGCGACAGCCTGCTGATAGGCAAGACCTGTGGCGCACACACCTTCCCCTACATCGAATCGGCCAACCCGAGCGCGAAGATCGAGCACGAAGCGACCACCTCGCGCATCGGGGAAGACCAGCTGTTCTACTGCCAGTCCAGGGGGCTGGACGAAGAGGAAGCCGTGGCGTTGATCGTCGACGGCTTCTGCAAGGAAGTGTTCAAGGAGCTGCCGATGGAGTTCGCCGTCGAGGCCAAGGCGCTGCTCGAGATCTCGCTGGAAGGGGCGGTGGGATAAAGACAGGTTCAAGGATAAAGGTAAAAGGTAAAAGCAATTTCGGTTTTATGTCCTGGCGAATCTGTATGCAACTGACAATTTCGCGGCGACAAGGATGACCCTTAACCTTGAACCTTGAACCTGAAATCATTTTTTGTTCCGGCGCATGACGCCGAATACAGACTGGAAAGTATTGCAATGCTGAATATCAAGAACCTGCACGTTGCCGTCGGCGGCGAGGAAATCATCAAGGGGCTGGACCTGGAAGTCGGGCCCGGCGAGTTGCACGCGATCATGGGCCCGAACGGTTCCGGCAAGTCGACGCTGGGCTACGCGCTGGCCGGGCGTGACGGTTACGAGGTCACCGACGGTTCGGTCGATTTCGCCGGGCAGGATCTGCTCGAACTCGAAGTCGAGCAGCGTGCTGCGGCCGGGTTGTTCCTGGCGCTGCAATATCCGGTCGAGATTCCGGGGGTCAACAATGCTTATTTTCTACGCGCCGCGTTGAACGCCCAGCGTAAGGCCAGGGGCGAAGAGGAAGTCGACTCCATGGCGTTTCTCAAGATGGTGCGCGAGCAACTCAAACAATTGAAGATGGACGAAGCGCTGCTCAAGCGCGCGGTCAACGAAGGCTTCTCCGGCGGTGAGAAGAAGCGCAATGAGATCGTTCAGCTCGCTGTGCTGCAACCGAAGCTGGCGATTCTCGACGAGACCGACTCGGGGCTGGACATTGATGCGCTGAAGCTGGTCGCCGAGGGCGTCAACCGGTTGCGCGACGAGAACCGCTCGTTCATCGTCATCACGCACTACCAGCGGCTGCTGGAATACCTGGTGCCCGATCGCGTTCACGTGCTATCCGACGGACGCATCGCCGAAAGCGGCGACCGCTCGCTGGCCAAGCGCCTGGAGCGCGAGGGTTACGCGTTTCTCGACACCGCGGAGGCCTGATTCCCAATGTCGGCACTGATCGAAAAATTGATGCCGCAAGCCGCTGCCGAAGACGATGGCAGCTTCGGGTCTTTGCGCAGGAAGGCGCAGAAAGTCCTGATGCAGCACGGCTTTCCGCACCGCAAGACCGAGAACTGGAAATACATGCCGCTGGGCCTGCTCGAGAAGCGCACCTTCAGCGACGCCGGCCCCGGAAAATCCGAAACGCCTTCGCCTCCATCGTTCCCGTTCGATGCCGGCGTGATTCACTTTCACAATGGCCGTCTGGATCCCGAGGCCTGCCGGCTGCCCGACGGCGTCGCGCTGACCGGCATGCTGCCTGCCGACATCGATGTTTCGATTCTTGACGACGCCGGCCCGGCCGATGCGTTTGCCTGGCTGAACCTTGCACGCTTCGAGCAGGGCTGGAAGCTTCTTGTTGAAGGCCGGCCGGATCAGCCACTGGTTATTGCCACGACTTGCGACGACGATTTCGATGTGGCGGTTCACCCGAGATTGACCGTGGCACTGGCCGACGATGCGGCGCTGACCCTGGTCGAGGCCCAGAGTGGTCAAGGGGCAGGACTCATCAACAGCGTGCTGGATCTTCGGCTGGGCAGGCAGTCCAGTTTGACCCACGTCGTTGAAAGGCGCTTCGTCGAAACCGCCCTGATTCAGCGCACCACGGTCCGGATTTCGGAGTCGGCCACCTATCGGGCTTTCGTGCTCGACGGCGGCGGCCGGTTGACCCGGCAGGACCTGGTGGCGGAGCTTGCGTCACCCGGTGCGACGGCCGGGATTTCGGGCGTTGCAACCTTGTCGGGCCGCGCGTTGGTCGACTATCACACGGCGATCGAACACCGGGTGGGCGGCACGCAAAGTCACGAGAACTTCCGGATTCTGGCCGACGACCAGTCGGTGGGCGTATTCAACGGGCGCATTCATATCGTGCGCGGCGCCGACGACAGTCACTCGCAGATGAATACCGGCAACCTGCTGCTCAGCGAGAACGCGCGCATCAACACCAAGCCGGAGCTGGAAATTCATGCCGAGGACGTCACCGCCAGCCACGGCGCGACGATCGGCCAGCTCGACGACGACGCGCGCTTCTACCTGCGTTCGCGGGGCCTGAGCGACACGCAGGCGATTGCGCTGCTCAAGTACGGGTTTGCGGCAGCGGTATTCGA
>Ga0102932_1000766_pt1 | contig 16311 bp, 10 predicted proteins | sample SalPonR1_C_D2_MG_FD_78212 | JGI IMG/M metagenome (GOLD analysis project Ga0102932, IMG submission 78212) | Salt pond soil microbial communities from South San Francisco under conditions of wetland restoration - Salt Pond MetaG R1_C_D2_MG | ecosystem: Environmental > Aquatic > Marine > Intertidal...
ATCAAGGGCCCGGAAGACTTCCATCTGCGCAAGAGCTTCAAAGCCGGGGAACCGATCGAGTTCAGTCCCGCAACGCTGGGGCATGGGGAAATGCCCGACGGCACGTACCGGTATGAACTGCAGGTCATGGGCATATCGGGTATGACCGCAGACCGCGATTCGGGCAAACCCGCAATCACCGAATCCCTGACCGGCGGCTACGGCGCCTTCTCGATTCGTGACGGACGTCTCGTCGCCCGGGACCTCGAGGAAGCCCCATTCAAAGGCGGAACCGTCCCCGTCGGCACGCTGGCTTCCAGCGTACAGCGCCCTGCATCCCAGGATGAAAGCGATACGCGCGACCAGGTGATCGCCGACGACCTTATCGTCGTCGGCAGCGCCTGCATCGGCCAGGACTGCGTCAACGGCGAAAGCTTCGGTTTCGACACGCTGCGCCTGAAGGAAAACAACCTCAGGATCAAGTTCCAGGACACCAGCAGCAGCGGCAGCTTCCCGACCAACGACTGGCAACTCACCGCCAACGACAGCGCCAACGGCGGCCAGAACAAATTCTCGATCGACGATATCGACGGTGGCCGCACCCCGTTCACCATCGAAGCCGGAGCCCCCAGCCACTCGCTTTACGTCGACGACGGCGGACGCATCGGCTTTGGCACCTCCACGCCGGTCGTCGAAAACCACATCGTGGATGGCGACTCGCCTACCATCCGGCTGGAACAGAACGGCAGTTCCGGCTTTACGCCGCAGACCTGGGACGTGGCCGGAAACGAAGCCAACTTCTTCGTTCGGGATGTGACGAACGGCAGCCTGTTGCCATTCAAGATTCGGCCAGGTGCCCCCACAAACAGCCTCGTGCTGCATAACGGAAATATCGGGATGGGGGTCTTGACCCCGGTTGCGAAACTGCATCTGCAGACTTCCCAGGCCAACGGGATGACATTCACGATGACCGAAACCGGTAATTCTGCAGGCACCGGCCCCGGTGCCAACCAAGATTGGCAGCTGACGATTCGCGACTCCGATGGCGGCCTGGGCTTCAACGACCCGGATACCACCGGTGCGGAAATGTTCCTGACTACCGACGGCAATCTGACGATCAAGGGGACGCTGACGACAGCGACTCAGACGATTCCGGATTATGTCTTTGAGGACAGTTACGCGCTGCGTCCGCTGGACGAGGTTGCGTCCTTCATCGACGAATTCGGACACCTGCCCGGCATCCCGTCCGCCCAGGAATATGCCGACCGTGGCGGCGTGAATCTCAGTGAGCTTCAGATTCTCCTTCTCGAGAAGGTCGAGGAGCTGACGCTGTATACGCTGCAGCAGGAAGACACGATCAAATACCTCAAGAACGAAATCGAGACGATGAAAGCCAGCGACAACCGCTAGCCAGGAAGCCCGAGGAGCCGGCCGCTCAGGCCGGCTCCTTTTCAAAGCGGTACCCGAACGAATCTATATCCTCCGCGTAGACGCGCTCCACCAGTTCGATATCTCGTTTACTGAAGTAGTACGAATAGTGCTTTCTATCGGTTTTCTTCAGATGCGGCAGTTTCAATTGCGGAAGTCCAACCTTGGTACACAAGGAAGAAAAATCCGCGGCCAGGTCTTCGAATCGCAAGAGTCTCCCCACGAGAAGTCCCCCCGCCCCATCTTTCAGCCAATACGTCTGCGGGGCAAGCATCAGCGGATTCTTGACATAGTGTGGATCGCGCTCGCGAAGACAGAGACGCAACCACTCATCGAACGGAATCGGCAGTTCGGCAAGCGAGGTTTGATTCGTCTTGATGCGCCAATGGTAAATGGAAACCAGACGATCCCAGGGATTTCGGATCGTTGAAATTGTCGTCAATCTCTCCCATCGATCTCGGCCGACTGTCTTCAATAAGTCCGAGGCCCGGGCATGCTGATAGCCTTCTATGCCGAGCGCCTGCCTTACGCTGCTGCCCCCGGTCTTGTTGATATGCACAAAAATGAAGCCCCGTGCCGCCATGGTCTCCAGTGCACGCCTGCCGCCTTGATTGACCTCATTCATTCCGGTCATTCAGAACGCCTCCAGGATTGACTCGACGAAACAACACCGAAATATTCTCCATGGAACCTCAACCCGGCATTCTTTCGCCGCGGGGAGAAGAACTTGCGCCAGGACACCGTATACATTCAGCGCACCCGCTTTGCCGGAGACGCGGGCCTGACGTGCGGGAACGGCGCATCCGGTTTCGGCTTGCCAAGGAATTCACACAGCGGCGCCCACTCGGCACCTACGAAAAGATCCATCCTCAGCAGCTTGGAGGGTCGGTCCTCGAAGTACGCCTGGACGTCAGCGTAATGGCGGTTGTACACCGCCAGGTAGTTGTCGAGGTTACCGACTGGCGACCCCGATCCATAGATCAGCTTTCGCATCTCGGTGGACTGACCCGCGAAAAAAGAGCCTACGCTCCGAATCCAGTCGTGCGGATGACGTTCGGTCAAAATGAACCGCGCGTCAGGAATAGCACGGTCAATCTGTCGAAAAAGAATCGGCCAGGGGTTGTCCTGGAACGCATCGAATTCGTCAGTCAACCGGCTGGCGAGCGACCAGAGATCACGGTGAATCCTCGAATCGTTGACGAAATTCGGGCCGGTGACACGGTATCCGAGGTGCGACAATGCTTTCCCGACGCTGCTCGTTCCGGTCTTGTGAAAACCGATGCAAAATACCTTTTCCATTTCTGCGCCGAGTTCCCGGTCCGATATTCAGCGAGTTACAATTTTACCGCATCCTGAACAGGAACCAGAATGGCGTCACCAATCCGAATCGGTTTCGTTTGCCAGGCGGGCCGACTGGAGGCGCAGAGCTGCCTGCTTGCTGCGTCGCTCAGGAAATACCTGGGCAACGAAATCCCTCTGACAGCGGCGATAGCCTTCCAGGAGCCGGACGCTGTACCGCCCTCGTCCGATACGTTGAACTTTCTCGAAAGTCTCGACGTCTCGACGCACCGCGTGGCCAATCCGATCTCCAAAGACTATCCGATAGGGAACAAGCTTGCATGCCTGAGGCTACTCGAAAGCGACTCGGACAAAGCGGTCTTTCTCGACAGCGACATGCTGGTCCTGGGCGATTTCAGATCAGCCCTTGCTTCCAATTTCGATTTCATGGCCAAGCCTGCCGACCTGTCAACCTCAGGTCTGGACGAGAAGGAGTGGATAGAACTCATGGCGCGCCATGGAATCCAACCACCACGCTCGAGATACCAGACGACGCATGATATGCGCCTGGGCATCCCGTACTTCAATGCCGGATTCATCGCGGTCGCGGCCAGCCAGGGGCTCTCGGAGACCTGGATAAGCCACGCGACCAACCTGGCCCGAGAACGCGGAGGTCACGATTATCATCTGGACCAGATATCCCTGACGCTCGCCCTGGCCGAGAGGTCCATTGCCATCCGCCCGATTGGCGAATATCTGAACTTCCCTTCTCATCTTCGCCCCCTCACCGCCCGAGAACCCGTCAAGATCGTGCACTACCATCATCCCGAAAGCATAATCGCGAGCGGTCGAGCACGCGACGAACTCGCCGGGCTCCTCCAGGACAACAGCTCGTTGCGAACCATTCTGAAAAGTGACCCGGAATGGTCCTGGGTCGAAAGACTCTCGACCCGGAAAACCCTGGCACGCTTACGTCGATCAACCGATCGCAAGGACACCTTGAACTTCATCATTACCGGAATTCCAAGGTCGGGCACGAGCTTGTACGCTTCGGCACTCGAGGATCACAAGACCACGATCGTGATAAACGAGCCGCCGGAGATCTTTCACGCACTGACCCGGCCCGGCCATCACGGGCTCGCGGTCTACTATCAGAGACTGCGCGGAAAGATACTCAAGCACGAAGCGGTACAAAACAAGATCGATACCGAAGGTCAACTCGTCGAGGATACGACGCTATCCGATGTCCGGCGGGAGATCGCGTATACCCCGAGAAGTCCGCGATTCAGGCTCGGCACCAAGAATACGCTTGCTTACCTCAGCAGACTCGAACAGATTGCCTCGACGATGCCGGACTGCGCGATCTTTTGCTGCATCCGAAACCCGGTCAGCACCATCGCCTCCTGGATGCGATCCTTCGATCATCTCAGGGCCGGAGAGCCCGGGCAGGCGCTTATAGGAACCTCTTCCGACGCTTTATTGTCCCACGAGGAAAGGCTGATTATGGCCTCGATCGAGACTCAGGAAGAGCTCGCAATCAAGCGCGCCCTCTGGTGGAATTTTCTGGCCAATCGAATATTGCGAAACCTGGATCGGATCGTTCTGGTCAAGTACGAGGATTTCATAGCCGATTCGGGACTCGAAACGAGGCGTGCACGAAGACACCTTGGTTTGCCGCGGAGTCGTATTCTTGCGCGCTACAAGGTTTTTCGCAATCTCACCGAGGTCGATCGCTCGTCAGAACTCTCGGCCTTCGAGCTCGAGTGCATTCGTGGTATTTGTGCGACGACGGCCGCCCGCTTCGGCTACGAAATCTAGGCTTCTCACACCCGAGATTCCGCCCGGATGATGCAGGCTTCGATTCTTCGACCCAACAGCGCTCGCGCCTGCGGGTCTGAAACATCCGTTCTTGCCAGGCCGGGACAATGCCAACGCCAAACGGGAACAGAGACTTGAACGTTGTCCTGCACACCGGGATGCACAAGACCGGGACCACGTCATTCCAGAACTGGCTCCGGTTGAACGCGCTTGCTCTCGAAAAGTCCGCCGTCAGAGCTTTTGTGACGCCACCCCAGGTCAACGCAAAAAACAGAGAGGCCTTCGACGCTGATTGGCTTGTGCGTCAGACTGACGCAGCAAAGAGAGACGGGGTCGCTAGAGTTCTGGTCTCAAGCGAGGTCATTTCCACCTTCAACCTGGCGCAATGGCACGAATTACTGGAGCCGTTGCAAGGCTGTCCCGTGACGGTGGTAACCGTATTTCGGCATTGGACATCATTTCTACCCTCCCGCTGGGCTCAGAATTGCAGGCGCCGCGATGCACAATCCTTCCCTCGCTTTCTCGAAAGGCTTCTCGGCGCTGACATTCAGGACGGCTTGCAATTCGACAAAGTCCTGCTGAAACCGGCCAGGCTGGGCATTCAAGATATCAGGGCGATTTCATACGATAACGCGAGTGCCTCCAACACGCTCCTGAAGACGCTTCATGATGCCTGTGGTCTCGGCATTCTCGCACGGGAACCTGTGCATTCGGCACGACGAAACCCCTCCCTGCCGCGTCCGATCGTAGAAAAGATACGATTGTTCAATGGCGTCCGCTCCGAGGTTGAACGACGCAACCCGGACGACCTTTTCGACTCCCAGTCGGAGCAGCGCGCAGTCGACATATTCTTCGACGACGCTGCCCGGATAGCGTCATATCTCGATCAAGCGCCTGGGCTGGACCGTCTCCTCGACGCGCTGATCGCCGATCGGGCCCGGGTATTGACGCTGACGCCTGGAGATTTCGAGACCTGGTCGATCGCGATGGAACGGGCCGTCCGACCCTATCTATTCAACCCGCGGAACGACAAGATGTTCCCGGCCCCCCGGCGAACCGTCTTCAGGGTTTCTTCGCTGGAATCACATGAACTGCCACAGACTCTGCGAGAAACCATCGTTCGCGAATTCGGCTGGGGGAATCCAGGGCACGCGACCTGAATACCGCGCGAGCCTCGTAAACGCGGCCGTCTCTTGAATGCTGGCCCAGACGACCCGCCGCCAACCGGACGCAGACCGCTCTGGACACGTATCGTCGGAAGCCGGGTTCGATGGAACGAATTACAGAAAGTAAGTGGATGTTTCGCTGTAGCCGAACCGCTCGCTGACCGCGCCGCAATGTTTCTGGAATATCCGAATCTGCTGGCTTGTCCAGCCCGTTTCCCGAATATCCAAGGCTTTGTCATTTTCCTGTCCGCCGGTATCTTGAGGCCTGCTGTTCGTGAATATATCGGCCACACGCTTGATCTGCCCCGGCCCGAACTCCAGCAGTTGTCCAATCCGGACCGCCACGTCTTGCGCACGACGCGCGATGTCCCTCTGCTCAACCTCGATCGAACGATCCGCAACCTTATCCTTGACCTCCAGCCATGCCGTCATGCAATCAGCCCACTGCCTGCAGTGATTTTCAAAGTCGACATGGGGAAATTTTTTCAATCTTGACTGTACATTCTCGATCCCACGCCTTTTTGCGAAAATGAAGTCCGCGCCAGGCCACGCTTGTTTGAGAAAAGGAACAGCTCTGATCATCGCCGCGCCAGGTGACTTGTCCAGCCAGCGCTCGTCTTCTTGAATTGCCTCGAACTGTCTCTTGAACAGGGAAATGATCTCGGTCTCGAGCGAACTCGAATCCACATGGGCAATCATATGCCTCGGGTCGTCAAGAAGATTCCGCTTGATTCTGAAGTACCGCTCGGTCTCTCGCATGAAATGGCCGAGCAAAGGGAGGAAATGCCCCTCGTTGAATCCGGCAATCTCCCCACCCTGCTTGATCGCTGCTGTGAGAATGCTGGTACCGGAGCGGCCAGACCCGAGAATGAAGACTGGTCTCGACTCAGTTTGGGCTTGCATCTCGATATCCTCTGCGAAGGTATTTCATGCTGAACGAATTGGTTGGAAAAAGCCCTGCCACCCTGTGGAAACACGCGACCCGCGAATCCACCTGACTGAAACCGATTTGTCGAGCCCGGCTTCGAGAAACGCGGGACAGCGGAAAAAAGCCATAGGTGAACTCGAAAAAGCCTCGGATGTTGACCGGCGAAAACCGTGTCTGCGCAGATGCGAAGTTCAATTCAGATACTCGTCCAGCGTCGTGTTTTGTTCAATCTCGAGATTATTGTGTGCCGAAAAGACATTCATGAAGTCGTGAACGAGAGCCATTGCGCACCGCCGGCCTCACCGGCATTATCGACATCGGATCTTCAGAATAGCCGAAAAGCTCGAAATCCTTCTCATAATAACGCAGAACAATGCGCCGTTCCCGTCGGCCATAAAATTCCATGATTCGCTCGCCCGCATCGGTCTTGTGAGGTCTATGCGATTGGATCGAAATCCCTTGGTCTAGAAGAAACCTCGTGGTTCCCAGGTCGAAACGCTCCAGATGGCCAATGAAGTCAAGAGGCGCAATTGGATAAAGAAGGTTTACGGCTTGCGGGCATAAATGCCAGTCGAGGCGGGTCGGCTCTTCCCGGGAAATCAATTCCAGGAACTCGAGGAATGACAGCTGGGCCGTGGCGGGGAGATCGAAATGCAAAGTGAACTTCCGCCAGAATCGACCGCTGCCTCGGCCACTCCTGACCTTGTTGAGATAACTCGAAAGGATACGCACGTACGGATTCCGAACCACGGAAAAAAACGTCGCTTCAAGGAATTCTGCGTAGTCGTCATTCCGCTTCAGATCCCTCAGGTTCTTCGAGAATGGCGCTCTGGGACGATCGTGGGGACTTTCGACATATGTTCGAGTACCGAGCTTTTTGTCGACCGCCCGCCACAACGATTTCTTGATGGTGGAACACGCCACTTTCGCGTTGTTCAGGTAAACAAGCCTCAGGACAGGCGCCCAGTGAGTCCGTCCAGCTACCAGGGTCCTCGTAATGTTCATGGCGAAAACTTTCCGAATGACTTACAGGACTGCATTCTTCTTTCTTCAATCATCATGCGCCCATTCATCGATCGATATTTTCCCACAGCAGACAGCACCCCGCCAGACCCGCAAGCTTCACATGCCTGAGCCTTTCAAGGACCATCGGTAACGAAACCTGAGTCCCTGGGCGCAGTGCCCGCATAATGTGGGCCATAGCGAAGAGGTTGTCGTATCGAATACGCAGATGATGCGCTCCGCGCCGGATAGTTCTCTGGCGATGAAATGATAGTTTGGCGGTCGCCCGAACCAGCCGGTGATCCGCCCGAGATCGATCTCCGAGTGCAGGTGACCGGCGTTCGCGCCAGCAGGCTCCATGTAGGGAACGGAGACGAGCGCGACCTCGGAAATTTCCAGTAAACGTGCAGCGAACGCAGGGACGTCTTGCACATGCTCCATGACCTGGAGGCAGCTCGCGATCTGGATTGCCTTCGGAGGCGTCCACTTGAAGAAATCTTCACGTACCGAAATCACGTCGTGGGCCACGTAAGGCGATCCTGGATCGACCGAATACTTCACCGGAGCATGGGCAAAGAAATCGAGGATAGGTGTCCGGTTGGAGCCAATATCCGCGACGACCGATGCCGACCTGCCCATGACTCTTATAAGCTCTCGACAAACATGAATATATACGGAATCGCGTCGGTCCTTCCAGTACGCCTCCAGGCGGGCTGCGTTGCCGAGCATTCTCAATTCGTCTCGATTCCGCTTCCGCTCCGCAAGCGCAAGTGCGAACCGGGCTTGTCGGTCCGAATGCGGAGTGCCGAGACCGAACATTGATCTTATGCAGCTGATCGCCTCGTCATGACGTCCCTCGTCAGACAGAATTCCGGCCCATACTCGCAGGATCTCGGCCTGCTGATCTGGCGGAAACCCGGGTCGTGCCGCGCCCAGGAGGTCGATCGCTTCTTCAGGTCGTTTTCGATCCACGTGCGCGAGCGCGGTCTGAAGGATGACCTGTACCGGCGGCCGACCGGCGGCCTCAAGTCTGTTCTTGAGTGAATGAAGCTCCTCCGACATGGAAAGCTTGCGGTAACAGGCCGCGATTCTCCCCCAGATCCCATCCGCCGGCTCGCACGCTTCGGTCTCGGCGAGTTCCAGGAACACGTCCAGGGCGGCCTTGTGATCACCGGCGGCGATGAAACGCTCCGCGTGTGAGATCATCTGCATTCGCTCGTTGGCCTGACCGGCGGATTGGGAAAGACGCTCTGTCATTCGCCCGTTCCTGAAGCACCGACTGCGCCCACCCGGTCGCGGTTTTCCGGCTCGGCTTGGGTTAGCGTACGCTCCACCCACGCAGCCGTTTTCTCGAGCCCCCCGGAGAGAGACGTCCTGGGCGACCACTGGAGTTCTCGTGCGGCTAGCCGGACATCGAGCGCGCTGCGACCAATGTCTACGGGCCGTGCTGCCCGGTAGACACATTCGATGTGTCGGCCCGTGACCGTTTCGATTTCGGAAACCAGCTCACGTATGCTGACGGAAGTCCCACTTCCGATATTGAAAGTACGAGCCGAGCCTGTATGCAATGCTGCCCGCAGCATCGCATCAACGACGTCCTCGATATATATGAAATCCCTGGCTACCGTTCCATCGCCCCAGATCTCGACCGACTCCCCTGACAGCGCGCTCCTGAGGAACGCCGCGACCACCCCATGTTCCTGCCGGACTGTCTGGTGAGGACCATACGGGTTTGATAGCCTTAGAACTCGATAGTCCAGACCGAAATGATACCGATAGAGCTCGAGGTACATTTCGATGGCCAGTTTCGAGATGCCATAGGACGTAATGGGGTTCTTGGCGGCGTCTTCCGGCGTCGGCAAACGCTCCGGGATGCCATAGACGGTACCACCTGACGACGCAAATACCAGTCGTTCAACCTTCTGCTCGACACAAATGTCGAGAAACCGAAGCGTTTGCGATACGTTCCGTTCGAGGTCATCAATCATGTTCTGATGTCCTGTTGCGGGTGTTGTCGCTCCAATCAAATGAAAGACGGTATCGCAGCCTCTGACCAGATCACGCATTTTTTCCGTGTCCGCAAAGTCGCCGATGATCATTTCCGCGCCCACCGACCGAGGTGCCCTGGCACCGACTCGGACAAGCCCGCGCAGCACTGCAACCTTCCCGTCCAGCAGCCTGAGCAGGTTGTTCCCGATAAAACCACCGGCACCAAGCACCACGCAACGCATCGAGTCCAAATCCCTCAATGGCCGGAGTCCGCTGTCAGCACGGTGGCCCGAACGCCTGGAGGACACGCTCAGACGCCTGTGTTTTCATCGGTCCGGATCACGCGCATTGCCTTCTCGATGAAGTCGGCCACCGGGTCGTTCGGCAAGAATTCGAGGACCCGGTCCCGTGCTCTTTTCCCATAGGCTGCCCAATCATCCCGTGCAGCCCATGCCCGGCCCATCGCGTCATCAATGGATTCCACGTCGGGATTGCTGGCGATGAAACCGGTGACCGAATCGTCGACCAGCTCCGCGTGCCCGCCGATGTTTGTGACGATAGGGACTCGACCGGAGAGCATGCCGCTGACCAGCATGATCGGCATACCCTCCATCCTCGAAGGCATGATGAAAGCCTGATTTTCCCGCCAGATCTCTCGAATATCGGCCACACGTCCCCTGAACCTCACGTTCTCGATTCCATACTCGGTGACAGTCTCTTCCATTCTATTCCTGTCCTCGCCTGCTCCATAGACGTTGACAAGAATACCGCGTCGACGCCACTTTCGGTCCTTCAGAACCTCGAGAAGCAGATCCTGACCCTTGTGTATATAGAGCAACTTCGAGGGCACTGCGATCCGATAGCCCCCCGAACCATCCGGGAATGGAGGAAATTCGTCACGATCGACATGGAAAGGATTGAAATGATAGTCGACCCTTTGAAGCCCGCTCCGCAATCTGGACTCCATGACGCGGTGATTGTTCCGGCAGGTGAAAAACACCCCTGCGGCATTCAGGTAACCTTCGCGCACGGCGTCCTGCTTTTCCGGCCGTATCGGCCAGAATCTTTCCTCCTTCGTCAGCTGATTGACGATGAGGTACTTGACGCCGCGACGTATGCATTCTCCGTAGTATTCGGTTCCCTCATCCTGATCTCCGGTCGAAATTATCACGAGATCGGGCGCATGCGCCAATACCCTTTCGAAAGCACCGTCCCCCTTGAAGTAGGTCTTGATGCCTGCAGCTTCGAAATTCTTGAAGAAATCGGGTGCCGGATCCCACTTCTTGATCAAGACAACGACATCATGGCCACGCTTCCTGAGCGCCATAGCCGCTTCTCTCCATAACACCTCGCTACCACCGGTCCAGGAGCCGTTATTCGTCGTTATGAAAGCAATCAGCTTTCGATCAGCGGTATACCCGGCCGCCGAATCGAGAATATCCCTGACCGATTCGTGCTGCGAGTTTCTACCGCTGAGGTCGGTAGGGTAATCTCTGTCGATGAAGTCGTCCATTCGCTGCAGTTGAGCGGACCGGACGGGGAATTCCTTGCAAATGATTTCGCGTACTTGCGCAACCTCCTGCAAAAATGCTTTCGAGCGCAAATTCGAGCGTGTCTGACTTTTCTCATGTCGCCTGAAAAGATTCAGGGGCCGCTTGCAAAAAGCGATGTCTCCGTCGCGCAGCATGCGGCAATAAAACGCCCAGTCACCGCAGAACTGAAATCGATCCAGTAGCGCGGCCGCTTCAAGGGCCGCGGCCCGCTTGATCACGCAGGCACTTACGTTCGGGATCGTGTTTCGATAAGCCAGCGCATCGACCACTTCTCGAACGCCGGTTTGGACGTAGTCGTTTCGCCATCGAGTGCGGCTGATGCCATCGGTATGGTGCAGGCTGTCCGGCGCCATTACGCGGCCCTCGGCATCTATCTTGGCGGATTGCGAGTAAAAGATCACTACGTTGGAAGATGCCTGAATTCCGCGTTGTGCAGTTTGCAGAAAGTCGGGCAGACAGCTGTCATCGGCCTCGGCGATCCAGATATTCTCGAATTGCGCAAGTGACAGACCCTTCAACCAGTTCCTGTATGGGCCAAGCCGTGCATCGTTAGAAATCATGCGGAAGGGAATATCCTGCGACTCGAGCAGGGATCGCGCCACCTCTACGCTCGAATCGGTTGACATATCGTCGAGAAATATAATCTCTGCGGGCCGAAGCGTTTGACGAAATATGCTGGAAAGTCTTTCCGGCAGGTAGGCGGCATAGTTGTAGTTCGGAACGATCACGCTGACTTCAAAAGGATGCTTTCGGGTCGCAGCACCGGCCGCTTCGGCGTGAATTGCGGACAGGCTCAGCCCTGGATCGAAAAGAGGCCGATCGCGATCTTCCATTGCGCTTTCAAGATTCAAGCCGGCGTTGACCGCCCGTTGCCCCACCCGGGGCTGTCGGTCTCCGTCCAACGGCAGATCTCGCCCACGCTTCAGCAATTCCTGGGCTGCCCGTTTCATCATGTGGACATATCGCGTTTTGGAATAGTTGCTCTCTGCTCTCTCTCGGGCAACACGCCCCATTTCGCCGATCCTCGACAGATCGCGGCAAAGTGTTTCGACAATGCCCACGGCTGCAAGCGGCTCTCCATAGGGGATCAGGAAGCCTGTCTCTTCGTCGGAAACCAGTTCAGGCAGTGCTCCCCATGCGTAGACTATTGCCGGACGCCGGGCGGCCATGGCTTCGAGCACGGTTCGGCCAAACGATTCCTTGAAAAGAGAGAAATTCAGGACCACGTTGGTCTTTTCGATCGCCTCTCGACATGACGATTGATATCCCGGAAACTCCAGATTTGAAGGAACCCGGTCGCCCGACAGCAATTCCCGCGTCAGCTTCGTTTCCGGCCCGATCAGAACAAAGCGGGCGTTCGGAACGCGGTGCTCGCAGGCGCGCGCCAGCTCAACGAAGTCTCTGATCCCTTTTTTCTCGATATTGCTGGATATCAGCCCGAATCTGACCGCATCCGGATCGGGTATGTTGGGAATGTCGAAATCCGCGAGATCAGTCGGATTTGGAATGACCAGTGAGCCTTGCGGATCTCCGAACGCCTCGAGTGTCGCTTTCGAGTTCGCGACCACGAAATCCGTGGCGCCCAGAACCCGTTCGATGATCTCGTCATGAGACAGCTCGATCTGGTCTCGCAGCCAGTCATCGCCTCTTATCAACTCTCGAACGTGAATCGTGCTCGGGACGCCCATCCGCGTCGCCGCAAGCAACGGCTCGCGAACCATTATGGTATTCACATAAACCGCGCTGACTCCGTATTCCTCGATTATGTTGCAGAAGGAATCCACCGTTGCCTCGGAGACGGGCTGGCTGGCGCGCCACCATTCGTACTCAAGGGCAACGACGTGACCGGCTCGGGAGCGCAATGCCTCGGTGTATTCGGAAACGTTACGCGGCACTACGGCAACGAGATTGAGCTCCAAGGCGCCGAGTGCATCCAGGATATCCAGAAAACTGCGTTCGGCGCCAAACAGGTGCTCACTCGCGGAATGCGCCACAACAAGGATCGTTTTCCAGGCGGCTACGCGCCGACGAAAGCCTGCGAAATGCTGTGGCATTCTCCGGAGTCGATCCGGCCGTTGTATCGGCTCTCGTCCTTCCGCGCGGCCATATCTCAGATAGTGTTGTAGCGGATCGAAGCCGGCAGCTTCAACATCTCGATACCTGGCAAGATAAAAACGCGGATCGAATTGCCTTGAAGGCTGGCGACGTTCGATCGATCCGGCCTGGAGATAGTGAGCCAGGGGGTTTATATTGGTGGCGGCAACATCAGGATTGGTCTTCAGGTACCAACGGCTTTCGAAATACGGATTGGGATCCCGCCCCTCGCCGGCACCGTTGCCCATGTAATGCACCAGCGGGTTCACACCGGCGTCTGCAACATCCGGGTTTTGTTCGAGATACCACCTGGAATCGAACAAAGGATTCGGATCGCGCCCTTCGAAAGCGCCGAACATCAGGTAATGCCTCAAGGGATCCACGCCGGACTGCGCAACATCCGGGTTCCTGCTCAAATACCACTGCGTCGAGAATAATGGACATGGATCGCGAAGTTCGGCGGCGCCGAACCGAATGTAGTGGAGGAGCGGGTTGAAAGAGCACTCGGCGACATCCGGGTTTCTGGCGAGGTACCATGCCGAGTCGAACAGTGGATTAGGGTTTCGCGACTCGCTTCCTCCATGCAGAAGATAATGAAGAACGGGATCAATCAAGGTCGACCTGATGTCATCATTTTCTGCGAGATAATAGTCTTGCCAGAAAAGACCCGACTGATGAATTAAACGGCGGTTCTTTATCAGTCCCCGAGCCTGATTGAAGCCGTGAGTTCGAGAGAAATGAAATAACTGACGAAAAACAAGAAAGCGCTGCCTTATCTGGGCAGCAGCTCGCGAAAAGCCCCGAACTCCTGCCATGATGCGAAGCAAAGGTGACTTCCGGATTTCCGCGATTTCGGCTTCCCGCGCATCCAGTTGTTTCCGCAAGGACGATCGCGCCGCTTCCAGTTTCCCGACTTTTTCCCGGATCGGACCCTCGGAATCACCTTCGGATGCAGCCAGATGCGTTACGGTCTCGCCCGGCGAATCGCGGCCTTTGCGGCTCGGGCCTTGCGAACCTGCTGTGCGCGACGAATACCGGATTCCTTGCAGGTCGCTCCCGGCGCCTGAATTTCCGGCAGAACCGAACAATTCCCGTGTTCCACGCTCGGCTCCATGATGCAGGCTCGCCATCTCCTCGTAAAGCGTCTTTATGGTCGGCCCCGCAGGGCGGGCATCGCGCGACGAGTGACTGCTATCGCCTGCCGATAGACGGAGCTCATCAAGCCGGGTCAAGGCTCCCTCGTCATCAGGATTCCGATGCAATGCGAGAAATGAACGATAAGCCGCGCCAATCGAACTGCTCATGCCGGGCCACAGATCCAGTGCAGGCTCAGGAAAGGAGTGATGCAACAGATTCGGCGTGATGAATGAATCGACGAACCGGCTGTCTTCGGCTTTCCATTCGGATATCGGAATGTCGAGGCGTCCGGCTATCATTTCGAGTTCCTTCCGCCAGTCCTAAACCAGCCGCTCGTAATGAACAATGCAACGCAGGTAATTTCTGGATTGATACTCTGCGTGCAATGAATAGTCCAGCCAGAGCGCCAGACTTTTCGCGATACTGAAAGCGTCACGCTGCTCCAGGGAAGCGGCTACGGCAAGCGGATTGCGGATCGCGATGACGAACCTTGGCTGGACGCCGAGGTCCTCGAGAATTGAAACCGTAAAGGGAATGAAACGCGAGATTCGGGGGTCCTTGAGGACAAAAAACGGGGCGCCATCGATCTCGCTTTCGATGAGATCGGAAATCGCACCCCGATACTTGGCCAGCGTTTTCTTTTTCTCCCAGAAACCCGGGCCCAGAGACAAGTCATCCCAGCTGCTCCCCATTTCGGACAGCATCTTGTCGTGCATCATGACCAGCGGTTTTGACTCCCAGAACCCCGCCTGGTTGCTCGAGCGTGGCGGCAGAAGATTCTTCGGCAGCCGTGCGCCCGTCTGACCCAATAGTCGTGCCATGGCGGAGGTGCCGCTTCGGTGCATGCCCACCACGACCAGCGCCGTCCGCGTCGCACTTCCGAGGTTGGCGGCCGATACCCCGGAAGCCGGCTTCTGATTCGGGGATCCATTCCTCGACTCTGGGCTCTCGCCGGATAATTCTTGTTCGGACATGTTCATACGATCGCTGGTTCTGGAGACCCTTGCACGCATTTAGACTCTTTTCGTCACCCCCCTCCTTCTCATGATACCCGACACTCGCAGAACCCAGACCCCATGGTATTCGGCCCGGATGGTCCAACAGCCATTCCGCAGTGCCGTTGTCGGCGTGGCGGAGAATGCCTCGAGCGTCAAATCCGCATCCCCGGATCTGCAGCCACGAGCTGGGCAGCCGTGCGGCTTTTCAAGGATTCCGCCACGCCTGGTCCGAGTTCCGGAGGCGGACCGGGAATTCCAGCCGACGACCAATGATACTGAAGGCATGTGCGGTGCCGGGGGCTTTTCTGTAGCGCCGGCGCGCGCGTGCTGCTAATCTTTACGCGGGAAAATCAAGGCTTTTTTCGATAAAAATGCGGGCTTTCATGCATTCACGCGCAAAAACGAGTGGTTTTTGTGCCAGGGGTCACCTGGTCCAAAGCTTCCGTCGTTCGATCATCGGGCGTTTTGAGCGGAAACTCTTTCCAGGCCTGGCCGCTGTCGTAGCGCTGATTCTGGCATCACCCGTGAGGTCTCTCACCGTCACCGCTCCGGAGCACACGGTTGTAGCCGCCGGCAGCGACTATGCGACGGAAATCCTCGCTGATCCCTGGGACTTCGACGGTCCACTCGATATCGAGCTGGCCGAGACACGCCATCTGACCAATCCGACCTTTTCCGGCGGCGTCCTCCGAACGACCACCACCGGGCCGGACTCGAACATCTGGCTGATCTACCAGGGGGTACCTTCTGCGATCAACCTGACGCGTGGAGCGCAAAACCCCGTCGACAGCAGCCGCTACACCCGCCTGAGCATGAAGATGCGCCTGAGCATGAACGACGGGTCGACCCTGTCCGGATCGAATCGTCAGATGAACGCTTTCTTCTACGAGGACGAGAACGCAATTCCCGACGAGCGCTTCGGCTTTACCCGGTTCACGCCC
>Ga0102932_1000769_pt1 | contig 16292 bp, 13 predicted proteins | sample SalPonR1_C_D2_MG_FD_78212 | JGI IMG/M metagenome (GOLD analysis project Ga0102932, IMG submission 78212) | Salt pond soil microbial communities from South San Francisco under conditions of wetland restoration - Salt Pond MetaG R1_C_D2_MG | ecosystem: Environmental > Aquatic > Marine > Intertidal...
ATCCGTCTGACCTTGTGGCACTTGCGGGATTTCGTGCATCTTGTACGAAATTCCGCCCACACCCCGGGGTTATGTACAGAGCCCTTGTACAAATCGGACGTTTCGTACGCAGACCATGACCCAGGACAAGCATCCATCCGGCGCCCCGTGGCGCAATTTTTACGGCCGCTTCAAGGGCAAGGGCCTGCGCCCCTCGCAGCAGGCTTATCTTGACGAGGACCTCGCCAAACTCTCGCCCGGCCCGGTCGGATGGGACGTGAACTCCGAGCGTGAAGCCATTGATCTTGAAGCACTTTTCGGGGCACGCGATGTCTGGCTCGAAATCGGTTTCGGGGGCGGGGAACACATGGTCCATCAGGCGGTCGCCAATCCCGATGTCGGGATCATCGGCTGCGAGCCCTATATCAACGGCGTTGCGATGCTCCTGGGAAAGATCCGCGACTCCGGCGCACAAAATATAGCGGTTCACCCCGGTGATGCCCGCGACATGTTCGATGTTTTGCCGGCTGGCAGCATCTCGCGTGCCTTCCTGCTCTATCCCGACCCCTGGCCTAAAAAACGCCATCACCGCAGGCGTTTCGTCACGCCCGAGCACCTTGAGCCGCTGTCCAAGGTATTGAAAAAAGGCGCTATTTTCAGGGTGGCGACGGATATTCCCGATTATGTGCGCCAGACGCTCGAACAGGTGCCGCGCCATGGTTTTCAATGGCTGGCCGAGCGCCCCTCCGATTGGCGCGAGCCTTGGAAGGATTGGATTTCAACACGTTACGAGGAAAAGGCCCTGCGCGAAGGCCGCACGCCGCATTACCTCACCTTCATCAAGACGTGATCGCAAACCCCCCGCTTTCTAAGGGATTTCACGCCGACAGCTTGTCGCCCAACCGGCCCAGCATGTCGACGCATTGTTGCAACTGATCCAGTGAAACATACTCATCGGGCTTGTGCGCCTGATCGATCGAACCAGGCCCACACACCACCGCCGACATACCGTATTGCTGGAAAAGCCCCGCCTCGGTCCCGAACGGCACCAGCTCGCAACTGCGCAAACCCGTCAATTCCATAAGGATTTCCTTGGCTTCGTTGGCGTCTGCGGGTTCCAGCCCCTCGACCTCGCCGATCACCTCGGTTGTGATATCCGCATCCGGGCACACCGCCCGCATCGCCGGTAACAGCACATCCTCGCAATAGTTCCGCAAATCGTCCTTCACGAATTGCGCATCCGACGCCTGCACCGGGCGCATCTCCCATTCCAGCGTGGCGATCGAGGCGATCACGTTATGCGCCACCCCGCCCGACAGGCTGCCGGTGTTGATCGTGGTCCATGGCGGATCGAACCGGCTGCTCGACGGGGCGCGGGCGCGCAGGCGGTCCTTCAGCTCCAGCAGGCGGTTGACATAGCGCACGGCGTATTCCACCGCGTTAACACCCCGGTCAGGGGATGAGCCATGACCCGCAAGCCCATGAAAATGCGTCGTATATTCGTAACAGCCTTTATGCCCTTCGATGATGCGCATCATCGTCGGCTCACCGATGATCGCGACGCCGGGCCGGATACCATGTTCCTTCAGGCTCTCCACCAGCGCCTGTCCGCCAAGACAGCCGACCTCCTCGTCATAGGTAAAGGCGAAATGCACCGGCCGGTCGCGCACCTTCTCGCGGAAATAGGGCGCCATGGCCACGGCGGCGGCGATGAATCCCTTCATGTCGCAGGCCCCGCGCCCGTATAACAGCCCCTGATGTTCCGTCATCTCGAACGGGTAGCTGGCCCAGTCCTGCTCATCCACGGGCACCACGTCCGAATGGCCCGACAACACGATCCCACCATCGGTATCCGGCCCGATCGTGGCAAAAAGATTGGCCTTGTGACCGATCTCGTCATGGAAGATCTCGACGCGCGCCCCTTCGTTTTCAAGCCGGTGGGCAAGATAGGCGATCATGTCCAGATTGCTGACCTCGGATACGGTCGGAAACGCGATCAGATCACCAAGAAGCGCAACTGTATCGGAAAGTTGTGTCTTCACTGCGTCCTCTTCAAGCTGTCGGAAAACCTGAGCGACTGTGTTGCCCCTCCCGCGTTGCGTCAACCCATAAACGGCCCCGTGCCAAGTCCGCACACCGTTCGTGCCAGTGGATCACGCGGCCATGGCCAAAACTGTTGCGCGGATGACTCACATCCGAGCGAAATCCGCGAAAAAGCCCACGATATCTGGCGGGTGATGCCGCATTTAGCGGTTTTCATTAAAAAATAACTAGAAGTTGAATCGCACTCAGGATATGCAGATCACATAACAAGGGTGTCGCCCAGTGATGCGCCACCCACGAGGTAAAAGTGGTGGGAAGATGGGTATCGAGTATGTGGCTCGCACCGATGCGGGCGGTGCCGTTCGCGGTGCGATTTCAGACGAAAACGCAAGGACAGGGATTCCCGCCGGTGGTGGTCAGGAAATCTCGATCAATCTCAGACAGTTCGAAATCGACAGGTATAACCGGAGCGGGAATGATCTTCAGATCACCCTCGCCGACGGGCGGGTCGTCGTGCTGCAGGATTATTTCGGTGCCGATGGCACCCCGCAGTCGCGCCTGTTCATCAGCGCCGACGGCTATCTGAACGAGGTCACACTTATCGAGGGCGAAGAGGGCGCCGTCTATGCTCAATATGGCCCGACCGAGATGTGGGGCAAGTGGAGCCCTTCGGACGACCTGATCTTTCTTGACAGCGCAGAGCTCATTGAACCCGCGGCCACTGGCGCGGTCGAGGGCGAGGAAACCGTGTCGATGCTGGGTGCCGGCCTTTTGGGCGGCTCGGGTCTGTTCGGTGCGGCGGGCGCCGGCGCGGCCGGCCTCGTGGCCTCCTCGGCCCTGATGCAGGCCGTTGGCAGCGGCGGCGGTGGCAATTCCGCTGCCGGTTTCGTGCCGCCCATAACGCCCGATGGCGGCGATGACGCCGACGGGCAGGGTGGCCAGGATGACGGTATCGCACCCAGCGTCAACGAAACTGGGCAGGTCGCCATCGGCGGCGACAACAATCAGCAGGACTCCATCAGCATCACCGGCACGGCCGAACCGGGCTCTGACGTCACGGTCAGCATCGGCGACGAGGAAGTCGAGACCACCGCCGACGAAAACGGCGAGTGGGAGGTGGTGTTCGAGGGCGATGATTTCCCCGAGGATGGCGACTATACCGTCGAGGTGACAGTCACCGAACCCGACGGAACAGAGACGGCGCTTGATGGCCCACAGTTCGTGATCGACACGACACCGCCTGAGATCGATGTGACCGGTGGCACCGTGTCCGCGGGTGATATCGTCAATCACGACGCATATAACGACGAGGGTGTCGTGATCTCGGGGACGGGCGAACCGGATGCCTCGGTCAGCGTCACCATTCGGGATGTCACCCATGAAACCGGGGTGCTTGAGGATGGCAGCTGGTCCGTCAGCTTCCTTCCCGGTGAACTTCCCGATGGCGATTACGATGCCGACGTGACCATCGTGACGGGTGATGCCATGGGCAATACCAGCACGATCACCGAAACGGTCTCGATCGACACGATCCACCCGGAACTGGCCATCAATGCCCGTGGCTTGGGCACGAACGGGCTGATCAACGGGGATGACGTGCAGCCTGACGGGCTGGTCGTCGCCGGCAGGGCCGAACCGGGCGTGCGCGTCTTCGTGGAAATGGCCGGACAGCAGCGCGAGATGCTTGTGGGCAATGACGGAACCTGGCAGGTCGCATTCGACCCCGCCCAGTTCCCCGAAACCGAGTTCGACACCACCATCAGCGCGCATACGCAGGATGCGGCGGGCAATGTCAGCACCGCCTCCGAGAATGTCCGCATTGACCTCGAGGTGAACGACTTCACCCAGAACGGGCAGCCGGGCGGTGATGATGGCTTCATCAACGGTGACGAGATCGGCGACGGTTTCACGCTCTCGGGCACGGTCGAGCCGGGGTCAACCGTGGCGATGGAGTTCCGCAACCAATCCATACCGGTGCAGTATCTTCCCGACGGGACCTGGACCGCCACGGTCTCGGGAAGCCAGCTTCCCCCCGGTACCTATAATGAGTTGGTGACCATCACCGCCACGGATTCCGCGCAGAACACCAAGACCCTCACGCGCATGATCAACGTCGATACCGAGGCCGGGGATCTGACCCTCGATGCCGGGTCCATCGGCACGCAGGGCGTGATCAACCACGACGCATACGAAGACGGCGTCATGGTGCGGGGCACCGCCGATCCCTATGCCTGGGTCGATGTCAGTCTCGATGATGTGGAATACACCGTGCGCGCCGACGGCAATGGCAACTGGCAGCAGTTCTATTCCACACAGGATCTGACGCCGGGTCTGCATGACCCGGTCGTCTCTGCCACGATCACCGACCCTTATGGCAACAGCGAAACCGTTAGCAGCACGCTCCATGTCGATACGCAGGTGGACGACCTGTCGCTTGCGCCGTTGCAGCTTCCGACCACGACCGAGGGGCGCACGGTAATCAACCGCGACTCGGTCGAGAACGGCTTCCAGATCAGCGGCACGGTTGAACCGCATTCCGTGGTCTGGGTGTCCATCGACGATGTGACCCGCCAGTTCACGGCGGGCGACGACGGGCAATGGCAGGTCACCTTCGAGCCGGGCGCGATCCAGGGCGGACAGCATGATGCCGATCTCCATATCGAAGTCATGGACCCGGTGGGCAACCTCTCGACGCTCGAACAGACGATCTTCATCGACACGGTGGTTCAGGATGTCTCACAGGGCGAGGCGACAGGATCCTTCAACGGTGTCGCCAACCTGGCCGCCGCGCAGGGCGGGCTGGAAATGAACGGCACCGCCGAGCCCGGTTCGACCGTTGAGCTTGTGATGTTCAACCGGCGCTATCTCACCACCAGTGACGAAGATGGCAACTGGTCCGTCAATGTTCCTCAGGAAGACCTGCCCGCACAGGAGGGCGAGGTCGACGTGACCATCAACGTGACCGACACGGCAGGGAACTTCGAAAGCATCCCCGGTTCGCTCAGCTTCGATTTCGTGGCGCCCGATCAACCCGATATTGTGGGCTATTTCCGCGAGGGTGGCGGGTATCGCCATGTCACGACCGATATGACGACCGACGATATCACCGTTCACGAGGTCGCCTCGGACGGCTCGGTGAATGCGCTGTCAATCCATTCGGATGACAATGTATTCTTTGGCGAGACCGACCACATCTTCCTCGACGAACAGGGGAACGCGGCTTCGGTTCCCGATGGCTCGCATCTCGTCGTGACCAGCACCGATGCCGCCGGGAACAGTTCCGCCACCTATCTCGTCCCCGACGAGGTGAACACCTCCTCGGTAAACCTCGACAACCCCGATCTTGCCGGTCTCGGTATCGAAACCATCGACCTGACTTTCGCAGACCGGGCTGAACTGACCGTCACCGAAGACCAGATTCGTGCCCTGTCAGACACCACCGATAGCGTGGTTGTCGAAGGTGGCACAGATGACACGCTGATCGCCGACGGCGCGCAAAAGGTGGATGGCGGGGCCGATGAACCCGAAGGCTACGACATCTATACGCTGGGCGATGATGCGACCATCATCGTCGACGAGGATATCGACGTGGTCACCTGACGCTGGGTGGCTGAGGAATGACAATCGCCGCGCGCGGGGGACCACCCGCGCGCGGCGGATAAAACAACAAGCCTCCCAAGAGGCGACGACGAGGCAGAAGGGCGGATCAATGCAACGCGGCGTATGGATTCTGGCGGCACTGGCATTGAGCGGCTGCATGTCGCTGGATCGCGACCCCGGCCAGGTGTCGCGCTTCAATATCGGCCCTGCCGACAACCAGACGCAATCAATCATTATCGCCGACCTTCAGGCGCGGCGCAGCATCCTGCCGCCCGAAAGCCCCTATGCGCGGATCAGCGCCCCCGTTCTGGCCGCCGCCAGCCGCCCCGCCGAGGCCGAGTTGCGCGCCGCGCGCCTGCGGGCCGAGGCCGCCTCCAAGAACTGGCTGCCCAAGATCGGTCCGAATATCAGCCTCAACAGCCTCAGCGAGATCGTCTCGCAGCTGGTGGTCGAACAGGTGCTCTTTGACAATGGCCACCGCAAGGCCGAACGCGCCTTTACGCGCGCCGATGTGGAAATCGCGGCCGTGACCATGGTCGAGGACAGCAACGAGCGCATCCTGACCGCGCTCGGGCTTTACCTTGATGCGATGAAGGCGCGCGACCGCGCGACGGTCGAATCCCGCACGCTGGCGGATATGGAGCAATTCGAATGGATCATGGCCGAGCGTGTGCGCGGCGGTGTCTCGGACAGCTCCGACCTCCACGTCCTGCGCCAGAAACTCGCCGAGATCCGCTCCACCCTCGCCGCTCAGCATGAGGCCGAAACCACCGCCTTTGCCGAACTCAACGCCATGTCCGACAGCCCGCTTGACGATGTCACGGGGCTGGCGGACCTGTCGCTTGGCGATCCCGCCGCGCGTCCGCTCGACGTGCTGCGCGCCGAGGCCGAGAAAGAGCGCGACATCGCCAGCGCGCGGATGGAACGCGCGGGCCTTCTGCCGGGGCTGACCGCGGGCGGTTCGCTGGGCGACAACGGCTCGGGCATCGGGTTGAACCTCTCTTCGGATCGCCTCTTGGGCCTTGGCACCGGCGACAGCCTCAATGCCACCGAAGCCGCGCGCGACGCCGCCGCGCGCCGCGTGTCACAAGCCGAAGAGGATTCGGCCCGCCGCCTGCGCCGCCTGCAAAGCCAGCTTGCCGCGCTCAGCCGTCAGGAACAGGAGGCGCAAGACCTCGCCGGGCGCGCCAAAACCAATCTCGACCTCTTCCAGCGTCAGTACAAGGCCGGGCAACGTCAGGTCATGGACGTGGTCGGCGTCTATGAAACCTTCGCCACCCGTCAGGCCGCAACGATCGACCTCAAATACGAACGCGCGCTCACCCAGCTTGAAATCGCGCGTCACCTTGGGCTGCTGGCCGAAGGAAGCCGGATATGAGGCGGCCCGGTGGCGCCACCGGGATGCCCGCCGCGCCGGGCGGCCGTCTTCGCGCGGTGTCGAACCGCGACGCCCCGCCTCCGTCGGTGCGCAATGCCCCCCCCACCCATAACCGCAACGAGCGTCTTGCGGCGCTGGCGGCGGTCTATGCCCGGCTGCTGGGTCAAAGCGTCCCGTCCCGCGACATCGCCGAAACCCTTGCTCGCCTCTCCGACGCCCCCACGCCGGTCGCCCTTGCCCAAGCCCTGCAGGAAGCCGGGCTTCTGAGCGAGGTGCAGCACGACATGGCCTGTCAGCCCGACGCCTGGCCCGCACTGGCGCGCATGACCAACGGACAGACCATCCTCGTGCTTGAACAGGGCGATGCGGGGCTGGTGATCTATGACCGCACATGCCCCGATAACCGCGCCACCGTGCCGCTGGCCGATTTCGCCCCCTTCTTCAGCGGCGAGACCATCCGCGCCGAAATCCCCCTTGGCCAGCTTTCGGGCGTTCACGGTGCGCAGGGCGCCGAGGCGCATTGGTTCTGGGGCGAGTTCGCCGGCTTCCGCCGGGCCTTTGGCGAAGTGGTGCTCGGCTCGTTCGTGGCCAACCTTCTGGCGGTGGCGGTGGCGCTTTTCGCGCTTCAGGTCTACGACCGCGTCATCCCGCACCAGTCGCAGGCGACGCTTTGGGTGCTTGCGGGCGGCGCGGGGCTGGCGCTCTTGATGGAGGCCGCTCTGAAACTCGCGCGCGCGGCTTATGGATGGCGCGGGCCAGCAAATCGAACTCAACGTGCAGACCCTGCTGATGAACCGTGTGCTTGGCATGCGCTCGGAACTGGCCGGGCGCGCGCCAAGCCAGCTTTTCAGTGCGATGCGCGAATTCGGCTCGGTGCGCGAATTCTTCACCTCGGCCACCATCGGCAGCCTTGCCGATGTGCCATTCATCTTCGTCTTTCTGCTGCTCGTGGCGCTGATCGCGGGCAATGTCGTGTGGCTGCTTATCCTGGGCGCGGTGCTGATGGTGCTGCCCGGTATCTTCCTGCAACGCCGCATGGTTGCCCTGACGCAAAGCGCGCAGGGCGCATCCGCCAAGGCGTCGCGCCTGCTTCATGAATCGATCTTCGAACTCGACACCCTCAAGACGCAGCGCGCCGAAGACCGTTTCCGCCGCCTCTGGATCGAACTGACGACCCTTCAGTCGCTCACCACAAGCGCACAGCGCCGCCTGGCATCCGCCCTGACATTCTGGAGCCAGGGCATCCAGCAGGCGACCTATATCGGCGCGATCATCATGGGCACCTACCTTGTCTTCGCGGGCGAATTCACCGTCGGCTCGATTATCGCGGTCAGCATCCTGACCAGCCGGACATTGGCGCCGCTGACGCAACTGGCGGGCACGATGGCGCGCTGGAGCAATGTGAAATCCGCGCTCGACGGGCTCGATTCCATCGCCACCGCACAGCAGGACACCGCGCCCGAGCGCAGCTATCTGCGCCGTGAGGCGCTGCAAGGCGGGTTCGACCTGCGCGAGGTCCGTTTCACCTATGATCCCGATCTACCGCCCGTGCTGGACATTCCCGCCCTCACCATTCAGCCGGGGCAGAAACTGGCGGTCCTTGGCGCCAACGGCTCGGGCAAATCCACCTTCCTCAAGCTGCTCTCGGGTCTTTATGCATCCACGCAGGGGCGGGTGATGGTGGACGGCACCGACATGACCCATATCGCCCCGCGCGACCTGCGCCGCTTCATCGGCTATCTCGGGCAGGATGTGCGCCTGTTCAGCGGCACCCTGCGCGACAATCTCAACCTGACGCTGCTTGAGGGCGATGACGACCGGCTTCTGGAGGCGCTCGATTTCGCCGGTCTCGGCCCCTTCGTCAAATCCCACCCCAAGGGGCTGGATCTTGAAATCCGCGATGGTGGGCAAGGACTGAGCCAGGGGCAGCGCCAGTCGATCGGCTGGGCGCGGCTCTGGCTTCAGGATCCGGCCATCTGCCTTCTGGACGAACCCACCGCGGCGCTCGACCAGACGCTGGAACGCACCTTGGTCAGCAGGCTTGAAACCTGGCTCGAAGGGCGCACTGCCGTGATCGCGACCCACCGGGTGCCGATCCTGCAACTGACCGACCGCACCATGATCCTGCAAAGCGGCCGCCTCGCCGTGGACGGGCCGCGCGATCAGGTGCTGGCGCATCTGGCGCAGGCCGGCGGATCAAGCGTGGCAAAGGGATAGGTCATGGCCGCGGCAGCATCCTCCACCAACCTCTCGGCCCAGTTCAACGCCCGGCTTCGCGGCTCCAGCCTGATGATCCGGCTTTGTGCGGCGGTGGTGGGCCTGTTCCTGCTCTGGTCGGCCTTCGCATGGCTGGACGAGATCGTGCGCGCCGATGGCGAAATCATCTCTTCCTCGCGTCCCCAGATCATCCAGAACCTCGAAGGCGGCATCCTTTCCGAACTCCTGGTGCAGGAAGGTGACGTGGTGGCGCGCGGTGATGTTCTGGCGCGGCTGCATGGCACGCAGTTCAAATCCTCGGTCGAAGACCTGCGCGATCAGATTACCGCCCATGACATCCGCCGCCTGCGCCTCGAGGCCGAACTGGCAGGGCAGTTCGACTTCGACATCCCCGCACCGCTCGCCGCCCGCAGCCCCGAAATGGCGGCCTCTGAAAAGGTGCTTCTGAAGGCCCGTCAGGAAGACTTCGTCAAGCGCAGCGAAGGCGCGCGCAAGGTGCTGGCACAGGCCGCCGAGGAGCGCCGCCTGCTCGAGGACCTGCTTGCAAAGAATGTCGTCGCGCTGATCGAAGTGACCCGCGCGCGCAAGGATCACGCCGATGCGCAGAAACGCTATGACGAGATCGTCACGCAAACCGAACTCGATCGCGCGCAGGAATATTCCGACACGCTCAAGGAACTGGCCACCCTGCGCCAGAACCTATCTGCCAGCCGCGACCAGTTGGATCGCACGGTGCTGACCAGCCCGATGCGCGGGATCGTGAACAACCTCAACGTCACCACGATCGGCGGCGTGGTACGCCCCGGCGAACAGATCATGGAGATCATCCCTCTTGACGAGGAACTTCTGGTCGAGGCGCGCGTGGCGCCACAGAACATCGCCAATATCCGCCCCGGTCAGGCCGCGACGATCAAGCTCAGCGCCTATGATTATACCATTCACGGCACCCTCAAGGGCCAGGTCGATCTGATCTCGGCGGATACCTTCAAGGATGAAAACGCCCGCGACCCGGATGGCGATCCGCATTACAAGGTGACGGTCAAGCTGGATATGTCCGCACTCACGCCGCGCCAATCCGCGATCGAACTGCGCCCGGGCATGCAGGCGCAGGTCGAATTGCACACCGGCGAAAAGACCGTGTTGCAATACCTGCTCAAGCCACTCTTCAAGTCGCGCGAGGCGATGCACGAGCCCTGAGCGCGCCGCATTTCCGACCTTTCCGGCGGTTGCGGAATCTGCAAGACATTCGGAACGGAACCGGAAAGGGTGCAACCGATGGCCGAATTCGACTGGCATGCCGAACGCAGCGATCTTGCGGGCCTCGCTCAGCTTGACCGCGCGCCCGAGGGCGAGGGCATCGACCTTGCCGCCGTGCGCCTTTACCGGCAGGGCCGGGTGCGCCTTGAAATGGCCGCGCGCGGCGTCGATGCGGTGATCCTCTCGGACCCGGTCAACATCCGCTACGCCACCGGCACCCGCAACATGCAGGTGTTTTCCATGCGCAACGCGCCTTCGCGCTACCTGCTGCTGACGCAATCGCGCGCGATCCTGTTCGAATTCACCGGCTGCCTTCATCTGGCCGAGGGCTTTGAGACCGTTGACGAGGTGCGCCCCGCCCGCACCGCCAGCTTCGTCGCCGCAGGCCCCCATATCGCAGCGCGCGAACAGGCCTGGGCTGCGGAAATGGCGGATCTCATTCATGAACTTGTCGGCAAGGGCGCGACCGTGGGGCTTGAACGCCTCAACGCGGGCAGCGCCATTGCGCTTCAGGGGCAGGGGCTGCGCATCGTCGACGCGCAGGAACCCGTCGAAATGGCCCGTGCGATCAAGTCCGACGAGGAAATGAAATGCGTCATCGCCTCGCTGCGCGCCACCGAGATCGGCGTTGCCCGCCTGCGCGACGCGATCCGCCCCGGCCTCACCGAGGCGCAGCTCTGGTCGGTGCTGCACCAGTCGGTGATCGCCCAGAACGGCGATTACGTCGAAACCCGGCTGCTCAACGCGGGCGCGCGCACCAACCCCTGGTTTCAGGAAGCCTCGGACAATGTGATCGGCCCCAATGAACTGATCGCGCTCGATACCGATGTGGTGGGCTGTCACGGCTATTACGCCGATTTCTCACGCAGCTTCCATTCCGGCCCCGACGCGCCCACTCCCCTTCAGCGCGAGCTTTACAAGATCGCGCATGAGCAGGTGCATCACAACATGGATATCCTGCGCCCCCACATGTCATTTCGCGACTATGCCGACGCCGCCTGGGACATCCCCGCGCGCTATCATGCCAACCGCTACTACCTCAGCGCACATGGCTGCGGCATGACCGGGGAATACCCCTATCTCTACCATCGCGGCGATTTTCCCGATGCCGGCTATGACGGCGAAATCCTGCCCGGCATGACCCTCTGCGTCGAAAGCTATATCGGCGCGGAAGGCGGGCGCGAGGGTGTGAAGCTCGAACAGCAGGTGCTGATCACCGAACACGGGGTCGAACTTCTGTCGCATTTCCCCTTCGAGGAGGATCTTCTGCGCTGATCCCCGCGCTCAGCTCTCGATCGAGATCGTCACCGGCCCGTCATTGGTCAGGTCCACCTGCATATCCGCCCCGAAGAGGCCGGTCTCAACCGCCACACCCTCAGCCGCCAGCGCGGCGGCGAAATGCTCGTAAAGGCGCTTGCCCTCCTCGGGCGGTGCGGCGCTGGAAAAACCGGGGCGGTTGCCGCGGCTGGTGTCGGCGGCCAGCGTGAATTGGCTCACCACCAGCGCCCCGCCGCCCGTGTCGCGCAACGATCGGTTCATCTTGCCCGCATCGTCCTTGAAGATTCGCAGCTTGGCGATCCGCGCCGCCAGCCGGTCGGCCTCGGCCTCATCGTCGCCCTGCATCGCGCAGACCAGCACCATGAGGCCGGGACCCGTCCGCCCGATCACCTCGCCATCAACGCTGACCTGGGCCTTGCTCACCCGTTGCAGGATTGCGCGCATCGCTTATATCCCTTCTTGCCTTGCCCGCCCCCGCAATGGGCAAAACCGCACCATGATGCAAGCCCCGCGCCTTGACGCGCATCAAGGCAGACGCCTGCGGAATCGGCGAACATCCGCACAGTCATTTTATCAAAGGAGTTACCGACATGGTTGAAAAATCCCAGTCCTCCGGCCTGTGGCCATCCTTTTCCGAACCCTTCCGCCATCTTGGCCAGCGCGTCGCCGATTGGCTTTCGCCCGCCTCGGATGCCTCGGCCGACGACGCCAATTATCGCATCACCATGGAACTGCCCGGCGTCGCCGAGGACGATATCGACATCTCGGTGCATGACGGGGTGGTGACGGTGCGCGGCGAAAAAACCCATGAGCGCGAGGAGAAGGGCGACACCTGGTTCTTCTCCGAACGCCAATACGGCGCCTTCAGCCGCACATTCCGCCTTCCCGCCGATGCCGATGGTGACTCGGTCTCGGCCAGCCTCAAGGATGGCGTGCTGTCTCTTTCGGTGCCCAAACGCGGCCCCGACGAAAGCGCGGCGCGCAAGATCGCCATCAACAAGGGCTGACCCAGCCCTCAGTCGCGCGGGTCGAGGATATCCGAAAGATCGGCCCGCGCGGTGCGGAACTTGTTGACCGGGTGATCCGCGTCGCCGATCCCGAAGGAAATCGCACACAGGATCATCCGGCTTTCGGGCAGGTCGATATGCGCGCGGATCATAGGCGCATGGCCCGCAACCGAAGCCTGCGCGATCGTGTCCACCCCAAGGGCCTTGGCCGCCAGCATGAAATTGTTCACGAACCCGCCGGTATCCATCGCCCCGTAAGCGCCAAGTGCGGACGCGGAATGCACGATGGCCACATGCGGTGCGCCGAACAGGTGGAAATTCTGCATGGATTGCTCGGCCCGTGCCGCGCGGTCGTCGCGTGCTATGCCGACCGCTTCGTAAAGCTGATAGCCGCAGGCGCGCCGCCGCTCGCCATAGACACCCGGAAAGCCCTCGGGCCAGGGCAGGTCGGGGCGGGGGGTGTCGGAGGCCGCCGCCTCTGTCAGGGCCGCGCGAAATCTCTCTGTCGCTGCGCCGCGTGTCACCGTCACCTGCCAGGGCTGCGCATTGCACCAAGACGGCGTCTGCGCGGCCGCCGATACGATGCGTGCGATGGTGTCCTCGGGCAAGGGTTCAGACTTGAAGGCGCGGCAGGAATGGCGCGCCCGCAAGAGCCCGTTCAGTGCATCATAGGCTTCGCTCATCACAGCGCCCCCTGTTCCATGGCGATCACATAGCCGACCGCGCCCGCCACCAACAGCCCCGCGATCACCGCCAGCGCGATTTTCCATGCCGACCAGGGCCGCTCGCCCTGCACCCGCCCGGTGCGCCCGTTGACGACGAAACGATAGGTCTCGCCCCGGTACTTATAGGCCGCCAGCCAGACCGGCAGCAGCACATGCTTGAAGGTGACGTCGCTGATCTGCGTCTGAATGTCATGGATGCGCTGACGATCACCGCCGATATCGAAACGCACATCGCGCGCAATCGCACGGTCCATGATCTCGCGCGCCTCGGTGAACCCCTCGTCCAGTTCCACCGCATAGCCCTCGGCGCGAAACCCGGCCAGGTATTGCGGCGCATAGGGTTCCAGCGCCGACAGGTCCCAAGGCTCCAGCCCGTCTGTGAACCGCTTGGGCAGGCTGCGCGAGGCCAGCACCAGCACATCGTCAAAGAAGCGCGCCACCCGCCCCGAGACCGACCGCCAGCGCACCTTGGCAACGCGCACGGTCTTGCGCTCGCCATTGCGCATGACCGTCCTGGTTTCGTAATAAACCGTGCCGCGCTCGCCTCGATAAGCGGATTTCGTGTCCGCATCGAAGGTCCAGTAGGGCACGTAGATACCCTGCATCCTGCGCCCCTTGCGGGCATAATCCTGCAAGCCGCCCGGCGCGAACCACAGCCGGCCCAGCCAGTCCTTCATCGCTCCGCGCGCCGCCTCTTCGTTCAGCGCAAAGGGCAGCAACCCGCGCGGCTTGATATGGCGATGCGTGCCGGTATCCGTCACCACGGGTGTCGCGCAAAACGGGCATTCGGCGGCGTGGATCGTCTCGTCGAACTCCACCTGCGCGCCGCAATTGGTGCAGCTGGTGACGCGGGTCTCCTCGATCTCCTCCTCGGGCAGCTCGCTGCTGAGCGCCTGGCGGAAATCCAGCTCGCGGATCGTGCTGTCCCAGGGGCCGGGCTGCGCCACCTCCTCGCTGTGGCCGCAATGATCGCAGACCAGCCGCCCCGAACCCGGATCATAGCGGTAATCCGCCCCGCATTGATCGCAAGGGAAGCGATGCTCTTCGATCAAGGGTGCTGCATCGGAAAGGGGCATGAAGCGGCCGTCAGAAATGCATGAAAATCAGTCGTCTCAGGGTCAGGCAGGGCAGGGCGCGTGCGTGTCGCCGCGCGCCTCTCTCCCTCGCCTCAATCCTCGGGCGGGGGCGGGGGCAGGACGGTGAACAGCTGCGCCAGTTCGGCCACATCCTCGGCCCGTTTCCACCCGTCCTGCCCGGCGGTCCAGACATGCATGGTGCGGCTCAGCGTTCCATCGGCGGCCATGCGCCCCATCGCGGCCCTGGAGTAGGGACCGTGGGTCTCGCCCTTCTCGGCGATGTGCCAGACATGCTCGACGGGCGGCGGTGGCGGGGGTGCTGCGGCCTCGCCTGTTGCGGGTGCTGCGCCCCAGGGGCCTTGAGGGTGCAACTGCTGCGCCATCGCCATGCCCATTCCCATGCCAAGCCCGGCGCCGATCCCCGCACCCCCCGAGGGGTTCTTGGATGCGGCAGTCATCGCCTCGGCTGCGGAATACTGGGTGAACTTGCCCAGATCGCCCGCCAAGCCCATTGATGTGCGCTTGTCCAGCGCCTCCTCGACGGCAGGGGGCAGCGAGATGTTCTCGATATAGAATTCCGGGATGGTCAGACCGTATTCGGCGACCACGATGGAAATCTCGGCCGCGACCAGCTTGCCAAGATCGGCCGTGTTGGCGGCCATGTCCAGCACCGGAATGCCTGCGCCCGCGATGATCCGCGAAAAGGCCTGCACGATGATGTTGCGGATCTGGTAGCTGATCTCGTCCATGGTGAACTCGCCGTCGGTGCCGACGATTTCCGCAAGGAACCGCGCCGGATCGGCGACCTTGACCGTATAGGTGCCAAAGGCGCGCAGGCGGGTCGGGCCGAATTCCGGGTCGCGCAGCATGATCGGGTTCTTGGTGCCCCATTTCAGATTGCTGAAGCGGGTGGTGTTGATGAAATAGATCTCGGATTTGAACGGCGAGCGGAACCCGTGATCCCAGTGGTTGAGCGTGGTCAGTACCGGCATGTTGTTGGTTTCAAGCATGTAAAGGCCGGGGGTGAACACATCGGCCAACTGGCCCTCGTGGATGAACACCGCCGCCTGGCCCTCGCGCACGGTCAGCTTGGCGCCGTATTTGATCTCGTGGCCCTCGCGCTCGAAGCGCCAGACCATCGTGTCCCTGGTGTCGTCGGTCCAGTGGATGACATCGATGAACTCGCCGGTCAGAAAGTCGAAAATGCCCATGTTCAGGTCTCCTATGCCGTCAGACAGGCCCGTCGCGCCGCGCCAGGATGCGCGCGACGATGGGGCGGGCCTGATCGGGGGTCATGCCGGGGGTCAGGTCGGGGTGATAGAGAAGCCGCAGCAGGATCTCGTCATGCGTGGTCAGCAGTGCGAATTCGTCGTCATCGTTGAAGATCGAAGGGCGCGCATAGGGGCTGTCATTGGCCAGCCCCAGCCCCTGCGCCAGTTCCTCATGCACGCAGGAACGGCGCATCAGCTCGGGATGTTCGGCGCGGATAAATGCAATGGCGCGCCCATAGCTGTTTTCGTTCTGCGATTCCGAGAATGCGATCACCAGGCAATGGATCGTGCGCGGCAGGGTCTGGAACAAGCGCAGCGTCGAGGGGCTGACATTGGGCACCACCTCCTTGATGCGCGCCACCGCCTGATCGCGGTCGTCCTCGCCCATGTAAAGCACGTGGAAATTCGGATTGCCGCGCACCACCGACACCGGATGCCCGGTGATCCGTCCCAGCCGCGTG
>Ga0102932_1000770_pt1 | contig 16289 bp, 16 predicted proteins | sample SalPonR1_C_D2_MG_FD_78212 | JGI IMG/M metagenome (GOLD analysis project Ga0102932, IMG submission 78212) | Salt pond soil microbial communities from South San Francisco under conditions of wetland restoration - Salt Pond MetaG R1_C_D2_MG | ecosystem: Environmental > Aquatic > Marine > Intertidal...
ACTGTAGAAATAGTTGCAAAAAATGGAGACAGCGAGGTAGGGTCTCTTACGTTTACTGAAGGTATTGCAGAAAAGGTTCGCTTTCAGGGAGATGGAGTATACATCATGGTGAATGGAATACCCGTTCCCATTAGTGATGTACAGGAAGTAAGCAGTGCAGAGTAGCTTATGAGCTATTCAGCGAGTTTGCTGAATAAGAAATTTTAGAAAAACGTTTAATTAAAACAATAACAGTAATGGGTCAGTATTTGGTCGTGTCTGCGGCATTTACAATCTAAAACCATTATGTAAACAGGAGTAATCAAATGTCATTAATCCGATCATTAAATTCAGGCGTAAGTGGTTTGAGAGCCTTTCAAACTAAAATGGATGTTATTGGTAATAACATCGCAAACGTAGAAACCGCAGGATTCAAATCATCCAGAGTATCCTTTGCAGAGATGATGAATCAGCGATTGGGCAGATCCGGCGGAGGAAGCGAATCATCTCCTCAAAATAGTAACCAGGTTGGCCTGGGTGTAAGGGTCTCTTCAATAGACAGAAATTTTAGTCAGGGGGCTATTCAAACCACAGGTGTGGGCACCGACCTGGCTATAGAGGGGGATGGATTTTTTGTTGTAAATAGCGGGAATCAGAATTTGATGACAAGGGCGGGCAACTTCGTTTTTAATAAAGATGGTTTTTTGGTGGACCAAAGCGGAAACTTTGTCCAGGGATATAATGCAGACGCGAGTGGTAATGTTTTGGCTGGTGGCAGAACTAGCGATGTACGCATAGACTTTGAAAACGCGTTGCCGCCAAAACAGACGGAATCTGTGAAGATCGCCGGTAATTTAAACGCAGATACAAGCTCTAACCAGGTTGTACAGGCATTAACCGGGTTTACTACCGGTGGCTCCTTAGCCGATGGAACGACATTAATTGACGATCTGGACCAAACCACAACGGGCTTAGTGGGTGGTGATGTAATTGAGTTTGATGTTTTACTCAATGATGGAACAGCTCAGGACATTGATTACACGTATACTGCCGGAGACACGATAGACGACATGATAAATGATTTCAATACGCAGCTTGGTGCTGGAGAAGGCACACTCTCTCTGGTAGACGGCGTTTTAGTCTTGCGATCGGGACAGCTTGGAGAAAGTGAATTAGATATTGCATCTGTGCAGGTAACCGGTACAGGCGATATTAATTTACCGAGTTTCCAGGCAACACAGGAAGGTGGCACCAATAGTCAGGTTATGAGTACCTCTGTGTATGATAACCTCGGGCGGGCTCACTCACTGATTATTGAGTTCACTCAAAGCGGTGATAATACCTGGGATTACGAAGCAAAATTCCCGGATGGTCAGGAAATTACGAACGGTGGAACGGGAACAATCACTTTTGATGAGCTTGGAAACCTGGACTCTGACGATGTTTTTGATATTACGTTTGAGCCTGGGAATGGCGCGAACGCTACAACCTTACAGGTCTCCCTGGGTGATACCAATCAGGGTACGAAATTTACACAGTATGCAGGCACAAACAGTGCAAAAGTGGTCAGTCAGGACGGATACCAGCAGGGAACACTCGTGGATATGAATATTGATGCGGATGGCCGGGTACAGGGTATCTTCGATAATGGCAAAAGCCAGGTACTTTCGCAGCTGGCACTAGCTCAGGTACAAAACCAAAATGGTTTGGAGCTTGTAGAGGGTGGCTTGTTTATGGCAACTTCGGCAGCCGGTGAAGTATTTGTAGATACCGCACAAAATATGTCAAGCACAAATATTAATTCCGGTTCACTTGAAGGATCCAACGTAGACCTTGCAAAAGAGTTTACCAATATGATTACCTCACAACGCGCCTATCAGTCGAGTGCAAGGGTCATTAGTACTTCTGATGAGATGTTAACGGAGGCTGTAAACCTTAAGCGATAGCGTTATCTTTAAATTCAGGTAATATCTAAACGTTCCGTTTTGCTCAATAAATATTGAGCAGAGGCGGAACGCTTTTTAGTTGACAACTTTCCATTTTCTCTTCGATATACAGCCGGAAAACACTGAACAATTCCCCAAAATTTTTCTCTGTTTGTGATATGAACTGTTACCGCAAATGTTACAGATAAGTTGGACTTATCCTCTGGATTATCTCTCGTTTGTCAGAAGCATAACACCCATTTGCATTGAACCGTCACTACAGGTGGACTTTGGGTTGTAATGGTTAACTATTTAAAATTGTGTCTGTCTGTATCAATATGAGACTCACTGAAACGAGAGGAAAAAGGATGCAAAGAACCTGAACCCGTTTGTATGGATATTGCTATAAATCGTCTCATCATATTATGTCTGTCCTAGGCTCATACAGCGGATTCTTTGAGTGAAAGGGGAGAGTCTTTTCTGTGATTTTTGAATATAGTGCACCTTTATTGATTCAAGAGCTTGCCTGTGGTTCATTCATCCAATGAAGCTTATTATGTCATTTCTATATCTGTAAAGGGTGTGGCTTAAGGGCAAAAACTTATTCTGAATCCGTCTAATATACACCATCATTTGTACTGGCAAACGATAAAATTATTTCTATAGGCAGCCATTAAAATTGAATCATATTTTCATTAAAAATTTCCAATAATAAATTAAATACGCTTTTTAAGCTTTCCGTTATAGAGCCGATAAGGAAAGTATGTTAGACCGATCAACGATACTTGGATTTATTTTTGGCTTTACGCTCATTATTTCTGCAATTGTTTTGCAGGGAGAGCTGGGTCTGTTTATAAGTTTGTCATCTTTCATGATTGTGGCAGGGGGAATTGTAGCTGCGACAATGGTTAACTATAGCTTCGATAATATTAGGGATAGTTTTGCGGCTGTATCAAGGTTGGCTGGGGCTAAATCGGTTGATTTACGAACAGATATGGAACTTATGAGTATGTTTTCCAGAAGGGTTCGGTCAGAAGGTCTTCTGGTTCTTGACGAAGACATCAAGCATATTGAAAACGACTTTATGGGCAATAGTCTGAGACTGGCTGTTGACGGATTTAAAAAAGAGAGCTTAGACAGCATTATGGGCGATGAAATAAAGAGTGTGGAGAGACAGTCCGAAATTTCAGTAAATGTGATGTACTCCATGGCGGACTATGCGCCCGCTTTTGGAATGATTGGAACTGTTATCGGAATGGTATTGATGCTGCAAAATATTGAAGACCCTGAATCATTGGGTGCAGGGCTTTCGGTGGCACTGATAACTACCTTGTATGGAACCATATTTGCAAATATGATTTTCGGCCCTTTAGCGGGAAAAATGGAATACTTAAGCGAACTGGATGTAAACCGTAAAAATATGATTAGAATTGGAATTTTATCCATGGTTGATGGTGAAAATCCAAGAATAATGGAGAAGAAAATGCTGATATTTCTTGATCCTGCCAGCCGGGTAGAGTATACCCGATATCATGAAGGTTTACGAATAAGTAAAGAGCGCGATGAGAAGTTTTACAAACTTTGGATTGAACAACAGAATAAAGAATGGCAAGATCTAAAAAGAGTTCTGGAAACTGGCTAGTTACCTACAGCGATTTAGTAACTCTGCTGATGGTTTTTTTTGTACTTCTCTATGTACTTACCCCGGGGATTGATCAATCTGTGTTTGAAAATTTTATTTCCTATTTCCAAAGTTCCATTGGCGTTATGAATCAAAGCGCCGTTATTTCTGAACTGGACCAGGATCAGGAGATGAAGAGAAAAGAAATTGCCAATGAATGGATTGTTGTAGAGGATTTTTTGGAACAGCATGGCCTTTCATCGCAAGTGGATCTTGAAATGATACCCGAAGGTGTTAAAATTACATTAAGTGATTCACTTACTTTTAACAGTGGATCCTCTCAGATTTTACCTACAGCTCGTTTTGTACTCGAAAAAATATCAGAAATGTTTGATGAAGAAGTGGAGTCAACGGAGGTACAGGGACACACAGATACCGTGCCTATTTCCCGAGCTTCTTATTATCGCTCGAATTGGCACTTAGGTGCTGCAAGGGCTGTATCCGTTGTTCAATTTATCAGAGAGAGGTCGGAGCTGGCTCCGGAAAACTACAAAGCAAGCAGTTTTGGTGAGTACAAACCCATAGAGACGAATGAAACACCAGAAGGAAGAAGACAGAACAGGCGTGTTGAGATCTATGTAAAATATAAAGGCCTTAATTCCAATGACAGAAATTTTTCAGTGCCCTTGGGAATTTTTACACGAACGGAAATGATGATAGAAACACAAGAGGAGTAACATTATGGCCGAAAATGAAATTGAATACGAAGAAAAAAAACCGAAAAATGTAGGCTCTAAATTTCTTAAGTACGGAAAATATTTCCTTTTTCTTGTCCTTTTTTCTCTGCAAGCTCTCATTGCATACGCTATTGTAGATAAAAATTATTCAAAGATTTACAACCTGCTAAACACTCAGTCGAACGACGATTTTGTAGTATATAAAATGGACGAGCTGATCGTAAATCCTGCGGGTTCAGAAGGCCAAAGGTTCCTTGTGGTTGAAATAAGCATCGAATTAAACAACATTGAGCATGTGGAGTTAATAGATCACAATTTGCAGAAATTAAAACACAATATGAACGAAGCACTCGCTTCCAGGACCGTAAAGGATCTATTACAATTTTCAGAAAGAGAGAAACTCAGGTATGAGCTAAAATATATAGTAAATCGTGAAATCGGTGAAAATTCGGTACGCAATTTGTATTACACTAAATATGTAATGCAATAGTCACCAATTTCAGATGAATAATGACGATACCGAACCCTGAAGTGAAGGGCCGCAGGAACGTAAAACGTGTAGAGAACTACAATTTTAAGCAGCCCAAGCTATTTAGTAAAGAAATTATGGGCAAACTCCGGGCTTTGCACGATGTTCTCGCCCGTAATCTGAGCAGGGTATTCAGCAATACGCTTCGGAAAAAAGTTGATGTACACCTCCAGAAAATTGACCAGATTACCTCAAGAGACTTTTTACTAAATATTGAAAGCCCCAGCGTTATATACCTAGTTTCTGTCAAAGACATTACAGATGATATTATATCTGTATTGCCTTCAGATTTTTGCATACACATGATAGAGAGACAAAGTGGAGGTAAGGGAGGTGAATTTTCTGAAAAGAGAACGCTGACCACAATCGAAGAGAAAATTATATCAAGGATCATGAGAAATATCAGCAATGAGATATCCATTGCTTGGGAGCCTTACAAGGATTTTGATGTTGAATCGATGATCTACGAGAGTAAACCGGAAAACATACACCTTACATCTGTAGATCCTGCAATTGTTGTTACGATGGTGATTGATTTGGGAGATGGCAGCAGGGTAGGGTTTCAAATTTCCTATTCCTACAGTTTACTGAAAGAGGCCATGAGCAGTACAATCATGAAAAACAGCAGTCGCTTTATGACTGAAAAACTTTCTGACGATGATTTTGACTCTTACAAAAGAACTCTTCTCGACGCAAAGATTCATATTCAGCCGCTTCTTGGCGCAACCAAAATGACAATTATGGATATTGCGGATATTGAAATAGGTGACACAATATCTCTGAAACAACGCACTGATAAACCCCTCGAAGTTCGGGTAAACGGTGTTAATAAAATGACGGCTTTCCCCGGCTCATTAAGAGGACGGCGGGCAATTAAAATTTATGAAATTCAAGAAGAAATAAACGAGCAGGAGCTGCTTTAAAATGGAAAAGTTTAAAGAAGAAATTCAAACGTTTTTACCTGAAGCTGAGAAATTTTTAACGTCGGTTTTGCTTGAAGAAACCGATATAACCATTGCTGCCAGTGAAAGTAAAGAGAAGGGGGTTTTAGAGGAAGAGTGCCAAAAAGAAGATGTTTACATCTATACGAAAGATTCAAAATTAGAAGCAGAATTCATCATTGTATTTGATAAGGTTTGGTTTGGACTGTTATCCAGTATTATGCTTGGGGTCGAAGAAAAAACAAACAATGAAATTACCAGAGACCTGCTTACAAAGTTCTACGGTGACATGTATGAATCTCTGCTGCCAAAGCTGAAAGAACATGGATATGAACCATCCCTTGATGAGGTTCAGATATTTACAAAAACTCAGTTGCTCAGAGAGCTTTCTCATACGGAGTATTTCCATATAAAATTGGATGTTGACGGACTTGCTGACAATAAAGTAAGGGCAGAGGTTTTGGCCGGTAATCCGGATGCTTTAATCCAAAGTGATGATAGTATCGGTACAGGCATTGAAACAGATAAAGAAAAGGTAGGAGCAAATCCGGAACTCTCAATAGAAAATGAAACGACAGAGTCGGAGTTCAAGAAGAGTGCATTTGATGATGCGGAATCAGAAAAAGATGAGAGCAAAACTATTGCACAGGAGCAGGTTATCTCCGCAAGAAATGTAGAGTTTGAGGAATTTCTTGAGCAGCCGGTGAGCGACAAGAACGGTGATTCCAGAAGTATGGATCTGCTCAGAGATGTTGAAATGGATGTATCAGTTGAATTGGGCAGAATAGAGCTTCCATTAGGAAAAGTTCTTCAGCTAACCAAGGGATCGGTTATCGAACTTGAGAAACTTGCCGGTGAACCCGTGGATATTCTTGTTAATGGCCATAATATAGCCAAGGGCGAGGTTGTTGTGATCGATGAGCATTTTGGCGTACGAATTTCAAGCCTTGTAACGACGCGACAACGCTTAGCCAATATAACTTAATGGATCTACGAAGCTTCTTGGCATCTACCCAGCAACACCCCAAAAAAATACTAAAGGTTGTTATATCCTTGTCTGTAGTATTACTGGTAATTTGGCTCTTTTTGGTATCGCGTATGGAGTTGGGCGTAACTGGAAACACGTCAGACGCTCAGACGGTCGAAAGAACCGACAGCTTACGAACTGCTCTTAATAGAGACAGCCAGTTTCAAGGAGAAAGGGAAGAGAATCCTCCGAATATCTTTATGAATGCCTTCACCACCTTTCTGGTATTGGGGACCATTCTGATTATCGTTTTGATCTTTATGAAAAAGGGAAAGGGTCAATCGTCCAATAAGCAGTTAAAAGAGATTGAAAACTATGTTTTGGGGCAGGGAGCTCAGATTAAAGTAATAGCTTTAAACGAAGAAGTATGGGTAATGGGTATCACCTCCACTCAGATTAATCTTCTTCACAGATACTCTAAAGAGGAGTGGAAACATCAAGTCGATCATCAGACAGAAGCGGACAAAAGTTTTTATCACGTATTTAAGAACAAGTTATGAAGCAAAAAAAATCAGTGGGTTATAGAAAATCTTTAACTATTGCGGGGATGCTATTAGGATTCATCTTTCTGGCCCCTGTGCCTCTGTTGGCTCAATCATTTAGCGGGGCATTTTCGATAACAGGGGCACCATTTATTGCACAGGCACTACCCCAGATCGACTTGTCTATTGGTGGAGAGGCCGAAGATTTTTCACTGGCCATCCAGGCACTCATTCTAATTACCATTTTATCGTTTGGACCGGCATTTATTACGATGATGACCAGCTTTACCAGGATTATTGTGGTGTTTTTCTTTCTCAGAATGGGATTGGGAACTCAGAATTCTCCTCCAAACCAGGTGCTGATCGGCCTGGCTCTGTTTCTTACTATATTTATTATGATGCCGACGTTTAATCAGGTAAACGAGCAGGCAATTCAACCGTATGTTAATGAAGAGATGACACAGGCTGAAGCACTTACCGTAGCGGCTGTACCACTTAAAGAGTTTATGGTTAGGCAGACCCGAGACAAAGATCTGCTCTTTTTTATGGATCTGGTAGAAATTGAGACAGTGGATAGCGTCGAAAGTATACCGTTATTTGTTGTGGTGCCATCCTACATCATGAGTGAGCTAAGAATTGCGTTCCAAATAGGCTTCATGATTTATCTGCCTTTTATGGTTATTGACCTTGTTGTTGCATCCATATTACTCGCTATGGGTATTATTTTCCTTCCCCCGGTATTGGTTTCTCTTCCATTTAAAATTCTTGTTTTTGTTTTGACCGATGGATGGTACCTGTTGGTCCAGTCTATGGTTCGAAGTTTTAATTAAAATGAGTGAATATGAATATTGAAACAGGTTTATACTGGTTACAGGAAATGTTAACAGCTGTGGTTGTTTTATCGACACCGGTACTCGTCGGAGCCCTTATAGTAGGCCTTTCAGTTGCTATTTTCCAGGCTGCTACCTCTATTCAAGAGATGACGCTGAGTTACATTCCCAAAATGGTCGTCGTTGTAGTTATTCTATTCTTCACGTTCGGAATTATGCTGCAATATGCAATAGATTTCACACAGCGAATTTTTGAGTTCATTCCTCAAATCAGCAATTAGCAGATGCTTTTTTGAAAAAATGGTTATTTGCTTCCAAACTATGCTATGATTTTAGGAGAGGCTGGAAAACGAAGTATAACTGGTTATGTCTATTATTACTAATAAACTAAAGGCCTCAAGAAATTGATAGTTATGGAAACAAAACGGCTTTTCTAATCTTTATGAGCTTATACACTAACCAATGGAACTGTTATCAGTAGAATATCTTCTTGCAGCGTTTCTGATTTTTGTACGGGTGAGCAGTATGATTATGACGGCTCCGTACTTCAGTTCCGCTTCATTTCCTGCTCGTGTAAAGCTCTTTTTTGCCCTTATCACCAGTATGCTATTGTTTTCGGTAATTCCCGCGGAAAACGTAGCTATACCACCCGATGCCGGAGCAATTTATTTAGCAACAACCATTATAATAGAGGTGTTAACCGGTGTTGCCATGGGCTTAACCGGCCAGCTTATATTTGCAGGGCTTGAATTAGCAGGGCGATTAATAAGTTTAAAAATTGTTCTTGGGTTTGCGAGTGTTGTTGATACAATGACACAGCAACAAAGCACGATTGTAAGCAATTTATTTAGTATGCTGGCAGTACTGGTCTTTTTATCGATCGACGGTGATAAAGTTTATATAACTGCACTTGCGAAAAGCTTTGAAGTGATACCTCTAAGCCAGGCGAATGTTCAGCTTGCCGGTCCGTATATGCTCGATATTGCGGTATATATGTTTTTGATCGCTGTACAAATTATGTCGCCTTTTTTTGTCGTGATGTTTTTGCTTGATTTGGCACTTGCAATTTTCGCACGAATAATGCCGCAGGCGAATATTATGTTTATAGCCCTGCCAATAAAACTTGGAGTAGGGTTTATCATGCTGATTTTAATATCTCCTTACTTGCCAATTGCATTTAGAATGATGCTGCAGCGGTTATTCAATTTTTTACTGGAATTCATGGAAGTTCTGTCTCCCATATAGCTTTTAAACGGTGAGGTCTAAATTGGAGCCGATGCTATCGTTGGCGGATTGAGGATTTTTTTCTTTCTTGGGTGTTTCTAGTTTTTTTAGCTTAGCCGTTTTGAGAAAGGATTTGTCATCAGGCGGAAATGGTGGTGAATCTTTGTCTTTCTTATTTTTTTTCGACTTCTCTTCCGCTTCTCTCTTTTTATTTAAAAGCAGAGGTAATTTGGTGAGTCGAGATATTTGGTTTATGGGTGCCATAACATTGATGTATATAACACTTCAAGCTGCCGAAAAAATACTTCATTATTTTATAAAAATATAAAGTTACTTAAAAATATCGCTAAAGATAACTTTTCTTACTTCTCTTATCGTCACAAATTGATCTCTTCTTTAATTAAATTATGTTTTAATTTCAGTAGCAGTTTTCCAACGATCTGGGATATTCTTGCTTCAGTAAGATCTAAAAGCAAGGCAACTTCACTCATGGTCATGTCTTCAAAATAGTAGAGTGTAAGAATTAGGCGCTCTCTCTCTTTAAGATTCCCAATTTTTTCTTTTAGGGCCTCTACCATCTCTTTTTTTTCGAGATCCAGGTCAGGCTTTTGGCTGTCTGGATCAGCGTGAGTATCGTAGTAGGATTGGGCACCTTCGTAGAGAGTGCTGTCTAAAGAGAGAGCATTGCGCTGCTGCACATTTGATAACAAACTCCGATAATCCTGAAGCGACATACCGAGTTCATCTGCTACTTCCTCATCGCTTGGTTCCCGGCTCAGTTCTTGTGATTTTTTTGCAATAACAGCCCGAACCTGGCCGTATGATTTTCTTTTGTTCCTGGGTAAATAATCAATCTTTCTCAGGTAATCAATAATACTGCCTTTAATACGGTAGTATGCAAAGGTGTTGAATTGAATGTTTTTAGAATTATCGTAAGAATCCAAAGCTTCAATAAGGCCGCTTATTCCGGCGCTTTCCAGATCTTCAGGTTGTGCAAGTGCATTATTAGGACGGTTTATCTTTCCTATTATACTTCTAATCAGAGGTATAGATTTACTAATGATTGAATTACGTAAGGCGTCAGCTGGCTCTTTACAATAAGAATCTACTAATTCTTGCAGAGTAAGATTACCCATGTTTACGTTTCTTTATTATTCTTCGAACTATCCATTTCTGCTACAGTAGATTTGCTGCTATCAGAATTATCTTTAATCACATTTATAAAAAATATCGTCAAATAAACAACGGTAAATAGTAGCATAAAGACAATCAGGCTACGATGTACTGCAGTGCCTATATCCATGCCTGAGACCATTAACAGTAAGAAATTTATTAATGATATTACAGTAATAAGTCTTAGTAACATAATAATTTACATTAGTTGTTTTAGTTTAGTTTTTTGACCATAATCTTTATTAAAATATCCGGCAATATTTTGACTAATTCGCATAAATACTTTTTCCAATTCACTTAAATTGGTTCTTTGCTGTAAAAGCGTATGCTGGTTGCTTACTAATTTTTTAATTTCTTCACTGTAGGGCAAATAACCAAAATGTTCTGTTTTTTGATTTAAAAAGTAGTTGAGAATATTATTAAATCGTTCATGAGTACTGGTCGCAGTTTTTTGATTGGTAGAAAAATTTACAATATTCGCAAACGGATAGTTGGAGTCGATACTGTAAATATATTTGCAGAGCCGGTATGCATCAGAGATAGCAGTTGGTTCGTCAACGAGAATTAGCAAACCCACGTCAGCCTGATCAAGTGACCAAAGAGTTATTTCGCCGGCACCTGCAGGCGTATCAATAAAAATAAAGTCATTAAATGTCATTAAGTATTTTGATACCTGATCCAGTGCACTCATAAATTGAACAGCCTCTATATTATTCATTCCCGGTTTATTACTGGCCGTAACAAGCGTAAATGCATCGAACTTGTGAGGCAGATCTTCGAGGTAACAGTCGCCTGTAATCCAGTCATCAATAGTCACACTTACATTTTCGTTAAGCAGCGTTGCTGAATTTGATAGGCCGGCATCAGCATCGAGTACGGCAACACTGTAACCCATATACGTTAACATTTCAGCGATATTAACAGTGGCAATGCTTTTCCCCACGCCGCCTTTACCGCTGGTAACCGCAATGATGTTAGACTCTGTTTCGCTGTGTAACTTTTCCATCTTCATCTTATGTATTTTCAAGTATATTTTTCGTCAACCAAGCTGCATCGAAACATTCCAGGGTACCGGTTAGTGAGTCCCCAGTGCTAATGTAACTGCCACTGCATTTCACTTTTTCAAAAAGTGGGATGATAGGTCCCCACGCTTCCATTTCATCTAAATGGGTAAGCGCAATATAATCTGGCTGAATTGAGAGACTGCTTGCAGAAAGGATTTGAGAATCGTGATAGTGAGCCGTCATATTTACAATTAAATGTACAGTCAGATTGGATATAGGAGCCAATATCTGTTCGATACGTCCATATTCTGCCAATGCTCTATTTTCCTCAACAGCCAATGAGGGCGTATCAATGTATATGTGCTGATAGTTATTTAAATCCTGGTATATGTCTGCGAGATCAGATTCGATTCCAACTTTGAAATAATCAATGCCGTTCTCATTACAGAAGGGCTCTAAGATTGTATAATAATCATGTTGCTTATGAGAAACCGGCAGCACTGAAACCACGGCTGTTCTGGTTCGATCAGAAAGATCATTGTCTAAGATTAATTTCATTATCAGAGAGGTTTTACCCGCTCCGGCATAGCCTAGAAATAGTTGAAACTTATTTGGCTCTATAGTGTAATTTTTTGAAAGCGCACTTTTCAAAATCCTGGAGATTTCTGAAACAAAGATATCCGACTCATTGAACGGATCTACATTTTTTTTGACTATGCGCTTAAACCACTCTGAAACAACTTTGGTTGGAATACCGGTCTGCACCAACTGTTGAAAAACAGGATGAGCTGCATACTCCATATTAGCCGATATCAAATCCGAATGGAGCAAGGCTTCAAGCTTATCAAAGCGTTCATGAAGGGCTTTGATTTCACTGCGATTGGTATGTTGTGTCTCGGGCTGTTTGAATACCGTTTGCGTGGTCAAGGGTTTTTGAAAATTGGGTTTTGACTCGTCAAAACGGTTTAATAAGCTTTTGGTTCTCCTTGATCTTTTTTCAGGTACGGTGTTTCTTTCTGATTGATCAGGTTTAGAAGGGGCAGGGATAGCTGTATCTGTTGCACGAACAGATTTACGGCTGTATACATTGAGTGGCTTAGAGTTTTGATTTAGTTTTTCATGAGGAACAGGAGAGAACCTCGTTTTTTTCTGTTTGCCATTATTCGCTTTCTGATTCCCATGGGATTGCTTTTGGGCTGAATCTGACATTTGGGTTTCAGCAATCTTTCTAAGCGCTTGAAGCTCTACATTAATTTGTTCATTTTCTCTTTTGGGTCGAGCTGCCTGTCTGGATTTTTCGAAGTAGACCGGTTGCTTTTTCCTTTGCTGAGAAGACTCAGTTTTCGGAACTTTTCTGTCGGCAATAAGAGATATTCCCGGTTGTTGGTTTTTATCTCCTTCTAAGGTTTGAAAAACTGTAAAATCGTCACCATAGATCTGTTTTGCGCTCTTCATTGCTGCCTCCACAGTTTTTCCAAAAATCTGCTTAAAAATCATACCGGAGCGTTTTCTTTAAGTTCTGTATGCTGAATACTAATTCTGTCGTATGTTTTAAAATGAACATCAGCGCTTATATCATTGTACGAGAGTACATGAATATCTGGCAAAATGGGGGCTAAAAACTCAAACAGCGTGAAACGTAAAACAGGAGATGTCAGTAATATCGGATCATAACTGTCACGTATCATTTTTTCAAAAACAACGGATGCATTTTTGTAGAGTGTTTCAACGGTCTCAGGAGTGAGTCCAAGTGTATTTGAGTTTAACTTACCTTGCTGCGCTTGTCCTATAAGATGTGACTCGAGGTTTGAGTCCATCATTACCAAAATAATTTCGTTATTCTCAGTTACAAACTGTTTTGTAATGGTTTCTGAAAGTGAAGCCCTGCAATACTCTGTGAGAACATCAATGTTTGAGGTTTGCCTGCAGTGGTCTGCCAATGTTTCAAGGATGGTGACGAGATCTTTGATCGGCACTCTTTCTCTTAAAAGGCGCTTCAATACTTTTTGAACTTCTCCAATTTTCATCCCCTCGGGAATCAGCTCTTCAATCAGTGCAGGCGATTGTTCCTTTACGTTATCAATCAGCCGCTTCACCATCTGCCTGTCTATGAGTTTATGTGCATTTTTCTTTAAAATTTCCATCAAATGAGTTGTTATTACGGCGCCGGCCTCTATCACGGATAACCCATATTTTTCCGCCTCAGATCTGTTTTTTCCGCTAACCCACATAGCGTCCATACCAAAAGTGGGGTCTTTAGTGGCTATTCCCTGGATATCCGGCTTAAACTCCGCCGGCAGAAGAGTCATGTAGTAACCGGGAAGCAGTTCTCCCTGTCCCTGTTCAATTCCTCTCATTTTAATCATGTAATGATTTGCATCGAGTTGTACATTGTCACGTATTCTGATAGATGGGATGATAATTCCCAGCTCAGAAGCCAGCTGCTTTCTCAGAGACGCCATTCTTTCCAGAAGGTCTCCATCTCCGTCTGATTCAACCATGGGTATGAGGCTGTATCCTATTTCAAGCTCAAGCGTGTCCAGCAGGAGATAATCTTCAACTCTTTCCTCTGTATTTGTGATCTGTTTTTGGGCCGAGTTCAATTCATCCTGTTCTTTGGACTCGTTATCCTTTTTGTTTTTTTGATAAGCCAGGAATAAAAAGAATCCCCCGATGGTCCAAAAAGGTATTAATGGGAGTCCGGGTGCCGAGCCAATAAGAAAAATAAATAGAGAACCGATAACAACTGTTTTTGGATTTCCAAGTACCTGTCCCGTTAGCTCATCACTTAAATTCCCTTCGGATGCGGCTCTTGATACAGTAATACCGGCCGCTGTAGAAATTAAAAGTGCCGGAATTTGGGATACAAGGCCATCACCAATGGTTAGCAGGGTGTAAAACTCGGCAGCCTGGCCAATCGACATCCCCTGCTGCATGGTGCCGATAATTAAGCCGCCAATTATATTTATAAATGTAATGAGCAATCCTGCAATTACATCTCCCCGTACAAATTTACTGGCACCATCCATTGCACCATAAAAATCTGCCTCCCGGGAAATTTCTTTTCGTCTCTGCTTTGCATCTTCATCTGAAATCAATCCGGCAGCAAGATCGGCATCTATCGACATCTGTTTACCGGGCATGGCATCCAGAGTAAACCGTGCGGCAACTTCAGCGATTCGGGTAGCCCCTTTCGTAATAACGACAAAGTTTATAATAACCAAAACGGCAAAGATGATGATCCCGATTACAAAATTTCCCCGTACAATAAACCCGCCAAACGATTCGATGATTGTACCGGCATCCCCCTCACTGAGAATCAGCCTTGTAGTACCAACGTTGAGAGATAGTCTGAAAAGTGTAAGAATCAGAAGCATTCCGGGGAATACGGCAAATTCGAGTGGCTTAAGGGTGTAAAAAGCTACAAGAAGCACCAGTAGTGAAAGGGATACGTTCAGCGCAAGGAATATATCCATTGCGGCAGCCGGAATAGGCACAATCATGATCATCAGGATCAAAATTATGCTGGATGATATCAAAACATCAGTTTTGAAGAACATCTCTTTAAATTGACTGTAATTTAAACCACCGCTTGCCATTTGATATCTATTTAAATGTTTTGTCTCTTTTTTAGTTTGTAAACGTAAGCCAGAATTTCGGCAACGGCTTTATACAGATCATGAGGTATATGTTGATCTTCTTCAGCCGAAGCAAAAAGAGCTCTTGCTACAGGTTTATTTTCTACAATTGGAATTTCGTATTTCTTAGCCAGCTCTTTAATACGCAGTGCTCTTAAGCGTTGGCCTTTGGCCATTACCATTGGTGCATCATTGAATTCCGGATCATATTTTAACGCTACGGCATAGTGTGTGGGGTTGGTAACAACCACATCAGAACTCAAAACGGCATGGTCAAGGCGTTTTTTATATCGAAAAGACATCCCCATTTTTTTTCGCTGACTTTTTACATGGGGGTCGCCTTCCATCTGTTTAAACTCGTCTTTCACTTCCTGTTTAGACATCCTTAAATCTTTATGATGTTGAAATCTTTGATAGATTGCATCAGCAATAGATAGAATTAGAAGAGCAGCGAGAACCTTGCTTACAAAAGTCAGAATCTGGGCTCCTGCTGCGCTCAGATTGTATCCCAGCGGCATTACCACATAGCTAATAAATTCTTCCATCTCACTTCGTACAGTATAGTAAGCGATAGCTACTACTATGAAGAGTTTTACAAAACCTTTTGCGAGTTCAACAACTCCTTTTAAGGAAAAAATCTTTTTTAACCCGTTTACAGGGTTCATTTTGCTGGCTTTTGGCATTATTGCCTTTGTGGAGAAGGCTCCTTTTGTTTGCGCTACATTTACAATCAATGCAGTTACCATTAGAACAATAAGAGTAGGTATCATCATGTCTAAACCCAGCCATATAGCCATCTCCAGATATTCAATAGCCTGATCCTGATTATCGATTGGCATTCCGGAATTGACTAAAAAGATGTCAAAAAGAGTTTCTATTTTTCCATAAATATATTCCCCGGTACCAACCAGCATAATCACTGAAACGACCATCAGCACTACGGAAGCGACCTCCTTACTGAGGCTCACATTCCCCTCTTCTCTGGCTTTCTCAAGCTTACGCTGAGTGGGTTCTTCGGTTTTTTCCTGATCGGATTTCTGTTCTGACATACTATATAATCTTTCAAATACAGTACCAGAATTCCCGTTTGATCATGAATTAAGCAAAAATCCATTTAATGTGCCTTTTATCATGAAGAGATCCACATTTCTGTTCATCAAGCTGCCTGCTACCGGGGAT
>Ga0102932_1000776_pt1 | contig 16229 bp, 9 predicted proteins | sample SalPonR1_C_D2_MG_FD_78212 | JGI IMG/M metagenome (GOLD analysis project Ga0102932, IMG submission 78212) | Salt pond soil microbial communities from South San Francisco under conditions of wetland restoration - Salt Pond MetaG R1_C_D2_MG | ecosystem: Environmental > Aquatic > Marine > Intertidal...
CTCAGCGATTCGTAATCTTCGTAACCCGTTGCCGTGCCGTCGGCCGTCCAGACGGTGATGAACAGGTCGGTCGCCGGGGTGCTGTCGAGCGTCAGTGTGACCGTGGCGGAGTCGCCTTCGTGAACCGGGCTGCCGGAGACAGACAGGCTGGGCAGGTCGAGCTCCACGTCTTGGAGCGTGACCGTGGCGACCGCCTCGGCAGGTGTTGTGCCGCCGGTGCGGCTGGCGCGCATCAAAAACGTTTCATCGCCTTCGTTCACGCCGTCCAGCATGGTGGCGACGGAGACCGTTTGGCTGGTCGGTCCGCCGGGCTCGAACAACAGGTAGACGTAGGTGGCTTCGAAATCTTCGTAGGCGTTGGCGGTCCCGCTTTCGCTCCAGACCATCACTTCCACCGGCTCGGCGGTGGGCTGGACCAGAGAGAGCGTCACGTCGGCCGCTGCGCCTTCGCTGACGACCATGTCGCTGATGGCAAGCGTTACATCGTCGAGCGCGGCAATCGACTCGGCATCCCAGTCGCCACCGTAGTAGCTGTTGAGCGAACCGATGATCAGGTCGACATCGGCGGTCGACAGTTGACCGTCACTGTTGAGGTCGAACTGCGGCGCGTCGTCGACGCTGGTGTGATGGTTGACGCCGTTGAGCAGAATCAACGCGTCGTAGGGCTGGAAGAGACCGTCTTGATTGGTATCGACGGCGAGAGGAAAGCTGCCATCGGCCGAGAGCAGCAAGCGGTCTTCGAGCCGATCAAGCATCAGCCGACGACGACGCGTTGCACCGGCGCCCGCGTTGCGTTGCGCGTGAGATGTATGGCATGGGGTTGCCCAGAGGTGGATCGGGTTCGACGAGATAGCTTCCAACCTAAGGGCTCCGCAGGGGGCCTGCAACCGCGCAACTAGGTGTGAGCTAGCCGTCAGAATCGGTGCAGTCTCCGACTAGCGCAGTCTTGGCAGCGTTACACGAATCATTCCCCGAAACTCTGTGAGCCGTTTGGGCGATTGCCGCGGTTGAGTGCGGGAACCGCGGCTAGGCCAAAGCGGCTCATTTACCGGGTGACTTCTGCCTGCCTGCTTAAATCCACTTAGCGTGCGGGTCGGCCGGCGCGATTGGGGAGCGACCGTTACTATTGTCCTGAACGCAACTGCACGGGCTTGCCAAAGATGTCTTCGAACAGACCCCGGTTTTGACGCATGGCGAGTTGTTCCAAGGAGACGTCCTCGACGCCGGGGACTTGGATCACGATTCGATTGCGTTCGGCGACGCACTGGATTTCTTTAATGCGTCCGCTGCGTGAAGCGTTCAGTGCGATTGCCAGCCGCAAGATCGCGGCCAGCTTGCAGACCACCACGCGTCGATCGAGATCGAGCGTGCCGTAGCCTTCGTGCGAAGGCTGCGGAAAAGCGCGGCGGTGGTAACGTGCCAGCAGCGATGCCAACAACACGTCTTGCTGAGTCAAACCGAATAACTCGCTGTTACGAATGATGTACATCGAATGCTTGTGATTGCTGCGGTCATTGATCGCGTAACCGATTTCGTGCAGCAACGCGCCGACATACAAAATGACTTCGTAGCGGGAGTCCAACTGGTGTTCGCCTCGCAATTGATGAAACAGCTTGCTGGCCAATTCGGCGGTATGTTTCGCAAACGTTTCGTCGAACTCAAAGCGTCGCCCCAGGGTATTGGCCGACCGGATGATTTGGTTGCGGAACTCGGCGGTCAGACTCTCCTTGGCCGCCATCTCGTGCAGCAAGCCATCTCGCAGGTTGGTATCGCTGACGTAGATCTGCTGCAATTCGAATGTTTTGGCTAGCTGCAAATAGGTCAGTAGCGCCGGCCCCAGCGTTTCGGCTTCGGCGAAACTCAAACCGTAGCGACGCACGATTTGGTCTTCGTTGCATTCGACCACTTCGTTGGTCAACTTTTCCAGAGCGTTAATCGGCAGCTTGGCCAACGTGGTGCCATCCCAAGCGGGATCGATGCGATTGGCAGCGAAGCGGATATCGCCTCCGATCGCAATGACTTCGATCCGCATGTCGATCCGAACCGACTCTTGAATCTGAGAAATCGTCTGGCCGATCTGGTTTTCCATGATCGCGCGGCGTTTGGAGAGTGGCGCACCGAGCGTGTCGAGCAACTGTGCCAGTCGCATTGCTCCCAAGCGATAGGTTTCCGACGCCAACACGTTGCCTCCGCGGACGACCAGCAACTCCGTGCTGCCTCCTCCGACCTCGACGACGACCGCTTTGGCGGAGCCTAATTCACGGTCGCGCTCGAGGTGCGGCTGGATGCCCATGTAGGTGATGCGGTTGACTTCGGCTTCGTCAATCGTGTCGACCTGCAGACCGGTTGCGATGTACATCCGATCGAGAAACTGCAAGCGGTTGGTCGCCTCGCGGACTGCGCTGGTCGCCACCACCCGGATTTGCTCTGGGGAATGGACGCCGAATTCTCGCGACACCTGTTGGTACGACTTCAGGATCGCCGCGGTTTGTTCGATACTGCTGCGTTGAAACTTCCGCGCCGAAAAGGCATCTTTGCCCAGATCGACCGGTCGCACGAGGCGGCTGAGCGGAGTGATCTCGCCCGCGCCGTCGATCTGAGCGATCTCCATGCGGATACTGGTCGCCCCAATATCGATCACCGCCACGCTCCGCGGCGGTGGCGGCGCTTCAGCGGTCGATGACGGATCGGAGTCTTTGGAGCGGCCGGGGATACTCATGGATCTATATGAAAAGCCACCGCTGGTGCCTTGCGTATGCTGCGGGGCACCCGTCGATGAGAGGGACTCGAAGTGATCGGGGACAAGTGTCGGATCGGGAAGTTACTTAATTCTACACGTTTGCCCCGCATCATCCGATGGGCGGTGCGGCTTACCCGCCTCGGTTTGCCGTTCCCGACGCACCGAGCCGGACGGCTCCCGAGGAACCGAGCAAGCCGAGCGATTGCAGGTGTTGGCGCAGATCCGCGGGGTTTTGAAACGGGTGCGTCTGCCAACCTGCGGCACGGGCTCCGGCGACATTTTCCTCACGATCGTCGGTAAAAAAGATCGTCTGCGGTGGCACCCCGGCCAATCGCTCCGCCGCGGCATAGATCTCCGTCGCAGGCTTCATGTGCTTGATTTCGAAACTCAGCACGTTTGTGGTGGACCAAGCCGCTACGGGCCACTGCTGCCGTAAAATCCAATCCCAATGGGCGTGGCAGGTATTCGAGAGGATCCCCAAGCCCATGCCGGCGGCCTGCAATTCCTCGATCAGTGGCACCATCTCCTCGAGCGGCGTGAACATATTACTGAGCAAGTCGAGCAGAGGCTGGCCGTGTGAGTTGATCGCTGCGGCGTCGTGGCGAAGGTTGCCGAGCACCCCTGCGGCGAACTCCAAGGGGGACAGTTGACCGTGCTCAAAAGCATCCTCCAAGCCGCTGTCCCAGACTGCCTGACGGACCACATCGGGGTCGACCCCCGCCCAATCGGCAACATTTTGGCAGCCTCGCGCAGGATCGAACTGGACCAACACATTGCCCAAATCGAAATAGATAAATTGAATGGGTTGCAAATGCGTCGCCTTCATTTTTGGGGGCCTTGGTCGAGACCGCTGGTGGCGATCATAATCCGGATTCAAAATAGCGGAGTCTAAGAATAGGCTCCATCAAAATTCTTTACTCCCCCCTGCCCCGCGACGCCTGCGATGAACAATCCTTTGAACAAGTACAGCAGCCGAATCACCCAGCCCAAAAGCCAGGGAGCTTCGCAAGCCATGCTGTATGGCACCGGCATGACGCCCGACGACATGAATAAGCCACAGGTTGGCATCGGCAGCATGTGGTACGAAGGCAACACCTGCAACATGCATTTGCTTGACCTGGGTGCGAAGGTGAAGGAGGGGGTTCAAGCCGCAGACATGGTCGGCATGCGGTTCAACACCATCGGCGTGTCGGACGGCATTTCGATGGGCACCGAGGGGATGAGCTTCAGCCTGCAGAGCCGTGACCTGATTGCCGACAGCATCGAAACGATTATGGGCGCGCAGTGGTATGACGCTCTGGTGGCTCTGCCGGGCTGTGACAAGAACATGCCGGGTTGTTTGATTGCCATGGGCCGTTTGAACCGGCCCGCGATCATGGTCTACGGCGGGACGATCAAGCCGGGACATTACCGCGACGAATCGCTGGACATCGTCAGCGCTTTTCAGTGCTATGGCCAATACCTCTCGGGTCAGATTAGCGATGAAGAGCGACAAGAAATCGTCCGCCACAGTTGCCCTGGAGCGGGAGCCTGCGGCGGGATGTATACCGCCAACACGATGGCGACGGCGATCGAAGCCCTCGGCATGTCGCTGCCCTATTCGGCCAGTGCGCCGGCCGAGACGCCAGAGAAACTGGACGAGTGCGTCGCTGCGGGAGCTGCGATCCGCGTGTTGCTGGAACGCGACATCAAGCCGCGCGACATCATGACTCGGGCGGCTTTTGAAAATGCGATGGTGACCGTGATGGCTTTGGGGGGCAGCACGAACGCCGTCTTGCACCTGATCGCGATGGCTCGCAGCGTCGACGTCCCGCTGACGTTGGAGGATTTCCAGTCGGTCAGTGATCGCGTGCCTTACCTGGCCGATCTCAAACCAAGCGGTCGCTTCGTGCAAGAAGACTTGCATTCGATCGGCGGGACGCCCGCGGTGATGAAGTACTTGCTGGAAGCAGGCTTGATGACGGGCGACTGCTTAACCGTCACGGGGAAGACGCTGGCCGAAAACTTGGCCGATCTGCCAGGACTGAAAGAAGGCCAGCGCATCGTTCGGCCGATCGACAAGCCGATCAAATCGAGCGGCCACATTCGCATCTTGCGCGGCTCGTTGGCGCCCGAAGGAGCGGTCGCCAAGATCACCGGCAAAGAAGGCTTGCTGTTCCGCGGTCCGGCGAAAGTTTTCGATAGTGAAGAAGAGATGCTGTCCGCGTTGGAAGCCAAAGGAATCGAAAAGGGGGATGTGGTGATCATCCGCTACGAAGGCCCCAAAGGTGGCCCGGGAATGCCCGAGATGCTGACTCCGACCAGCGCTATCATGGGCGCCGGCCTTGGTGCCGACGTGGCTTTGCTAACCGACGGAAGGTTCTCGGGTGGCTCGCACGGTTTCATTGTCGGTCACATTACGCCCGAAGCCCAAACCGGCGGCCCGCTGGCGTTGGTGCAAAATGGCGATGTGGTCACGATCGACGCCGAGCAGAACGCGTTGAACTTTGATGTCAGCGAAGAAGAAATCGCTCAACGTCGTGCCACCTGGGTTGCGCCGCCGCTGAAGGCGACTCGCGGAACGCTGTACAAGTACATCAAAAACGTCAAGAGCGCCAGCGAAGGGTGCGTGACCGACGAATAGCGAGCGGCTGCAATTCGCCTGATCGGCGAACGGAACTCGGGTCGAGTTGCAGCAAGTGTCACCTCCGGCGCGGAAAATCCAAGTGGGGATGCGCAGTGCCTGCCGGGGCGTCAAGCATCCCCTCGCCTGAAGTGAGCCGCGATGCTTGGCGTGGAATGGACCGGACAGACGAGCCGGAAACCAAACGTATCTGGGATATCAGCTTGCCAGAATTGGCGAGCAAACAGACTCGATTTTCAGTAGGATGGTGGGAGGAAACGAAGCTGTCTTTTGGGGCAGAATCGGCTTTCTCTTTGCTCCTTTTGGTATCTGCGAGTTTCTCCATGACGAATCTTAATCGACGCGAATGGTTTCGCACTGGCGCCGCAGCCGCCGCTGCGGGAACGCTGATGGCACCACATGCGATGGGCCAAGAGGTGGCCGCAGGCGACGAAGCACCGGCAGGTCCCGCGATCACGCGCCGTCGCATCCGCCAATCGGTGATGGGCTGGTGCTTTAAACCCATGGGATCGCTGGAACTGGCGAAGCATTGCCAGCAGATCGGCATCGAAGCGATCGAAGGGATCCCCGCGGCGGATTACCCAGCGGTGACGAAGTTAGGCCTGAAAATCGCCTTGACCGGCAGCCACGGATTCGCCGATGGGCCTTTGAACCGAGACAACCACGCGATGGTGGAAGCCAAACTGCGTGCCGGCATCGACTTGGCGGTCGAGTATGGCGCTCCCAACGTGATCACCTTCACCGGCATGGTGAAACCGGGCATCGGTGAGCAAGCGGCAAAGAAAAACTGCGTCGAATGCTGGCAGCGCGTGGTCCCCTACGCCGAAGAAAAAGGGATTGGTATCGTGCTGGAGCATTTGAATACCCGCGACGATTCGCATCCCATGAAGGGGCACCCCGGATACTGGGGGGATGACCTGGAACGCTGTGCCGATTTGATCAAAGCGGTCGACTCCGAAAACTTTAAGTTGTTGTTCGACATCTACCATGTGCAGATCATGCACGGCGACTTAATTCGGAATATCCGCCGCTATCACCCCATTGTGGGTCACTACCACACCGCCGGAAATCCTGGACGAGGCGAACTGGACGAGAACCAGGAAATCTTCTATCCACCGATCATCCGGGCCATCATCGAAACAGGATACAAAGGATACTTAGCACAGGAATTCATCCCCACCAAGGAGGACCCGATCGCCTCCCTCCGTCAGGCCGCCGAAGTGTGCGATGTCTGACAAACGCGGAACCGATCGGAGTGCTTGGTTGTCTAATCCGTAATGGCTGCGAACAATCCCTTCAATCGAAAACTAGGTTACTCCAAAACGCCTCTAGCCGTTCGTTTACGAAACGCTCGATCGACGAAGCGTGTGCAGTACCCCGTCCCCTCTGCGGAACCGCGGCGGCCTTTGATGAATGCGAATCCATCGCAACCGCCAATCGCAGGCGATGACTTTCATCGCTTGGGCATTCGTATCAATGAAGCTCGTCCGCGGATCATTCGTCAAGCTGCCACGCGGCAAGCGGAATTGCTCAGCCAGCAATTCGCCGGAGTCCACTCCCCGACCTTTCAAGTCGAACTGGCGACGCTGTGCGTGACGATTTACACCGTCCTCGATCCCCGGCGTCGATTGTCTGCAACCGAACGGGCGATGCTTTCGCAGACCGACGTGATTCCGTTGATCGAACCACAGTGGGTCCATCCCAAATCCCGCAGCCAACAGGGACCGCGCAATCGCAACGGCTTTGGAGCGATTCCTTATGAATCGCTCTCGACCGGTGAGTCGATTTTTCCCAACCCCGATGCGGTACCGCCCACTCAGTGGCAACTGCTGCTGGAACGCTGGGTGATTTACGCGCGACAACGTGTCGTCTGGGCGGCACTCTTTTTAGCACTGCTGGTGGGCATGCTGCTGGCCAAACAACTGCATTCCATTCAAACCGCCACCGTGGCTCCGCCGACGGAGAATGTCGCTCGGCCACCAAACATTCCATCGCCAGCGAACGCGACGACGGACACTCCCGCCGATGCCAGCTCCAGCTCCAGCTCACCGGCCATTGCCGCAAATGAGCACAACCCGGAAGTGGAGCCCGCACGCGAACGGGAGCCGGAATCGGGTATCATGCAAGCTTCCGAACCCATGGTCGAGCCGGCGATGCCAGTCGAACCGCTGACCGAGATCCCCGCCGAGCCGCTCGCCGAAGTTCCGGATTGGATCGCGCAGTGGCAACCGGCCTTCGAGGAATTGCTGCTACCGCGGGGCGAACTGACACCACCTGCCGGTTTGTCGGCTCCGGAACAGCCTTCTGCCGAAACCGATTCGCCTGCGATGGAACGCGTTGCCAGCGGCGACGATGGCAATGAAGTTCCTTTGCCAAACGAAACCATGCCGGTGCCAAGCGAAACCGTGCTGGCCGAACCAGAACGAAGCGAGACAGCCGATACGCCGAAGACGTTGCCAATGGATGACGCCGATGCGGCGCAGGCACTCGATGAGCCACCACGACGACCAGCCGCGATGCCGTCCAAAGCCGAACGGAACGTGGCTCGCCAGAGCCTGCTCGCACAGTTGGAAACGTTTCCCAACCCAGCAACGGATCGCGGGCGAAGTCGGGCCATTGATGCGGTACTGGCGCTGCGCGAGACGGCACCCGCTGGTTCAGCCGACGCCTGGGTGATGGCCGAATGGGCCGCCGAACAGTCCATCTTCCTCGGCCAGTTCGACAACGCCTGGCAGCACATCGAAGCCCTCCGCAGCGAGTACGAAAGCTCGGCGGCGACAGTGATTCTGGCGATCACCGAGCAAGCTGCGGCCGACGCCGACAACTTGGTGAAACAGCGTCGCTTGGCACAGTGGGCGCTGCTGCGCAGCGAAGTCGCCATGCAATCCGAACAATTTGAAGAAGCCACCGAATTGGTCCGTGCCGTGCTCCCCGCCCAAGGAGAACTTAGCGATGCAGACTTGAAGGCACGCTTGGCTCAACGACGTGATGCGATCGTGATCATGAACCGCATGGCGGAGTCGACCCGTGCGATCCTCACAGCGCATACCCTTGATGATGTCTCGGCAAACGACTCGACCGTGGTGGGCCGTTACCGCTGTTTGATGCTGCGAGACTGGCAGGCAGGTTTGGCTTGGCTGGCACAAGGTTCCGATCCACGGCTAGCACAGGCAGCTTCGCGCGAAATCATGTGGCGCAGCGGTGACGCGCGTTCGGTCGACGAAGCGCAGCAGATTGCGACGATCTGGCTGGAAACGGGCGAGCGACTGCGGGGACGCATGAGTGACTCAGCGCGACAGCATGGCTATAACCTGCTGCGCGAGGCAGCGACCACAGCCACAGGTTTGGCGGAGCTGGAACTGAAGAAGCGTCTAGAAAAACTGGAAGCCGACTTTCCAGAATGGCTAACCAAGCCCTCCGCCGCGCCCGTTTCTACCACCAGCCTTCCTCCACCAAACAACGACCAACCACAACCGCCGGAGTCGATCATCGGCATGCTGGGGCGATTGAAAGTCGATGGCCGCGACCTGGGCGTCGCCATTCGCTACGAGCCCGGCACGGCGATAACGCAACCGGTCATCAATCAGATATTTCAGACGCTGAAACAACCCGTGCCAGCATCGTTCGAGCTCGAGTTTGCGGGAACTTTAACACTACAAGCTCCCACCACGGTTCGCCTGATTGCGACCGGTCCGCCGCCCACGCAGGGGCAACAGTCGGTACGGGTCAACGGTGGCCTGCAAACGCTGCGGCCTGCCGTTCGCGGAGCGTCGATCGCGATCGATTTGCCAGCCGGACCACATCAGGTCGAGTGGCAACTCTCGGCCAATTCTCTGGAACAGTCCTTCCTAATCGTGCAAGATGAAGAAACGGGCCAGCGATTGCCGCTGACTGCCGCCGCACTGGCGAATCCGCTAGCGTCGCCCGTGCAGTTCAATCTGATCCGCAATCGGTAGCCGCCATTTGACGCGCTCTATAATGGAAGCACGCTCGATCCTTGGTTGATGGAGCGACCCATTTCCTTGCTACTCAAACCGCATGGCCGCATGAACGTTATCGCTCCCCCCCAAGCCGCAACCCTTGCCGAATTACGTGAAAGTGGCTGGCAATCCAAACCGGTCAAAACCGAGATCCGCGATAACTTTGTCCGCCAATTAGCTGCCGGAGAACCGCTCTATCCTGGCATCGTCGGCTACGAAGACACCGTGATCCCCGAAATCAATTTGGCGTTATTGGCCGGCCACGACATGTTGTTCCTAGGCGAAAAGGGCCAAGCCAAAAGCCGCATCATGCGAATGCTGACGCGGTTCCTGGACGAATGGCTGCCGTACATTGACCATCCCGACCTGCCTGTCCACGAAGACCCTTATCAGCCCATCACCTCGCTGGGCAAGCGGTTGGTCGCGCAGCACGACCCGGAAGACATCAAGATTTCATGGTGGCATCGCAGCGAACGCTACGCCGAGCGACTCAGTCCAGGTACCAAGTTCGCCGACATCATCGGCGAAATTGATCCCGCCAAGCTGACCGGTGGCGTTAGCATGAGTGCGGAAGAAGCTCTCTCGTTTGGTTTAATCCCACGCATGCATCGCGCGATTTTTGCGATGAACGAGTTGCCCGAACTGGACGATCTGGTGCAAGTCGGGTTGTTCAACATCTTGGAAGAACGCGACGTGCAAATTCGCGGCTATCCCATTCGTTTTGATCTGGATGTGATGATCCTCTTCTCCGCCAACCCCAGCACTTACAACCGCTCGGGCAAGGTGATTCCGCAATTGAAGGATCGCATCGGTTCGATCATCCAGACCCACTATCCTCACGATCTGGAACAGGGCATCGAAATCTTACAGCAGGAAGCTGGCACCGACCTGGACGGCGACTATCCAATCCAAGTGCCCTACTTCATGTACGAGATCATTGAAGAGATCACCTCTCAGGCGCGGCGCAGCAAGTTTATCGATCAAGCGTCGGGCGTTTCCGCTCGTTTTTCACTGGCAAACTTTCGCACGATGATCGCCAGTGCCCGCCAACGGGCAGTGATTCTGAATGAGCGTCCGGCCGTGCCGCGAATCAGCGACCTGGGGCATATCTACAGCAGTTCGCTGGGCAAGCTGGAGCTGGACATGATGGGCAGCCATCAAATGAGCGAACGGCAAGTGCTCGACTCGGTCGTCGCCTTAGCAATCGAAAATGTCTTCAAAAAATACATCGAAGAACACGGGCTGGCCGATATCGCGGAAATCTTCAGCAAGGGCGTTCGCGTCGAAGTGGGCGACTTGCTGCCCTCCTCGGAGTACGCCTCGCGATTACAACGCGTCCCGCCCGTGTGGGAAAAAGCATTTGAAGTCAACGCCGCCGAAAGCGAAGCGGTCCGAGCATCCTGCGTGGAGTTTGTGATGGCGGGACTGTATAGCATGGATCGAATCAGCCGCTCGCAGCGTCACGGCAAGATCGGCTACGAATTCGAATGAAATCGCAAACTCCCTTCGGCACAAGCGAAGATTCAAATATGACCAATCGCCCAGGCGGAATCATTCACTCGTATCAAAAGTACGATCCGTCGCAATTCCCCAGTCCGACTCAGCCGCCTCCCGATTTGGTCTCGCCCGCCTTTGAACATGCCATGATGTATGGCAGTTTTCGCGAACTGACCGAGGAAGAATTGGCGCGAGCGGTCCGACTCGACCCGAGCCAGATCGCAGGCTTTGGACCGAGCATCGACATGTTGCGGGCGATGCTGGAGGAACGCAAACGTAAAATCCTCGAACGCTACGAAACGCGTGGCGTCCAGAAAAAAGCTCGCAAGGCTTTCTCAAAGTCTTCGAAGAATCTGCAGATGCCCAAAGAGTTCGCCGCCCGCTACCAAATGGCGATTTCCGCACAGCAGCCGTACGAGCTGGAACGGTTGTGGTATCGCGTGGGGGATGACAACGGGCAACTCGCCAGAGGCCTGCTGCAGGTCCTGCAACGGATGACGGACCATCATCAAGTCGACGAACTGGCCAGCAAGTACGACTTCACTGGCAATGAATCGATGAGTGTCCCCAAGGCGCTCGAGATCAAGGAAGAGCTTGAGAAGATCGACGAACTGCTGAAGCAACTCGAAGAAGCCGCCAAGACAGCCCAGATCGGGCTGATCGACATGGAAATGATGAGCGAATTCGCTCAACCGGGCGATATGCAGCAGCTTGAAGAGATGCGACGCCAAGTCGAAAACCTGCTGCGGGAAACGGCAGAACGCCAAGGTCTGGAATCCAAAGGGGACGGCAAAGGCTTTCGGCTGACCCCACAGGCCTACAAGATCTTTCAAGGAAGGTTGCTCGAACGCATCTTCAGCGAACTGCAACCCTCTCGGTCCGGACGGCATGAAGGCGACGTGATCGGCGAAGGAGCGGTCGAACTGCAACAGACCAAGCCCTACGAATTTGGCGACAGTGTCGCCAACATGGATATCCCGCAAACGATTATCAATGCCTTACTGCGCAGCGGAGACGAACGGCCACTGCGTTTGCGAGGGGACGACATCGTCGTTCACAAGACTCGCAATCATCCCAAGTGCGCGACGTCGGTCATCATGGACATGAGTGGCTCGATGCGCTACGACGGGCAGTACATCAACGTGAAACGGATGGCGTTGGCACTGCAGGGTTTGATCCAGAGTGAGTACCCGGGTGACTTCCTCCGGTTCATTGAGATGTACACGTTTGCCAAACTGCGTTCCCCCAGCGAAATTATTGAATTGATGCCCAAGCCGGTAACGATTCATGATCCTTGGGTCCAGTTGAAGGCGGACATGAGCAACGATGAAATCAGCGAACACGAAATCCATCCCCACTTCACCAATATCCAGCATTCGCTGCAGTTGGCTCGGCAGTCGATGGTCCATTGCGATACACCCAACAAACAAATCGTGCTGATCACCGATGGCTTGCCGACAGCGCATTTCGAAGAATCGATGCTGTATTTGCTATACCCGCCGCATCCACGGACCGAGCAGGCAACGATGCGAGAAGCGATGCTATGCAAACGGGAGGGCATCACCATCAACATTTTCCTCATCCCCAGTTGGTCTCAAAGCGAAGAGGATATTCAATTCGCCTATCGCTTGGCTCGCACGACTCAGGGACGCGTCTTTTTCAGTAGTGGTCGTGATCTGGATCGGTTTGTGGTCTGGGACTACGTTCAAAATCGGCGTGATATAATCCGCTAGTCGGCCGCGCGATGTCCGCGGTCGGTCGACTTCCGGCTTGCACCGATCTGCAGAGACTTATCATGACTTTCGTGAACGACCACGATTCTCCTTCGTCCAGCCAATCAAGCCGGTTGGCTTGGGTTTTCCTAGGCCTGGGTTGTCTGGTTCCGACGATCGTCTGCGGCGGCTGCTTGGCGATGGGCGGTCTGGGCATCTTTGGCGTAGCGAGTCTGCTGAAGAATTCGGAACCGTACAAAACGTCTCTCGCGGCAGCCGAAGCCAATCCAGCGATCCAAGACGCACTTGGAGCTCCGCTGTCAGGCAGCTTTCCACAGGGCAACATCAACCTGAACAATCAAGAGGGCGAGGCCGATTTGACGTACAAGCTAACGGGCCCCAACGGCCAAGCGACCATCCATGTCGTGGGGACACGCACCAACGGTCAATGGACCTACAGCACGATGACCGCCACGCTGCAAGGCGAAACGATTGAACTGCAACCCTCCGCGGTGATGGAGGAGTGACGCCGTAAGCGACAGCCGAAAAGCAAGTCGCGGAAGGGGCGTTACATTCGCTGCGAGGTGCCTTTGGTGAGCGCCATAAAAGCCGCTTCGAGATCGAGTTCTTCTTCACTGAACTGCTTGAGGGCAATCCCACTCTGGATCAGTAGGGCCGGCAGATCGCTGTAGTGTTGCACGGTTGGTTTCAGAATTAACCGCAAGGAGTTGTCCCCCCGCTCGATGCTCTGCACCTTCTCGTGCCCCTGCAATAAAGCTTCTGCCGCCACAACGTCACTGAGGTTCTCGGGCTGGACGACCAGCACGATATGCTCACGAACACGCCGCTTCACTTCGTCGACATCGGCGTTCACGTTCAACACACCGCGGTCGATGATCCCCACTTTGTTACAGATATCGGCCAGCTCTGGCAGGATGTGGCTGCTAACGATAATGGTTTTTCCCATTTGCCCCAGTCGCCGCAGGAGGTTGCGCATCTCAATTCGGGCACGAGGGTCGAGTCCCGACAAGGGTTCGTCGAGCAACAACACTTGGGGATCGTGTAGCAATGTCCGAGCCAACCCCAACCGCTGGGTTTGGCCACGCGACAGAGTGTTTGCAAAGGCGTCGCGTTTAAAATCTAAATCAACGACTTCCAGCATTTCATCCACGCGCTTGCGGCGGGCTTCGCCATTGATGCGATAGGCCGACGCAAAAAACTGCAGATACTCCACCACTGTCATGTCGTCGTAGACACCGAAGAAGTCCGGCATGTAACCAACCAAGCGACGGATCTCCTTCGGTTTGGTATGGACGGAGTGTCCACAGACGTAGGCCTCGCCCCAACTTGGCTCCAATAGCGTGGCGATGATCCGCATGGTCGTTGTCTTGCCGGCACCATTGGGTCCAATAAAGCCAAACAGGTCGCCCTCGTTCAGTTCGAGCTCGATCGCTTTGATGGCAAACGAATCACCATATTTTTTGGTCAGGTCGACGGTCTTAATCACCGGGCTGGCATCTTTAATTAGAGGTGCGAACAAGTTCGACGGGTAACAGAATACGGACCATGCTGACGACCTTTCCGTCTTCGACCGGGGCCACTGCGGTCGCTTTATCGGCTGCGGCAAGCTCCGTCGAAGGGCGAACCGTCAGCGTGGTCGACGGCCGTTCCAGCCGACCGATCAGTAAAGCGCGATCACTGGTCAAGATCTCGCTTAAATCCAACTGCCGCAGTGGCTCGTTGGCCATCCCGGTGTAAGACTCGCCCCCGGCCATCCGATAGAAACCCAACACATCGGCCAACCGTGACAGCCGTTGATCATCCGCTTGCTCCCAACGTTCACTCATCGTGATGTCTTCGGCTTTCTTGCGACCGGTCAACAGCCAACGCAGCACCCGCGGTCGCAGGTCCTCCACGCGCTCGATGGTCGCTCCGGCACGAAAGCGAGACGGCAACATGTAGACCTTGTCCCGGTCCAGCAACATCCCATCCAGCAAATCGACCGGCAGCGGATTGACCAGCCGTCCTTCGAGTTCCGCACGACGCCGGCGTTGCAAACCTTGTTCTGCGGTTGTTTGAAATTCAAAGTTCCACCACGTGCCAAAACCTTTGCTCGACGCTGCTGCTAGAGGTGTCTGCAGGACGCGGCTGTGCAACTGTTGTTCGGTCCGGTCGAACTCGATTTGGTAAGCTGGCAAACGATCGTTTTCCACCTGCACTTCAATCCCGCCAAACGCCGCACTGGAGTGACCGAAGGGGGCCGTGGTCATGGTGGCCCGCGACTCGCTGGACGAAGTGTCGGTCCCCGCAATCGGTGCCACCGCGTCGCTCCACTGCGTCTGCAGGTCGAACTGGCCGGCTTGAGGGGAATAAAGAAAGTCCCACCGAAACCCACGTCCCGTATTGGCGATGCCGTTAATGTCGACAATCTCTAAACGATTCAGTGTCACCCCGCTACGATTGCCCGCTAGCGACCAATAGGCCAAGCCGGCGCTGCCCGCGAGGATGATTAGCGGAAACGTCAGCCAACCGAGCAGGGGTCGCTTGAGCCAACGATTGACCAACAGATAATCGATCGGACCGATCAATAAAAACAGTCCCATCAGCGCTAGTGCGACAACTGAAAAAGGAAGCTTTGATGCACCTTCGAACCGATCGAGAGTGGCGCGAACTTGTCCAGCCAAATCGTTGTAATTGACGTCGCTCGAAAGCCGTGGCTTCGAACCCACTTCCTCAAGTGGCAACAATTCCGGCGTCAGCGCATCGATCAAATCCTTCCGCTGCTGCCAATCGACAAAGGGCGGACGGTCGAGGTCTGCGGCGATCGCAATCACATGCCCCAGACCCACGCGATACTTCATTGCGAACGCCAGCGGTCGACGGTCCAGCGAACGTCCAATCAGCAACGGTTCACCGACCTGGGTCGGCAATGTTAAGGCCCCAAAAGATGGCAGCAGGCTTTTGGAATTCGCGTACGATTCAATCGGCTTGGGCTCCATCGGCACCACCTTGGGCGGCGATTCAAAGGGAAGCAAACGCTGAACCAAGGGTGCCTGCTGATAAGCTTCCAATCCCTTTTCTCCGAGTGTCGTGATGACCAAGCCACCCCGCTGCACCCAGGTCGTGATGGCAGCGACCGTCGGTTCGTCTAGTTGCGACAACAACGGTGCCGCTGTCGCGGTGATTACCATCGCGTCGATCGACTGATAGCCCAACCAATGATCGGGCAACATCGAAACGTCGGTGATGACGGAGGTAGCAAATTTGGCATCGCGGTCGAGCAGCTCGTTCTTACCGATTTGATCGATGCCCAACGGATCGCCCAACACCATCACCCAGCGTCGATTGGCGGCGACCGGACCGTCAGGAAACCGCGTCTTCTGTAGAACTTCCCCCTCGGCGTCTCGCAACACCAAAGGTGCCGAAGCAGCACCCGGCAACACGTAGCGCCAGCGTGAGGACTGGGACGCGGCATCGACGTAACGGGCCCGGACACCATCCCCGTCGATCGTTTCCACCTGCACCTGCCGCTGGGCTGCTAATTGCAATGCGGTCCATTGCCCAACGCGGTACTGCCCGCCGATACCGATGCGAACCACGGGGTCAGATGCTGCGGCTTCCGAACCTGCTTCAGCCTGCGAACCTGCTTCAGCCTGCGAACCTGCTTCAGCCTGCGA
>Ga0102932_1000777_pt1 | contig 16217 bp, 17 predicted proteins | sample SalPonR1_C_D2_MG_FD_78212 | JGI IMG/M metagenome (GOLD analysis project Ga0102932, IMG submission 78212) | Salt pond soil microbial communities from South San Francisco under conditions of wetland restoration - Salt Pond MetaG R1_C_D2_MG | ecosystem: Environmental > Aquatic > Marine > Intertidal...
CAGGTCGTGTGATTGGGCTTGTAGACAATCCTAATTTCAGGGCATTCTGGTTTGGCACCAATAAGCTGTTTGCAAATGCTCTGTTTTTTGGTGATCAAATTAGTCGTTCTGCAGCAAACTAGTCATTGATTACTAACATTTTAAGCCTGTATCTCAAATTGGGGTACAGGCTTTTTATTATTTCAGACAGATTCTTCCTAAATAACTTGACAAATAAGCGGGTCCGCCGTAGTTTAAGATTAAATACTCTTAATTATTTTTAGGATCATAATGCTGCTTTCAAAATCTTGTATCTACGGCTTACGGGCGTCTCTTTACCTGGCGTCAAAAAAAACGGATGACTTTACACCTATCAGAAAGATGAGTGATGATTTGGAAATTTCTTTCCATTTCTTAACCAAAATATTGCAGCAGCTGACAGCGGATGAAATCCTGGAATCTTTCAAGGGCCCAAATGGTGGAGTTCGGTTGAAAAGATCAGGAGATGAAATTACATTTATGGATATCGTTATGGCAATAGACGGGCCGGCTCTCTTTACAGAGTGTGCACTTGGATTGCCGGGTTGTGGTGTTGAAAAACCGTGTCCTTTTCATGAGCAATGGGCAGAAACACGAGATAATATCAAAGTGATGATGGAAGGAACCACGATAACCGAACTGGCCATAAAAGGAAAAGAAGAAAACTTACGATTAACTGCAAAAGGCGGATTCGAAAAATTTCTTTATAACGAATAAATAAAAAATTTAACTTTAATTAAGACAAAATAGTCTTCTAACTCAATTTATAGACCCATGAAATTACCCCTGACATTACTTTTATCGTTTACGCTCATTTTTATGGCCTGTTCTGGAGGGGAATCCAGTCAGGAATCGCAAGCTTCATCAGAGACTCAGCAGGCAGATGGTCTGAGTGAGTTTGAATTGGAGCACGGCATTGGACCGGTTAACGAAGTGGTTGAACTTGGTGAACTAGACCCCGAACTGGCAGCCGAAGGCAAGGAAGTGTTCCAGGCCAAATGTACCGCCTGCCACAAGCCCAATGAACGATACATCGGACCTGCAGCCGGTGACATTCTCGATCGACGTTCTGCAACCTATGCAATGAACATGATTATGAATCCTGATGAGATGACCAAGAAACATCCTGAAGGAAAAAAAATGATGCAGGAGTATATGTCTCCCATGCCATACCAAAACGTGAGCATTGATCAGGCAAGAGCCATTGTGGAATATTTCAGAACCATTGAAGACTCCACAGAAAATGAAACCAATCAATAACAACTAAACCCTTACAAATTATGGAACCAATGAAAAAGAAATCGAGGTTAGTGTGGTGGTCTGTCCCGCTGATTGCTGTATTTGCTCTTACCTTTTATGGGTGTCCTTCACAGCAAAATTTATCGGGATCGAGCGATGCCGCACAAAAAGTATATGTAGCTCCAGGTGAGCATGATGAATATTACGGTATGTTTTCAGGCGGATATAGTGGACAGCTGCCTGTTTATGGACTTCCGTCGGGCCGCCACCTTTATACCATTCCGGTATTTACACAGTCGGCTGTAAATGGATATGGCTATAATGAAGAAACAAAACCGATGCTTATGACTAGCCATGGATATGTTCCATGGGATGATGCCCACCACCCTGAAGGATCTCAAACTAACGGTGAGCTGGATGGTCGATGGGTATTTATGAATGCCAACAATACACCACGGATTGCGCGTATAGATCTGACCAATTTCCAAACGGCAGAGATTATTGAAATTCCGAACTCAGCCGGTAACCACGCATCCTCGTTCGTTACTGTTAATACCGAATATGTTTCTGCTGCAACTCGTTTCAGTATTCCGATGGACGAGAATTTAGAAAACATGGATGTTCCTATCTCTTCATATGCAGATAATTTCAAAGGAACCATCTCTTTTATTAAAGTAGGTGATGAAGGGCAAATGAGCGTGGACTTTCAAATTTTAGTCCCGGGATTTAACTACGACCTTTCCCACGCAGGTAAAGGTCCATCAGAAGATTGGGCTTTCTTTACCAGATACAACAGTGAGCAGGCTCATACTCTTCTTGAGCGAAATGCGTCAAGGAATGACAAGGATTTTATTGCGGCTATAAACTGGAGAAAAGCTGCCGATCTGGTAGCTGAAGGCGCCGGTGAAGATATTCCCGGAGAGCATTACCGGAACTATATGGATCACGACCAGCAGCTTGCAAAATCAGAATTAATTGAGACGGTTCGTGTGCTGGATCCTTCCGAGCACCCCGGCATCATTTACTACCTGCCAACACCGAAATCTCCTCATGGTGTAGACGTTGACCCGTCAGGACAATACATTGTAGCCGGCGGTAAACTTTCATCCGTGCTTCCTGTACACTCATTCGAGAAAATTCAGCAGGCTATCGAGAATGAAGATTACGAGGGCGAGATCGACGGAATACCTGTACTGAACTATGAATCCATAGTACAAGCTGAAGTTGAAAATGCCGGCATCGGTACACTTCACACCGAATTTGACGGTAACGGTTATGCCTATACAACGGCTTTTATCTCCTCAGAAATTGTGAAATGGAGCCTGGAAACCTTTGAGGTTGTAGACCGGATTGATACTTACTACTCACCAGGCCACCTTATGATTCCCGGGGGTGATACCCGTAACCCTGAAGGCAAGTACCTGGTTGCGCTTAACAAGATCACCAAAGATCGCTATCTGCCCACCGGACCGGAACTGTTCCACTCAGCACAGCTTATTGATATCTCCGGTGATAAAATGGAGCTGCTGCTCGATTTCCCAACCGACGGCGAGCCTCACTATGCTCAGGGTATCAGAGCCGACCTTATCATAGATAATCAAATCAGGTTCTACGAGCTTGAGAATAATAACCATCCTGATGCAACCAAAACAGAAAGCGAAGCCCGCGTAGTAAGAGATGGTAAAAATGTTCACGTTTACATGACATCCATTCGGAGCCACTTTACCCCTGATAATATTGAAGGCGTAAAAGTTGGCGATACCGTCTATTTCCATCTCACTAACATAGAACAGGATTGGGACGTACCTCACGGATTTGCGGTGATGGGTGCACAAACATCTGAACTTCTTGTGATGCCGGGCGAAACCAGAACATTGGTGTGGAATCCTAAAAAAGTTGGTGTATTTCCATTCTACTGCACCGACTTCTGTTCGGCACTGCACCAGGAGATGCAAGGATATGTAAGAGTCTCACCCGAAGACTCAGATGTAGAAATTTCCTATAGAACAGGTACTCAAGGTTAATAGAAAGAATATATCGTGAAAAGGGTTCTGAACAGCCCTTTTCTCTTTGCTGAATATTCCACTTAAAGAGAGGCTAATATGAAAACAAAAGAAAAAGTGTTTATGGCCGTGGCGGCTCTGATGCTGGGCCTGGTATTTTTATTCCCTATTTGGACGATTGATATGGACGCCCCGCAATATCCTGAGGGTATCGGAATGGAAATTTCGATAAATAAAATAGAGGGAAAGAATAAAAATGACCTTCAAAATATCAATGGCCTGAACCACTATATTGGCATGCAGGAGATAGATCCTGATTCTATTCCGGAGCTTAAAATTATGCCATATATCTTTGGGTTTCTAATTGTAACAGGTCTAGGAATTGCTCTATGGGGAAATAGAACGGCTCTATTGATATGGATCATTCTATTTATTCTGCTAGCCATAGCCGGGCTTGTGGATTTCTACCTTTGGAGCTACGACTACGGACATAATCTGAGTGAAGACGCAGCTATAAAAGTTCCCGGCATGACGTATCAGCCACCGATAATCGGAACAAAACAGCTGTTGAATATCACGGCCTCGTCCTGGCCGGGAATTGGATTTTATATATCATTGGTAAGCATGGGGTTTGCTTCGTTCGCTTTCTGGTCAAGTAAATCATCTTAAATAAAACATATTTGGAGAGTTGTTATGAAAAAAAGCCTGGTCTTTTTAGTACTGGCCTTGACAATACTAAGTTCATGCATTAACCAGGAACCTAAAGAGGTAAACCTGCATACGGATGAATGCGCCTATTGTAAGATGGTGATTTCTGATCAGCAGTTTGCCTCTCAGCTGGTTTCCGATAAGGGAAAATCATACCCTTTCGATAGCATCGAATGTATGGCGGCGTATGAATATCAAAACCCGGATATGTCCGAAAACGCAAAAATTTATGCAGCAGATTATACCCAAAAGGGAAATTGGCTGTTGATTGATAATGCAGATATTTATCGAGCAGAAAGCGTACAGAGTCCGATGGGCCTTTCTATTTTTGCACTGCCTAAACAGGATCCGGTACCGTCAGAAATAACTGATGCAGAAATAATGAGCTGGGATGAGACCATCAATTATGTAGTAGACCAATGGGACGTAAAACGATGATGGACTCGTTTTTTTCAACTCCATTTAGGGCATCATATCTTAAATCCCTGTTATCTGTATTATGCTTGTTTTTTTTGCCGTTGATGGCAGCTGCTCAAAGCTCTTCATCGGATACTGAAAGTTCAGAATTATCTGAACTTGCCATGTTAATAGCAAAAGCGGACTCCGGCGATACCGTCTTCCTGGAGCCTAAAACATATGCTGTAAATGAACTGCTGATTGAAAAATCCGTAACTATAGACGGACAAAACGGTGCCGTACTCGACATCGGCAGTGAGGGGTATGGGCTTATTGTAATGGGAGAGAACATCACTCTTCAGAATTTTGAAATTAAGGACTCGGGTTTTGGCTTTATGGATGACTTTGCGGCAATTCTAGTGGAGGACAGCAAAAATATTCATATTGAGAATCTAACACTTACCAATAATTTCTTTGCAATTTTTGTCGCAAAAAGTGAAAAAGTCGAAATTTCGAATAACACGATTATTTCAAATGCCGAGAGGCAAACTACTTCGGGTAATGGCATACATATCTGGTACAGCAAAGATGTGGAAGTGCATCAGAATGAAATTACCGGCCACCGCGACGGAATCTACCTTGAATTTGTTGAGGGTAGCACGATTACTGGTAACAACGTGTACAGCAACATCCGTTATGGCCTTCATTTCATGTATTCGGACGACTGCAACTATATTGGAAACGTGTTCCGCGACAACATTTCAGGAGTAGCTGTAATGTATACCGATAATGTGGTTATGCGACACAATCGTTTCACCCAAAACTGGGGGGCTAACCGATACGGCCTCTTGTTGAAAGAGATAAATGACAGTGTAGTGGAGTATAATCTTTTTGAAGCGAATTCTGTGGGAATATACAGTGAAGCATCCAATCGGGTGGAAATTCGACGTAATGAATTTTACGATAACGGTACCGCCCTTCGGATTATGGCCAATGGCGTGGATAACCGCATTGAAAGAAATAACTTTATCAGCAATGTTTTTGAAGTATCTACCAACAGCCGTTCAAACCCCAATCACTACGAAGGAAATTATTGGAGCCAGTATGATGGCTATGACCTCGATCGTGATGGGGTGGGTGATGTTGAGCACAGGCCAGTACGTCTTTTCTCCCTATTTGCAGAGCGTCATCCACTGTCACTCATCATGCTACGAAGTATAATGGCGCACCTGCTTGACACAGCAGAACGCGTATTCCCCGTACTTACACCCAAAAATCTTGTTGATCCAGAACCAGAAATGGAACCCATTCAATGATTCAAATAAATAAATTAAGAAAAGCATTTGGTCCCCATCAGGTACTCAAGGGTATAGATCTCGCTATTCCGGCCGGCCAGGCAACAGGAGTTGTAGGGCCCAACGGGGCAGGTAAAACCACGCTTATTAAAACAATTTTGGGACTCGTAAAAGCCGATTCGGGCGATATAACAATCAATGATATTCATTTAAATGGAAATTACGAATACCGGCGAAACATTGGCTACATGCCACAACAGGCGCGCTATCCCGAGCAGATGGTAGTTTCTGATCTTTTACATTTTATTGAAGATCTTCGGGATGAAGAACCTGTTTATAAACAGGATTTGATAGATGAATTTAATCTTGAACCTGAACTCCATAAGCAGCTCCGGGTACTTTCGGGAGGGAATAAACAAAAAGTCGGCGCAACCCTCGCTATGATGTTTAACCCATCCATTCTCTTTTTTGATGAGCCAACCGCGGGCCTCGATCCGCGCTCTAGTTTTATTTTTAAGGAACGTATTCAGAAAGAGAAAGAAGCGGGAAAATCAGTGCTAATCACCTCACATATTATGAGCGAGCTTGAGCAGCTTGTAGAACACGTAATTTTTATCCTTGAAGGGGAGATAAAATACTACGGCAGAATTGATGAGCTGCTCAAAGATAATCAGCAAGAAAGGCTCGAAGGCGCAATTGCCAAGCTTATGGAGGAACCTGCACAATGATGAAGATTTATTGGCAAATACTTCGAAATGAATTTCAAACTCTATTCCGTGCAAAGTGGGTGCTTGGTTACGGTCTTATCTTTCTTCTCCTGACGGATACACTTTTTCGATTTGCCGGAGGGGGAACCGAAGTATGGGTAAGCGTAAGCAATATTATGCTTCTGCTTATTCCTATCATAAGCCTCATTTATGGTATTCTTTATATCTATCAGTCACGCGACTATCTGGAACTGCTGCTTACACAGCCGGTAAACCGGACAACCCTTTTCTGGGGTCTCTATACCGGTATTTCCGCTCCGCTAACGGTAGCCTTTATTATCGGCTCTGCTCTGCCGCTTGGCTGGCATGGCGGTCTTTCTGAAGGTTCGGCTTCGCAGTTTTTTTTAGTGCTTGGGCTAGGATCTATGCTCACATTTATTTTTGTGGGTCTGGGATTCTTAATGGGGCTGTGGTTTTATGATGACAAAATTAAAGGCTTCGGTTTCTCCATTGTAATCTGGCTGTTCATGGCCGTCATATACGATGGCCTCATTATGGTAATTATTTTCATGTTTGGAGATTACCCGCTGGAAACAGGGATTATTGCCGTTACCATGCTTAACCCAATGGATATTGCCAGGATTTTAATACTGATTGAGTTTGATATTTCTGCGCTAATGGGATATACAGGTGCCGTATTCAATAAATTTTTTGGCACTTCTTTAGGCACTCTCGCCTCATTTGGTATGCTATCACTATGGCTAGTAATTCCGGCATGGACTGGGCTTCGTGTCTTCAAAAAGAAAGACTTTTAGAGAGGCGCAAAATGAGTATTCCCCAAGTCTTCATATTTAATGTTGATCTTGGGGTACTCAGCGTTTAAAAATGATGGATGTATATATGCAGACCGAAAAAGATCTGATTCAAAAGTATAATGTTCCCGGGCCGCGCTATACGAGCTACCCTACAGCGGTTCAGTTTCAGGAAATTGACAGCTCAGATACAGTTATTAAAACCCTGAATAAGCGAAATGAAGAGCCAAGAAATATTTCTCTCTACTTCCATGTGCCATTCTGTTTTTCGCTCTGCTGGTACTGTGGATGTACAAAAATCATTACTAAAAATACCGATCGGGGAGATGTATATATTGATTATCTCGCTAAAGAGATGGATTTGATCAAAGAGAAGCTTCACCCCGAATCAAAGGTGATTCAGCTTCATATGGGTGGAGGAACACCAACATTTTTAAAGCCCGATCAGATTCGAAGGTTGGGTGAAGAGATAAAGAAAAGGTTTCAGTACCATCCGGAAATTGAATTCAGTGTAGAGATCGATCCGAGAACCTGCTCGGAAGAACATGTGGCGGCACTGGCCGAAATCGGGGTAAATCGTGCCTCCCTTGGCGTACAGGATACAAACGAGGAAGTCCAAAAGGCCATTCATCGAATTCAGCCGTTCGAACAAACAGAGCAGGTAACCCGTTGGCTGCGTGAGGCGTGGATCAACTCTATCAATTTTGATTTAATTTACGGACTGCCTAAACAGACTCTCAAAACGTTTAAACAGACGCTTAAAGATGTTCAATCTCTAAGCCCGGACCGATTTGCTGTCTACAGCTATGCCCATCTTCCGAATTTGATGCCTTCTCAGCGTTTACTTAATGAAGAGGATTTCCCAACTTCAGACGAAAAACTGTCTATGCTGATGCTGGCTATCGATACGCTGGAAAGTGAAGGTTATCGCTATATCGGGATGGACCACTTTTCGAAAGAGGGCGATGAGCTTACAAAAGCACTGGAGGAGGGGACTTTGCAGCGTAATTTTCAGGGATACAGTACGCATGCCAATACCGATATGTATGCATTGGGGATGTCGGGTATTTCTATGGTTGACTCCATCTACTATCAAAATACAAAAGATCTGGATGCCTACTACAGTGAGCTGGACAACGGAAATCTGCCTGTTATCAAGCAGATGATTCTGAGTGAAGATGACAGAATCCGGCGCGACTGGATCTCCAGGCTAATGTGTAAACCACGAGTTAAATTTGTTGATTTTGAAGAGAAATGGGGTGTGAATCCAAAAGAGTATTTTTCAGAAGAATGGAGTCGGCTGGACCAACTTGAGAATGACGGGTTAATTATTCAGCTGGCCAATGAAATTCAGATCACATCAAGGGGCAGACTCTTTTTGAGAAACATTGCCATGGTTTTTGATGCATATCTTACTACGGATAAACAGTCACAACGATATTCAAAAACAGTATAACGGAAAATATGGAGATGCAGCCAAAAGATAGAAAATGGCTTCGTGCCTGGTTTATAAGCGGTGCCGTAATGGTGACGTTGATTTTGATTGTGGGCGGTATAACAAGGTTAACAGGGTCGGGATTGTCAATGACCGATTGGAAGCCCATTTTAGGTGCGATCCCCCCAATCACAGATGCACAATGGAATGATGCGTTTGAGCAGTACAAACAGTTTCCGGAGTATCAGCAGATCAACCGTGGGATGGAACTCTCTGAATTTAAATACATCTTCTTCTGGGAATATCTCCATAGAATGTTGGGACGTTTGATAGGCGTCGTCTTCCTTCTGCCGTTTATATACTTTGTTGCAAAGAAAAAACTGAATGCCAAATGGCTGAAGCGATCGGTTTGGCTGCTTATTCTGGGTGGATCCCAAGGGTTGATGGGCTGGTACATGGTTCAGAGCGGCCTTGTGGATGTACCCTATGTGAATCCCTATCGGCTTACCGCACATCTGATGCTGGCGTTTACAATTTTTGCGTTTTGCGTTTGGTATGCCGCTGATCTGACCAAGTTTAATTCGCAACTAGAACCGAGAAAACAGGAATTAAGTAAGTGGTTGAAAATACTGTTTGGTGTGGTTGTGGTTCAGGTAGTGTGGGGGGCTTTAGTAGCAGGTCTTGATGCCGGGCATGTTTACAATACATTTCCCAAAATGTATCAGTATTGGGTGCCACCCGAAATTATGGCTCTGGAACCCTGGTATCAGAATTTCACGGAAAACTCATCCACGGTACAGTTTATTCATCGATCATTGGCAGCAATCATCGGCTTGATGGCAATCGGCTATTGGGTAAGGCTCTTTATGGTGCAAAGCAGTAAATCTGCCAAGCTTTGGGGCGGCGTAATATTTGCATTGGTTTTGGTGCAGTACGCCTTAGGTGTATTTACATTGATATCTCATGTTCAAATCACACTGGCTGTGATGCATCAATTTGTGGCTATACTGCTCGTAGGAGCACTATTAGTGGGGATATACAGCATCGGGAAAAACAGAAGTCAGACAATTTCATAATTTGTCCGGTATGGAACAGAAAGATCAGCTTCTACAGAAAGTTTGGTTATGGAGCTTGTCGTTCTTTCTGCTTGCGGCATTAACGGGCTTTGTCTATCGGTGGGGATTGATAGGGGGTGATCTCCTGGGACTCAGATTATCAAATGTTCGTCATGCTCATTCCCACCTTATGTTCTTCAACTGGGTAACGCCGGTTCCGATGGTATTTATGGCACGCCATCTGATGAAAACAGCCCCGGAAGCTTACTCATCCCTGAAATGGTGCATATCCATAATTATACTCATTGGATTTGCCTCCTATCCGTTTTTCCTGCTTTATGGCTATCACCCGGTTCAAATAGGGAGTGCGAATCTTCCATTCTCTGTGATGCTGTCCGGTCTGGTGATGATCGGCTGGTATTGGTTTGGCTCGATTTACCTGAAGTATAGAAACAAGGAAGATTCTTCTCTAGCTCAGCTATTTTATGACGGAGCATTGGTTATGCTGGTCATCAGTTCTCTCGGGGCATGGGGTGTGGCTGTAGCCCAGTTTGCAGATGTTGATAACAGTTTAATCTCTGGCGCATTGACCCACTTTTTTCTGACTACCTTCACAGAGGGCTGGTGCGTTTTGGCGGCAATCGGAATATTCTATGATCTATCCGGGCAAAACTATTCATTACCGGTTGATAAGAACTGGCTGATCGCTCCAATCGTGTTGGGTGCTCCTCTGATGTTTCCGTTTGGCCTTTCTGTTGATCTGCTGAATGAGTCATTGTTGTGGACTGCAAAATTTGGCTCTTTAATGGTTGGAATCGGGCTGGGGGTAAATCTATGGTATATGGCTCAAGCCTTCCCGAGTCGAAATAAATGGGTCTGGAAGTTTGTTCTCTCCCTGTTGACTTTGAAAGCTACAGTTCAGTTATCAGCTGTTTTCTTACCGGAAACACTTTGGCTGGGACAGCATGGACTTCGTGTGCTATATCTGCATCTGTTACTGCTTGGGTTTGTCAGTACGCTCTTTTTTGTGGCGATACATGATGTCCTTTCTAAAATCTTGAGAGCAGGCCTTTATCTATTTATCGGATCCGTGTTGATTCTGCTTTCCACCTTGGTACTCATTAGCGGATTTTGGCCGATTGAGTGGCAACCGAACAACGTATACCTCTGGGCAACAATGGGGGCTGTTCTGCCCTCGGTTGCGATACTGATTGAACTGGGAATAGTGAGCGTTTGGAAGTGAGATTGAATGAAATTTTGGGCTATATTAATCGGTGTGAGTAAGATTTTCAGGCTAAATTGATGTTACTTCTAATTTATTTTACAACATCTGAAATAGATTAAAGTTTCAACGTCCTCTTTTGAAAATACCTCTTGCAGGCTTACAGCCTGCTATCTTATCAAATGAGTTAATTGACTTGGGGCGCTGCCCCAAGTTGAGATATTTAAGGCTTTCAGCCTTTTTAATCATTTCGACTCATTGTGGTTATTCACACGAATAAACATAGAGCCAAAATTCTTTAAATTTATTATGAGCAAATGCATTCAATAATAAATTAACATCTAAACTGGTCCAGTTAGGGACCAAATATGGGTAGATATAACATTTCAGAAAAACAGATAAAGCGTGCCGTAGGCTGCGTCCGCCTACCGGCTGATACACAATATAATTTTGTTTGGTTTAGACACGGGAACGCAACTCTACCATCCTGAAACATTCGTCTGAACCCTGTAGACAGAATTTGGCGCCGTTACATATAAACTGCTATTATCGGAATCTCCCCAGGCAAGATTGGTGATTCGCTCGTCAAAACCCATAATTTGAATACGGTTCCCTTCTGTATCAAATACGGACAACCCTCCCGGACCGGTTGAGTAAACCCTGCCTTCAGAATCTGTTTTCATACCGTCTGCAGCACCGGTATCGTCTCTTTCGCCTACACTGGCAAATAGTGACTGATTCTCAACCGATCCATCATTGAGCAGATCGAACTGAAAGATTTGTCCGGTAGCGGAATCATTCACATAGAGCGTTGATTCATCCGGTGAGAGTGCAATTCCATTTGGATAATCAAATCCATCAAAAAGCAGTGTGAGTGTACCATCTTGATCAAGTCTGTAAACACCACTGAAATCCAACTCACGGTCCTCCTCAGAAACGCCAAATGGCGGATCGGTGAAAAAGATTTTCCCGTCAGACCGGGCAACAATATCGTTCGGGCTATTCAGGCGATTGTTATTATACTGATCAGCCAAAACGGTAATGGTTGAATCTTCATTAACCTGTGAAACTTTCCCGCTGTGTTGGGCAAGCAGTAAAGATCCGTCGGGCGTAGAAGTGATTCCATTTGAATTACCGCTGGGTTGAATATAAACATCAGATTCAGTGTTGCCCGGTTCCCACTTGTAAATGATGTTAGCCGGAATATCGCTAAATAAAAGATATCCATCGGGGTGCCAGTAGGGACCCTCTGTAAACTGAAATCCCTCCGTAATAACCTCAGCTTCAGCAAGCGGCAACTCAGTTTCGCTTGTACAAGAAAATAGAAACATCAGAAAGAAAAAGGTAAGACCTGATAATAGTGTGGCTAGTCGGCTCATGATTCTGTGATTTAAAGTAAAGATTTTGATGTCATTCCTATACCTATATAGGGATGCAATTAAGCTATTTTTAAAATAGTAATGAAATTTGTCTATTCAGAGAAGGGATCCAGAATTAAAAAGCCAAATCGGAGCAAAAGCCTTTCAGCATTTGTTAGTTCAGAGTATTCGTTCGCAACGGCATTGGCGAGCTCAGGCTTATCAGTTATTAAACCGGAAACTCTTTTTTCAAGCATATCAACCATATTACCTGTAGAGTTTACGGTCCATACGTAAACGGGCTGATTCCTGGATCTATAGTCTTGGATCATTTGGGTTGTAATATTCTGCTGATTGATTGCCAGGAAATCCATCGGAATACGGCTAAGGTCACCGGCTGCCACAGCTGAAAGATAACCCATTGGGATGTTTTGTGACAGACTCTTCACCTGTTGAACGGCGTCGACAGAGAGTGACATGAGCAGTACCTGCTCCTCCATTTCATGCTCCCGAATCAGCCGTATCGTCTCTTCAGCTAAATTTTCTCTGAACCCATAATATTTCAGTTCTATCATCAAACCAATTTCACCTTCAGCCACCTCCAGATATTCAGAGAGTGTGGGGATTCTAAGTAGCTCGTCGGGAAAGTTATTGTCTGAACGCAGCTTTAGTTGTTTCAGCTCGGCCAGAGTCAATTGATTAATGCGTCCCGGATGACCGGCTACTCGCATCAGGTCGGCGTCGTGCAGGACAACGGCTATACTATCAGCTGTGAGTTGCACATCTATTTCTGCATAATCTGCACCCAATCGAATAGATTCTTGCAGTGCAGCAAGACTATTTTCAGGTGCCCCTCCGGCTATAGCTCGGTGAGACACTATTTTGGGTCTGTATTCGTCTGCATCCGGAGACCGGGTCAAAATGAGGCTTGAGATGGTACTGCTGAAAACTAAAAGGGATAAAATCACCGCGAGATATTTTGGCCGGCCGATCCACCGCAGCGCACGAATTGTTTTTTTGGTGAGATGTAGCATTCCCGGAGATACGACCGCTTCGTGTTCGCGAATATAGATATAGTAAAATTTTGTGATAATAGCGGATAGGAGTGAAAACCCTACAAAGGAGATGGAGGCAGTAATGATAAAACTCAGGATCAAATAACTTCCGGCAAATGCGGCAAGAATACGGAGGGAGTCGCTGACATCAAACACCCAGGTGCTCAACGTTGCAAATGAAAAGATGAGAATGGTGTCAGAGATCAATCGGATCAAAAACCAAAAGAATACGGCAACTCCAATACTTTTTATAAAGACAAGCATTTTGGTAAATGGAAGCGTCCATGCTTCTTTTAAAGATTCGCGAAGTGTTCGTCTGCCATCCAGATATGAAGGGAGTGCCGGAAGTGAAAAACCAAGGAGAATAAGCACACCAATTCCCCATAAACCAACCCAGATTCCCCCAAAAATCATGGCCCTGTACCATTCAGGCGGTGCCACAGATAAGTAGTAATTGATGTCAAATTCAGTTAAGTAGGTTTGATAAATACCCCAAATACCTGCTAAAAGAGGGAGTAACGTAATGATCGCGGCCCCAATTGTGATTGCGCAAAGCCTGATCAAAAGATGCACACGCTGAGTTATTCGAACAGTTGTGGACGTAATAGAGACATTTCTGCCACGAAGTTCATCAGTAATGATTTGAAACAGTCCTGCATATCGGATGGTGGTACCGGATAAAGTTATGAGAAGAATCAAAAAGAGATAGGAGAAACCGGCCGGTGATAGAGCAAATTGAATGAGTTCACTATTTCCTGCAGGCAGACGATCGCCCCGAAAAACACCCCAGTGCACCATGGCTATAAAAATAGGAGCCAGAATAGCAGTGAAAAATGCATAGACAATAAGGGTCCATCCGGCCATTGGTTTCCACAGCAAAACCACGGATCTCCATGAGGAGCGAAATGTAGATGAAAAAAAGGATTGAACCAGCCAACTCATAAAGATTATACAGATATACTGAAAAAATGAACCTTATCTCGAGGGCAGAATAATAAGCCGGTTAGTTCAAAAAACCATAGATTATAAATGATATTGTTACCCTTATTGTTTTTATAAATGCAATACTTGTGTCTTTTAAGACTTTGATCAGATTATGATGGTGATTTACAAAATGAATAGTAACCGATGTTAGGATGGACAAACGTTTAAAAAGATTGCAGAAAAAAGCTGAGGAACTGCATGTTGACAAAATTAAGAGACATATTTTTTTGTGTGCAGATCAAACAAAACCAAAATGCTGTAAACACAAAGATAGCCTGAAAGCGTGGAAATATTTAAAAAAACGGTTGAAAGAGCTCAATCTTGACAATGAGGGCGGAATTTATCGGACCAAGGCAAACTGCCTCAGAATTTGTAAGCGAGGTCCGATCGCTGTGGTCTATCCCGAAGGAACATGGTATCACTCCTGCACGCCGGAAGTTTTGGAAAGAATTATTCAGGAGCATTTGATTGGAGGCGAGCCGGTTGAAGATTACCTCATCACACAAAACACTTTAAATCTCGATTAAAATGGACAAATATATTTATCTGATCATCGCAACGATTTTAGCGATGCCTCTGAGCAGTTTGGCTCAATCTGAGTCTGAAGTCGATTCGCTTCAAGCAATAGCAGAAGAGAATTTTAATGAGGGGGATGAGAAAGAGAGTTTAGATTTCTATCAGGACATTCTCAGCCGTGATTCGACTCACTATGACGCATTGTGGAATGCCAGCCTGATCAATTCCAGACTTGGCTATCAGCTAGAGGACGATGAAAAGGAAAAGCAGCTTGAATTTTATAATGAGGCACTTGATTTGGCGGATCTGGCAATTGAACATCACGGCGATAAAGGGCACTCATACTATGTGAAAGCAGTAGCCCTGGGCCGGTGGAGTGAACTTCAGGATACCGACACCCGCATAAAAACATCTCATGAGATTAAAAAGAACGTAGAGAAAGCTGCAGAAATGATCCCCGACTATGCCCCGGTCTGGCATCTTTATGGTGTTTTCCATTCCGATGTAGCCAATGTAAGCGGAGCGGAGAAATTTGCGGCGAATCTGATTTCAGAAGGAATTCCGGACGGAAGCAACGAGAAGGCTGAGGAGTATCTCAAAAAAGCGATTGATATGATGCCCGAGAGTATACTTTTCCGGCTGGACTTGGCAAAACACTATCTGAAAGTGGACGATGATGTTAATGCAGTCAGAGTTTTGGAAGAGATATCTGAAATGGAAGTAACGCTGCCAAATGAGGGCCAGCTTAAAGAAGAGGCGGTCAATATTCTGGAGGATTTGTAATGGGTAATGAATTTTCCCCGAAGCCTGTCCCGCCGGCTGATACGCCATATAAAAACTCAGCGCACCCCGCGCCTCTGTGGTGAAGCTGGTGAAATTAATGCACAATCACATCTGAATCGTCCTCATTATCATTCTGGGGGTTGCGATCTTTGAATAGCCGAATCAGGTTTGATACCCCATATAGGAGCATAAAAGCCGCGATGAAATAGGCAATAGAGTCCGGGTTCATCAAAATCAGTACGGCGATAATAAGGGTTAAAAACCCCATGATGGCAAATTGAAATCCCATCAGCATGATAAGCCCGAAAAATCCAAGGAAGAGTGCAAACGTATAGGGGATCAGTTCCGGGAAAATAAAAATCAATACACCGGCTACAATTGGAAATCCCGAGATGAAAGAAGGAACCCTTGCATACATGAACATCAAGCCGAGAGCAATCAGATACCCTCCGGCAATCAGATAAAGAAAGTTTGGATACATGAGAACCAGCGCTCCGGTGACCAACGCCAGCAGCGCAGTTAAGACCTGGCGTTCTCTCGATTTTTGTGGTGTGGAAGAAATTTGAAAGTGAAATTGCATGGGTTGTTGATTTGGTTTAAGACCCCGTCAGACCGTTGTTTTTTCGGTCAG